>OGFC01000068.1_pt1 | contig 106176 bp, 77 predicted proteins | sample 1570841 | NCBI WGS metagenome assembly OGFC01 (sample SAMEA2582137, study PRJEB24529) | metagenome | biome: Human gut stool | place: China | collected 2011 | reverse complement strand
TATTTAACTAAGTTCGTGTTGTTGAAAGTACTGAGTCGTTTTATACTTTAGATAGTTAAAAGCAGTAAACGAAATTTCTTTTGGAAAAGATAGTTGGCTGATTTTGTTAATTAATTTCTAATAATTAATAAAAATTGCTTTTAGCTAATAATTAGCTATTTTTATGCATGAAATTTACGTTCGATTTTGTAAAGGGGTGATCAAATGCTGAGTGAAAAGGATTTATCAGCCTCGCTGCAGGCCTTTGTCGATGGCTCTAATTATCGCACCCAAGATGTTTTAGGCGTTCATCGCGAAAAGCGTGCGGAAGGTGAGGGATTCGCTTTTCGGGTCTGGGCACCGCATGCTCAGCAGGTTTGGCTGGTCGGTGACTTCAATCAGTGGGATGAGCATTCGCTGCCGATGCAAAAGGATCAATATGGCGTCTGGAGCATTTTTACCGACCAGGCGCAGGCCGGCCAGCTTTATAAGTTTAATATCAAGCAGAGTACTGGCCGCGAAATCATGAAGATTGATCCATTCGCGGTCTGTTTTGAACAGCGACCTGGCGTGGCGGCCCGTATCATCGATTTTCCCAACCGAAAATGGAAGGACGGCTTATGGCGAGGAAGGCAAAAACGCGAGCATCATTTTAATCGTCCGCTTAATATTTATGAGGTGCACGCTGGCTCATGGCGCTTTCATGAAGACGGTACTCCCTATGATTTTAGTGATCTAACGCGCGAACTGATTCCTTATTTAAAAAAGATGCATTACAGTCACGTTGAGTTTATGCCGTTGATGGAACATCCGCTGCCGGCATCCTGGGGCTATCAAATTATTGGCTTTTATGCGCTTTGCTCCAGCTATGGCACTCCCGAACAGTTTCAAGAATTTGTCGAGAGCTGTCATCAAGCCAACATTGGCGTAATCGTTGATTGGGTGCCTGGTCATTTTAATATCAATGATGACGCGCTGGCTTATTACGATGGTACGGCGACGTTTGAATATGAGGATGCCGATCGGGCTAAAAACATCGGCTGGGGGGCCTTGAACTTTGATCTGGGCAAACCACAGGTACAGTCATTTTTGATCTCCAGCGCGCTGTTTTGGCTGAACGCCTATCATGTTGATGGGATTCGGGCTGATGCAATTTCCAGCATCATCTACCTTGACTACGATTTCGGTCCCTGGAAGCCGAATAAGTATGGCGACACGCGCAACCTGGAAGGCTATGATTTTTTGCATAAGGCAACCAAAGCCATCAAGCTTGAGCATCCCGAGTCGTTATGGATCGCGGAGGAAAGCTCGGCTGGCGTGCAGGTTTCCGGTCGAATCGAGGACGGTGCGCTGGGCTTTGACTACAAGTGGAACATGGGTTGGATGAACGATACGCTGGACTTTTACAGCGAGGATCCAATCTATCGCAGCTTTGACTTCCACAAGCTGACCTTCTCATTTATGTATCGCTTGGCAGAAAACTTTATCCTGCCGCTGTCGCATGATGAGGTGGTTCATGGCAAGCGCAGCCTGATGAACAAGATGTGGGGCGATCGCTATAAGCAGTTTGCCCAGCTGCGGAATCTGTATGTCTGGCAGATGACGCATCCAGGCAAGAAGCTGCTGTTTATGGGCGGCGAGTTTGGCCAGTATCTCGAATGGAAATATGATGCGCCACTGGAATGGGTTGATCTAAAAGACCCGTTGAACCAGTCGATGCAGCACTTTACCGCGGTTTTAAACGGCCTGTATCATGACAACCCATCGCTTTGGGAACTGGATACTAAAGACAGCGGTTTAGAGATCATTGATGCCGATAATAAGGATCAGACGGTCTTGAGCTATATTCGGCATGGTAAGCGCAAGCGTGATTTTTTGATCGTGATTCTGAACTACACGCCGGTTGAACGACGCGGCTTTAAGATCGGCGTTCCTTACGCGGGTACTTATCATGAGATTCTCAATACTGAAATGAAGGAGTTTGGCGGCACCTGGACTCGAAATAATCCTGCCTGTCATACCAAGTCGGATTCATTTAAGGAATATGAGTATACGATTGAAACCACGGTACCGGCATTGGGGGCCTTGATTCTGAAACCTGGCAAGGATGTCAAGATCGCGCGTCGCAAGCCACAACCACGACCGAGAAAGCAAGTTAAGCCAACCAACAAACAACAGCAACAAGCGGGGAGCAAATAGAAAGGGGTGTTGGATGGAGCCCACCATCCATGATTATGAATGATGAAATGTTAGGGATTGTATTGGCCGGCGGTAAGGGAACTCGTCTGGGCAAGCTGACGCAGAATCAAGCCAAGCCTGCCGTACCATTTGGCGGCCGCTATCGAATTATTGACTTTACGATGAGTAACTGTGTCAATTCAGGCATTCGCAATATTGGCGTAATCACGCAGTATCAGCCCCTGGTTTTGGATCGGCACATTGGTAATGGGGCCAGCTGGGGATTGGATCGTTTGGACTCTGGCGTGACGATCCTGCAGCCATACTCCAGTCCAGATGGCAGCAAGTGGTTTGCAGGAACGGCGCATGCCATCTATCAAAACATCGACTATATCGACAGTATCAATCCAAAGTATCTGCTGGTCTTGTCCGGTGACCACATCTATAAGATGGACTACAGCGACATGCTGCAGCAGCATATTGACAATGGTGCCTCTTTGACGGTAGCCGTAATCGACGTGCCGTGGGAAGATGCTTCGCGGTTTGGCATCATGAACACTGATGAGCATGATCGGATTACCGAGTTTGTGGAAAAGCCGGCTGAGCCAAAGAGCAACCACGCCTCAATGGGAATCTACATCTTTAACTGGGCCCGGCTTCGTGAGGTCTTGGTCAACAACTTTACCAAAAACGACAATATGCTCGACTTTGGCAAGAACGTGATTCCATACTATCTGGACAGCGGCGAGCCGGTCTATGCCTACCGCTTCTCGGGCTACTGGCGGGATGTTGGGACGATTATGTCGCTTTGGCAGGCCAACATGGAATTTCTAGAACCAAACAACGGCCTTAACATGCAGGATCGCAGCTGGCGGATCAATTCCCGCAGTCCACTGGCGCCACCACAGATGCTGACTGATACGGCTGAAGTCTCACAGTCGATGATCGTTGATGGCTGCTACGTGGCTGGTAAGATTCAGCACAGTATTCTGTCAGCCAATGTTCGGGTCAAAGAAGGCAGTCAGGTGATCGACAGTATGATCATGCCAGGTGCCAGCATCGGCCGCGACGTTACGATTCGGCGAGCAATTATTGGCGAGAATGCCGTGATTGGCGATGGCGTAACGATCGATGGCGGAGATGATGACATTGCGGTAGTCGGCAATGGCGAAACGTTAGGGGGAACCTCAAATGAAGAATAATCAAATGTGTGCAATCATTGTCGACGAGCTCAATGATGATGCCTTAAAGCCATTAACCAACGAACGACCACTGGGAACGCTGTTTTTTGACTGCAAGTACCGTTTGATCGACTTTGAGCTGTCCAGTGTCGTCAATGCCGGGATTCGCAACGTTCAGCTGATTGAAGACGAAGACAAGGTGCGGTCCGTCTTTGATCACCTGGGTGGCGGTCGTGAATGGGGACTGGATGCGATCGGCTCCTATCAATACGTCAACTATTTCCAGGACAGTGAAAACAAAAAGGCCGCTGGCGAAAAGTATTTCAACAACACGATTGAGTTTTTGGAAAAATCGCACACCGCCTATACGGTCATCATGGGGACGCGGATGCTTTGCAATCTCAATCTGCGGGCAGCTTTAAAGATTCACAAGCAGACCGATAAACCGCTGACGGTAATCTACAGTCGAACCGATGCCGATGAAATTGCCACTTACGACAACATCTTGAGTTTTGACAGCCTGGGCAACGTGATTACCTGCAATGAGTTTGCCAAGCTGTCTGATCAAACAGGAATCTTCAACCTGTCGATGAACGTCTACATTGCTGATACTCGTTGGCTGATCGACGCCCTGCGCAAGGGACAGCAGCTGGATGCGCCGGCTCAGCTGGACGACTTTTTAAAAGCGCAGCTGCCTAAGCCGGGATTGGCAGGCGGCTATGAATACGTTGGCTATCTTCAGAACATCTATGACCTGCCAAGCTATTACCAGGCCAACAAAGACATGCTTGATTCCAACAAAATGAACGAGCTGCTCTATACCAATCAGCGCATCATTACCCGGACGCGCAATGAGGTTGCCACCTACTATGACAGGCACGCCAAGGTTAAGAACAGTCATCTGGCAACCGGCTGCGATATTTACGGTACGGTTACCGACAGCTTGATCTCGCGGCGCTCAGTCGTTGATCCAAAGGCTGTCGTAACCAACTCGATCGTGATGCCAAATGCAAGAATCGGTCATGATGCCGAGGTTCACTGGGCAATTCTTGATAAAAACGTGGTCGTCAAACCGGGTGTCAAAATCGTCGGGACCCCTGACAACATTTTGGTAGTGCCCAAAGATACCCGAGTTGAGGCTAATTTGAGCAGTACGGAAGAAGAGGCGAATTAATCATGAAAATTATGTTTGCGGCCGCGGAATGTGCCCCTTTCTTTAAGAGCGGTGGTCTGGGTGACGTGGTCGGCGCGCTGCCTAAAGCCCTTGCTAAAAAAGGTCATGAGGTGCGGGTGGTTTTGCCACTGTGGCGCTGGATGCCAGGCAAGTTTCAAGAAAAAATGGAAAGCTGGGGCTCATTTGAGGTCAAAGTCGGTTGGCGAACCGAGTACTGTGGCGTTGAGACGCTTTATCAAGACGGCGTGCGCTACATGTTTTTGGACAACCGCTACTATTTTGATCGGCCTAAGCTTTACGGCTACTATGACGATGGTGAGCGGTTTGCCTGGTTTCAGCAGGCAGCCTGTGAATTGATGGGCCGCTATAATTGGGTGCCGGACGTTTTGAACTGCAACGACTACCATACCGCGTTTATGCCGTTTCTGCTCAAGGAAAAATATGGCTGGGTTGGACCATATCATCACATCAAAACGGTTTTGACGATCCATAATCTGGAATTCCAGGGTGAGTATGGCCGCGAAGTCATGACCGAACTGTTTGGCATGTCGCCGGAACGATATGACGATGGCACGGTTCGCTATGGCACGGCCGTTAACTTTATGAAGGCCGGGATCCTGTATGCTGATCGGGTCAACACGGTCAGTCCAAGCTATGCGGCCGAGATTCAGACGCCTGAATTCGGCTGCCATCTGGATGAGGTGCTGCGCATGGAAAACTTTAAGCTGTGCGGCATTCTAAACGGGATCGACTATGACGTCAACAACCCGGCAACCGACCATAATCTGGCTGCCAATTACTCAATTAAGGATCTAAAAGGCAAGGCCAAGGATAAGGCAGCCCTGCAAAAAGAGTTTGGTCTGCCGCAGCGTCCAGACGTACCATTGATCGGAATCGTCAGCCGTCTGACCTATCAAAAGGGCTTCCAGCTGGTCGTCAATGAAATGGAAAATCTGATGAAATTTGATGTGCAAGTCGTGCTGCTGGGAACGGGCTATGCCAATTTTGAACACGACTTCCGTTGGTTCAACGGCGTTCATCATGATAAGTTTGGCGCCAAGATTGAGTTTGATGTTGGTCTGGCCCAGCGCATCTACGCAGGAGCTGATATGTTCTTGATGCCATCTGGTTTTGAGCCATGCGGACTTTCGCAGATGATTTCAATGCGCTATGGCACGCTGCCAATCGTTCACCAAATCGGGGGACTAAAAGACAGCGTCGAGCCATATAATCCGATCACCAATACTGGTACAGGCTTTGGCTTTGAGCAGTTTAGCGGCTTTTACATGATGGAGACCATTAAAGAAGCCATGGCAACCTATCAACAGCCGAAAATCTGGCGTCATCTGATGCAAAACGCGATGGCTAAGGACTTTAGCTGGGATAAGCAGAGTCAGGCCTATCTGGATATGTACAAGTCACTGTTTTAGTTTTTGATTGCGAAAAACTGAGAGGAGATAGAAATTTGAGTTTAACAAAATCACAGTTTAAGCAGGATTTTAAGCGGCGTTTAAAAGACGATCTGGCCCTGGATATTGATGAGGCCTCCTATTTTGATATGTACAAGGTCTTGGCAGGCATGGTCAAGTCAGCCTACAACCAAAACTGGCATCACACCTGGCGCAGCTATGATCAGCAGCACAAAAAGCAGCTGTACTACTTCTCGATTGAATTTCTGCCAGGCCGCATGCTGCAAAGCAATCTGTTCAACATGGGCTGGCTGGAGATCGTCAAGGATGGCATGAAGGAACTGGGCGTTGATTTTGAAAAGGTCGTGGAACAGGAAAACGACATGGCGCTTGGCAATGGTGGCCTGGGACGCTTGGTCTCATCGTTTATGGATGCATTGGCCAGTGATGGCTATGCCGGCAATGGGAACGGGATTCGCTACAAGTACGGCTTGTTTAAGCAGAAGTTCATTAATGGCTATCAAGTTGAACTGCCAAACAACTGGCTGAACGAAGGCAATGTCTGGGAAGAACGCCGGGAAACGCATTCCGTGCTGGTTCGGTTTGGCGGTCAGGTCTACCTGCAGCCAAAAAATGGTCAGCTGAAGCCGGTATACGAAGGTTCGCAGTTGATTAAGGCCGTGCCATACGATACTGGGATGGTCGGCTATGAGAATGGCGTGGTCAACACGCTGCGGCTTTGGGATGCTGAGATTCCTGAAGACGAGGAAAGCAAGTATCGGACGATTGACGATCTGCGGCGGGTTGAGGATCTGACCAGCGTGCTCTATCCTGACGATTCAACGGAAGATGGCCGGCGCATGCGGATCCGTCAAGAATACTTCTTCGTTTCGGCTGGCCTGCAAAGCATTCTCAATCACTATCTGGAAAAATACGATCAGCCTTTGACCAAACTTGATCAATACATTGCCGTTCACATCAATGATACGCATCCATCCATGGCAATCGCCGAATTGATGCGGCTTTTGATGGATGAGCATGGTCTGGGCTGGGAGGATGCCTGGCAGGTTACGGTCAACGTCATGAGCTACACCAACCATACGATTATGGCTGAGGCGATGGAACGCTGGGACATTAACATGATGCAGCAGGAAGTACCGCGGATTCTACAGATCATTCAAGAAATTGATCGGCGTTTCGTGCTGTCTTTGGAAGGTAAATATGATCAAAACTTCATTAACCGCACGCGTATCATTGCCAACAATCAGGTTCACATGGCACACCTGGCAATCATTGGCTCACACAGCATCAACGGTGTTGCCAAGCTGCATACCGAGCTGCTGAAAAAAGAAGTGCTGCATGATTTCTATCGGCTTTATCCCGAACGTTTCAACAATAAGACTAATGGGGTAACGCTGCGTCGCTGGATGGCCATCGACAATCCACGGCTGGCAGCCATTTTGGATCAGGAAATCGGCTCTGGCTGGCGCAAGAACCCGCTTGAATTGGAGAAGCTGCTGAAGTACCGGAGCAACAACAAGGTCTTGGATCAGCTGATTGCCGCCAAGCAGGCCAACAAGCGCGATCTGGCCAAGTTTATCAAGCAGCAGACGGGAATCGAGATTTCATCAAAAGCTATCTTTGACGTTCAGATCAAGCGGCTGCATGCCTACAAGCGCCAATTGCTGAACCTGCTGCGGATCGTCAAGCTTTATCAAGATTTAAAGGCCAATCCAAATGCCGATATCTACCCACGCGTATTCATCTTTGGCGCCAAGGCAGCACCAAGCTATCAATATGCTAAGGCTGTGATCAAGTGCATCAATGAGGTTGCCAACCTGGTCAACAACGATCCTGACATCCATGATAAGCTTAAGGTCGTCTTCTTGGAAAACTATAACGTTTCATTGGCTGATCGGATTATTCCAGCTGCCGATGTTTCTGAACAGATCTCACTGGCCTCAAAAGAAGCATCGGGAACCAGCAACATGAAGCTCATGGCCAACGGTGCGCTGACGGTGGCTACGATGGATGGCGCCAACATTGAGATTCATGACTATGTTGGTGATGACAACATCTTTACGTTTGGTCTCTCATCCAAAGAAGTCTACCGCTATTACGCCGATAATTCATATCACGCCAGCGAGTACTATGAAAACGACCCGGTTATTCATCGTGTTGTGGATGCCTTTGTTGATGGCACGATTCCGAACATCAGCATGGAAGGCCGCGAGATTTTTGATTCGCTGGTTCAGTATAACGGCGATCAGTTCTTTGTGCTGCGCGACTTTGAATCCTACCTCAAGGCGCAGGATAAGGTTGATCAGGCCTATCGCAACCCTAAGCACTGGGCCCAGATGAGTCTAATCAATACTGCCAATGCCGGTCACTTCTCATCTGACTTGACGATTGATCGCTACGTTGACGATGTCTGGAAACTGACGCCAAACAAGTAAGGGGGGACTGCTTTGGGGCAGATCCATTACAATGCCTGGCAGCTGGAGTTTAAACGGCCTTTTGGAGCACTGCAGGCGGGCAACAACGTTCAATTCAGCGTTAAGGTTGACTGCCAGAGCGTTACGCAGGTCGCGGTCGGTGTTACCAAGCTGGATGAGAATACGGTTTTTTATCCGCTGACTCAAGATGAAAATGAGCCAGGCAGGTATACCGGCGAGATCAAGATCACGACTTCCGGCTTGTATCACTACTATTTCCGGGTGCGTCGCGAAAACGATACCGCGCTCTACTTGGGGCATCTGCATGGCGGTACGGGGAAAGAGACTACGGACATCAGCAAGGTTGAGCCGTTTCAGCTGACCTGTTACGATCGACAGGTGCCGCGGCCGGAATGGTATCGCAATGCGGTTTTTTATCAGATTTTTCCGGATCGCTTTGCAAATGGCAATCCGCATGGTGAGATTGATAGCAAGAAGCCAAATACGTTTTTATATGCAACCACTGCTGATCGACCAATGTATATCTATGATGAGAACCATAAGATTGCACGCTGGGACTTTTACGGCGGCAACCTGCGTGGCATCATTGCCAAACTTCCCTATCTTAAGCGCTTGGGCATGACGGCACTTTATCTGAACCCGATATTTGAAGCCTCCAGCAATCATCGCTACGATACCAATGATTACTTAAAGATCGATCCAATGCTGGGAACTGAAGAAGACTTTAAGACTTTAATCACGATGCTGCATGAAAACGACATGCATCTGATCTTGGATGGCGTCTTCAATCACGTAGGCAAAAACAGCCGCTATTTCAACGCTGGTCATCTCTACGGCGAGCAGACCGGTGCGGCTAATGACAAAAACAGCTCTTATTATGAATGGTTCAATTTTAAGCATTACCCGGATCAATATGACTGCTGGTGGGGAGTTGATGATCTGCCAACGGTCAATAAGGACAATCCCAGCTATCAGCAGTTCATCTATGGTGAGCGGGGCAGTGTCTTGACGAAATGGAATGATCTGGGGGTTGATGGCTGGCGGCTGGACGTAGCTGATGAGCTGCCGGATGATTTTCTGCGGGCCATTCGTCGCAATCTGGACCGCTATGATGATCGCATTCTGATTGGCGAAGTCTGGGAAGATGCCTCCAGCAAGGTCAGCTATGGTCATCGACGTCCCTATGTCAGTGGCGACAATCTTTACGGTACAATGAACTACCCATTACGGCAGTGGGTGATCAGTCTTTTGCATCGTCATGAGGAATTGACCAAAGTTGGCGAGGATTTATTGACGCTGGTAGAAAACTATCCGCGCAATTTCCTGCTTGATTGTCTGAATAACCTGGGAACGCATGATACCGAGCGCATCCTGACCGTTTTGAATCAAAGCGTGCCAATGGTAAAGATCGCGTTTGCCCTACTATTTAACCTGCCGGGAATCCCCTGCGTCTATTACGGGGATGAAGCTGGCGTGGAAGGTGGCAAGGATCCCGATAATCGCCGCTATTTTCCATGGGGACGTGAAAACGCCGAATTGCAAAAAACGGTACACTACTGGTCGGATATCCGCCAAGAATGCGAAGCGCTTAAAGAAGGACAGACTGGGGTCATGGTTGCCGGCAATGAGGTTTTGGGACTGATTCGCTACACGTCGGACCGTGCAACGCTGTTATTGGTTAATCGCGAAAATCAGTACGCGCTAGTGCGGGATCTGCAATTCATGCATGTTCCAGCCAGTCTGCAGCAGGCCATTGAAAAACGAGTGGCTGGGCTGCGAATGGCGCCATTTACCACCAGATTCACTGAGCTGAACGTGATCTCGGTGATGGCCGATGAAGACAGCTGAATAAGCGTAAAAGCATCGCTGCAGTTTTGCGGCGGTGTTTTTTAGTTGCAGTCAAAGCAGAACTGGGGAGCCGAGAATAGGGACAGATCTGGGTTGACTGATAGCTTTTAACGGCAGCGTGAAAAGAATCTCGGGGAGGTTTTTGGAAACTAAGGATGTCAACTGGCCTAAAGTTAGTGATGCCAAGCTGAGTCGGCAATCGCTGATAAATTTGACTGCTTGGTACTGCTGCTTTCTGAGTGATGATGAAGGTTTTTGCTGAGCAGATTAAATTTTATTGAGATTCTTGTTGACAGTCGTCGTCGATTCAGTTAAGATACTTTATGAAAAATAAATTAAAAAGTGCTGAGAAAAGATGAGTATCCAATGAAGGCCGCTTAGAGAGTCGTTAATGGTGGAAAGCGATCGGTCAAAGTTGGTGAAGATGGTCTTGGAGCGGTTTGCTGCGTGAGCCCTTGGTGAGCGCAGCACGGGGCGACGCCGTTATCAAAGTCGGGGTTTTCAAATAATCGAGAACTCGCTGAGGAGAATGCTGCAATGCGTTCTTGAAGATGGGTGGTAACACGCTGATCATGACTGTCAGACGTCCCTAAAAAATGGCTGAAGAGCCGTTTTCTAGGGACGTTTTTAATTTTCAACAGCACTGAGGAGGATCTTATGAGAAGAAAGCGACGTCGAAATTGGATTATTGCCATCGTTGCCTTATTAATCGTTGCAGCAGGAGCGATTGGCCTAATCTATAAACGGACGGCCAAGCCAAAGACGACCACGGTGCGATTAGGGTTGGTCGGGACTGACTCGCAGCCGGTTTGGAATAACGTCAAGGCGCGGCTCAAAAAGCAGGGGATCAATATTGAATATGTGGTCTTTGATGATTACGTTCAGCCAGACAAGGCCTTGAAGGATGGCAAGATTGACATGCACTCCTGCTTGACCAAGTACTACTTTGAATCTTACAACAAGTCACAAAACGCGCATCTGGTAAGCATTGGTAATACGGTGATCTCGCCATTGGGACTGTACTCCAAGAAATACAGCTCACTTAAAGATCTGCCGGACGGGGCCACGATTGCGATTCCAAATGAACCAACGACTTTGGGCCGCGGACTGAACATGCTGCAGTCGGCAGGGCTGATCAAGGTAAAGAAGAGCAGCGGCATCAAGCCATCATTAAACGACATTACCAGCAATCCTAAGAATCTGAAGTTTAAAGAAGTTGATCCAGCCACGGCAGCCCGGGCCTTAAGTTCTGTCGATGCATCTGTAATCAACGGTAACTACGCGGTGGCTGCCAAGCTTAAGCCAGGCAAGGATTCGCTTTACATGGAACCAATCAACAAAAAGGCTAAGCCATACGTAAACATCATTGCCGTACAGGAAAAGGACAAGGATAATCCAGTCTACAAGAAGGTCGTAAAGGCTTACCAGACTGAAGAAACCAAAAAGGCAATCCAAAAGACTTACAAGGGTGCCCAAAAAGCTGCTTGGGATATCTATGGCACGAAGTAATAGGTAGTGACGATTAAACGAAAGGGGCAGTTAAGATGAGTTTTGAAACGGCAATTTTTGCAGGAGGATGCTTCTGGTGCATGGTTGAGCCATTCGATACCTACCCAGGCATTGAAAAGGTTGAATCTGGCTATACGGGCGGGCATGTTGAGAACCCAACCTATGAACAGGTCAAAACGGGGACGACCGGTCATACGGAGGCAGTCCGCATTACGTTTGATCCCGCCAAGGTTTCTTATGAACAGCTGGTTGAGATCTACTGGCACCAGACTGATCCAACCGATGCCATGGGCCAGTTTCAAGATCGTGGCGATAACTACCGCCCCGTGATTTTCGTTAAGGATGAGCAGCAGCGGCAGATCGCATTGGCGTCACGGCAAAAACTGGCCGACAGCGGAATTTTCGATGATCCGATCGTAACCAAGATTGAAGACGCCCAGCCATTTTATCTGGCAGAAGACTATCACCAGGATTTTTACAAGAAAGATCCGGAACGCTATGCCAAAGAGGAGGCTGGCGGACGAGAGCAGTTCAAACAGGAGCACTGGCACGCCTAGCTTTTGTTAAATCAGATAGGTGCGTCTCATTACTGCCATGATCAAAGCAAAAAGTTTTCGAAAGTGGTCGGTCGCTGGTAAGACAATTACTGACGATCGGCAATCCGTGTTAGAATTGACCAAAAAGATGAGAGGAAGGATCAAGATGGCCTATATTAAAGACTTGCGCGCCAAAGTCGGTCATCAGCCATTGATCATGACCAGTGCCTCGGGAGCTTTAGTTAACGAAAAGCAACAGGTATTGCTGCAGGAGCGGGCTGATACTGGTGATTGGGGATTTCCCGGCGGTTATATGGAATATGGCGAGTCATTTCAGGACACGGTTAAGCGCGAGTTTAAAGAAGATGCCGGAATTGAGGTTGAGCCAGTCAAACTGCTGAAGATTTCAGATCAGGAATTCTACACCTATCCAAATGGCGATCAGGTTCAGCCAATCAATGCCTTCTTTTTGGTTAAGCAAGTCGGCAGTCGGCAAACGGCTTTTAAACCAGCCGAAACATTGCGGATTCGCTATTTTTCTATGGATGAGGCGCCTAAGTTCTTCAACCATCAGCACGCAATGATGTGGCAGACGATCAAGGATGAACTGCAATCATCATCCGTGCTTGACACCGGCTGCTGAAGTTTCTAAAATAATTTAAGTAATTTAATAAACAAGTCACCTGAAAGCAAATTTCAGATAAATAAAAAATAATGGCTTGCTGACTATGTTTTTCCATAGTCGGCAGGTCATTTTTGATTTAGAGGGGAAATTATTGATGAATAAACTAAAGTTACAGACGAGTATCTTTGTGTTAACAGCTTTTTTATTAGGCTGTAATGAATTTATGATTGTTGGAATTATTTCTGATCTGGCTCAAAGTTTTAATGGCTCATTATCTTTGCTAGGCCTGCTGGTTACACTGTTTGGGATCGTTTATGCGGGGACAACACCGGTTTTAACGGCTTGGACCAATCGTTGGCCACGGTACCATGTCTTAATGTGGCTGATGGGAATTTTCTGTATTGGCAATACGTTAACGGCAATGGCGCCCAACTTGTTTTGGCTGTTTGTTTCGCGTGTGATTACGGCTGCGGTTGCTGGGACAATTATTTCATTAGTTTTGGCGTTCGTGAGTCTGCTTACGCCAATGGAGAAGCGGGGAATGACCGTGGCGGCCGTCTTTGCTGGGTTTAGCATTGCCACGATTATTGGCATGCCGGTTGGAACCATGATCAGTGCGGCTTTTTCGTGGCGAGTAAGCTTTGGTGTTATCTCGATTTTGTCGATGCTGGTTTGGTTTTTGCTGGCTAAGATATTGCCGCGCTATTCGGAACAGATGGCTGGAAATTTAAATGGCCAGCTCAGTATGTTTAAGGATGCGCGAATTGTTTGGGGAATCGTAGTCATGATTGCATTAATGGCTGCCGAATACGCGTTTTATACGTACATCCGTCCTTTAATCGTTAAGCAGCTGGGCTTCTCCGTTAATCAGTTGAGTCTGTTGCTGGGATTGATTGGTATCATGTTTATTTTAGGAAATCTGACGGCAGGCCAGCTGATTGAGCGTTATGGCACGCAAAAGATTGGTTGGGTCAGCGGCATGGTTTTGGTTTTGCTGCTGATGCTTACATTGACTGTAAAGAATTCTTGGAGCGGTTTACTTAATCTTGGCCTGCTTTGTTTTGTGTTGGGAATGCCAGGATCGATGCTGCAGGTAATGTTTTTGAATACGGCTGAACGGGATTTTCCCATGGCACTGAATCTGGCATCATCATTGAATCCAATCTGTACGAATATTGGGGTGACGATTGGCTCATTGACGGCCTCGATTGGTATTCGGTACATCAAATTGGCACAGATTGGCTGGCTAGGGTGCGGTTATGCTCTAATAGGCGTTTTGGGTTCACTGAGCTTGCTAAAGGCATTGAAACGATCGAAGGCCAAAAGCTAGAATACGCTTTGATGAAACATTCATCCAGCAAGCCGTTGATTGATAGTTTATGGTAAAATGATGTCAGCAAAATTTTCATGAGGAGTTTTTATATTGCAAAAATTTCATTTGATAGCTACTGCGGCAGCCGGGATTGAAGCCTTGGTAGGCAAGGAGCTGCGGGCACTGGGCTATGAAACGCAGGTCGAAAATAGCCGGGTACGTTTTGAAGGCGATCTGCGTGATATTATGGTGGCCAATCTCTGGCTGCGGACGGCTGATCGGGTCAAGATTATCGTAGGTGAGTTTGACGCGACTGATTTTGACAGCCTGTTTGAGCAGACCAAGGCATTGCCATGGGAAGACCTGCTGCCAATTGACGCGGCTTTTCCAGTTGAGGGCAAGAGTCATCGCTCACAGCTGCATAACGTTCCCAGCGTACAGGCAATCGTCAAAAAAGCAATCGTTGACCGTTTGAGCACCGTTTATCATCGACGGACGCGGCTGAGCGAAACTGGGGCGACCTATCCGCTGGAAGTTGCCATTAACAAAGATCACGTACTGCTGACGCTTGATACGACTGGCCCCAGCCTGTTTAAGCGCGGCTATCGCAAGGGCAAGGGGGGCGCGCCATTAAAAGAAAACATGGCCGCGGCTTTGGTGATGCTTGCCCACTGGTTCCCTGACAATCCATTCGTGGATCCCGTTTGTGGTTCGGGAACGATTCCAATTGAGGCCGCCTTGATTGGTCATAATATTGCTCCTGGCATCAATCGCGACTTTCAATGCGAGCGCTGGATCAATCTGATGCCAGAAAACCTGAGTGATGACGTGCGTGATGAAGCTGATGCCAAAGCTGACTATGACATCGAATTAGATATTCATGGCTACGACATTGACCAGAATATGATCGATATTGCTCAGCGGAACTGTCAGGCAGCCGGCTTGACGCATGACATCACGTTTAAGCAGCTGGCAGTCAAGGATTGGCACACTGACAAGCTCAATGGGGTCATCGTAGCCAACCCGCCATATGGTGAGCGTTTAAGCGATCAAGAGTCGGTGCGTGAGCTGTATCGGCAAATGGGCGAGATCTATCGGCCAATGACGACTTGGAGCAAGTACATCTTGACGGCCGATTTAGAGTTTGAAACCTACTATGGCCAAAAAGCCACTAAACGCCGTAAGCTTTACAATGGTGCCTTAAGAACGGATCTATTCCAGTACTGGGGCCAGAAGCAAAGGTAACGGATCAAAAAGTTGACTGTTGATAAATAGAGACGGGAAAATTACCTGCCCAATCAAAAAGCCAAGCACCGCATCCGGCAGCTTGGCTTTTAGTTTGCAAACTAGGCTTTGGCATCCCATTCCAAGAAAAACTCGTTTAAAAAGTCTTCCATGATCTGCTGACGATGAGCGGCTATTTTGCGTGCTGTTTCCGTATTCAGCATGTCTTTGATTTTCAGCAGTTTTTCGTAAAAATGATTAATGACGGTCTCATCGCGTTCCGTGCGGTATTCCTCACGATTCATGTGCTCACGCGGCCTGATCAGCGGGTCATAGATGCGCTCGCCGTGGCTGCCACCGTAATAGACGGCCCGAGTGATGCCGATGCTGCCCAAACCGTCCAGCCAGTCGGCATCCTGGACGATCTGGCCCTCGCGCGAAAGGGTTGGTCGGGCATCGCCCAGCGTATCGGCAAATGACATGTTGGAAATGATATCCATGATTGCTTGGATCTGCTCATTGGTCAGGTCAATGCGTCGCAAGAAATCTTCCAATTCTTCCTCGGCTTCTTTTACGCTGATTACCAGCTTCTCGTCAATCGTGTCGTGCAGATAGGCCGCGGCAACGGCAATAAACTCATTGGCAGCTTCGGTTTCAATCAGTTTTTTGGTCATCCGTACAACGCGCATGATGTGGTCGAGACCGTGTCCAGTACTGTCACTGCCAAGTTTTTGGATGGTGTAGCGTTTGATGGCCTCCAATTGTGCTGCTTGTTCCATAAATCTTTCCCTCTTAATAATTGTAGTCGCAAATGTCACCACTCGATCGTAAGCCAATTTAAGCGGTTTGACAAGTAGAAAACCATAAATTAGGGCAATGATATCGCTTGGCAGATGAATTGGTCTAAGAAACGTTTTGCAACATTTGCTTCGTGCAAAATCGGTCTGGTCATCTAAAATAGAATTAACAGCAGCTATGAGAGGTGAAAATTTTGAATCTATTGTTTTCAATTGACGATCGTTTTTGGCGCCAGATGCTGACGGTTCTAAACTCGATCCGACTTAATTCCCAACCGCGCCCGCTTGACGTATACGTGATCCAATCCCAAGAACTGGTGCACACGCCTGAGATCCGCAAAACTTGTGAACTCTGGGGAATGAACTATCATCCGATTATTATCAGAGACGAGGAATTCGATCAGGCACCGGTTACCGATCGTTATCCCAAGACCATCTATTATCGCTTGCTGGCTCATCAATACTTGCCAAAACAGCTGCATCGCATTCTATATCTGGATGCTGACGTATTGTGCATTAATGATATTGGACCACTTTATGATACGGGTTTGGATGGCTATCTGTATGCTTCAGCAATTCATACCGGCTTGACTGGTACCACGGAAGTCATCAATAAGATTCGCCTACAGAACTTTGACGCGGATGGCTATTATAATTCCGGCGTGTTGTTGATGAACCTGGATCTGATTCGGCAGCGGGTTCATGCGGAAGATATCTACGAATATATCCGAGAACACGTCTTGTTGCTGCCAGACCAGGACGTGCTGAATGCCTTATACGGTAAAGATATTAAGACGGTTCCCGATCAGCTCTATAATTTTGATGCCCGCAAAGGCCAGACCTATGAGACGATCAGCTTTGGTGAGTGGACGCTGGATTGGGTCATCAAACATACGGTAATTCTGCACTATTGTGGTCGTCATAAGCCATGGCTCGTCGATAAGAACACGGGACGCTACACGGCGCTTTATAAGAATTACTTTCAAATGACGCAGCGGGCGCTTAAACAGGTGGCCGTTAGTCAAGCTGCTCCGACGGCTACTGCCCTGCAGCCGGATTAGCGACTTCCCGCATTTCAACATCGATGAAAGGCCAATCGCTGGCATTTTTATGGATGGTAAAACGGAAGGTATGCGATTTTAGCTGCCGGAAGACTAAAAATTTGTCTTTTAGCTTACAAAAAGTTAGTATAAAGCAAATAGTAAATTACTAGTGCAGTTGAAAGGGGATTGCAATGAAAGTTTTTGTCGCCGGAGCTACGGGACGAGTGGGACAAGCCGTAGTCACTGAACTCCGAAAAGCAGGTCATGAAGTAGTCGCGGGTGCTCGTCATCCAGAAAAGATCAGTCAACCAGATATCTTGAAAGTCAAGCTTGATCTGCATGCCTCCATTACTGAACTGCAAAAAACACTGGGTCAAGTTGACGCGGTAATCTTTGCAGCAGGATCACGTGGTAAAGATCTACTGCAGGTTGATTTAAACGGCAGCGTTAAACTGGCAGAAGCAAGCCGGCAAAATGGCATCAAACGTTTCATTCAGCTGAGCTCTGCCTTCGCGCTTGAGCAGGATAAATGGGCAGCGATCCCGGCCTTAAAAGCCATTACCGATTACAATATTGCCAAGTTCTATGCGGATCGCTGGCTGATTGATCATCCGGGGTTGGATTGGACGATTATCCAGGCAGGAGTCTTGGATGAGCGGCCAGCTACGGGGATGGTTGCCTTGAATGATGGCAGTTCAGGACATAACGCGATTCCTGACGTTGCTGCCGTATTGGTAAAAACCCTTGAACATCCAAATACGATTGGCAAGGTCATCATGATGCACGACGGCAGCCAGTCAATCGATGCCGCATTAAGCAGCCTGAAGTGATCCAACCGCCATAGTTTTTTTGAGCGGTGTGGCGTTGTCAGAGACGATCTCGTCAACGATTTATCAACGATTTATCAATGATTAGGAACGTGCTTTCGTCTAAAACTGCCGGCTTGCTTTGTTCATTCATGCTGATGGCTGATGATAGATTAGATTATAGATTCGACTGCTCTCGATTTTTAAACCGAGATGCTGTCGAATCCAATTGCGAGGATCTTCCCCGTTTGGCAGCCAGTCATTATGGGGTGTTGAACTGCTTGACCGCATCCCAACAGCTGAGGTTGGCGTTGACTGCTTAATGCAGGGTTAAGGTAGGTCGTGTCTGCACCTTGATGTGTCCAAAACTTAATTCATATACTCACAAAGGCCGCATTATTATTTCCTGTAATGTCATGCTGCTTATTTGCCCCATAAGAACTTGATCAAGATCGCGTCGACCTGTGGATTCCGGTGCAAAAGCTCATGTTTGGCATTGGCCCCTGTGATGCGTTGTTCTTGATATGATTTGGCGCGACCGGCAACCAGGTACTTTAAGGCTTTGGATGATTTATTGTCCACCTGGCTGTCGGTACCATCGCCCAGATCGCCATAAATATTTAAGACGCGGGCAGTGGTTGGATAAGTGTGGCGCAGTTTTTTGAGTTTTTGATATGATTTGGTAGCTGGCGTGGCTTCACCGGTCCGTTCGTTATACTGCAGGTTGGCAGGTTGATTCCAGCCGATTACGCCATCAAAGGTACCAGCCATCGCGACTTCTTTTTGCAGCTTGGGAAACTTAGAATTGTTGGTGTTTTGCAGCAGGCAGTAAAGAAAAGCCATGTTGCCCATCGAATGCGCCTCAACCTGATATTTTTTGAAATGATAGGTTTGGCAGACTTTTTGAATGGCTGCGGCAACGTAATGACCATCCGTAGTATAGTTTGAGTTTTCATTATCGATCAGGTTGACTTCAATGATTGGGTTGATCGCGCCGCGGGGAATCTTGCCTTCCAGCTCGACGGTACCGTTTTGCGCAACGTTGGCTACGATGACGGTTTTGGTGACGCCGGCATCAATCGCCGCCTGAGCCATGTGTCGTTCGGCATGCGCCCCGCTGCCCCAGCCATGAAAGAAAAAGGTTGGCGTAGTTGACTGAACGTATTTTTGAGAATTCAATGCAGCTGCTTTAGCGGATGAAGTCATGGTCATCGTTAGGCAGATCGTCAGCATAATTTTAAGCCAGAATTTATATTTCAAGATGTTCGCCTCGTATCATTGTTGATGATGTTATTCTAAGTCTGTTTGTTAAAATTGACCATTTTATTGTCAATTTTTGGCAGAATGTGTTAAATTGATAAACGCTTGATACTTTAAGGAAAGAAGGTTGTGCTATGCATATTGAAAAAGCCGAAATGAAGGATCTGGATCGAGTTGTCGAAATTCTGCGTGATGGCCGCAATCAGCTGGCGGAAAGCGGGATTGATCAATGGCAAGGCGATTATCCGAATGTTGAACATATCCAAGAAGATATTGAACATGGCTTTGCATACCTGGTACATTCCGACGATCATGAAACGGTGGGAGCTTTTGCAATCGTAGCAGCTCCGGACCACTCTTACGATGAATTGGATGGCAAATGGCTCGTTGATACTGACAACTATCTGGTTATTCACCGAGTTGCCATTCACTCTGACCATGCCGGCAATGGCTATGCTTCTGGTTTGTTTACGAGCGTTATCGACTACGTTAAGGAAAATCCCAACGGTGTCAAGTCATTACGGATCGACACCCATGAGGACAACAAGCCAATGCAGCATTTAATTGAAAAGTATGGCTTTACGCGTGTGGGGACTCTGCATGGCGTCTACCGTCCTGAAGAAACCTCATACGTCTACGAAATGCCGATTCAATAAAAGCAAATAAATAATGTGATAAAATCGACTCAATAGATCATATCGATCATTGAAGTCGTTTTTTATTTTGGGGTGAAAAAATGGATGTAAATGCTCAACTAACCGATCAGCAGCGAGTCGAGCTGGCAGGTTTGGAATATCAGCCGCTGGGGGTTGGTGATCACGTCAGATTATCCAATGGTAAGCGAGTCGGTCGCGTCAAACGAGCTTTCTATAAACAAGATGGCCTGCGGGGCACCATCATTGTCAATCACCATCAGGATCATAAAGAGATAACGGTGCTGTTTCGCGGCTCATCCGGCTTGAGACATGGCAATCCAACGACATGGTCCAATGAATGGCTGGCAACCAATCTGCCCATTGGCCGTTCGATCGTTGAACATCGAGTTGGTGAGATTCCTTCTCAGCTCAAGTCGGCGGCCAGTTTGTTGAATCGGCTGATGCAGCAGGACTTAACGGCACATTACTATATCTACGGCCATTCACTGGGAGCAATCAACGCCCAGTATGCCCTTGCCAACTGCGATTATCCGGCATGCCTGAGTGAGGCTTGGCTTTATGAGGGCCCAAACGTCTACTGGCTGTTGAATGACCAGCAGAAAGCCCAAGCCGCGATTTTGCGCAATAAGATCAATAATTATATTGACTCACTGGACATCGTGACCCTGGGCTATACTGACCTGCATCATGCAATCGGCCGGGTGCGCTACGTTCAGTCGATTCTGCTTGATCCAATCAGTCAGCATATGTGGGGCGGCTATCAGTTCGATCAAAACGGTCGGTTGTATACCAAACCAGTTGCTGAGTATCGGGAAAAAATCGATCGTGAATTGATTGAACATGTCAGTCAAGCCAGCAGCAGTTGGCGTCAATGGCGTCAGGAACAGGTAAAAAAGCGCCAGGAATTGAATCGCTGGCTGCCCTATCGCTAGTTCGTTTCCATGATGGTGTCAATCTGATCATATTGCAGCATCAGAATTATAGGTATTGGGTCTTGCAAACGCTGGCCGACTGCGGATTGGCGGCTTGTTTAGTCAAGATCGGCTGACGGCTGGATCTCACCGGCATCATTGCAGTGACCGTCGCGATGATGCGCTTGTTGCAGAGCAGCATGTATCTGAATGATAATGCATAAAATATCTTGCTGGCAAAAAGGCTCTGTTAATCAATAGTGGCTTGCATTAAAATTAATCTCTGTAATCATTTATTCACAGGGGAGAGGAAAATATGCAAGCATCACCACCGGCAACGCGCCAGGAAACCGTGCGCTTTGCTTTTAACAGTTCGTTACCGATTTTTTTCGGTTATGTTATCTTAGGAACCGGCTATGGGCTATACATGCATAACCTGGGCTTTGGCTTCTGGTTTCCCACGATAATGGCAGCGGTAGTTTATGGGGGATCCGTTGAATTTATCCTGGCTTCCATGCTGGTTCAGAGCTTTTTGCCGGGCAACGTTGTCTTGATAACGCTGGTCGTTGGCTTTCGGCAGTTTTTTTATGGCCTTTCAATGCTGAAAAAATATCGCGGTGCGGGCTGGCGCAAGTTCTTTTTGATTTATGGCTTAACCGATGAAACCTTTGTCGTCAACTATAGTCTGTCGATTCCTAAAGAATATGATCGTTACTCAGTCTATACGCTGATTTCGCTTTTTGATCACAGCTACTGGGTCTTGGGCGCATTTTTAGGCGGCGCACTGGGGAGTCTGATTGGCAAAGAGATTCCCGGCATGGATTTTGTCATGACGGCTCTGTTTATTGCCTTGGCCGTTGACCAGTTTCAAAAAGAAAAGGATCATCTTAGCTCAACCAGCGGCGTGATCGTTACGATTGCCTGTCTGCTGCTGTTTGGCAAGACGTATTTTTTGGTAGCGACGCTGTTGATCCTGGTGGCTGAATACGCCATTATCTACTGGCGTCAAGCAAAGAGGGGGGACCAAAATGACGCTGACTGATCAGATTATCTGCATTGCCTTAGCCGCGCTGGCAAACTTTGCCACCCGGGTAACGCCATTTCTGCTTTTTAGAACGGAAGCGGTCACGCCTGATTTCGTAACGGGGCTGGGCAGGTTTTTACCGGCCGCGATCATGGGGATGCTGGTCGTATACTGCTATCGCAACGTTAATTGGCTTGGCGGCACACATGGACTGCCAGAAGTCATTGCCGGCGTGGTGACGGTAATCGTGCATTTATGGAAGCACAGCCTGTTTTTAACTTTGATTGTCGGGACCCTTTGCTACATGCTGCTGATCAATTTTATTTTTTAAGAGACAAGAATGGTTGAAAACGCCAAGCTTAGAAAAATGCTGTCGCGGACTTTTGATGAGTCGGCGACAGCATTTTTGCTTTATCATAGTTTGCGCAGCCAGGCGGCCAGATTGTTTGCTTTGAACTGATGAGAGCCGTGAGTCGTGACGTGGAATCCATCAGTGACCTGCAGTCGGCCAGCCCATTTAATGAAATTTGCTTGATAATCATCAGAATCACTCCAGGCAGTTGAGAATGGCGCAATCAAGCCTTGGTATCCTTGAATGGTTTTCAAAAACTCAATCACTGGTGCTGCCACGTTGCCATTCCAGACGGGGCCGCCGACCAAAACAACATCATATTGATTCAGCTGAGGCACGGAATTGATAAGTATCGGCAGCTGGCGTTGTTTTAGCTGCTGTTGATAGATGCGACCAGTAGCTTCCATGTTATTTGGATAGACGCTGTCGGCCACGCGCAGACGCAACGCGGGAGCTTTGGTCGCATCTTGAATTAATTTGGCAAGTTTAGTGGTATTATTAAATTGTGAATAATAAACAATGAGTGCTTGCTGGGCCATTATCTACAGCTCCTTTAATCAGTTTTTGACTTTGATTATAGCAATGAATGCTCAGCACGCTCAAATTAAAGGATGTGATGATGATGAAAAACGGCTCAAGCACCAGTGAAAAAGCCCTTAACGTTTTTTTGTGGTTTATTGTAATTTCGATGATGGTTTCACTGATTTTAACTACCAAAACGGCTTTGACGGCTGCGACAGCCAAAGCAGCAGGGGCCGCCTGGTTTTTGGATCTGGAAATCGTGGCTGGTCTGCTGATTGTTATGCTGCCTAAGTTTTTGGCGATCAAGCTAAAGGTTTATCTGCCGCCGCTGCTTTACGGTCTGTTTTTAATGTTTATCTATGGAGCTATTTATCTGGGCACGATCTATCACTTCTACAGCATTCCATACTGGGACAAAGGTCTGCATCTGATCAGCGGTGCTTTGCTGGCTGGTTTTGCGCTGTCGGCATTTGGCGGCCTGATTCCTGATGAGGGGATCAAGCACGTGCCGCCATTTTTTATCAGTATGTATGCCACAGCGTTTGCGGTTTTTTGCGGCGTTTTATGGGAATTTTATGAATTTACCTGTGACTCGTTTGGCATGAATCTGCAGCGGTATATGAAAAACGGTCACTTGCTGTTGGGACGGGCGGCTTTAATGGATACGATGGGTGATCTGTTTGCTGACTTCTTTGGCGCTCTCATTTTTGCAGTGATTGCCTACTTTAAGCTGCGCAAGGACAGTCGCTGGCTTGAGAAGTTCTTCTTCCATCGTAATCTGTAATCGAATTAAGCAGTTGCTGAGCATGCGGTTGGGGCTTGATTAAGTCATCAACCGTATTTTTGTCTGCTTAGCGAACGATCTAATCCATAAATTATTGGCAATTGGATCCGCTTCCGAATTTGCGGTGGCATGATAAAATGCACTATAATATTTCTTATGTATCTTAATTGACTTTAAGAATTTTTTAGTGAGAGGTAATTTTATGCTGCGCGGCAAAAAAGGCTTGCTGTTGTTGATCGGTGCCGTTTTAGCGGTGGCTGGCGGAAGTGGATACTGGTATCACCAGCAGCAGTCAGCATCGACAACGGTTCAACAGACTTCACAAAAAGATCGGGTTTTAAAGAAAAAAATAACGCTGGTCGCGATTGGCGATTCGCTGACGCATGGTCAAGGCGATGATAAAAACGAGCAGGGTTATGTCGGACGGATTAGGAAAAAACTGCAAAAACACTACCATAATCGCGTAACTACGTATAATTATGGGGTAACTGGCGACCGGTCCGATCAGATGCTCAAGCGGCTTAATGAACAGCCAGAAATGCGGGCAAATCTAAAAAAAGCCGATGTAATCGTAATGACGGTTGGCGGCAATGACTTGATGCAGAAACTGGAGAGCAACCTGTTGAGCAATTCAACCAATAAGATCGAGAGCAATATCGAACAGGCAGGCACGACCTATCAGCAAAAGCTAAATGAATTGCTGACTGCGGTTCGCAAACAGAATGCCACTGCGCCGATTTTTATGTACAGTATTTATGATCCGGTTTACACTTATTTTCTTGATGTGTCGATTATCAACGAGTCCGTCGCCAAGTGGAATCAAATCACAAAACAGACCGTGGCTCAGTATGGCCCGTCCTATTTCGTTGATATCAATCATTTAATGTCATATGGGCAATATAAAACGGTTAAGCAGCGGCAAAAACTTTCACAGCAGGCACATCAAGCCAACAGCGATCAGGTTACCCAAAAACAGGTCATTGCGATTATGAATAATGATACGCATAACCTAAACAACTACATCTCAACTGAAGACAATTTTCACCCTAACAGCAAGGGCTATGATCAGATGACCAATGCTTTATACAAGGTGATGCTGCAGCACGATGACTGGGAATATCAGCAAAAGTAGGATGATTTGAATGAATATGGAAGACAAAATTAAAAAACAATACAATGGCTGGAAGGCTGCTTTTTGGGTTTTGGTAATCGTCTTAATCGGCTCGCTGTTGGCGATTATGCATTTGGCCAGTGCGCCGGTAAAAACGCCAACTGAAACCGCGGCTCCTAAAGCCAGCGATACGTCACTGGAACTGGTTTTGAATCAAAAGCAGGTCAATGCCTTAGCCAACAGCTACATTAAAAGGATTCAGAAAAAATCCAAAAAGCCGCAATATCGTTTTATTGTAGGCAATCAGTACGCAACGGTGATCGGGCACGCCAAGTTTTTGGGTGTCAACGTGCAATACTCGATGAACTGCATCCCAGTTAAAACCAGCGAGGGCAATATTTTGTTGAAAGCTAAAGGACTGGCGGTTGGGCGGCTTAACCTGCCAATCGGGTTCGTCATGGGATATATCAAAAAGAACTATCAGCTGCCGGATTGGGTCTACATCAACCAAAAGAAAAAGACGATTCTGCTGGATCTGAACAAATACACCAAGAATAAAGCGGTACATGCTCAAGCCGATGAGATCAACATGGCAGATGGTCAGTTTAAGTTCTTGATTACCGTGCCGCAGGATAACTAATAGGAGGTTGGCAGATGTTTCGTGAAAGCTTCTATCATTTTTTGATGACCTTAAGGCAGCCCAATCAGCCCACTGAGATTGAGCAGTTTGCCAACAATGCTTTTTTGGACTCGTCGTTTCCTAAGCAATCCCAAGATTTTGATGAAATATCTCACTACTTGGAAGAAAATGCCGAATATCTGCCAGGAATGACGATTTTTGATGATGCCTGGCAGCTGTATCTAGAAAAAATGAATTAGAATTTAGGAGGAACTAAAATGGCAACAATTCAATGGTTCCCTGGTCACATGGCCAAAGCATTGCGCCAGATCAGAGAACAGATGCCTTTAGTCGATATCGTATTTGAGCTGGTTGACGCGCGGGTGCCATACTCCTCGCAAAACCCAGAAGTTGATCTGGCAGCTGGCGACAAGCCGCGTCTTTTGATCTTAACCAAAACCGATTTAGCGGATCCAGAAGTCACCAAAGAATGGCTGCAGTACTTTAAGGATCACGGACAGCCGGTACTGGCACTGGACTCGCGCGCCCGCAGCGTTGCCAAGACTGTTACCAACGCGGCCAAGCAGGTCTTAGCCGAAAAGCTGGCCAATGAGCAGGCTAAGGGGATGAAAAAACGGGCGATTCGCGCAATGTGTGTTGGCGTGCCTAACGTCGGCAAGTCAACGCTTTTGAATCACCTGGTCAAAAAGAATGTCGCGGCTACCGGTAATCGGCCAGGGGTAACGACCGGTCAGCAGTGGCTGCGTTCGTCGGCTGAATTGGAGCTGTTGGATACACCAGGCGTTTTATGGCATAAGTTCGCGACCGAAAAAGAAGGCTTAATGCTGGCACTTTCTGGCGCGATCAAAGACAGTCTGTTTGCCAAGGATGACGTGGCCCTGTTTGCACTGCAGTATCTGCGCGCCAATCGGCTGACCGAATTGAAGCAGCGCTACCATCTGACTGACGCTGATGTTGACGAAAGCGTGACTGATCCGGATCTATTGTTGACGATTACCAAAAAGATGGGCTTTCGTGATGACTACGACCGCGGCAGTGAACGGCTGATCTTTGATTTGCGTAAGGGCAAGCTGGGAACGATCTCATTGGAAAAACCGGCCGACATTAATGCTGAGGGTCTCAATGAATAAGCTCAGCATTAAAGAAATCAAGGACCGCTTAAAAGACGTGTCCACGCTTGATGATCCGTTTGTTCAAGCACTACGCCAAGACGAGCGTAAAGGCGTCCAAACCGCGCTGGCCCAGCTAAAACGTCGATTGGAACGGCAGGCAGCAAGCTACGCGGCCTTCAAAGAGCGTTTCAAATATGAAAATCAGCTCTGGCAAGATGGTCAGCAGTACGTTGCCGGGATCGATGAGGTTGGGCGGGGGCCGCTGGCCGGACCAGTAGTTACGTGTGCGGTAATTCTCAAGCCTGATTTTGACCTGGTGGGGGTTACGGACTCTAAGCAGCTGACCAGGCATGAGCGTGAGCAGCTGTATCTGCAGATCGTTAATGAAGCCCTGGAAGTCAGCATTGCCGTCAATCCGTGCACGGTTATCGATCAGCTTAATATCTACGCGGCGACCCAGCAGGCAATGATTCGCAGTGTAAATTCATTGGCGCATCGGCCGTCCCACCTGATTGTCGATGCCGTCCCTCTGGCAATTGATATTCCGCAGACGACCTTGATTAAAGGCGATCAAAAGAGTATCAGCGTCGCGGCTGCCAGTATCGTTGCCAAAGAATATCGTGACCATCTGATGCGTGATTACGACCGGCTTTATCCAGGCTATGGCTTTGCTGAAAATATGGGCTATGGTACCAAGCAGCATTTGCAGGGATTGGCAAAACTTGGACCATGCCCGATTCATCGGCACTCGTTTTCACCAGTTCAGCAATATCTGCATTAGCAAGTCAGCCACTATTGACTAAAGTCACGGGATTTCTAGCTAGACATAATTAAATACTAAATAAGAAGAACAGCACTGTCTTGGTTTTGATGAAACTTGAGGCCGTGTTTTTTAATTGGCTTGAAGGATCGTGTCATTTCTAAAATTATTGAGACAGTCTATTTTGCAGAAAACAGCCAGTCAGGCAGCTCCTCTAAGATGTCTTGACTGCTTAGGATTGGTCGCGCTCCAGCAGCAATCAGTTCATTGGCTCCAAGCGACATGGGTGAATCGATTGGCCCAGGGACCGCACCGACATTTCGATTATCCTGCAGCGCCAGGTTGGCCGTAATCAGACTGCCGCTGCGCCGACTGCCTTCAACCACCAGACAGGCATGACATAAACCGGCAATGATCCGATTGCGTTCGGGAAAATTGCTCGGGTAGGGCGTAGTTGCCAGTGGATACTCCGTCAGCAAAAGACCGGACTGTGCGATTTGCCGCTGTAAAAATGCATTGCAGCGTGGATAGCTGCCATCTAGACCAGTTCCGATTACGGCAATCGCGGCCCCGCCATCCAACAGCGTAATTTGGTGAGCCAAGCCGTCAACTCCTTTGGCCAGGCCGCTGACAATTGCGACTTGGCTGCTGACGACTCCTGGCAGTAATTGATTGATCACTCGTTCACCATATTTAGTGATATTTCTTGATCCAACCACGGCCAGACAAGGGGATTGCAGCAGTTTTAGGTTGCCATGATAATACAAAACCAATGGCGGATCATAAATTTCTCGCAGGCGCTGTGGATAGATCGCGTCAAGCGGCGTTATGAACGGCATTGGCAGATTTTGCTCAGTCTGACGCCGCAGTTCCTGGCTGGACCATTCGTCAAACCACTGCATCCGTTTGTTAAAAGTAATATTCAAGTGATCAGTCAATTTAGCGAGATTGGTAATCTGTTTTTGCTGAATAGCAGCCAACAAAAGTCGATATTTTATGCGCCGGCTCAAGCAGCTGCACAGACTCAGCTTTAGGATAAATTCACGCAGTAGCATTATTTTCCCTCCTTACCTTTGCTATATGCCAAAAATCCAATTTGGTACTAAAATTTCACTCTTTAATTTTTAAATTTGTTTTTTTCGTTAAAATGATTTTATCGTTGCCTTGATTTTTTTAATAAACTCGATTATATTGATACGCTAGTTAGACCATTTTCTTTTTTGAATTAATCTAGGTCTATCTGATCGGTTCATTGCTGATTGAAATCAGCCAGACGGGTTTGACCGCACAAGAGACCATATAATAGTATAGAAGATAAAACCGATCAAATTCATCATGATAGGAGCCTTATGATGGCAACTAAAACTGTAAAATCAACTGCTAAAACAACTTCGGCCAAGACGAAAACTGCAAAACCGGCCGCTAAAACAACCAAAAAGACGACTGCCAAGCGCCCTAAGACCAAGAAAAAGCTGGTCATCGTCGAATCGCCTTCCAAAGCCAAGACGATTGGCAAGTATCTGGGACGAACCTATAAAGTCGTCGCCAGTCTGGGTCATGTCCGGGATCTGCCAAAGAGCCGGATGGGGGTTGATATTGAAAACGACTATCAGCCCGACTACATCTCCATTCGTGGTAAGGGTGACGTGATCAAAGAACTGCGCAAGGATGCCAAGCAGGCCAAAGCCGTCTATCTGGCATCTGACCCGGACCGGGAAGGGGAAGCAATTGCCTGGCACGTTGCCAACCTTTTAAAACTGGATACTAAAGACAAGAACCGGGTTACCTTCAATGAAATTACCAAAGACGCCGTTAAGGAAGCCTTTAAGGAGCCGCGTGAAATCAACATGGACCTGGTTGACGCGCAGCAGGCACGGCGGGTTTTGGATCGGCTGGTTGGTTATTCCATCAGCCCGATTCTTTGGAAAAAGGTCAAAAAGGGACTGTCTGCCGGACGGGTGCAGTCAGTCGCGCTAAACCTGATCATTCAAAGAGAACAGGCGATTCGCGACTTTAAACCCGAAGAATACTGGACGATTGATGGTCAGTTCAAAAAGGGCAGTGACGAGTTTGCGGCATCTTTTTATGGCGAAAACGGCAAAAAAGCCGCGCTGCCTAATAACGAGGCCGTTCAAAAAGTACTGGCCAAGATTGATCGCAAGGCGCCATTTACGATTGATGACGTTACGCGTAAAGAACGCAAGCGGATGCCGCAGCCGCCATACACTACCTCCACGATGCAGCAGGATGCCAACCGCCGTCTGAACTTCCGGACGCGTAAGACGATGATGGCTGCGCAACAGCTTTATGAAGGGATTACGCTTGGGCACGGCAGCGCGGTCGGTCTGATCACCTACATGCGTACCGACTCTACACGGATTGCCTCAATTGCCAAGCAGGAAGCCTCTCAGTTTATTCATGAAAACTATGGGGAACAATATGCCGCAATCAAGCCGGTCAAGGGTAATCTGCCGGAAGGGGCCCAAGACGCGCACGAAGCGATTCGGCCAACTTCGGTCAATCGTACGCCCGCGGAGATGAAACAGTATCTGACGGCTGATCAATACAAGCTCTACAGTCTGATCTGGAGCCGATTCGTGGCTAGCCAGATGACGCCGCAGATTGTTGATACGATGGCCGTTTCATTGAGCCAAAACGGAGTCGACTTTCATGCCAACGGATCCAAGGTCAAATTTGATGGCTTTACCAAGGTTTACAAGCGTGGTCAGGAAAAAGACAATGTTTTACCAGACCTGAATCAAGGCGACCAGGTCCAAATGATCAGTGATGACCCGGCCCAGCACTTCACGCAGCCGCCTGCTCGTTACACGGAAGCTGCCTTGATCAAGACGCTGGAAGAAAACGGGGTCGGCCGGCCTTCCACCTACGCGCCAACGCTGGACACGATTCAGCGCCGCTACTATGTTCGTTTGGTATCGCGCCACTTTGAGCCAACCGAGCTGGGTGAGATCGTCAACCAGATCATCGTCAAGCAGTTCCCAGAAATCGTCAATGTCAAGTTTACGGCCGAAGTTGAAGACGACTTGGACCGGATCGAAGAAGGCAAGGAAAACTGGGTTAAAGTCGTTGACAAGTTCTACCAGCCATTTTCTAAGGAAGTCCGGGCTGCCGAGGAACAGGTTGCTAAAATCGAAATGCATGATGAACTGGCCGGCAGCAATTGTGAGATCTGTGGGGCGCCAATGGTCGTTAAGATGGGCCGCTATGGCAAGTTCCATGCCTGCTCGCGCTTCCCGAACTGCCGCAACACCAAGGCAATCGTCAAAGATATCGGCGTAACCTGTCCTAAGTGTGGGCAAGGAAACGTAGTCGAGCGCAAGTCCAAGAAGAATCGCGTCTTTTATGGCTGCTCGCGCTACCCAGAATGTGATTTCGTTTCATGGGACAAGCCAATTGGCCGTAACTGTCCTAAAGACGGTCATTTCTTGATTGAAAAGAAGGTCAAGAAGGGCAAGCAGATCGTTTGTCCTAATGGCGACTACGAAGAATCAATCCAAAATTAAAAGATAGACTTGCGAAAGCCCTCTCAATCTGTTATTGTGCAGATTAGAGGGCTTTTGGCATATACCATTGCCTATTGAGAGTTGAAAGGATGACGAGAGATGATTCAGATTGAAAATGAGCAGCTGACGGTACAGATTGATCAATTAGGCGCGCAGATGCACAGCATTAAGCGAAATGCAGCGGGATTGGAATATTTGTGGCAGGGTGATCCAAAGTCTTGGAAACGGCAGGCACCGGTTCTGTTTCCATTTGTCGGCCGGCTCAAAGATGATCAATACGAATATCAAGGCAAGGTCTATCATCAAACGCAGCATGGTTTTGCCCGCGATCGGGAGTTTAAGGTTGTGGAACAGAGCAGTGAGCGAGTAGTTTTTGAGCTGCGTGATGATGAAAAAACGCGGGCTGCCTTCCCGTTTGCTTTTGTATTGACGATTGCCTACCAGCTGGATGAGGATCGTCTGCTGGTCAGCTATCGTGTTGAAAACCCAAGCAATGACCAGACGCTGATCTATGCTTTGGGTGCGCACCCTGGTTTTAACGTACCAGTTGATGAACAGGGCAGTTTTGAAACGACTCAGTTCAGTGTTTCACCGGCGATTGACTATCAACAGGTTAAATTGGTCGCACCTGGTCCATTTAATGATCTGGAACGTCCAGCGGTTCTGCACATGCAGCAGCCCATTCAACTGGATCACGAGCTGTTTGATGAGGATGCCCTGATCTTTGCAACCAAGGGCATGCCATTTACGGCAACGCTGACGGAACCGCAGACCAATCATGGGGTTCACGTTCAAGTTAACGGTGCACCATTTGTCGGTGTCTGGTCGCCATACCCAGCCCAGGCCAACCTGGTGTGCGTTGAGCCATGGTGGGGGATTGCCGACAGCATCCACAGTGACGGCAGACTCGAAGACAAGCAGGTGATGAGTCGGCTGGCACCTGGCAAGCATGAGGACTATGCATTTGCTATTCAGCCTTTCTAACGACTTAAAAAAGACGTGGTGAAGCTTGATCACCACGTCTTTTTGATTATAGCTGAATTGGATCAGCGCAGCAGGTAGCCGCCATCAACTGGCAGCATTACACCGGTTACGTAATCAGATGCCGGACTGGCTAAAAATACCATTGGCCCCATCAATTGTTCAGGACGGCCCCATTCACCAGAAGGAATATGTTCTTTGATCTCAGGCCCTCGCACCGGATCTTCGGCCAGCGCCTTAGTCATATCCGTTAAAATGTAGCCTGGTGCCAGACCGTTGACTTGAATGTTGTATTTGGAAAGAGCATCAGCGTAGGCTTTAGTCAGGCCCAGGACGCCATGTTTGGCTGCCGTGTAAGGGAAGATGAACTTGCCGGCACGGTAGGACTGCATTGAGCCAATGTTAATGATCTTGCCGTGCTTTTGCTTAGCCATATACTTGGCTGCGGCCTGCGACATGTGGTAGAGCGCGTTGAGATTCAAATTGATCACCTTGTCCCAGTCTTCATCCTTGAACGCCAAGACGTCATTGCGGATCTGAATGCCGGCATTGTTGACTAAAATATCCAGACCACCCATTTCCTTAACGCATTGCGCGATGATTTCGTCGGCACAGCCCGGTTCAGTGATGTCGCGCTGCAGAAAGCCGATCTTTTGTCCATTGCCTTCAACCGCTTGACGAGTTTCTTCCCAGCCGCGCTGTGAATTTGAAACGACAAAAATATCCGCGCCGTAAAGCGACAGCGCCTTTGAATAGTTTTGGCCCAGCCCGCTGGCACCGCCAGTGATCAAAGCAACCTTGCCATTAAGCTGAAAACTTTGTTGGTTAAATGAACTCATAAAAAGCACCTCGATGTTTAAATTTTGATTTTAGGAAATCGTTACACCTAATTATAAGCGCTTTCAATGCTTTTGCAAGAGGTTTTAGGAAATCGGTTGCCTAAATTTATCAATAAAATAAAAATCGCATTCAGCTCGGTCTGTAATACCAAGCGATGCGATCATCAGCTTAATTATTTTGGATTGCGTTTTTGCTGTCGCCGATAGCCCAAGCCAAAATGAACCAGCGATTCGGTACCATTGAAGATGCGCTTGATGTTGGCACGGTGCAGCCAGATGATTACCACTGTCAAGAACCCGGCAATGGCTGCCAAAATCCAGTCGTGAATGCATAAGGCAATGATGAAAATTGCGGTAATGCCAACCATGCCAGCCGCGCTAGCCATGCTGGTCAACAATAATACCGTCAGATAGATGGCCCAGGCAACCAAAAAGAGCAGCGGGTTATATGCCAGTAGGATCCCGGCACTGGTTGCAACGGCCTTACCGCCATGAAAGTGGTCAAAAATCGAGCAGGTATGGCCCAAAACGGCAAATAAGCCGATTAAAAGCGGGCTGACGGTCTGACTACAGTGAAAGAAATATGGCTGACAGGCTGCCAGCGTTCCCTTGAACATATCAAGAAACAATACGGTTACGCCTGCTTTAGGTCCCAAAACGCGCAGAGTATTGGTCGTACCGATATTGCCGCTGCCCAACTTGCGAATATCCTTGTGGTAGAATACCTGGCCGATCCAAAGTCCCCAGGGAATAGAGCCCAAAAGGTAGGCAATGACTGCCATTAAACAGATTTTAAAAATCATAAATCATTCAAAACTCCCTCGATAATAATTGCATAATTGTTATAATAGCACATTGAGTGACATCGGCAACTTTTGATTGATGTGTTAAAATAATGGGGCACAAATGTTTGCAAAATTTCTTTGCTAAATTTTGCCAAATCAGTTATATTAAAAAACGTTACTAAAAAATTATGAGGAGGGCTTTTCGTTGGCAGAACAAGAATATCAATATGATGCATCCTCCATTAAAATCCTTAAGGGGCTGGAGGCGGTGCGCAAACGGCCTGGGATGTATATCGGTTCAACGGATACCTATGGCCTGCACCATTTGGTATATGAAATCGTTGACAACGCGGTCGATGAGGCTTTGTCTGGTTTTGGCGATGAAATCAACGTCACGATCGAACCCGACAATTCAATCACGGTCCAGGATCATGGTCGTGGGATGCCGGTAGGAATGCATGCTTCTGGCAAACCAACGCCGGAAGTCATCATGACCGTGCTGCATGCCGGGGGAAAGTTTGGTCAAGACGATGGCTATAAGACTTCCGGTGGGCTGCATGGGGTTGGGGCCTCAGTCGTGAATGCTCTTTCAACCAAACTGACACTGACGATCGTGCGCGATCACGTTCGCTATCAAGAAAAATTCGTCAATGGCGGCAATCCGGTCGGGACGCTCAAAAAATTAGGCAATACGCGCGCGGGTTCCGGAACAACGGTTACCTTTAAGCCGGATCCAAAAATCTTTTCTACGACAGTCTACAACTACGATACTTTGGCAAGACGGCTGCGTGAATCGGCATTCCTGCTAAAGGGCCTGAAGATCACGCTGACTGACAAGCGCGCTGGTCAGGAAAAAGAAGAGGTATTCCAGTTTGAAAATGGCATCAAGGACTTTGTCGGCTACCTCAATGAAGACAAGGATACCTTGGGCCAGATCATGTACTTTGACGGCAAGCAGGATGGCGTTGAAGTTGAGGTTGCGGCTCAGTATAACGATGGTTATTCAGAAAACGTCTTAAGCTTTGTCAACAACGTGCGCACTCCAGATGGGGGAACGCATGAAGCCGGTTTTCGCAATGCCTGGACCAAAACGTTCAATGACTACGCCAGAAAAGTCGGTCTGCTCAAGGAACGCGACAAGAATCTGGAAGGGTCTGACGTTCGTGAAGGCTTGACGGCAGTCGTCTCAGTACGAATCCCGGAACGCATTCTGCAGTTTGAGGGCCAGACCAAAGACAAGCTGGGGACGCCAGAAGCCCGTAAGATCGTGGACTCAATCGTCAGTGACCAGCTAAGCTACATGCTGCTGGAAAATGGTGATGAAGCTCAGCAGCTGATCAGAAAAGCACTTAAGGCTCGCCGGGCAAGAGAAGCCGCGCGCAAGGCTCGTGACGAATCACGCGGCTCCAAGCGCAAAGGCCGTAAAGAACGCAATCTGTCCGGTAAGCTGACGCCGGCCCAGTCAAAAGATGCCGCTAAAAATGAGCTTTTCTTAGTCGAAGGTGATTCAGCCGGTGGGAGTGCCAAGCAGGGGCGCGATCGAAAGTTTCAAGCGATCCTGCCATTGCGTGGTAAGGTTCTCAATACGGAAAAGGCCAAGCTGGATGACGTCTTGAAAAACGAAGAGCTTAATACGATCATCTATACGGTTGGCGCGGGGGTCGGCAGTGAGTTCAACGTCGCAGACTCCAATTACGACAAGATCATCATCATGACTGATGCCGATGACGATGGGGCCCACATCCAGATCCTGCTGCTGACGTTCTTCTACAAGTACATGCGACCAATGATCGAAGCCGGTAAGGTCTATATTGCCTTGCCGCCACTGTATCGCATCCAGTCTGGCAAAGGAGCCAAAACCAAGATTCAGTATGCCTGGACCAACGATCAGCTGACGCAAATGACCAAAAAGATTCGCGGCGCTCAGCTGCAGCGTTTCAAGGGGCTTGGTGAAATGAATGCCGATCAGCTTTGGGAAACCACGATGAATCCTGACACACGGACGCTGATTCGAGTACGGATAGAAGATGCCGAGCTGGCTGAAAAGCGCGTCACTACCTTGATGGGCGATAAGGTTGCACCACGTCGGAAATGGATTGAAGAAAACGTGCAATTTACGCTGAGCGATGACGAAGAGTCTGATCAGCTGATGGAAAATCGCGGTCAAAAGGCTAAAACGCCGACAATCAATACCTGGAATCAAAAGTAAGAGGTGAAAGTCAATGAGTGAACCAAAAATCGAAAATATGACTTTGGAAGACTTGATGGGCGATCGCTTCGGCCGGTATTCCAAGTCCATCATTCAAGAACGGGCCCTGCCGGATATTCGCGATGGTCTCAAACCGGTTCAGCGCCGGATCCTGTTTGCCATGAACAAGGATGGCAATACCTATGATAAAGGCTTTCGCAAGTCAGCCAAGTCGGTTGGTAACGTAATGGGTAACTTCCACCCGCACGGCGACAGTTCCATTTATGAAGCACTGGTACGAATGAGTCAGGATTGGAAGCTGCGTGACCCATTGATTGAAATGCACGGCAACAACGGGTCGATGGATGGTGATCCACCGGCTGCTATGCGTTATACTGAGGCTCGTTTAAGCAAGATTGCCGGTTTGATGCTCAAGGATATCGACAAAGATACGGTTGATATGACGCTGAACTTTGACGATACTGAAAAAGAGCCGACTGTCTTGCCAGCCCGCATTCCCAATCTTTTGGTTAACGGTGCGACCGGGATCTCGGCGGGGTATGCTACGGAAATTCCGACGCATAATCTGGGCGAGCTGATTGATGCACTGATCTACCTGCTTGGGCATCCCACGGCCAGTCTGGATAAGCTGATGGAATTCGTGCCTGGTCCTGATTTCCCAACTGGCGGGATCATTCAAGGCAAGGAAGGAATCAAAAAAGCCTATGAAACTGGTCGGGGCCGCATCGTCGTACGGGCCAAGACCAGTATCGAGACGCTACGTGGCGGTCGGCAGCAGATCAATATCACGGAGATTCCATATGAAGTCAACAAGGCCCAGCTGGTCAAGCGAATCAACGACCTGCGTCTGGCCAAAAAGGTTGAGGGAATCGCTGAAGCGCGCGATGAGACTGACCGCAGTGGCCTGCGTATCGCAATTGAGCTGAAGCGCGGCGCCAATGCCGAGGGGATCTTAAACTATCTGCTAAAAAACACCGACCTGCAGATCAACTATAACTTCAACATGGTGGCGATCGATAATCAGCGGCCAATGCGGGTAGGCTTAAAGCATATTTTGACGTCTTATCTGAGCTTCCAAAAAGAGATCATTATGCGGCGGACGCGCTTTGATTTAAATAAGGCGCAAAAACGGCTCCACATCGTTGAAGGGCTGATTAAGGCGCTCAGCATGCTTGATCAGGTCATTCAAACGATTCGGGCTTCTAAAAACCGGGCTGATGCTAAGCAGAATCTGATTGAATCGCTGGGCTTTGATGATCCGCAAGCCGAAGCCATTGTTACCATGCAGCTGTATCGGCTGACCAATACTGACGTGACGGCGCTTGAAGATGAGCAAAAGCGTCTGAATGATCAGATTGCCGAATATCAGCTGATTTTAAACGATGAAAAAGAGCTGGCTAAAGTGCTGCGCCAAGAAATGCGGACGATTAAAAAAGAATTTGCGACGCCGCGCCGGACTGAGATTCAAAGCAAGGTTCAAAAACTGGAGATCGACACTAAGGTTACGGTCGCCAAAGAAGACGTGGTCGTATTGGTTTCCAAAGCCGGCTACATCAAGCGCAGCAGTCTGCGGTCATTTAAGGCTTCCAATGTTGAAGAAGACGGTTTGCGCGAAGACGACTATCCGTTGCTGATCCAAGAAACCAGTACGCTGGCGCACCTGTTCATGTTCACCAATCTTGGCCATCTGATCTATCGGCCGGTGCATGAATTGACTGATGTGCGCTGGAAGGACGTTGGTGAGCATATTTCACAAACGATCGGCCTGGCCGCGGGTGAAGAGATTATCAAGGCACTGATTTTTGATCGGCTGGATATGCCAGGAACGCTGCTGATGGGAACCAGCGATGGTCAGGTCAAGCAGACTGAGTTCAAGGAATATCAGCCAGGATCCCGTTATAAGAGCACGGCGACGGTCTACATGAAGCTTAAGGGTGATGACGCTCAAGTCGTTAACGTAATGTATTATGAGCCAAAAGATACCGCGCAGTCGCTGCTGGCAATCAGTCATGAAGGCTATGCCGTTCGCTTTGACGTAGCTGAAGTACCGATTGCCGGGGTCAGAACGACGGGGGTACGGGCCATTAATCTGCATGACGATGACAGAATGGTTGACCTGCAGCTGGTTGATGAGGATCAGCATCTGGCTATGGTAACTCAGCGCGGGGCCTTTAAAGAAATGGCCGTAGCCGACATCAAGCTGGGCGCGCGGGCAAGACGCGGCGAACTGGTGCTGCACCGTTTGAAGAAGCTGCCGCACAAGCTGGTCGACTTTTTGCCGTATGATGCCGACTATCAAGGCGCCGTTGAGATCATTACCGATCGGCCGCTGTTCCAGGATGTTTTGATTACTGATCACCATCTGGGAACGGCTCATTCAAACGGTACTTTTGTAATTGATACCGAAAGTCAGGGCATTCCGGTTAAGCTGCGCATCAAGCCCCAGCTGACCGAAACAGCGACAAGCGAGCAGCTCGATCTGACGGATTCAATTTCATAGTCTGCATAAATATGCACCTGAAATGAAATTAGATTCCCATTTAAGAGCTGGTCGTGCTAAAATAAAAGGGTATAATTAATTTGCGAAAACGTTGCAGTTAACGTTTTACGTGATGATTGAATCAAAGGAGTTGTCTTTATGAGCAAGGAATTAGTTTTTGGTCATCAAAAGCCAGATACTGACGCCATTACGGCCGCAATGGCATTTTCATACTTTGAAAACGAACTGGGCTACGAAACGGAAGCCGTTGCCCTGGGCGAACCAAACGATGAAACGAAGTACGCTTTGAACTACTTCAACATGGAAGCACCACGGGTCGTTAAGACGGTTGCCAACGAAACTGACAAGGTAATGCTGGTTGACCACAACGAACCACAACAATCAGCTGCTGACATCGACCAAGTTACGGTTACACACTTGGTTGACCACCACCGGATCGCCAACTTCAACACGGCACAGCCACTTTGGATCACGGCGCGCCCATACGGCTGTGTTTCCACGATCATCACGGAACTGTTCCAAGAAAAGCACATTGAAATTCCTGCCAACCTGGCGGGAATGATGATGTCTGCTATCATTTCCGACACGCTGCTGCTGAAGTCACCAACGACTACTGACCATGACGGCGAAGCTTTGAAGTACCTGGCAAAGGTTGCCGGTGTTGAAGACTACGAAGCTTACGGAATTGAGATGCTGAAGGCTGGTACCAACCTGGCTGCCAAGTCTGACGCTGATATCGTTGATGGCGACGCCAAGACGTTTGAACTGGGCGACGCTAAGCTGCGGATCGGTCAAGTAAACACGGTTGACCTGGATGACGTCTTCTCTCGTCAAGCCGACTTGGAAAAGACGATGCAGCAGTTGAACGATGAAAACGGCTATGACACGTTCATCTTGATTGCTACCAACATTTTGAACAGCGATTCTGATTTGTTGGTTGTTGGCGGTAACACGGAAAAGGTTGAACAGGCATTCGGCAAGAAGCTGGGTGACAACCACCGTATGAATCTGCCAGGCGTAGTTTCACGTAAGAAGCAAGTGGTACCTCCATTGACGGACGTCTTTGAAGGCTAATCAGCGCTTAATCAAAACAGCACTCCGCCATTGCCGCGGGGTGCTTTTACTTTGCATAATTAAGTTAATTGATGGTTTGACGGAGGAATTAAGATGAAAATCTGTCCAAACTGTGGTAGTGAAGTTTTAGAAAATGCCCAATACTGTACGCGTTGTGGCTGGCATTTTGAAGCGGTTGACGATCACAAAACGGCTGACCAAGAAATTCGGCCAGCTTCGATAACCAGCGAAAACAGTGAGCCACCGGCAACTGAACCAATCAGCGTGCCACGGACAATAGTGGCGGAACGGCCTCAAGCGGCAGCGACACAGCAGAAATTAGAAGCAGCAACTGATGCTGACCAGCTAAATGTGACTGCTGAACCGTCCCAAAGCGCGCTGGCACCAGGTCATGACGAAACTTCAGACATTCAAAAAGTCGCAGAACAGCGGCATCCTTTGGTCAATGATCCCAAAGCAAGCAGCCAGCCGGCCAAACCAGATTCAAAAGCAGCAGTCAGCGCGGCTGGTGAAGCCAAAGTCAATCATGAATCCGCGTCATTCAAGAGTCGTGCGGAAGCCAGAAAGCATGCCGAATCAAATGCAGAGAGAGATTCACTTGAACTGACAATGGATCTCGAGCATACCAAACAAGGATTTAAACAGGCCTGGGACTGGCTGATCGAATCATTAAGACATCCCAGCGAGTATCAGCAACCAAGCTGGCGCTGGACCGGCTTGATGATACAGATTCTAGAGGCATTGCTGATGGTCGTGACGATTGGCTGGATGGTTGATCATCTATCGGCGAAGCTTGCTCAGCTTGCGTCCGGCTCGGCAATTGTCTTTCACATCAAGGCTATGACGACAGGGAGTTTTTTATTGCTGTGGCTGCTGATTGTGATTGCTACGCTGTTAATGAGTGCCGTGGCGTACGTCTTTAAACGCTATGTTAGTGGTATTGAAGGCGGTGATTACGTTGATATGGTCAATCGTTTGACGTGGTCCAGCAACTTTAATGTTATTTTGCTGCTGGTCAGCTTGTTGCTGGCATCATTAACCAGCTCGCTTGGTATGATGACTCTGATTGGCGTGATTCTGCTGACTGCTTTGGGAATGTTTGCCCTGGCATTGGCTGATGTGATGCTTGAGGCTGGTCCGCAGAAACTTGATCGCATGTATGGCGCGCTGATTGTTTTGGTCATCAATGGTTTGATCGTTTTTGCCGCGATCTCATTAGGTGGTAAGCTGATTAAAGAAATGATCATGGCGCTGATGCTGCAGCTGTTTTAGTACCAGATAGAATTTAACCTCCAACCGATTCGCGGGTGCATTGCGAATCAATTGGGGGGGTTATTATTAAACAAATTTGGTCAGCGTTTCGCGAATAGCTGCCGCGCTAATTTTTGGGAAAATCGACTGCATTCTGACGTTGTCGGGTTTAGCCATATATTCAGCCAATGAGTCCAGCTGCTCAGCCTGGGTAATGCCAAGGTCAGCTAATGACAGCGGCAGGCCAACGCGAGGATAGTAGGCGCGGATTTCTTTGATCAACGCGGCATCGTTTTCCAACGTAACCTGAAACAGATTGCCTAAAGCAACGATCTCGCCATGCGTAAAGCGTTGCGGGCCGATGATTTTGACATAGGCGTTATAGAAAGTATGAGCCGCCACGCTGCGTCCATCCAGGTCTGCAAAGCCATCAACCAATGACGCTGCTAAAAAGATGGTATCGATAAAGTTCTGCAGGTTAAGACCGTTAAGCGACCGCGGATTATCAACTTTCAGCATTTCTTCACGACACCGTTCGATCATATCGCGGGCTAAGGACAGTGATAGCGAATGCATTTTATCATCAGTCAGGCGCCGCCGAATCTCATAGTATTTGGCCAACGTGTCGCCGATGCCTGAACGCAGATATTCAAGCGGCGCGTTTTTTAACAGCTCAGGTTCCAGAATAACGGCATCAACGGGCTTTTTTTCGCGCACGCTGGCAATCATTTCGTGAGTTGGCGAATAGACGATGCTTTTGGTAGTAAAGGCCGCGCAGTTGGAAGGAACGGTCTGGACGTTGATCAAGACGTTGTTGAGACGATCGCTGACGACTTTTGCCGTATCCATCAACTGGCCACCACCAAATGCGATGATCCCATCATAAGGCTTTAGCTGTTCGGTTAGACGATCGATTTCGGCAAACTCGCAGCTGCCATTAAAGATTTCGACTGGATACCGAGTCACAAAATCAGCCGGCAGATATTGGGGGATAATTTTTAAAACGGTTTGATCAGTCAAGATGACCGGACTTTTAAGTGTAAATTCATTAATCAGTTCGGGCAGCTTTTTTAGTGCGCCGGGTTCATTGACATAAATACCGGGACTAAGTCGGATCGTGCGATTAAACATTAAATCATTCCAATCTATAAAAATTAATGGTTGATTCAAAACCGGCTCAGCATGGTTCAACGCCTGCTTGAGCCGGTTGTTTTAATGGTTTTGTTGCCAAACGGCGGGGTAGGGGTCATCGATGAAACGGTGCGTCGACAACTGATCATTTTCCACTTCGCCAAGCTGCAACAGATATGAGGCAATGCCGGCCGCACCATCGTAAAAACCTAGAGCCGCCGTAACGTTTTGCGGGTTCTTGCGCTCAAAGGCCTGCTTCCAATAGGCAAACTGCTCATCTTGAGTTGCTCGTTCAACTAAAATCGTGGCAGTCTGCTGAGCGCTTTTAAGATAGTCTTGATTATTCGTTACGAGATAGGCGCCGGTAAACAGCTGTAGAATTCCGGCCGTACCGCAGCAGTAGTTGTCGGTTTCCCAATAGCCGGCTGAACGTTTTTGGGGTGCCTGTATGCGCTCAAGTCCCGCGATAGCTGCTTCAAAATCATCCACGGCATGAGCATCGTCGGTCTGCTTGGCCAGTTCATAAAAATAGCGCGCCGTGCCCACGGGTCCACCACAATAGCCGACGTAGCAGATATGCTCGGTGTCGGGATGATAGTGCGGTAAGAGCAGTCCCTTACCATGATTATAGTATTCGTAAAATTCGCGAATACCCTTGGTGCCATCAATAAAACGATTTTCTCCTGTCAGCTCGGCTAATTTAAGCAGGGTAAACGCCACGCCGGATGGTCCCAGCGGAAAGCCGGTATTGAACTTGCCGATGGGACCGCCCACGAATTTAAGGTCTAAGCCGACATAAAATGACTGTCCGTGCTCATCAACCTGCTTGTGGGCCAAAATATAGTCGCCAAATTTGATCAAAGCATCCTGCCAACCATCGATCAGATATTTTGAGCCAAGTCGCCCCAACAAAAGCGCCGTGCCACCGTCAGCCACGATGCCAATCTGACCGCTCCAGGAACCATCCTGCTTTTGATCGGTGACGATACCGTTTAGAATTTTGGTGATGGCATCGTCAAAAACGGATTCATGATGTTCCTGATTGATCCAGTCCAATGCCTGCGCCACACCACTTAGTCCAGTGGTAAAGGCATAGCGGCTAAAAGCTTTGTCCAGCTGCGGATCGTTGACCAACGCGCGGGCGGCCAGTTCATGACCAGCCGCGACCGCCGTGTCCAGATAGCGCTGATTGCCGCTGATCTGGGCCAGTTCCAGGTAAAACTTAACGATTCCGCTAGCGCCGGCATACATTGATGCTTCATCGTAATAGCGCCAAGGTCCTTTAAACGACTTGCTAATGTCCCAAGTAATGCCATGTTCAGTTTTAACGACATGCTGATCGAGCCAGTTGGCAGTTTTAATGGCAATTGGCAGATACTGATTCTTGCTCAATTAGGCAGCCTCCTCTCCAAAGCGCCGTGCCAGATGTTTTTCCAATAATTTCTGCAGCAGCGTGTAGACATAGATCATAATCACGTACCAGATTCCCACAACCAGGTAGACATCGAAATATTCAAAGTTTTCCGTTGCTAAAAGCTTGCCAGCACCAAAAATTTCCGTCACCCCGATTGAAAATGCCAGTGAGGTTTCCTTCAATAAGCCGACAAAGGTATTGCCAGCGGGTGGAATGATGATGCGAATGGCTTGCGGGATGATGATCTTGCGGTAGACCAGTGATTTGGACATTCCCAACGCCAGGCCGGTTTCCAATTGACTTTTGGCAACTGAAGCAATGCCAGACCGGAAAATCTCAACCAGATAGGCGCCTTCTTTTAATGCCAGGCAGACCGTCGCGGCGATTGAGGCTGGAACCAGAGAGCGACTGTGCAAAAGCTGTGGCAGGCCATAATAGCCGACAAAAAAGATCACCAAAGTCGGAAAGCCCCGAAAGATCAAGACGTAGAAGTCAACCAGCCAGCGACTGGATTTATGATGCTGGCCAACGCTCAAAACAGCGGCGACAATGATGGCAAGCATCATCGCCGCAACAGCCATTAGAAGCGTTACTGGGACGTATTTGCCGATTTCAGGAAAGACTTTAAGCATATAGGGAAAATCCATATCCGTTCCTCCGTTGACTGATGATTAGTCGTTACTGATGGACTTTTTGGTTACGTCCTCACCGTTGTAGTACTTCTTGGACAGCTTTGAGAGCGTGCCATCTTTCTTCAATTTCAGCAGGGCCTTGTCAAATTTCTTTTGCTTGGCTTGGGCTTCGCTGTTTTTGGCAAATGGGAAAGCAGACTTATTCCAGCCAGCCACGCCTTTGAGAATCCGCAGATCCAGGTTTTGCTTCTTGATGGTTTCTTCCAGGAACTGCCGCTGGTTTAAGACCCCGGCAACCGTACCATTGTTAGCATCAGTGAAGATAGCATTGCGATCATCGTATTTTTTGATGTTGATCTTGGAATCATACTTTTGCAGCAAGTCAATATTAGAAGAGCCAACCGTTGCAGAAACCGTCTTGCCTTCTAGGTCCTTGATCGTTTTGTACTTCGAATCTTTTTTAACCGCGATCTGAGCAGGGTAGTAGGAGTAGACTGGCGAGAAGCTGTACTTCTTTTCACGTTCAGGCAGGACCGTTACCGAGTTGGCAATCGTATCAATGCTGCCCTTGTCCAACTCACCAAACAGACTCGGAACATCGCCAACAACCTTGAACTTCACCTTGTCGCCCATCTCTTTGGCAACGGCTTTGGTAACGGCAACGTCGAACCCGGTCAACTTGTCGCCTTTTTTGTAGGAAGTCGGATAGGTCTGTGCCGTAGTACCAACCGTCAAAGTCTCGGCATGAGCAACGGGAGCAGCCGCAACGGTTCCCCCTAAGGCAAGTGCGGCAATCAGCAGTTTGATCTTCGTAAATTTCATTTATAAAACCCCTTTAAAATTGAATAATAGCTGCAAAACCAACAAAAAAGGCCGTGACTCCATCAAAGGAATCACGGCCTAGTTGCCGACCTGGATATGGCAGGCATTTTTGTTGGGGATCAACGCCCGATTAGCTAAGTCCAGATTGATTCAGTGATGGTATGCCAAATAGTGCACGGTACATTACAGTACAGCACATGCATTGACAACACATCATTGAGTCAAACTTAATCATGGCGTTTAAATCCTCCTTTCGAAATTCGTTGCAAATAGCATACCGGTTATTAGTGACAACTGTCAACAGCAAAATTAGAATGTTCAAAGAATTGTGCATGGCAACAGCTTGATAAAACTTATGATGATAAGGATATAGCTGTTGTACGAGCAGATTAAAAAATTATTTTATCGTATTTACCAAAAATAGATTATTTAGCGGATGCCGTTTCTTTAGGTGAGACAAAATCACGTTGAATCCAAAGTGATACCAGCATGGCAATCACGTCAATCACGATAAAGGCCAGCAGCGTGACATAGTAGTTGTGCAGAACTTGGTGCGTAACGGAAAGGAGGACGGGACCGACCATACCGGCAACTGCCCAAGCCGTCAGCACGTAGCCATGGATCGCACCCAGTTCCTTAGTGCCAAAAACATCGCCCAGGTAGGCTGGGATAACCGAGAAGCCGGCACCGTAGCAAGAAAGCAGCAGGCAAAGAGCAATGGCGAAGATTGCGGGTACCTGGCAGAAAATCAGGATGATCAGCATAATAATGTCAACGATAAAAATCAGGCTGTAGGTCAGTGGACGACCAATCCAGTCAGAAAGCGTAGCCCAGATAAGGCGGCCGAAACCGTTGAACAGACCTAAGATACCAACCATTACGGCTGCCGTAGCCGCGCTCATTTTCGTCATTTCTTGGGCCATTGGCGAAGCAGCCGAGACCAGACCGATCCCCGTCGTAATGTTAATGAAGAACATCAGCCACAGGAAAGCAAAAGTTCGGGTTTTAACGGCTTCATTGGCCGTCAGCTGTTGGCCGTTCGTCAGGCTGACGCGGGATGCTTTTTGGGCGATAGCGGCTGGCAGTTCATTTGGCCGCGGCTTTTTGATGAATTGAGCGGCAATCAGCATTACAACCAGGTAGAAGGCGCCTAAGATATAGAAAGTTGCAGAAAGACCAACGTTAGACATCAGCTGCTGAGCAATTGGACCCGTTAACAAGGCGGCAAAGCCAAAGCCCATGATCGCCAGCCCCGTTGCCAAACCACGCTTGTCAGGGAACCAGCGGATGATTGTGGAAACCGGCGTTACATAGCCAGATCCCAGACCCAGTCCACCGATGACGCCGTATGCCAGATACAGCAGCCAAAGTTGGTGCGTGTGGATGGCCACCCCAGTCAGCATGATGCCAGAGCCGTAAAAGATTGCGGAGATAGTACCAGTAACGGTTGGGCCAAACTTTTCGACCAGTCGACCCATAAAGGCAGCTGACATGCCCAAACAAAAGATGGCCAGGCTAAATGCAAACGAGACTGAGGCTTCCCGCCAGCCCGTCTGTTGAGCAATTGGCTTGGTAAAGACGCTCCAAGCATAGACGCCGCCGATCATTAAGTGTAAGACGACACCAGCGAGGGCGACGCCGTAACGATTCCTTGTCTTAGTCATTGTTTTCTCTCTCCCTTATATGATTAAACACGAACAATAATAAATTTAAGATTGTTAAAATTCGGTTTATTGCTACATTAACATGCTAAACTTGAAAAAACAACGCCAAAACGCCGCTTCTAACCGAACTTTAATTTGAAAACCTTTCCAGTGGCTGATCTGAGACGAATTTGCTAAAAAAAGAAAGCTTTTCTATAATTTGGCAAAAACAATAATGAGGTGAGCAGCAAATTGAGTATTCGTTTTGAAAAGGCCAGGCATGAGGATCTGCGCCGGATTGTCGAAATCTATAATCAAATTATTCCTTCACGATTGGCCACGGCAGATTTAGAACCATTGATGACTTCCGATCGCGAGGCTTGGTTTCACAGTTTTACGCCAACTCATCCGTTATGGGTTATCAGAAACGATGCCGATGAGATTTGGGGATGGGTAGGACTGGAGCCGTTTTATGGGCGGCCAGCCTATGAACACACAGCGGAGGTCAGTATCTATATTGATCAGAATGCGTGGCACCAAGGCCTGGGTTCACAGGCCATCCAGTTTGTAATTGCTCAGTTGCCCAGTTTAAACGTCACCGCGCTGGCTGCTTATATTTTTGGGCATAATCAGCCAAGTCTGGGTCTATTCAAAAAGTTTGGCTTTGAACAGTGGGGCTTTTTGCCAGCCGTTGCAGAACTGGATGGTCAAAAACGCGATTTAGTGATTATGGGGCAAAGATTTGACTAGCAAATAAGATTTTATAAAAAAGCTTGAGTCGCAGCAATGAAACGGCTCAGGCTTTTTTATAACGCGAGACTGATTATCGAGTGAATGATTAAATTATTTTTCGGTAAATTTTTGAATGTAAATGATCATATCAGTAATTAAATTATTTTGGTCTGCATAAAGAATGTATTTTTTAATTAGAAATAAACATGTTGTATTAATTGTGGAAAGAATATAAAAATAATTATTACAAATAAAGAAAAACGTTTTCGTAAATTACTGATGGTTTATTAAATATCAATGTAAACACTAACGATACAATTGTTGAATAAAATAAACGGTGATAATATTTAATCGATTAACTGTTTCTATAGTAATGATTTATGTACTGGGATTACAGAGACAGCTGATTAAGGAGAATTTTTGATTAAAGGATAGTGTTTTTAATTGGTTTCGAAAAATAATTATCAGCAGTTGATTGAAAAATGCCTCAATCAGCGTCAGCATTGGGGATTGCGCAAACTGAGCATTGGGGTGGCCTCGGTTTTGTTAGGGACGGCGATTATCGCACAAGGCGCTGTCTATGCCGATACCCAGTCCGCGACTGCCGATTCAGCTGAAAATGGTATCAGCAGCGCTGGGGAATCAGCTGTTTCGGGCAATACATATGTTTTGAAGAGCAGCCAAGATACGTCAGCAACTACTGACTCGCAGGCGGCTGTAACTTCAGCTGCTCCGGTAACGACTGCGGTAAGTGAGGGACAGACTGATCATGACGTTAATGGAGTTCAGACGACTTTTAAGCGTAATGAATCAGCGGTGACTGGCAACAGTGACAACAATTCGACTAGCAATGAGTCAGGAGTGTACTGGCCTGATACTAAGGGTGCTTCAATCAAGAATTATGATAAGACTCACTCGGTTGATTTTGCGCAAGGTGGTACTGATTTAAGCAGTGGCAAGTTTGTTGATCCAACTAAACTAACTGACTACGATCAAGAATATAGTGACACGCCAAATTTGATGCATACTCAGGATCTGCATCTGTATGTCAACGGTAAAGAAGTTGATATCAACACTTTGCAGGATGATGATGATTTAAACCATAATTTAGAATATCCCAATCATATTTCAAGAGGTCATGCACGCCTAATCAAAGTTAGTGATTTTGGCCCGAATACATATTTCTACGCGCGCAATGCCGTCCAAAAATACAACCAAATAACGGGCGCGATTGAGCACTACGATGTTAAGTGGACGCTGGAATCGGTTAACTATGCAAATGAGCAGGCTTTGCTGGCATTTGGAATTAAAGGAATTCTGGATAGTGGCGGCAATCTTTTGTTTAATGTTGGTTCTGGCTGGCAGGTAGCTAAACGAGGCAATTTCGCCAATACTCATCTTCAATTCTTTAAAGAAGTTAATATTGATAATTTCGTTAATCAGAATGGTACTTTGAAAGAAACGGTTGCTGAAGCGATTAAGAATGGTGATATCGTGGCAACTGCATTGAAGATCCATGAAGGTTTTACCGATCTTGACAATAATGAAGCGATTGAGATTAGTGAGAATGCAGTCCATAGAGTCCTAGTTGATAATTCTACAACCTTGGCCCATCAAAAAACTAATGATGGTTATTTGGCTATCACGCGGCCATATAATGACATCAGTGATCATGATACTAAATTTAATAATGCCAATGAAGTAGTTGCTCTGCTTGAATTAGATGTCCCAAAAGAAGGATTTGATCTTTCGATAGCAACGTCAGGTCCTTCCGTCAAAGGTGAAATGGCTGAAGGCAGCAAGGTTGCGCCAGCCGTTTTGGATACGGTAGCTTATTTAAAGACTTTAACCGTCAATTACTATGAGCTTGATGAGAATGGCAATCCAACTACGATTAAGCTAAAAGACACCAAAACTGCCCATAACTTTATCGGCAAGTCATATGGCCTTCAAAATACTGATCAAGACCAAGATGGCAAACAGGATGCTTTTGATTACTCTGCACCACAAGAGATTACTGACCAGGATGGTACAACTTGGAAATTAGTTAAGCAGACTGGTAATAACTTAAAAGATAACGAAAAAGACAAAAAACACGATAATACATATCAAGACTGCTTGAACGTTATTAATTACTACTATCAAAAGAGCGAGGTTCGTCAACAAGGTACAGAAAGCGTCACTTATAAGTTTTATAACGATCAAGAAAAGACTAAGCTGGTCAAAGAAATTACTAAGACGCCGGTATACCAAGATGGCGAGTGGCAATGGCGGATTGAAGAGACCGATTATGACGATCAAGGCCACAAAACTTACCAAACCACAATTACTACGGACAGCCTTATGGAAGGTTTGAGTGCCGATCAAGCAATAGTTAAATTTACTGGGACCGTAAACTATGACGGCAATGGCAAAGCTACTGGCACAACTTGGGATTCAAACAACAAAACGTATGGCACGATTAAAACGCCAGCAGTTGAGGGCTACACGGCAGATAAGGCCAGTGTTGGTGGAGAAACGGTATTACCTAATGATTCATCACTTAACCGCGCGTATGAAGTTGTGTATACCCAGAATCGGTACCGTCTGACGGAGAAATTCGTAGACGAAGATGGCCATGAACTGTTGTCAAGTGTTCCTAAGGGCAGTTCGTACAAAAACGGTGATGGCTTTAACGTAACTAAGGATGCCAAGGTAATCCCCGGCTATGTTTTAGTAAAACAGGATAATACCAAGGGCAAGTTTGGAAATGGCGACCAAACGGCTACATTTACCTATAAAAAGGTTGGCAAGCTGATTCCAGTGGATGAAAACAGCACGCCAATTCCAGGTGCGGACACACCAACCTACAAGAATGATCCAACCGATCCAACCAAAGTCTTGAATCCAACCGTGCCAAGTATTGATGACTGGCAACCAAAAGATAATCAACCAGGCGATTCAATTACGCCAAAAGACCCAACCCAAGACACGCTGGTACCATATATTCAAGTTGTTTCCGGCACGATTAAGTACATCGACGATACGACGGGAAAGGAACTAAGCAGTGAGCCGCTTAAAAAGGGTGCAGTTGGTTCTAAAATCGACTACACTACCAAAGACAAGATTAAAGACTACGAAGACCATGGCTATGAACTGGTTTACAACAACTTCTCTGATGGAACGCAGACCTACGCCAAGGAAGGCAATGATTTCGAGGTTCATCTAAAGCATGCCACGAAGTCAGTTACGCCAACTAATCCAGCTACGCCAGGCCAACCAATCAATCCTAAAGGCGATGCCAAATATCCAGATGGCGTTGCCAAGAATGACTTGACTGCTACGGTAACGCGGACAATTAACTATGTCGATGAAGACGGCAATAAGGTTAATGGTGCTCCAGACGGTACTAGCTCATACGTTCAAACTGCTGAATTTACGCGGACTGCGATCGTTGACAAGGTCACGGGTAAGATTCTAGGCTACGACACCGACAATGACGGCAAGGTTGACACTGAAAATGCAGATCGGGCCTGGATGCCAATTGAAAAGACCTTGGATGCCGTTAAATCAGCAGATCCAAGCTTAGTAGGCTATGACAAGGTTGATATTGCTAATGTTTCATTACTGGTCGTTACGCCAGATCAAGGCAACAAGACAGTTAAGGTAACCTACAGCAACAACAAAACTTACCACATAGGCACGGACGCTGAAACCAAGGACGTTACGCGGACGATCGAATACTATGACAGTGTAACGCATGAACCAATTCCTTCTAATCTGGAAAGTACGGTCACGCAAACGGCAACCTTGAAGCGCAACAAGATCTATGATGACCAGAACAACTTTATCGGTTACGGTACGGTTTCAGCTGGCGGTTCCAGCTACACGATTGATAACAGTTGGAAAGTTGATGTCCAAACCTGGACGCAGCAGGATTCTACCGACCTTTCCGACTACGGCTACACAGCTCCAGATCGCGCTTCTGTAGCGGCGGTAACGGTTGATGGCAGCACGACCAACGTGACGGAAAAGGTTTACTATGGTCACCAAACGATGCCAGTTACACCAACTAATCCAGGCACGCCAGGTAAACCAATCAATCCTAAAGGCGATGCTAAATATCCAAAAGGTATTACCAAGAATGATTTGACTGCTACGGTAAAGCGGACAATTAACTATGTCGATGAAAACGGCAATAAGGTTAATGGTGCTCCAGACGGGACTAGCACGTACGTTCAAACCGCTGAATTTACGCGGACTGCGATCGTTGACAAGGTAACCGGCAAGATTCTGGGCTACGATACCAACAATGATGGCAAGGTTGACACCGAAAATGCAAATCGTGCCTGGACGCCAATTGAAAAGACCTTGGAAACTGTTAAGTCAGCCGATCCAAGCTCAGTAGGCTATGACAAGGTTGATACTGCTAACGTTTCACCACTGGTCGTTACGCCGGATCAAGGCGATAAGACAGTTACGGTAACCTACAGCAACAACCCGGTTTCCGGCACGATCAAGTACATTGACGACACTACTGGTGTAGAACTTGATAGCGATAATTTGCCAAGTGGTAAGATTGGTTCAACAATCAATTACAAAACGGCTGATAAGATTAAAGCTTACGAAGATCAAGGCTACGAATTAGTATCCAACGATTTCACTGATGGCAGTCAGGTCTACAAAAAGACTGGTAATGACTTCGTGGTTCGTCTAAAGCACAAGACGCAAACCATCACGCCTAACGATCCTAATCCGGTAACTCCGGGCCAGCCAATCAACCCTAATAATCCTAACAGCCCGGTTTACCCAACAGGAGTCGATCACAAGAATCTGGCCAAGAATGCCACTCAAACGATTCATTACATTGGGGCCGGTGACAAAACGCCAGCTGACAATGTTGTGACGCAAAAGGACGCCTTTACGCGGACCGTAACGATTGATAAGGTCACTGGTAAGATTCTTACGATAACGCCATGGAGTACTAAGACGTTTAACACGGTGAATACGCCAGTCGTTAATGGCTACCATGCTGACAAGAAAGTTGCAGGTGGTTTGACGGCAACGGTTGACAATCCAAACGTGGAGGAGACAGTAACCTACGCGCCAAACGGCAAGCTGATTCCAGTGGATCCAAACGGTACGCCAATTCCAGGTGCGAACACGCCAACGTACACAACTGATCCAAAAAATCCAACCAAAGTCTTGAATCCAACCGTGCCAAGCATTGATGGCTGGCAGCCAAAAGATAAGCGGCCAGGCGATTCAGTTATGCCAAAAGATCCGGGCAGAGACACGCCAGTACCATATGATCAAGTCGTTTCCGGCACGATTAAATACATCGACGACACGACTGGCAAGGAACTAAGCAGTGAAAATCTTGAAAAGGGTATAGTTGGCTCCAAGATCAACTACTTTACTAAAGACAGGATTAAAGACTACGAAGACCATGGCTACGAACTGGTTTCCAACGACTTCAATGATGGAAAGCAGACCTATGCCAAGGAAGGCAATGATTTCATCGTTCATTTAAAGCATGCGACTAAAGAAAAGGTAAGCTACAAGGACGCTACTCAAACCATCCACTACACGGGTGCGGGCAGCGATACTCCGGCTGACAAGGTTCAAACTGAAAAGCATGCCTTCAGTAAGACTGACACGATTGACAAGGTAACTGGCGAAGTAACCAAAACTACTGGCTGGATTGGCACAAAGACTTTCGGTACGGAAGACACGCCAGTCATTAATGGCTACCATGCTGACAAGAAAGTTGCTGGTGGTTTGATGGCAACGGTTGACAATCCAAATGTGGAAGACACGGTGAACTACGCGCCAAATGGCAAGCTGATTCCAGTAGATCCGAATGGCAAGCCAATTCCAGGTGCCGACACGCCGACGTACACGACTAATCCAACCAATCCAACCAAAGTCTTGAATCCAACCGTGCCAAGTATTGATGACTGGCAACCAAAAGATAAGCGGCCAGGCGATTCAGTTGTGCCAACCAATCCTGGCAAAGACACACCGGTAGTATATGTTAAAAAACGTCAAAAACCGGTCATGCCAGTTATTCCGGAGCAGCCGAGAACGCCAAATCAGCCTGATAATTCAAAGCAACCAACAATACCGACGACGCCTGATCAACCGAATGATTCGATTGTGCCAAACGATTCAAAACATTTGGCAACGTCAACACCTCGCGAGCAGTCGATTTCTCCTGTACCAGGCAATTCAACGCAACGGGCAACAGTAAGTAATTCAGTGACAGCTGAACGGTCAGCAGCTGCTGATTCTGAAAAAGAGACAACATTGCCGCAAACTGGTAACGATAAAAATCAAGCAGAAGCTGCCATGGGACTGGGCTTAACTAGTCTAAGTACGATAATGGCAATGCTTGGTCTGAAGAAACGTCGTCATAATTAATCACTAAAAAATGGAGCACCCAGAAAACTGGAATGCTCCGTTTTGTTTTTTTGAATTTAAAGCGTTTGCATGTCGAGTAGCAGCTGCTATTCGGCATGTTTTCGTTTTCAATGAAACAGATTAATTACTATATGCACAATAGCTACAAGGCCTTGACTTCGCCAACGATTGCCGGCTACACGCCAAGCGAAGCCGTAGTAAAGCGCAGTTCCAACAGTGATGCCGAACAAGGCCCAACGCTCACGGTCATTTACACGGCAGATGCCCAAAAGGTTCACGTTCAATACGTTGATGGTGAAACTGACAAGCTGTTGCGTCAGGATGACTTGGACGGCTACACGGATGAAACGATTCCATACAGTACGGCTGAAGGCATCAAGAAGTTTGAAGGCGACGGCTATGAACTGTTCAAGGACAACTTCCCAGCTGGTGAAAAGTTCGACAACGATGACGCCAACGATCAAACCTACACGGTAGTCTTCAAGCACCATCGTGAAAACGTTGATCCAAACCACTCCTCAGCCGATGGTACGAAGGGTACGAAGACGCTGACCGAAACGGTTCACTACAAGTACGCAAATGGCGCTAAGGCCGCTGAAGATCAGACGGCTCAGGTAACGTTTACGCGGAATGGTGTCTTGGACGACGTCACGGGCATCGTCGCTTGGGGCAAGTGGAACGAAGCCAGCCAAAGCTACAAGGCCTTGACTTCGCCAACGATTGCCGGCTACACGCCAAGCGAAGCCGTAGTAAAGCGCAGTTCCAACAGTGATGCCGAACAGGGACCAACGGTTACGGTCATCTACACGGCTGACGCGCAAACGGCTTATGTCAAGTACATTGATGACACGACCGGCAAGACGCTGCGTCAAGATGATCTGCACGGCTACACGGATGAAACGATTCCTTACAGCACGGCTGAAGGCATCAAGAAGTTCGAAGGCGACGGCTACGTTCTGGTATCGGACGGCTTCAAGCCAGGTACTAAGTTTGGTGTCGACACGCCAACCTATGAAGTTCACTTCAAGCATGGCACGACGCACACGAGCGCAACCGACGAAAATGCGGATCAAAAGACGGTTACGGAAACGATTCACTACGTTGACGAAAACAACCAGACTGTTCAGCCAGACTACACGGCAGCTGTAACGTTCAAGCGTGGCTACACGACCGATAACGTTACCGGCAAGGTTGTTTCCTACGATCCATGGACGATTGACGGCAAGCAGGCTGACAGCAAGACGTTTGTAGCCGTAACCAGTCCAGCGGTTGAAGGCTACACGCCAAACCATCAGCAAATTAACGAATTCACAGTTACGCCAGATTCAAAAGACATTGTCAAGACGGTCGTTTATGTTGGTGATCCTCAAGAAGCTCAAGCCATCTTCTATGATGAAACAACGGGCAAGGAAATCAGCAACACGCGTGAATTTGCAACTGGCAAGACTGATGAAACGATCAGCTTTACCAAGGATCCAAATGAAGTCGTTAAGGAACTCGAAAAGCAGGGTTACGTCTTTGACAAGGACAATGCCAACAACAATATCTTTGCTGACGGCACGACCTACGACAAGAATTCCGAAGTTCACCAATACTTCAAGTACTACTTCACGCACGCTACGACGACCGTTACGCCAGACAATCCAAAGACGCCAGCTGATGTATTGCCAGACAACCCTGGTAAGAATTACCCAAGCGGCGTTGCCAAGGATGATCTGAACAAGACGGTTACGCGGACGATCAACATCACGACGCCAGATGGCAAGACGCAGACGATCACGCAGAAGGCTGAATTTACGCGGAGTGCTACGGTTGATGAAGTTACCGGTGAAGTAACGTATGGGCCATGGTCAAAGAATGTTGTTTTGGAAAGCGTTGACGTACCAAACATTCCTGGTTACGTGCCATCAGCATCCGTTCCAGAAATTACGGTTACGCCAAATGACCAAGACATGACGATCAATATCACCTACAAGAAGCTTGATTCCGGCAAGGCAGCTGACCAAGGCGGCAATGCTTCCAATGGTGGTCAAGCAACGAATGGCGGTTCAACGACTGGTCAAGCCGCTCAAAACGGCCAGTCAGGTCAAACCCAAAACAATGCTGGTGCTCAACGATTGCCACAAACTGGTAACGCCAACAATGAAAAGGGCGCACTAGGCTTGGCAGGAGCAATGTTTGCAGCAGGTCTTGGCCTGGGCTTCGGCTCTAAGAAGAAACGTCACGAAAACTAGATGAAGAAATAAGAACAGATTCATCAAAGATAGAAAAGACTCATCCTTTGATTTTTCAAAGGTTGGGCCTTTTTGTCTTTATGATTAAAAATATACTAATGATTTATAAATGTATCTATATAATGTAATATCGTTCTAAAATGATCATTCGTTAAAAATAATCGTTCATTTTATGGAAAAAGTGTTTATAAAAAGAAATCATTTGCTACAATAGAACGGTTTTGTTGCAATCAAAAGTTTTGAAAAGGCAATGTACCAAAAAGGGTAATAACTGATTAAAGAAAGGAGAGTCCACACACATGCTTTTGAAACTTAAATTGTCTTGGTGTGGTGTTTAGAACATGAAGTACGGATATGCACGAGTAAGCACGGAAAGTCAGAGTTTATCGACACAGTTGCAACTGTTGAAACAGGTTGGGGTTGACGAAATATTCCAGGAAAAATATACCGGAACGACTACCAAACGACCAGAATTTGCTCGCTTGTTAGCAATCGTTCAGCCAAACGATGTAATTATCGTCACTAAACTGGATCGCTTTGCGCGTAATACGGGTGAAGCTCTGCAGGTGATTCAGCAATTGTTTGAAAATCAGGTGAAGATCAATATTTTGAATATGGGCACGATTGACGATACGCCAGTTGGTCGCTTGATTTTTACCGTGTTTTCGGCATTTGCCCAATTTGAGCGCGACATGATCGTTATCAGAACGCAAGAAGGCAAGTCATATGCTCGTCGTCATAATCCGAAATATCGTGAAGGCCGACCAAAAATTTACTCGGACGAAAAAATTCGGCAGGCATATCAGCTCTATCACAAAGGACTGACCTACCGTGAACTTTCAATGCGCACTGGAATCAGTATTTCGACTTTACGGCGACGCTTTGCTCTGCTCAAGTCGGCTGAGGCAATGGATCATGAAAAGTTGAAAGAAAATGGTCGTCTTTAATACAATTATTCGTGTTAAGCTTATCTAAAAGTTCAAATGCATTTGAAAAGGGGGAAAATTATGAGTCTTATTTATGTTACTCGCGCCATGCAGGATGATATTCCAGCAATCGGGGCAATTTTTGATCAAGCCAAGGCATTTTTAAAGGCTTCCGGTAGTCCGCAGTGGCAAGCGGGATACCCAAATACTGATACCGTTGCTCAAGACTTAGCCAATCAATCAGCTTGGGTGCTGAAAGTCGATGGCCAGGTTGCAGGTTATGCGGCGGCAATCATTGGTGATGATCCAAACTATCAGGAAATTGATGGTGCCTGGCAAAATAATACCGAGCCCTACGCTGCCATTCATCGTTTAGCATTAAGCCAGGATTATCGTGGACAACATTTAGCCAAATATTTCATGAGCAGTTTGATTTCAATCTTAAATGAGCAGGGAATCCATAACTTCCGCGTTGATACGCATGATTTGAACCAGCCAATGCAGCACGTCGCGACTAGCAATGGCTTTATCAGGCGCGGTCACATCAATATTTTAGATGAGCCCAATGATCCGCTACGCTGGGCATTTGAATTGAATCTGTAAAGTAAAGCCTCACAGCCAAAGTGGTTGCGGGGCTTTTATTATTGGCTTGGTAGTGTCGATAATGATTCGATGCTGATGATCATGGCGGTAAAAGATCTTAACTACCAATAATGATCAAGGCAATTTGAAACCTGAACGTGATGATAGGGCCTGGGTAGAAATCTACGGTTGCCAGTTGATAGCAGTTGAAAACTTTCATTAATGCGGCTGACGATTGAAGTGCTTCATCCACCAGCGATATTTGCTCACCGCTCCAAACATTCTCGCGATAATCCAGGACTAATTAGCGTCATAAGCAACCTCATCAGCAGCGATTATGCAAAAATTCCTGCATAATGATAGCCGACAAAATATCATTACCTACTTTTTTCGAAAATCGACTGCATAGTAGGTAAAACTCAGTGTATATCGAGTTAGGAATCCCTACCATTACCTACTATTAGCAGAAAATTGCCGAATCGTAGGTAATTCACAAAGTCGATCTGACCCAATCAGTCCAGAAATATACATTTTTACCTACTATTTGGAAAAACGCAGCCCAAAGTAGGTAAAGGTAGACTGGCTGAATATACAACTACCTACTTAAGGGTGAAAACTAAGCAATAGTAGGTAAATCAAAGATCGATAGCCGATTAAAGCCAATTTTTCTTCACAAAGCACTGCAATCAGCAAAGCTAAATATATTTGAAATTGAAACCAGTACCTTAAAGTTTGAGTGGTCGAAGTGATCTGACGAAGCACCTTTTTTAGCAAATAAAAAGCTGATATCGACATTTGCCAATACCAGTTCACAATTTCATATGTCATTTTTAAAAGATACGAAATCATCAATGATCATATTTATAAAGCTTGAATTTTTTAATTGCGTAGATCAGTTCATTGGCGTAATTAGGGTCTGTTGCATAGCCGTCCTTTTGCAACGCTCGGGCAGCTTCTTGGTAGTTCTTGGCTTTTAGCACATCTTTAAATACGTTTGGCTTGGCTTCGGTACCATGGGCAAGCAGCTCGGCGTGGGCCTTTAGTGAAGCCTCCCAGCTATTGTATACGGTAAAATACTGTTTGATTTCGACTGTCTTACCGTTGATGTTTTCCTTGGTATACATGCGAACGCGATTCTTTTTAGAGGTTGCTTTGATGCCAAAAAGATTGTTGTACTTATAAGCCAGCTTGCTGCGACCCCAGTTTGATTCAGTACCAGCCTGGGCAATGATGATACTGGCGGGAATGTGGTACTTTTTTTGTTCTTTTTGGGCAATTGGTGCAATCGTTTTGATGAATTGATTAACCGTGATTTTGGATGAATGAGTTTCGCGCTGTGGCTTGGCAGATTGACTGGTTGAGTGCAGGTAGATTCCCAGACCGATTGCCAATGCAAAACACAGTGCCGCGATGCCAATTGCAATCCCAGCCCATTTTTTTGATTTGATCTTCATAAAAAGCCCCTTCGTAAAATGAATATCCCTTTGAAAAGATTCATTGAAGTCTTAAATGTGATTATAAATATGTTTGTCGGCTAAGCATAGGAAAAAGCTAAAAATTCCCAAAATAAGCAAAAATCATTCATACTTCAATCATGATCGAAAAATTTAGATAAACGATTATCAATGCAATTTTCTTCATGTATTCAAGTGATAGATCATTAAATGGATTTTTTTGGTGATTATGCAAATGACGCTCATGATTTTTTCTTGGTTTCGCTAAAACTAAGAAGGATTCTAATTTATTTCTGGTAATTTTTCATTAGATAACATAAACTATAAATATATATACTTAACGTTTCTTAAAAAGCTCGATTTATTACATATTTCTGATCGTAAGGATTTATGATACTATTTAGAACTTTTCTTCTTGATTGCTATGAATAAATGTCAATTTATAAATTATGATTTAGCGATCACGCTTGTTTTCAAAATTAATAAGCATTCATTGGCTAAGATAATAGATCTTTGGCAGTAAAATTTTTTATACATAAAGGAAGATTAACGTGAAATCTAAAAATGTCCGGAAAAATTCAAAAGTTGATGAAACTGAACGCGTAAAACTTTATAAGACGCATCGGGGCTGGTGCAGTTCGTTGTCACGTTTTTGGACCTTTTTGAAAGCGGCTTCGGTAGATGAAGATGATGAAACTTCATATGAAGACTACTTAAAAGCAATTGCTACAATTGGGACGATCGCTGGGGCAACCATGCTGCTGCCAACGACGGCAATGGCGGACAGTACACAATTACAGCGGACGTTGGATTCGCGCAGCTCAATGGCAATTGGTCTTTCGTCAAATACTCAAAGCGAGTCGGTTAGCGGTTCGACTGATAGCTCAAATAGTCTTGACTCAACCAACAGTACGACCACAGAAACCAGTACGAGCAAATCTGAGGCGGCTGAAAGCGGGTCAAATACGACTACGGCTGAAAATTCAACAACCAATTCGACCAGTAGCGAGGACGCTTTAAATTCAGCAGGTGATTCAAACACATCATCTGAAAGCAGCCAGACCACGGCGGATAGTCTATCAACCGACAGTGAAACCGCGAACAGCAGCTCAATGACAAGCGATGTCAACAATTCAGCAAGTGAGAACTCACAGGCAGAGACAACACCTGATTATAGTCAGCCAGCAGCCAGTCAGTCTGCTAATACCTTAACTGCGGCAAGTGTTGATCCGCAAGCAGCCGCGGCCAATTATCTCCAAGCTGTTTTAAGTCAGCTATGGGCACGACAGTCTAATCAAGTTACTCATCCTAATACTATTTTAGAAGATGAGTATCTTAATAATAAGAATACATACACTTTTGACTGGAATCACATATTTAACGACACCTGGGGCGAAATCCTAGACAGTATTGTTAACAAGAATTGGGGTAATTTTTATAACTACATTCAAAATTATCATGGCAACGGCACGCTTGATCTGGCATCGATTTTTGGGACTTTTTCCAAACATTTAAAAATTGACGCTGATTATCGTGGCAATCTGGCAACTGGTGATTATCAAGGCGGCCAGCAGTTTGGTACCCGAACCCAAGATGATATTAATGGCAATCTGACCAACATCGACGTTGACTATATTCAGAAAATCAGCGGCTGGCTTGGCAGCAATGCATTTTCGGCTCATTATAATCACATTGTTTTTGGGAAAGACGTCAATGCTGAAATAAAGCAAGAAGATGGCAAGCTATATGTGAATAACATTCGGATGGATCATGTCTTGCCAGGAAAGAACGCAGATATTGCTAAAGATGAAGCTGGCAGCAACTATATTGATTTTGAACAGATTTTTAACATTCTTAGTGGCAATGCTCAACGCTTGAGTCAGCATGATTCTGATACACGGGGCGTTTGGCAAGGATATGAAAACCCACGGATCGACAGTAACCCTTCTAATACCGACTACAGAATTGACGTTTCTGGAGTGAGTCCGGATGCTGATAATCGAATTTATGTCAATGTTCCATATGAATATCTGACGGGAGCGCGCAACACTAGAATTGTTGGCCTGACTGAGTCTAATTTTGGTCCGGTGGTGGTAATCAACGTGACGGGGATTCCAGAAGGCCAAACGATTCAGATTAATCGTCACCTGCAATTACAATACTCAAATTGGAAAAATTGGTTTGATGGAAACTGGTATAGCAGTAGCAATGTTTGGCAAAACGAACCTAACCACCTACTGTGGAATTTTGGCACGACCAGCAGCACGATTGAATTTCAAAGTCCTTTTGCCGGCAGCGTCTTAGCGCCTAATGCTCATGTCATTACTGATGCAGATTTTGCCGGGAATATTGCTGCTGACACGATTGAAACTAAGGGTACATATAGACGCTGGGATTTGAACGGTCAGTTGATTTCAACTAAGGAAGAACGGGCACAAAGCAGCAGCGAAAGTGAGAGTAAATCAACTTCTACATATGACTCAATCAGCACGTCAGCCTCAACGATTGAATCCGAAAGTGCATCTTCTGCATCGACTAGTAGTTCTAAAAGTGCATCAGAGGTGAAATCAGTCAGTGAATCGGAATCTACTTCAATTGAGAACTCAACCAGCGCTTCATTAAGTGAAAGTGAATTGACGTCTGAGTCAGAAAGCGAATCAGCTAGTGAGAGTGAATCGACTTCCGCAAGTGACTCTGAATCCACCAGTGAATCAGAATCAATATCTGAGTCGGAAAGCGAATCATTGAGTGAAAGTGAGTCGGCATCGGAAGCAACCAGCAAATCCATAGCGGAAAGCAAGGCCGCTTCCGAATCCACGAGTACTTCAATTAAGGCCTCTGAGTCAACATCGACTTCAGTTGAAGCCTCCAAGTCGACCAGCACGTCGCTGAGTGAAAGTGGGTCAGCATCAGAAGCAACCAGCAAATCCATAGCGGAAAGCAAGACCGCTTCCGAATCCACGAGTACTTCAGTTGAAGCCTCCAAGTCAACCAGCACTTCGCTGAGTGAGAGTGAGTCAGCATCAGAAGCAACCAGCAAATCCATAGCGGAAAGCAAGGCCGCTTCCGAATCCACGAGTACTTCAATCAAGGCCTCTGAGTTAACATCGACTTCAGTTGAAGCCTCCAAGTCAACCAGCACTTCGCTGAGTGAGAGTGAGTCAGCATCAGAAGTAACCAGCAAATCCATAGCGGAAAGCAAGGCCGCTTCCGAATCTACGAGTACTTCAATCAAGGCCTCCGAGTCAACATCGACTTCAGTTGAAGCCTCCAAGTCAACCAGCACGTCACTGAGTGAGAGTGAGTCGGCATCAGAAGCAACTAGCAAATCCATAGCGGAAAGCAAAGCCGCTTCTGAATCCACGAGTACTTCAATCAAGGCCTCTGAGTCAACTTCAGTTGAAGCTTCTAAGTCGACCAGCACGTCGCTGAGTGAAAGTGAGTCAGCATCAGAAGTAACCAGCAAATCCATAGCGGAAAGCAAAGCCGCTTCTGAATCTACGAGTACTTCAATCAAGGTCTCCGAGTCAACATCGACTTCAGTTGAAGCCTCTAAGTTGACCAGTACGTCGCTGAGTGAGAGTGAGTCAGCATCGGAAGCAACCAGCAAATCCATAGCGGAAAGCAAGGCAGCTTTCGAATCTACGAGTACTTCAATCAAGGCCTCTGAGTCAACATCGACTTCAGTTGAAGCCTCCAAATCAACCAGTACGTCGCTGAGTGAAAGTGCAGAATCTGCTTCAATCAGCAGCTCAAACTCTGCCTCGACGTCAATTGTGGAATCAACGAGTACGTCCGCATCCACATCAGCAGTGATTTCAGGCTCAATTAGCACCTCAGCTTCTGAGTCAGCCTCGACTTCAACGTCGGCGGCCAACTCAACAAGTGAATCTGAGGCTGCTTCAACGAGTAACTCGACATCAGCCAGTGCATCGTTGAGTGAAAGCGAGGAGTCTGCTTCGACCAGTACCTCAGCTTCCGAGTCAGCCTCGACTTCAATATCTGTAGCCAACTCAACAAGTGAATCTGAGGCAGCTTCAACGAGTAACTCGACATCAATCAGTGCATCTGGATCAACCAGCACGTCGCTGAGTGAAAGTGAAGAGTCTACTTCGACCAGCACCTCAGCTTCCGAATCATCCTCGACTTCAACATCGGCGGCCAACTTAATAAGTGAATCTGAGGCTGCTTCAACGAGTAACTCGACATCAGCCAGTGCATCTGGATCAACCAGCACGTCGTTGAGTGAAAGTGAAGAATCTGCTTTAATCAGCAGCTCAAACTCTGCCTCGACGTCGATTATGGAATCAACGAGCACGTCCGCATCAACCAGTGCATCTGGATCAACCAGCACGTCGTTGAGTGAAAGCGAGGAGTCTGCTTCTACCAGTACCTCAGCTTCTGAGTCGGCATCGACTTCAATGTCGGCGGCCAACTCAACAAGTGAATCTGAGTCTGCTTCAACGAGTAACTCGACATCAGCCAGTGCATCTGGATCAGTCAGCACGTCGTTAAGTGAAAGTGCAGAATCTGCTTCAATCAGCAGCTCAAACTCTTCCTCGACGTCGATTATGGAATCAACAAGTACGTCCGCATCCACATCAGCAGCGGTTTCAGGCTCAACAAGCACCTCAGCTTCAACCAGTACCTCAATGTCAACAAGCATCGCTAATTCTATCAGTAGCTCGACATCAACCGTGACAGCTGCCAATTCAGCAAGCCAGTCAACGTCTGCTAGCGCTTCCGCTAGTGCTGCTGCAGCAACGACCAGCACCACGGCCCAGAATCGAGTTATGACACGGTTGACTGCTGTATCGACGGCAACTTCATCGACTTCAGCCAACACCAACAATACGTCCAGCTCAATTCAGAATTCACAAAGCGCGTCAACGGCAGCTTCGCTAAGCATGATGCAGTCGGCTTCGCGGAGTCAGGCAGTCTATGAGAGTCTGCTTGCCTCACGTTCAAACAGCTCCTCCAATGTAATCAGCAATTCAACTTCTCTCAACAGCCAGCTTTCGGCATCCAAGAGCAATTTTGAATCGTTGAGTGCTTCAAATTCAATGAGCTTGGAAGTTTCGGCTACTGAAAGCCAGACGCTTTATGAAAGCATGTTTGCCTCACGTTCAAACAGCTCATCAAATGCAATCAGCAATTCGACTTCGCTTAACAGTCTGCTTTCAGCATCTAAGAGCAACCTGGATGCAGGCAGCAACTCAGTTAATGGCACGACTCAGCAGAGCACCGTGGAGACACTGGCAGTTGCCGATTCGATGAGTGATACGCAGGCTCAGCAGTTTTCTGATACAACGAACTCGCTTTCCGTCAGTGCAGCATCAAGTCAAACTCAGCAGCGTAATTCTGGACTTTTAAACACTTTAAAGACGATGCTAGGTTTTGGTAAACGTCAATAATTTGGCTAGAAAGTGCAGGAAAGAGATTTGCAAAGAAAAAAATTAAATGTTGCGACAAAAGGGTTCCTAAAAAAAGCGCTTTTTACGGTGATGGCAATTGTTGTCTATTCATTGGGCAATCAGATACCGATTCCATTGGTTAAGATGACAGTTGAATATCAAACTATGATTCGTCATTACCATATGAGTATGCTCAGTATCTTGACCGGCGCTAATCTGCCGGATTTATCGCTGTTTTCGCTAGGATTTAGTCCTTATATGGCCGCGATGATGATTATTCAGCTGCTGGTAATGATGAAATGGTCGATCGTTGAGGAAATATCACAGCGTCAATTGATGTATCTGCAAAACTTTTTGTCGCTGCTTTTTGCCTTGATTGAAGCAGCCATTATTGCCAATGGTTTTAGTCTGGCAGCCGGCAGCGACCATTTATTGAAGGTTTTGATGATTATCGTAACCTTGACGGCCGGCGCGATGTTCGTTCAATGGCTAGGCAACGTGACTACGATTTACGGCATTGGCGGCATGGTGGTTCTGATCGTCGGCAATATGCTGCATTCCAATATGAATCGCTTGGTTCTGCCTTGTCGTCAGCTGTTGAAAATGAAAAATGGCATCTGGCTGTTGGCAGCGCTGATCATTGGCAGCCTGTTGATTGCCTGGCTGACGATCATTTTCCATGCGGCTCACTATGAAACCAAACAGATCCAAATCTCATTATCAAGTCAGATTGAGCCGGCTGTGTTTCCGATTGGCTTTAATTTAGGAACGATGATGACTTTTATGTTGGGGATGTCTTTTCTGGTTATTCCTTCACTAGTGGCATCGTTGTTTAAAATGCCGGCCTTTTGGAGCAGTCCTAAATTTCAGATTGGCTTTGCGATCGTAATGACGTTTTTAATCGACTATTTTTTTGCGTTTGTCATGCTTAGTCCACGTCAAATCGCTAAGGGTATGCGGCATAGCGGTAATTACCTGCTTGGTGTAGAAATTGGCAAGCCAACGCGGCGTTTCATCAGACGACGACTGGTTCTGTTTAACTTTTTCAGTGCTTTGGTTTTGGGATTGCTGGTTGGCCTGCAGATTGCGGGTAGTCTATTAGCCCCTAAGATCTGGCAGCCGCTATACGCACTGCCGATTTCAATCGTAATGATGGTACTGTTTATGGAATCCTTGGTTGAAATGCTTAATGAGCTGACAATTCCTAAACGGTATCAGAAGCTTAAAGAAGGGATCTTAAAAAGCGTATGAAGTATTTTGTTCCGTCTTGGCATCTTGATATTGGCGACTGGGCCTCCACTCAGCAAAATATTACCTTTGATGATGCAATTGGCAATATGCGAATCATGAATCACGCTGATGAAAATTATGGCTTGATCATTGGGGACTATAAGCCACAATTGATTACCCAGCTGAATGCAGAAGGGGTTGCACCGACTGATACGCTGGCAGCTTTCGATTGGATTCAGAATACTGCTTTGCAAGACAACAGCCGAATCGTGGATATCCAGGACTTCAACTGGCCTAAGGGAACCTATTTTGAGTATGGACCATTCAGTGTAGACGCCATTTGCAATGATGAACATATCGCACGCCTTTTATTCAATAATATTGGTCAGATTTTGCGGATTGAGCGGTGGCAAAACGGCTGCCATCAAGAAGATATCATTATGGATACGCGTGGCTTTGTCTCAAGCATCCAAACGTTTGATAAGCAGAACCAGCTGCAAAAAACGATCTTCTTTAATCTGCATGGTGATTGGCGCGTAATTGAGGATGCCAAAACCGGTCGCTGCCATATCAATTCACAGTATCAAGGCGATTTTACCCAGTCAGATTATGCCAGCCGTCATGATTTGATTAATGAAGCAATTGCCAGTTTGATTCAAAAACGACTTGATAAAGACAGCGACCAGATCGTCTTAACGGCTGATGACCAGCAAATAATTGACTTAAAACAGTTTAATGGTTTTAAAACAATTGTTCAGGCGAGTCAATGGCATGCTAATGATCGCTTTTGGGAGCCGATGAATGGACGGACTGATTTAACGATCGTCACGGATTCAGAGGCTGCGGATCGCCATGTACATAAAATCATGGGCGATCAAATTGAGACCAATCTACTACCAACGTTTGCGTCACAGTTTAGTCTTGGCCATAGCGACGAATATACTACCCAGACAATTCTGCTGTTTGTCAGTGAGCAGACGACGATGTTGAATTTGAGAAAAGGCTTAGCTCAGCTTATGGAAATGGTTGATCAAAATCAAAACAGCGAGCGGCTGCAGATTGCGGCCTACGATGGGCGGCTGTTGAATCAGGCTCGCCAAATCGCTCAAGAAATTGCTCAAGACCATCCCCGGCTTTTGATCGATCCAGAAGAAGAGCAGATGATGTCCAATCCGGATTTAGTTGATAAAGATATTGACCCTCGGATGGGAAAACAGCAGCATTGGCAGCCAATCCCGATCTACACCAAAAGAATAGTGCAGACGACCGACTTGCTGCAGCTGCTGGATCAAGTCCGAGTAGTCGTGGATCTGGGCAACAACCCGGATTCATACGTTCAGATGGCTTCAATCAGCGTTGGTCTGCCACAGATCAATCTGATCAAAACCGACTTGGTAAGAGATCATGAAAATGGCTTGCTGCTTGCCAACGTTGCTGATCTAACCGTAGCTCTGCAGTTTTATTTGGGCAGCATGGAGAACTGGAATCGAGCGCGGGTTGATGCGGTTCAGCAGATCAACAACTATTCAGGGAAACGGATTTTGCATAATTGGCAATTGCTTTGGAAGAGGTGTGTGCGTTTTGAAGCTTAACGTTTTACAGCTTGGAAAAAATAATTGGCAGACGGCCTATCAGATTCCAGCTGCTTTAAACTGGCATTTTAACGATCTAAGTTGTTTAAAAGATCCTAAAGCCCGGCTGCAGCTGATAGTCATTTCAGAATCCGTCGCCTTGGCACCGACCGACTGGCAACTTTTACAGCAGCGTACTGATCCATATAACGTCATCCAGACTGCGGATTTGGCGATTGAAGACGATCATCTAGCGTCCTTTCTGCAAAAAATGGCGGGGCGGCAGCTGACTATACCGATTCAAGAGTTTATCAACAATATTGAGCATTACTATTTTGTTGGTCAGCAGGGGATCGGTCTGACACCAGCGGCATTGATGTTTGAGAGTAAATTTTGCGATGTGATCCATTATGAGGATTCATCTTGCGTGGAGGTTCAGGTTCATACGCCTGATTGGCAGCCACTGGCCAGTTCACGTAAGAATATCTACGTTGATCCGGGTCGTCAATTGGAGGTTTGGCCTCAGTTTCAAAAAGATGCCGATGTGGAGCTGAAATATCGATTTGCCGTTGTTTATGGTGAGGAGCGGCGCGTTTTTGAATTTACCGAAGAGCAGCTCAAAAGTCCGCAGATCGTTAACACCAAGATTTCCAATGGTCATCAATACATCACGATGGCCGTCTATGTCCGTGGCTATGGTCAATTAAGTCTGGGCAACGTAGAGTATCGGTGGACACGCTATGGCTTGGGGACCTATCTGAATGGGGGGCAGAGCTTAGTCGATCCCAAGACGAGAGAAGAACTGGCCTACTACTTTAATCCTGGCGATCTTAAACCGCCGCTATGCGTATACTTTGCTGGCTATCACTCCAAAAAAAGCTTCGAAGGATATTTCATGATGCGTCGCTTAAATGCGCCATATCTGCTGATTACCGATTCCCGGCTGGAAGGTGGCCAGTTTTATACAGGCGAGTATTTTAATCAGGCCATCCCTAAAGTAATCGATCAGTATCTGCAAAAACTGGGCTTTACTCGTCAGCAGCTGATTCTATCGGGAATCTCAATGGGAACGTATGGTGCGCTTAAGTTTGGCGCTTTGATGGGCGTGCATGAGGTGATTGCGGCTAAGCCATTGGTGCATCTGGATTCAATTGCTACGCGCAGTCGTCTGGCCCGTCCCGATGAATTTGAGACGGCATTTGATATCAAGCGCGCCATTGAAGCAGATGGCCAAGTTGTTGATGATGAGATGCTTTTGCGGCTGATGGATCAGCAAGACCTGGCCAAAACCAATTTCAGCATTGCCTATATGGAAAACGATGATTATGATCCCACGGCTTTTGCTGATTTAAGCCGCCATTTGCTGACTCGGGCCAATCGCTTAAATAGCTATAGTCTGCCTGGACGTCACAATGATGACAGCGCGGGAATGCTGCAATGGTTTTTGATGCGCTATCGTCAGATTCTGCAGCATGATTTTGGGAGGTGAGCTGATGCGAATTATCAACTATATCTATTGGCTGCCGCAAAATGACACCACCTATCGTTATGGCTCACGGATCGATGCCTACGACAATCAAGTGATCCATTTTGAAAACGAGTGGATGGCACCAGGACGGGCAATGATTACTTGGTATTCAACGGTTAACTATCAAGCCAGCCGTTTTGTGCCCCAGCTGCCGATTCTGCGTGGCGGGGTTGAGTATCGTATCAAGGCCAAGTATATTGCCAAACCGGCTGATTCGGTAATGCTGCGAATCATTTTTTATGACATTCAAGGCGAGATCATCGACCAGAAAATCACGCATGGCTACCAGCTCAACTTTACCTATCCGTACGCGGCGACCCGCTATGAGGTGCAGCTGATTAATGGTGGCTGTCGTTCAATTACCTTTTGGCGACTGGAACTGACGCATGCCTTTACTGAACAGACCGGCAATCTGATGTTTTATACGCCTAAAAAAATCGATGCCGAACAGCCAGTCAACATTATGCTGCTGCGTTCGCTTAGAACGGCAATGATTCCAAGTGAAGAGATCGATAAGAGTCATGACGTACCGAACCTTTCGCTGATAATGGTTGCCTGGCAGGAGATCGATCAGGTTGACAGTGAGCTGCTGACTTATTTTGAAAATCTAAAAGAACGTCGCATAAACTTTATCAGTACGGCTCACCGGTTAAATCCGGTCGTACGCAAATTGGTTAAGAAAAGTCCTTATTGGCGAGGCTGGCTGATTGACGCGAATGTCGTGCTGACTGACTATCGACTGAGCAATTATGAAATGACCGGCAATGAGGGGCATTTCTTTAAGCACTTGGAATTAGTACCAATTCAAGAGACACTGGATCAGATCAAAGATGAATTAAAGAGGTGAGAACGACGGCATTTTCATTTGAACTGCGGCGCGCCAGGCATATTTTAGCCAAAGTCAATGCCTTGGCGCCAACAATGCGGGCAATGAGTGATGAAGAGCTGCAGGCCCAGACGCCAAGGATGCGCAAGATGCTCAGAGATGGCAAATCCTTAAACAGTCTGCTGCCAATGGCGTTTGCGACCGCGCGTGAGGCAGCCAGGCGCGTCTTGGGGATGTATCCTTATGACGTACAGGTGATCGGGGCCATCGTTCTTCATCATGGCTGGATTGCCGAGATGAAGACCGGGGAAGGCAAGACGCTGACCGCGGTGCTGCCTCTTTATTTAAACGGTTTGACTGGTAAAGGAGCAATCTTGGTTACGCCCAGTCGCTATCTGGCTCAGCGCGATCAAGAAGAATTAAGCGTCCTGTATGAATGGTTGGGATTGACCTGCAGCCTGGGTTTTGATCCCGATGATGAGTCGGGTAATCAGGCCACCGTTGCCGACAAGCGAAAATGGTATCAAGCCGATATTCTGTACACGACCGGCAGTACGCTGGCGTTTGACTATCTGTTCAATAATCTGGCTTCACGGCCCGAAGATCAATATCTGCGACCTTACAACTACGCAATCGTTGATGAGGCCGACGCGGTGTTTTTAGATGGAGCTAATTCGCCAATGGTGGTTGCCAGCAAGCCGGAACTGCAGTCAAATCTTTATCGCTTGACTGACGAATTCGTGCGCAGCTTGGAATCAGGAACCGATTATCGCCGCAGCCGGAACCATAAATCAGCCTGGCTGACGCATCAAGGCGTTTTAAAGGCACAGCAATGGTTCAGAATTGACGATCTGTTCAATGAGCAGCATCGTGAATTGTATCGGCATATCAGCTTGGCTCTGCAGGCGCATTTCGTTCAACAGCGTGGGCACGACTATCTGGTTGAGGATGGCGAGGTGGTCTTGCTGGATGAGGCGAATGGCCGCCTAATGCGCGGAATGAAAGTCAATACTGGGATTCAGCAGGCCGTTGAACAAAAAGAGGGCGTCAAGATTTCAGAAAATCGGCAGGCCGTCGCTTCAATTACCTACCAAGGTCTGTTTCGGCTGTTTAACAACGTTGCTGGAATGACAGGAACGGCTCGGATTGCTGCCGATGAGTTTATTGATGTCTATAAGATGAAAGTCGTCCAGATTCCGCGACACCGCAAAAATATTCGTAAAGACCATCAGCCGCGCGTCTATCTTACAACCAGCGAAAAACTGATTGAAGCGATTAAGCTGGCCGAAAAGCTGCATCAAAAAGGTCGGCCGATTTTGCTGATTGCCGGTTCGGTTGAAAACTCGGAAATCGTTTCTGAGATTCTGCTCAACCGTGGGATTCCGCATAACCTGCTGAATGCCCGTAACGAAGCCAACGAAGCCGCAATTATTAAAAACGCTGGACAAAAAAATGCCGTAACCGTGTCAACCAACATGGCGGGGCGCGGTACCGACATTAAGCTTGGCCCAGGCGTTGCCAAATTGGGTGGTCTGGCCGTAATTGGTACTGAAATGCTTGATCCGCGCGTTGCTGAGCAGCTGCAGGGGCGAGCCGGCCGCCAAGGAGATCCTGGTGACAGCTGGTTTTTCATTTCTCTGGAAGATAATTTCGTCTCACAAAACAGCAGTCCGGCAATTCGCAAATACTATCGGCGTCATATCAAGCATTTTAACCCGCAAACCAGGCCACAGCGTCTGCACAACCCTCGTATTTTGCTGTCTTTGATGCTTTTACGCGATAAGGTCATGGTTAGTCAGCGCCAGACCCGTGCGCGAATGTACAGCTATGAGAACAGTATGCGATTGGAGCGAATGGCTTTTTATGAGATTCGCGAGGGCATCATGAACGCTGATGATTATCGCAAGACCGCGCTTAATTGGATGGAACACGGTTTTGATGTGATTTTAAATACTCGGTCAAACTGGGATTATAGTCATCTAAAAGCAATGGTCAATCACTGGATAACCTATGATGATGCTCAGATTCCTGCTGATTTGAACTATCAGGATATAGCAGCAGTCAAAGATTATCTGATGCAGCGGACCAATGAGATTTTAGATCAGATTGAAGACTCAATTGCTGATTCCAAACATATTGAACAATTTTATCGTTCTGCGCTGCTTAAGGCAATGGATGACTGCTGGGTTGACCAGGTGGCCTATCTTGGCTATTTAAAAACGTTGGTTCAGCCGTGGACACTGCTGCAGCGCAATCCAATGGCGGTTTATCATGAAAAAGCGTATGATCGTTTCAAACAAATGATTGATGCGGTTACTCAAGAAGCGATTCGCAACCTGTTGTTAAGTACGGTAGCCTTGAACGAAGATGGTGAGGTCGTTGTATATTTCGTTTAGACTATCATTTGAAAATCAAAATGATTAGGGAGCTGATTTTAGATGGCAACACACAGAATCAATCACCATGGGTCCGACGATTCACTTGACAATGTCGTCGAGCAACATGCCAACAAGCGGCTCAAAAAAATTCAAGAAGAACAGGCTAAGGCCTATGAAAGAGGTCATCACCATTCAGGCCTTCCGCGCTTCTTTATGAATCTGGTCGTGATCGTTGCCGTCGTGCTGATGATTATGATGATGTTTTGGAAGTAGCTGCATGGCAGATCAGCTTGGCGATTTTAATCAAAACCATTAAAAAATTAAAAAACTACTTGCAAAAAACTAAAAATGGATTAAAATAAAAAACAATCAAACAGTTTTGAAAAACCATGAGAAAGACGAGTAGCTGTTTTCATTCGTAAAGTGAGCCAAGGATAATGGGAACTTGGCCGACCCTGATACAGTGAAAAACACTTCCCCGCGTTGCTGACCCAAATGGATTCGTCCAAAGTAGGCTCAGACGTTTTCGACACGTTACAGTCGATGGAGCATGTTTGTGCTCTGATCAAAGCGGTCTGGATATCTCTGGACAACTTGGGTGGCACCGCGGAATAAAGCCTTTCGTCCCATGAAACTACGGGGACAAAAGGCTTTTTATTTTGCCCTCAAGTCTAAGTTTCAAGGAGATTTTTATTATGAGTCTGATTATTCCAGAACACTATGATCCAAAGCTGTCAGTCCGTGAGACCGAAGCCGCTATTCGCTACATTCGTGAAACCTTCCAAGATGAGATTGGTCGTGAATTGAACCTGCAGCGGATGAGTGCACCAATGTTCGTTGAAAAGAAAACTGGTTTGAACGATAACCTAAACGGGGTTGAACAGCCGGTTTCATTCACGATGAAGGAACTGCCAGGCGAAACGATTGAAGTCGTGCACTCGCTGGCTAAGTGGAAACGCTATGCTTTAAAGAAGTACGGCTTTGGGATGCATGAAGGCCTCTACACCAACATGAACGCCATCCGCAAAGATGAAGATCTGGACAACTTCCACTCCATTTACGTTGACCAATGGGACTGGGAAAAGGTGATCGCTAAAGAAGAACGAACCGAAGAAACCTTGAAGGCTACGGTCCGCAAAATCTTTAAGGTTATCAAGCACATGGAACATGAAGTCTGGTATAAGTTCCCGCAAGCCGTTCATCATCTGCCAGACGAGATCCACTTCGTTACGACGCAGGAATTGGAGGATCGCTGGCCAGATCTGACGCCAATGGAACGTGAAGATCGGATTGCCAAGGAACTCGGCTGTGTCTTTGTTATGAAGATCGGTGACAAGCTGCGTCGTTCCGGCAAGCCTCATGATGGCCGCGCCCCTGACTATGATGACTGGTCTTTGAACGGCGACATTATCTTCTGGTATGAACCGCTTGACTGCAAGTTGGAAGTATCCAGCATGGGGATTCGGGTTGATGAAGATGCAATGCGCTACCAGCTTAAGGAAGCCGGCGAAGAAGCTCGTGCCGAACTGCCATTCCACAAGATGCTGTTGAACCATGAACTGCCATACACGATTGGTGGCGGGATTGGTCAGTCACGGCTGTGCATGCTGCTGCTAGGTAAGGCACACGTTGGCGAGGTTCAGGCAAGCATCTGGCCAGAAGATATGCGGGAAAAGTGCGAAAAAGCTGGCATTCAACTGCTGTAATCAAGCGGCGGCGTGCTGAATCTAGTTTTTCAACTGCTATCAATAAGCGGTTTGGCATTGTGGGCAGCAGATTGGTGATTGCGACATTTGCATTCTGATTGGATCAGTCTTATTTGCGGGCGAACTTCCTAACCTCAGTATCACTTTCTCAGAGTCAGCAGAACAGGACTGAGCTAATTTGAAATGTAAAATGCCAATGATCAATGTGTGAAATGGCGAAACCGTAAAACCGAGATACAGAAGGGATGATCCTGACTGTATCTCGGTTTTTTGTTTGGCGTTAGAATTATTTGATTACTCAGCTCATTTAGTATGTCTTAATTAAAAAAGTAAATTAATTTGTTGAGTAAATTTAAGTGGAATCAGCAGTGCAAGGTAACTATAGCTGATCTTTGTAATTAAATTAAATTATTTTAATTTTTCATTGACATAAATTCATTATTTTATTATCATTCTTTAAAAATAATTTAAACCGTTGAGGAAAGAGAGTAGCCTTTTAAAGGTGTTTCAGAGAGTCATTGTTGGGTGAGATAATGGCAGCACTAAAATTGGTGAATGGGTTTCCGAGGGCAATGTGAAAGTGATGATATCAGTAGCGGCGCCGGAGTAAAGACCTCTGTGATCAAAGTCTAGCGTATGTATGTATGCGATGAGTGGGCATTAAAAATGTCAACCCGGGGTGGTACCACAGGATGCATCTTGATCTTGTTCCGGCAGTCGTTTTGACTGTCGTTTTTTAGTTTTAGGAGGTTTTTATGGATGATTCGTTTGAGCTTTATGATTTGAAGGTTACCGTAGTGGGTAATCCAACTGACTTTGTCTGTAGCCATCAATTAGGCGATTATTTTCTGGTGGAAGGTGAGAATCTGGTATTTCCTCAGACGCATTCATTTTCGATGTACTCACTAAGTGCACTGTTGCCATTGTTGCCAGCCAAGCAACGGGTTTTAAATGCCAATGACTGGATGTTGTCAGACACCTTGATCGCATGTCCAGATCCAAACTGCAAGGCACTTTTTGAAATCAAGCGGATTGGCAAGCGAAAACAGTATCATAATGAGACTACTGTAGTTCCACTGACTGAAACCAAAAGAGAGGAAGATTAATATGCAGCAAAAAATCAGATTGGCAAATGGCTACACGTTCAATCGAGTCATTAATGGCTGTTGGCAGCTGTCGGCCGAGCATAACCTGCAAGGAAAAACCGATATTGATGATGCATTGCAAGGGTTTCACGAATTGGTTGAGCATGGCTTTACAACTTTTGACTGTGCTGATATCTATACAGGCGTTGAAGAAATTATTGGTCGTTTTGTAAATGAATTAAAAGCAACCGGTCATTATCAAGAAGAGGATATTCAAGTTCATACCAAGTTCGTACCGGATAAAAGCATGCTGAGCAAGGTAGATCGTAAATATGTTGAACGAATCATTGACCGATCATTGCAGAGAATGCATCGTGAGGCGATTGATCTGGTGCAGTTTCATTGGTGGGACTTTAACGTTGCCGGCATGATGGATACAGCGTTTGAATTGGCAAGACTGCAGAAAAAAGGAAAAATTCGCAATATTGGCATGTGCAACATGGATACGGAACGGCTGAAGCAGATGGTCGACGCCGGTATCAACGTTGTCTCAAATCAAGCCCAGTACTCGCTGTTTGACCGGCGTCCGGAAAGATCGCTGCTTAAGTATAGCGCTGCCCACAATATTTATACATTTGCCTATGGAACACTGGCTGGTGGTTTTTTATCTGAGAAATACCTAGGAAAAGAATACGATCGGCCAGAGACACGCTCTCAAGTCAAATATATGCAGATTATCGAGGATTCGCTAAGGTGGGATGGCTTGCAGAAACTATTGCCGCTGCTTAAAGAAATTGCGGCGACGCATCAGGTATCAATTGCTAATGTTGTGACCCAATATATTTTGAATCAGCCTGGGGTCGGCGCCGTCATGATTGGCACCCGCAGTTCAAGGCATGTTGCTGACAATCTGCGGACTCTGGAATTTGAGCTGTCGGCTGATGAAATGCAGGCCATCCGAGATTTTATTGCTCAATACCCGACGCCAGCTGGTGAGTGCTATGAACTTGAACGGACCTCGCCACGTTACCAAGGAATTATTCTGACCGATTTAGACCACTAAAAAGGAGGCAGTTAAATGAATCAAAAATCAACGCTGCAATTTCGTGGTGGTATGTTTATGTCATTAATCCCAGTAGCAATCTACACGTTTAGCTGTATTTATCTGTTTGTGATCTGTCGGGCCTTTAATATGGAAGCATTGGCAGTCGGCGGTTTTTTAGCTTTATTGATTGGTGGCATCTTTTGTAAAAGCTATCAGCAGTTTTGGGAGGCGGCAATTGAAGGAATCAGCTCAATTACTTCCATCTCGGTTGTCGTTATTTTGCTGATGGTCGGGATGTTTAGTGCTTTGATCAAACTTTGCGGCTTGTCAAATGGATTTGTATGGCTGGCTAATGCAACTGGCATTCACGGCGCACTTTTTGTTGCCTTCACTTTTGTTGCAACCTGCATTGTATCAACGGCAACAGGTTCTTCAATTGGTACAATGTTTATTGCCTTTCCTATTTTTTACCCAGCTGGTGTTTTGCTAGGTGCAAATTCGATGATGATGGCAGGCAGCATTGTTTCGGGAGCTATTTTTGGTGATAATCTGGCGCCAATTTCAGATACTACGATTGCATCTTCTTCAACACAGCAGTTTAATGATGGGCGGCCAGCTGATATTGGAGGTGTCGTAAACAGCCGTTTGAAGTACTCACTGGTGGCCAGCAGTATTACACTGATAATCTATGCAATTATTGGCGGAATCGGCGGAACATACCAAGGCGGGAAGATATCAGCTGCCTCCTCCCCAGCACCATTGATTATGTTAGTGCCAGTTGTAGTTATGCTGATCGTTTCGGTAAGGACTCGCAACATCTATGCGGGAATTTTGACCGGATTGACTCTGGGAACGATTACTGGATTGCTTTTTAAGCTGTTTAGATTTTCTGATGTGTTTGCCAACCATCCTAGTAAAAATGAGGTAACTGGCTTTTTGGTAGACGGGATCAATAATATTCTGCCAACCGTTGCACTGGTAATCTCGGTGTTTGGCATTATGGGTGTACTGATGCGGGCTGGCATGCTTGACTACCTGGCTGATCGAATTCTTGCCAGTCGATATGGTAAGACAGCTCGTGGAACCGAATTAATTGCAATGCTCGGAATCTCGCTGATCACGATTATGTTTGGCGGTGTAACCAGTGCGTCAATCTTAACGGCAGGACCAATTGTCAATAAAATTGGCCACGCGCGTAACATTCATCCATATCGACGCGCAAACCTTTTAGATGGGACTGCCAATAGTTTACCAGCTATCATTCCGTTTATGAGTGTGTTTGTCTTTATCGGCTCAGCAATGACTAAGCTTTCACCGGTTGTTGTTGCAGGCGGCACGATCTACGCCTTTTGTCTATTTTTGACATTCTTAGTTGCGGTTTTGACAGGTTGGGGTCGGCGTCAAGAAGTTCCAGACTTGGTTGATCAGTCGGATGAAACTGTTGAAATTTAAAGATACTTAATTGGCGGCTAAGCAACTTTAATTATAGGACGAAAAAGTAGCGGGTACCGGATAACATCCATACCAGTGCAAAATCTGGTACCTTTATTCAAAAAAATATTTGCCACTAATGATTGCCATAATCAGAGACGGTGAAATTCAAAAACCTGCCTTCCAAATCGAGGGCAGGCTTTTTTGATCATAAAGATTGACTCATTGCAAGCTTAAAATCTCGTAATTAACGTCAGACGGCTCGCACCGGGAAAGAAATCGTGATCACCACGTATTATGCAAATAATTTTGCATAATACGTATGACAAAAATCTCATTACCTACTATTTGAAAAAAGTTACCCAATAGTAGGTAGTTCACAAAGTCGGTCTGAGCCAATCAGCTTCAAAATATGCATCTTTACCTACTATTTTGGCAAAAGGCGTCAATAGTAGGTAAAGTCGGGCCGATTGAATATGAATTTACCTACTTTCCGCGAAAAACCAAGGAATAGTAGGTAGTTTCCGGGCTGACAGCTTGTCAAACTTGAATTTCTTCACAAACTGACGGTCAGTTCATTCTTCCATAGGTGTTTGGCAAATGCTCCCCGTGATGCACTATTAAATCAATGGACGGTATGGCTTTCATTGATTTGAGTTACGTCATTTGACACACCCTGAATCCTCGGGTGGTTGATGTCATTATGAGATATTTCGAGAAACTTTTTTGGCTAAGATACGATTAATCATCTAATCATCGCGACTGGATCGTCAGCTGGAAGAGGCGGCTTAACTTTTATGACAGCAGTTGGTGGTTGAAATGATTTAACCGAAACTGGCTTCATGCGGTGATAATAATCATTCCAGGTATCAAAAATGTTAGGCAGATAATGATTCGCATTAAATTTAGTAGGCAGTCAACGGCTAGTAATGGTGTCAATATCATTAAATGGATTGAGATTAATTTTGACCTTTACTGCTAATCATAATTGATGTGAATTCATGAACAAATAATCATTTAATTAAAAATAAAAATTAAAACTTATAAAAATCCCTATATATCAATGCTTTCAAATCAATCAGAGCCATGATATCAATACAAAATTTGATGAAACTATCGCTAATACGTGACATTTTTAATTTTCTGACTAAAATAGAGTCGTAAACGATTTCAGAGCCAGACGCATAATCGTTTATCAAGTTCAATGCTGCTAAAGAAAGGGGTATTTTCAATAATGGCTTATCAATCAATCTACCCATATACGGGCGAATTGAAAAAGACTTATGAAAATCAGAGTGATGAATACGTGGAAGACAAGCTGCAAAAAGCCGATGCTCTGTACCACGAATGGCGCAATCAACCACTCGACGGCCGAGCCGAGATCCTTCACGCAGTTGCGGACAATTTGATGAAGCATCAAGATGAACTGGCAAAAGCAATGGTTCAAGACATGGGAAAGCTTTTTGGCGAGGCGAAAGCTGAAGTTGCTCTGTCAGCAATGATTGCCAACTGGTATGCCGACAATGCCAAGGATCTGCTGCGGCCACAGCGCGTCTACACGATCATGGGTGACGCACATTACGAATACCATTCAACGGGGGTCATCATGGCGGTTGAGCCTTGGAACTTCCCATATTACCAAGTCATGCGTGTGTTTGCGCCTAACTTTATGCTGGGCAACCCAGTTATGTTCAAGCAGGCCAGTTCCGTTCCGACCACGGCTTCATTGCTGGAAAAGTATACCTTAGAAGCTGGCGCGCCGGAAGGATCTCTGGTTAACCTGTTCGTTACCTATGATCAGATTGAAAAAATCATTGCCGATCCACGAGTCAGCGGAGTTGCCTTGACTGGTTCTGAACGAGCGGGACAAAAGATTGCTGCTGAAGCCGGTAAGTATTTGAAGAAGAGCACGATGGAGCTGGGCGGCTCGGATCCGTTTATTGTTTTGGATGATGCTGACCTGGATGACATCAAAAAGATCCTCTACATGGCACGGCTGTTCAATGCTGGCCAAGAATGTACCTCAGCTAAGCGGTTTATCGTTACGGAAAAGAATTACGACCGGTTCCTGGAAATGCTGAAAGAAGAATTCAGCAAGGCTAAGATGGGTGACCCAATGAACCCTAAGACGACCTTGGCACCGCTAAGTTCTAAGAGCGCGGCTGATGATCTGCACCAGCAGGTTAAAGACGCCATCGCACATGGGGCAACCCTGGCTTATGGTGATCTTGACGTGCCGACGCCAACGCCAAACGGTTTCTGGATGCCGGCTGTGATCTTGACCGACGTTACCCGTGACAATCCGGCCTACTATCAAGAATTCTTTGGTCCAGTCGGGGTTGTCTACAAGGTGGCGGATGAAGAGGAAGCCATCAAGCTGGCCAACGACTCTCATTATGGCTTGGGTGGACAAGTCTTTGCCGGCCATTCCAAGCATGCAGCCGAAGTGGCATCCAAGATTGAGACTGGTGCCGTTTACTGCAACAACTTCCGGGGCTCAATTCCTGAATTGCAGTTTGGCGGGGTCAAGAATTCCGGCTATGGTCGTGAACTAGGTCGGGCCGGAATTCTGGCGTTTGCCAATGAACAGATGATTATGCGCAATCCATACGACAAGATCGATCTTAACCATACGATTGGCGGTTTTGTCTAGGATTTAATCTAGCTGGTCATTAAATCAAAAAATGGCAGATTGCAAGAATCCTCCAATATATATAGGCATCAAGTCATCTTGACCTGGTGCTCTCAATAAAAAACTGCCGAGCTGATTATCAACTCGGCAGTTTTCTTCATATTTATTATGCTTTTGGTCCGTGACCAGGCTGCCATTTGAGACCGATACCTGAAAAACCGCTCAAGATTGAGAAGAGTGGCGATAACAGACTAAACAGGGTGAATGGCAGGAATTTCAATACCGGGACACCCAGGGCAGAAGCAACGAATGAACCGGCCACGCCCCAAGGAATCAGGTAGTTGATGACGCTACCGCCATCTTCCAGCGTCCGACTCAATGCCAACGGGGAAAGACCAATGCGCTTAAAGGCTGGCTTGAAGGCATTCCCAGGCAGGATGACGGAAAGGTACTGCTCGCCGACGAACAGGTTGACGCCGATTCCCGCAAAGATCGTTGCCGTAATCAGACGGCCTGGCTTGTTCAATTTAGCTACTAAAGGCTTCATGGCGCTTTCAATGATTCCCATATGCATCAAAATTCCACCAAGGGCCAAGGTCATGATAATCAAAGAAACGGTCCCCATCATGCTGGAGATGCCGCCCCGGGTCAGCAGCGCGTCGACGGCCTTGTTGCCAGTCTTGGAGACAAAGCCGCTTTCAATCAACGTGGCAAATTTAGCGACGCCCAACTGTGGATTGTTGATAAAGATCATCACGGTTGAAACGATAATATTTAAAAACAGGGTGGGGATGGCTGGCAGTTTTTTCCATGCACAGACAAACATTAAAATAATTGGCAGTGCTGCCCACCAGGAAACGGCAAAGTGCTTAGTCAGAGTCGAACTTACTGAAGCGATGCTGGCAAGCGATGTTCCCTTATTGCTTTGACCCAAGAAGAAAAAGACGATTAGTGAAACCAAGAAGGCGGGGATGGTGGACCACATCATATTGTTAATGTGATCAAATAAGTCGTCTTCAGCAACAGCCGAGGCCAGGTTGGTCGAATCCGAAAGCGGCGACATCTTATCACCAAAAACGGCACCGGAGATAATGGCCCCCGCCGTTAAAGCTGGGGTAACGCCTAAGGTTGATCCCATCCCAAACAGGGCGATTCCTACTGTTGAGATGGTGGTGAAGCCAGAGCCAATGGCCAGTCCGACCAGCGAGCAGACAATGAAGACCGATGGCACAAAGAAACGAGCACTGATTAAATGAAAGCCCAAGACCATCAGGGAAGGAATGATCCCAGCTTGAATCCAAACGGCAATCAAAGTCCCAATCAGAATAAAGATAAAGATGGGAATGATGGCAGTGGAGATTCCCTTGGTAATTCCGGTCATAATGTCATCCCAAGATACGTGACGCAAGGCCAGCCAGAAGACCAGAAACGCGATCACAGTCAAAACCGGTACCTGTGGTGAAAGACCGAAGCCAATTACGCCACTGCCCAAGATGACCAACATAATCAACAGGATTGCAACAGATTCTTTAAATTCAATTTTCTTAGTCATATTATCGACACCTCATGTTTTAAGCTGATTTGTTTAACGGCATTTGGATTGTAGATAATGACGATAATATCGTTTCATAATTTTCTCCCCCTCGAGCAAATAAAAAAGGCGTCCCGATTAGATTAAATCTAATCGGGACGCCTAAACGTGGTACCACCCAACTGAAAAGAGTCAATGACAGCTTTTCACTCTTGCCAGTTGCTAACGGTACCGGCCCAATCCGTACGGGTTTATTTTGTCGGGTATTTCGCAACAGACACCCTGTCCGGTTCGCATCGACCACCGGTTTTCTGAACGCTGAGGTGCAGCTCTACTTGACGACCACTCGTAAATTTCATTGGCATTAATATATCATTTAAAAAAATGAATGGCAAGCAAAATTCTGATGATTTTTTAATTTTATTTTAATCAAAACGCTTTCACGATGAAGATTAAAAAGTCGCTGGATCCAATTATTAGCGCGTTTTATAATGAAACTAATCTATGCAAAAAGGAATTAGCAAATATGACCAAAAAAATATATGTTGTGGGAGCTGCCATTTTAAATGAGCAGCACCAGATTTTAGCAAGCAAGCGCAGCGATGATCGGATTTTAGGCGCATTATGGGAGTTTCCCGGAGGCAAGATTGAGCCGGGCGAGGATCCTAAAACAGCCTTAAAGCGTGAGTTAAGAGAAGAATTCAATGATCAGATTGAAGTTGGACGCCAAGCCACGCCAACCGCCATCAAACAATATGATTTTGGCGAGATTCATCTGACGGTTTACTATGCCAAACTGGATACGCATCATTTTGATCTGATTGCTCATAGTCAAGTCAAATGGTGCGATCAATCAGAACTGATGCAGCTGCACTGGGCCGATGCAGACTTGCCGATTGCCAAAGCCATTGCCCAGGCTGATCTGGGAAAGGCGGCGTTTTAACAATGGCTGGCGTTGACTACGGTAAGATTTTAAAACGCTTGCAGAAAGGCGATAATGATCAGCTGGTAGAAGAGATTCATGGCTCATTATTGAATGGTTATGTTGATCAAGATGAATTTGCCACGGTTGGCGATCTTGGTCCCAAACTGCTGACCAATCAAGCGGGTAACCAGATCTGGAATCAGCTACGTCACGAATTGCAGACTTGCCGCAGTTATATTTTCGCGGTGGCTTTTGTGACGGACGCAATGATCTCATGCTTAAAGCCGGTCTTCAAACAACTGGCTGATCATGGTGTACAGGGCCGCTTATTGACTTCTGACTATCTGTACTTTAATCAACCTAAGGCCTTTAATGAGCTGCTCAAGATTCCAGGCTTGACGGTTAGAATTGCCAAGGTCGATGGGTTCCATCAAAAAGGCTATATTTTTCAACACGACGGCTATCAGACGATCATCATCGGCAGCGCCAATCTGACAGAGAACGCCTTGATGCGCAACTATGAGTGGAGTCTGCAAGTCAATTCGCTGAACAATGGTGATATCACGCGGCAAGTCAGTGAAAACATCGAGAATGAATGGCGAAACGCGCAGCCATTGACCGACCAATGGATTGCGCAGTACCAGCTGGTTTATCAAAAGAATCATCAAGCGGGTCATGCGGTGGCTAAAGTGGTTAAGAACGGCCAACCGGTAATTGATGGTGAACTAATTGAGCCTAATCAGATGCAAAAAGACGCCTTGGCACAGATTGCACAGCTGCGGCAGGCGGGGCATGATCGGGGCTTGGTGATTTCAGCAACGGGGACGGGCAAGACCTATCTGGGAGCGTTTGACGTTCGCAATGCCAAGCCAAAGCGGATGCTGTTTTTAGCGCATCGAGAAGAAATTTTGCGCAAATCAGCCCGCAGCTTTCAAAAAGTCATTGGCGGTCCTAAGGAAAATTATGGCCTGTATACGGGAAACGTACATGAAAAAGATGCCAAGTATTTATTTGCTACAGTGCAGACCTTACAAGATGATGCGCATTTACAAGCATTTTCGCCAACTGAATTTGACTACATCCTGGTTGATGAGGTTCATCATGCTGGGGCCAGCTCATATCAAAAAATCATGCAGTATTTTAAGCCTAAATTTTATTTAGGGATGACGGCGACTCCAGAGCGGAATGACGATTTCAGCATTTTTGAGCTGTTCGACTATCATGTTGCCTATGAGATCAGACTGCAGCAGGCTCTTGAAGCTGATATGCTATGTCCGTTTCATTATGTGGGCATCAGCGATTATCAGTTTGCCGATGCCAAGGTCAATGAAACAATTGCCAGTTATCAAAATGCCGCCAGCCATCATAAAAAAGAAGTTCAAGCCATTGAGCATCTGACCAGTACGGAGCGCGTGCACTATATTCTGCAGCAGACGGAATACTATGGCTATTCTGGTCCCAAGCTGCATGGGCTGATCTTTTGTGCGACGGTGCAAGAAGCCAACCAGCTGGCAGCGGAACTAACCAGACAGCATCATTCAGCTAAGGCACTGGCCGGCGCGGATTCAATGAGCGTTCGGCAGCAGGTGGTCAAGGAACTGGAAGATGGTGTAATCGAATATATTGTGACAGTTGATCTGTTCAATGAAGGGATTGATATTCCATGCGTCAATCAAGTGGTTTTTCTGCGCAGCACCAATTCCAGCATCGTCTACGTTCAGCAGCTCGGTCGGGGTCTGCGCAAAGCCCAAAACAAAGACTATGTTGAGGTGTTGGATTTTATCGGCAACTACAAGAACAGCTACATGATCCCAATTGCCTTGACGGGGGATGCCTCGTATTCCAAAGACAGCGTGCGAGAAACCGTTGAGATTGAGCCGACGATTGGTCTGTCAACGATTGCGTTTGATGAGATTGCCAAGGAGCGGATCTACCAGTCACTGCGCCAGGTTAAGCTGGATGACATGCGCAAGTTGCGGATGGTTTACCAAAATATGAAGCAGCGAGTAGGACGCGTGCCGCTGCTGGCTGACTTTATGGCTGCCGATTCAATTGATCCTGAGATTTTAGCCAATAAAAAGAAGAATTACGCGCAGTTTTTGATTGGCGAAAAAGAACCGGTTGTGATCAGTGACTATGAAAATCGCCTGCTGACCTTCCTGGACGCAGAACTATTAAATGGCAAGCGGCGTCACGAGCTGATCTTGTTGGATGATTTGTTGAGTCAGACGACAGTTGCGGAAGAAGAGCTTATGCAGCAGCTAAAAGCGGCCGGCTGTCTGTTTGATGAGGCAACGCTGGCTTCGATGCGGCGCGTTTTGGATCTAACCTTTTACAACAAGAATGCGGCGCCGTCTCGTGCTGATTATGGCGGCCGCCCAATTGTAATTTTTGATCAGGCAGCGCGGAACTATCGGCTAAATGATGAGCTGCGCGATTCGCTAAAAAACGATGCGTGGTTCAGCCGCCTTTGGCAAGATGGCATCAAGACCGGGCTTTTGCGGGCCAAACGCTACCAAGCAGATCAGCGGTTTACGCTGGGCGAGAAGTACACGCGCAAAGACGTCATGCGCCTGATCAACAATGTGGTCAACACGACCGCGCAAAATATTGGCGGCTACTTTTTTAATGAGCATGATGGCGTGATTTTTGTCACCTACCATAAGGCTAAAAACATCAGCCGCTCGATTCAGTATGAGGATCAATTCTTAAATGATCACGTCATGCACTACTTTTCTAAAGGCAATCGGCGCCTGGACAGTCCTGATGTCAAGAAGTTTATGGATGGCAAGCGGCAGTTGGCACTCTTTGTCAAAAAATCAGATGCTGATGACGACAAGACCTTTTACTATTTAGGCACGTGTCGTTACATGCCGGGATCGGCCCGACAAGAGCAGCATGACGGCAAGCCAATCGTTTCCATGAACTTAGAGCTTGATCAGCCAGTTTCTTACACGCGCTATCATTCGTTGATTGACTAAAATAAATTAAAATCGCACTGCTCAATTAATGAAGCGGTGCGATTTTTGGGTGTAATTAGATAATAGAATCAGTCGTCAAGCACAGCCAATTGGGCAAGCAAGTGATTAAGCTACGATCATTCAGGCTGGTGGGCGTCTAGGTAGTCGTTTAGTTCGGCGTTTTGAATATCTGTAATAAACATGTGCCCTGGCGCGTGAGTGATTACTAAAGGCAGCTTGGCGTTTTCGATTGCTGCCTGCGGAGTAACGCCGCATGGCCAAAAGACTGGCACCTCACCAGGATGGATTGAATCAGCATCGCCATAATCGGGATGATCAAGGTCAGAGATGCCAATTGCAGCTGGATCACCAATTTGGATCGGCGCCCCATGAACGTTAGGCATCTGGGCCGTAATCTGGCGGGCCAGCTGAGCTTTAGCCGGCGACATTGGCCGCATGGAAACCACCGTTGGGCCTTTAAAGCGGCCAACTGGGCTGGTCATAATATTGGTTTTATACATGGGAACGTTGTGCTTTTCAGTCAGATGACGAATCTCAATGCCGGCTTTGAGCAGGGCTTCTTCAAACGAAAAAGAGCAGCCAATCAGAAAGCCAACCATATCCGCCTGCCAATACGGAGTGGCATCGGTAACCTCTTTAGTAAAATGGCCGTTTTCATAGAGACGGTAACGCGGAATATCCGTGCAGATGTTGGCGTGCCGCGCGATCGTCTTGGTCAAGGGTGTTTGTTTGACGGTTTCCAACAGTGGACAGGCTTGCGGATTTTGCCGAATCCATTCACGAAAGTCATGCGCATACATTTGCGGCAAGATTACCAGATTAGCCTGTGCATAGCCCGCTGCCATGCCGGCTGTAGGAAAATCAATGATGCCCGTGCGAATCCTTTGTCGAACCTGGGCGGGCGCTTGCTGGATATAGGGTTGAATATCAAAAGCAGGCATGCATTTCACCTCTTAGATTATATGATGATGTGAAGATTAGATTTACATTAAATGATAATTGCTAAATGGACGTTTGCAAACCTATTTTGCTGATAAACTGGCTAAATTAAGCGATCAGGGCCTGAAACTTAACTCAGTAGGCTCTTGATAAACGTGATAATTAAAAATAACATGCGGCTGTTTTGGACAAGCCATGGTTATTGACCAGTCAAACGACCAACTGCATCTGGTGAAAAATTAAGTAATTAAAAAAGAGTCGGCAGAAACTGCCGGCTCTTTTTAATCAGGATTTTTGGGCAGCTGCTGATTCGATCTGGATGATCTGCGGCTGCACATAGTCGAAACGATGGTCAGTACGGTGGTCGTGCCATTTTACGATCCCGATCAGAATCAAGATAATGACGATCGTATATAGCAGGGCCGAACGACTGGAAGGATGATCGACCATGGCCGCGCTGCGATACCAACGAAACAGCCAGGCCAGCATGCTATAGACCAGAATTCCACAGACCACGGCAAAAATAACGGCCCACATGAACGTCGTGGCCATCGCCATTACGATTCCCGCGGCGATTAAAAATAAAACCATCAAAACGATGAACAGGCACATTTAAAAATCCTCCTTGTTGTTCGACCAGCTGGGCAACGGGACGTCAATTACGCGTGGCGGCTGATTTAATTGACAGGCAACAGCTTGACCGATCCCCAGTCCGCTGACGGTGGCGACTAATTGTGCATCCAGATTGAGACTGCTGATTTCTTCGGGACTGGCCAGATGGTGAACCAGCAGATTAGGAAACTGAGAGCGCAATTTGGCTGGCAGGTCCAATGGTGATTGCGTGGTTAGAATCATATTGAGTCCAACCTTGCGACCTTCACGCAGAACTTGAAAAATTCCGTTTTCAGCCAGCTTGGTTTCATCAGCTGGGAGATAGCGGTGGGCCTCATCAATTATAATATTCACGGAAAAAGCCGCGTTATGCTGCAGACGGTGCTCCAGAATCCGTTTCATTAAAAGCGAGATGACAGCTCGTTGACCAATTGCAAGTGTCTTCAGCGCGGAAAGGTCGATTACCAGCGTCTTGTGAGCGCTGCGCTGATTTAAAAACATCTGCAGTACGAAATTAAGCTCGGTTTTGACTTTTTGCGGCTGATGAATAGTGCCAAACAGTTCGCGGATTGCCGGACTGGCCAATATTTCTCTTAATTGAATGATTTTTGGCCATACGGATGCAATCAATTGACGATTATATTCCTGACCAAGCAAATGATAGTTGGCCCGCTGATCAGCATATGGAATTACCAGTTCTTCAACTAATTGGTCGGGCAGCAGTTGAACGGCATACGATTTTGACCAGCGTCCAAGCTTGGCCAGTGCCTGCTGGTGGTCGGAAACTGGCTGATTGATGCGCTGATAGCAGCCAGGATGATTAAGCAGATTATTTTGAATCCGCAAATCATTAATTGCTGAAGTGACCGCGGCAATTAGCTGTTCATTGAATTGCAGTCCTAACGCCTCCACTAGTTGTGCAGCTGAAAATTCGCCGGGCTCTAGATAAGCGTTCTCACCCAAGCGGTAAACGATGGCATTTGGCAGCTGCGTGTATTCACCGGTAGGGTCGAGGACAATGTTTGCTTGACCGCTGTTTTGCAATTGATCCAGTAAGGTTAAAGTCGAGGTCGTTTTGCCGCTGCCGGTCTGTCCAACAATCAGTAGGTGTCTGTTTGTCAGCTCGTTCAATGCATTCATCCCCAATCATTATAATATTCTAATTATAAATAAGAAGGGCTTAAATTGTTACAAAAATATTGTTATTATTTTTGGATCCTTAGTTGAGCAATTTGATGAAAACGGCTTCAAGTGCAGTGATATAATATTATGGTAAGAAAATATTAGTGTGATAAATAAATAATAAGTTGACGAAATAAAGGTGATTTGCTGAACAGTAACCCAACTTATTATTTAGAGTAGCTTAAAATGGGGGAATTTCAATGAATAAACTACAGCGATTAGGAAGGGAGACGGAAACTGACCGCACTTGCCGCGTCAAAATGTATAAAGCAGGCAAAAACTGGCTCACTTCATGTCAGATCTGCCGCTATTTTTTAAATCGCGCGGCTTTAAAACGCGTGGCGATTTCTGCCGGAGCAGTAGCGATGGGGATGAGTCTGGCTGCTCATAGCGTCAAGGCCGATACGACTGATGTACCAGTCAGCAGCAATGCCCCAATGCTTACCGGCCCGTTGACTCAAACCGAGACGACAGCTGAGATTGCCATTACCAATGAAAACAGTCAAGCTTCCGTAAGCGTCGCGTCAGCCAGTACTGCAACACCTGCTGAAAAAAAGCGTCAGCAGCATACCGGAATCATCAGTCAGCTTAGATTCAGCCACGACAAGAAGCGACTCAGCAACTGATGCCAGTCAAAAAAAACCAGCTGCGGCAGCCAATGACTCGACAGCTGCCAGTCAAAATGGTTCATCCACCTCAACAGCATCAAATCAAAGCGCCGGTTCTATCGCTGATTCGGCAGTAAATGAAAATAATGGTCTGAATTCAAGCAGCAGTCAGACTAAATCAGCAAGTTCAGCTGCCAACACGGATCGGTTAAAGACGGCAGCCGCTGCTTCAGCAAATGAGCTGGCAGTCTCGACTACCGATTATCAGGCCTTAACCAAGGACTGGCAGGTTGATGCCAAGGGAAACGTGACCTATATCGGTAAAAGTACGGATCTGACTACGATTACGGTTCCTAATAACTACGATTTTTATCAGGCTGGCAAGATTCAGGCTGGTCAGAGCGTGACGATCGCGGCCAGTGTGATTCACAACCTGCTCAAGCAGAACCGTCAGTTAAGCGAGCTGATCATTTCATCAGATGGGGACGGCAAGCTGATCGCCAAAGGTAACTGGAAAGCGGCTTTCAGCGGCTATGACGATAACTATATGAATCAGTATACTTGTCGCGTCAAGTCGTTTGATTTAGGCGGGCTGGATGTTTCGCAGGTTACCAGTATGGCGCGGATGTTTGACAGTGATCGCGATCTGGTGCGGATCACGGGACTCGGCAATTGGAACACTGGCAAAGTAACAGATATGTCCTATATGTTTAATGGCACGTCGAAGCTGAGTACCTTGGACAGTATTGAAAAATGGGACGTCCAGCAAGTCTCCAATATGGACTATATGTTTTCCCAGGCGTTTGATAATGCTTGCGAATGGCCGCTGACGCTGGATCTGTCAAGCTGGAACACCAAGTCGCTGACCAAGCTTAGTCATTTATTCTATTACGCTGGAATTACCAATCTGAACATCTCAAACTGGAACCTGACTAAAATGACTAAACAGTCGCGGGCGCAGTATCTTTTTGCCAACGCGGGCACGCTGCAGAAGAGCAAGGCCGACAATGAAGACATGGCCTCGTTTGGCTTCATCCTGACGATGAATCAGGTCAAGCTGCCGCAGACGGCCAATTATAAGCTACAGGCTAACGATTTTTATGCAACGCGCAGTGGCGACATCCCGCTGCTGGTCTTTACCGATCTGACGGATGCCAATCTGTTGAACATCCTTAATTCTGAACTGACCAGCTTCAACTATATGACTGGTAAAGATGAGCCTTCGCGGCGGCATGCGTTCAGCGTCAAGCTGGCGGATGGCACGACCAAGACCATTTCAATTGGCCGAGTCTACAAAAATGAACAGGAAGAAATCGCAACCATTCAAGCCGCGATTGCGCAGGCGATTGCCAAACCTGGCTACATAACGTTGACTACGCCGACGGTCAGCAGTCTGACGCCAGCCCAGCGCATTTCAAATACATATGCGATCAGCTATGTTGCCCAACCACAGACTACCCATATTATCTTTGAAGATGAGAATGGCAATCTGATTCATTCATCAACCATCAACGGTAAAACCGATGAGACCGTTAATGTTGACGTTAAGGTGCCGAATGGCTGGGAGATCGTTTCCGGCACCTTGCCAACTCAGATTACGTTTGCGGGAACCCAAACGCCAGACATCATCATCAAGATCAAGCATATCATCACCTCAACGGCAGTCGAAAAAACCGTTACTCGAACCATTCAGTTTACCAATCCTGATCAGACCAAGCAGACGATTCAGCAAAAGGTCAGCTTTATGCGGACAGCGACAACGGATGAAACGACGGGTGAGACGACTTATACTGCCTGGCAGGTCGTTGCCGGTACCGCAGCTGCCTTTGCCAAACTTGATCTTGGCAGCTATCAGCAAAAAGGCTATACGATGCTGATTGATGGGCAGACCGGAACCCAGATTGCCCAGTTTTCCCCCAATGCCGAATCTGAAGACATCAGCGTTGCCGTTACGTTTTCGCCAAATCAGCATACAATGCACATCAACTATGTCAACAGCCAGGGCAATATCATCAAGTCACAGGAAGTTACGGGTCATACTGGCGAGACCAAAATCGTTGAGTTAAGCGCGCCAGCAGAATGGCTGATCACCGATGGCAGCACGAAAAAGGCGGTTGTCTTTGGAGCAGACGGCGCTCAAGACATCACGATCAATATTGAGTATGCGCGCATCTATGTTGAGCCGACCGATCCCAAAACGGTTACCGATCCGTTGCCTGACAATCCGGCTAAGTTTTATCCAGCTGGCGTTGGCTATGATGATTTGAACAAAGCCGTCACCCGCACGATTACGATTGTTGATCCCAAAGCCAGCAGTCAAAAAATCATTACTCAAATCGTACGCTTTACGCGGCGCGCGATTGTCGATGAGGTCGTTGGGACGCTGGTTGGCTATACAAACTGGCAGACGACCAATGCGGTTTGGGATGGCATCGATGTCGACAGTCTTTATCCCGGCTATACGCCCAGCAGTCAAGTAGCAGCCAAGACAGTCACGGTCAACGACGCTGATCAGACACAGACGATTACGTTTACCGCTAATGATGCCGTTCAGACCGTACGTTTTATGGATGGCAATACGCAAGTCGGTTCGGATTACTTTTTACGCGGCAAGACCGATCAGCTGGTTGAATTGCCAGCACTGCCGGATGGCTGGCAGTTGGCGACTGGGCAGACACTGCCAAAAAACGTTCAGCTGGCTGCTAATGACGTGCCGATCAAGATTCAGATCATCGCCGGCTTGTGCACGATTACCACGGCGACGGCAGCCGGAACGCTGATCCCAGGAACTAAAAACCAGTACCTGCAAAAAGCAATTGCTGATGACGACTTGAATCGGCAGGTTACGCAGACGGTCGTCATCATCAATCCGCTCGATCATACGTCAACTACCCAGCAGCAGATCGTTCGCTTTACGCGCAGTGCCGTGATCAACATGACCAATGGCGAGCTGGATCATTATACCGCTTGGCAGTCAGTAGGGCTGGATTCGTTCAATGAGGTCACCCTGCCTGTTTTTGCCGGCTACACGCCTCAAGCCTTGAATGATCATCAGCAGGCAATCGCATTAACGATGGATGGCGATCTGCCAGCGGTTAATCAAGTAGCGGCCACCCAGGCAGACAGCGTGATTACGGTCAGCTATCAAGCCAATCCGGTTGACGTGGCAGTGATCTTTAAAGACGCGGCGGGCAGCCAGATTGGTTCGATTGTTACGATTCATGGTCAAACCGATGAAGTACTGCAGCTGATTTTTGATCAAGCCACCCAGCAGCTGAAAGTCAATACTGGTCTTGCGCATCCCGACAATCCAGCCACGATCACGCTGCCAACCAATTGGGAACTAGATGATGGCAACGACTTGAGCCCAGTCAAAATGGCAAGCGGCCAAACGATTGCCTTGCGGGTGCGGCATCAAACAAGCGATGTTTCCGCCACGGACGCGTCAGCTAAAGAAGAGTTTACGCGGACCATCAATATTTTTGACCCATATCAAGGACAGTTGCAGCCAATTACGCAAACGGCAGTCTTTCATCGCAGTGCCATTAAAGATCTGGTGACCGGCATCGTGACCTATGGCAGCTGGGTACCGGCCCAAGGAATTTTTGTCAAGGTGGATATTCCAAGCGTAGCCGGCTATACTCCGGATCGACAAGTTAATGAAGAGAAAGTTGATCCGCTCAATGGCAAAAACGAAACGATTGACGTGCACTATCAAGCCAATGACGGCAATATTCAAGAAATTGACTACGTTGACCAAGATGGCAATGTAATCAACCATTTGAATCTCAGCGGCAAGACTGATGCAGTTGCTAAGATCAGCTATCAGGCTCCCAACAACTGGCAGATCGTATCTGGACAGACTTTGCCTGGCGAGGTACGGTTTAAGGTTTATAATCCGGTAATCAAGGTGATCGTCGAACATCAAACCAAAGACGTTACGGGACTGGATCAACAGCTGAGAATTCAAACCAGCAAAACGGTCACGCGTCAGATCACTGTTACCACGCCAACTGGGCAGGTCAATGAGATCAAGCAGTTCGCTCGGTTCCAACGCTCAGCAGTTCAGGATCTGGTGACGGGTGCGATCAGTTTTGGCGAGTGGCAGTGGCAGGCTGGCGATCAGATTTTTGAAAAGTTCACGCCGGCCTCGATCGCGGGCTATACGCCAAACTACCAGTTGATTGAGGAGCTTACGCCAACTGCCCAAACGAATGATTCAGTTTATCAAGTCAGCTACCAGGCCAATCCTGGTCAGCAGACGATCTCATATCGGGATGCATATGATAATATCGTATTGACGCAGATCATTCCTGGGGTAACCGATCAGATTGTTGACGTGCCAACGGTTTTGCCATCCGGCTGGGAACTGGCGGCTGGACAGGCCATGCCGGCAACGGTGACGATCAAGCCGACTGATACGCCAATCATTATCTATGTTCAGCACCAGTTAAAAGACGTAACGGCCGAATATTCAAACACCACTCAGGATACCGTCAAACGAATCATAAACGTGCAGCTGCCAAATGGACAGATAGTTACGACAACGCAGACGGTCAATTTTAAGCGAACCGCGACAATGGATCTGGTAACCAATCTGATTGAATATGGTCAATGGCAGGCAGACGGCAGCTTTGCCAAAGTCGTGATTGATCCAATTGCCGGCTACCAGGCTACGCAGACCGAGGTGCCAGCAATGACGCCAACGGCAATGGCTGATGACATTACTATTGAGGTCAGCTATATCGCGCAAAAAGCCATGCAGCTGATCCAATACGTTGACCAAAACAATCCGGCTGGCAGTCCGATTGGTGAGCAATCCATTCCTGGGCTGGTTGATCATGACGTGGCCGTGACGCCATCAATCCCAGCCAATTGGGAACTGGTACCAAATGAAACGATTCCAGGCAGCGTCACGATTAAGCCGGATGCCGCGCCAATCAGGGTTCTGATTCAACATCAGCACCAAGACGTTTCGCAAACGGATGCGGGGGCGACTAAAAAGGTTACCCGCACGATCAGATTTAACAACCCCGATGGTACCAGTCAAACGATCGAACAAACCATAACGTTTACGCGCTCGGCAGTCAAGGACCTGGTTGACGATACGCTTGCCTATGGTGCCTGGCAGGGCGGTGGCGTTTTTGTCGGCATGGAAGTCCCACAAATTGCGGGCTACTATGCCAGCCAAGACGTCATCTACAGTGTGCAGCCAACGCCAGATACTGAAAATCGAACCATTGACATCACCTACTGGGCCAAACCGGTTATAACGCGCATCGTTCAGTATGTTGATGAATCTGGTCAGCTGATCAGTAGCGATCCCGTCACCGGCAAACTCGACACAGATACCTACTATACGCTGAAGCTGCCGGAGCATTGGGAGTTTGTCGATGCGGATCTTAAAGCAGGGACAAAAATTTCAATCAACATGGGTGAAGCTGGCGAGATTATTTATCAAATCAAGCATCAATTGACTACCGCCACGTTTCTCAAGGACTTTACGCGCCATGTCGTTTTACACAAGCCAAGCGGAACGGAAACGATTGATCTGACGGCTAAGATGCAGGCTACGCGAACTCATGATGAGGTTACTGGCACGGATACGTATGAAAACTGGCAGGTCGTCAACTCGTTTGGTCAAGTAGCAGCCGATAAGATTGCCTACGCTGGCTATCAGGCCTCAGTTAAAGAAATTGCCGCCAGCGCGCCGAATGAAAATATGGCTGCTGAGACGACGATTGATGTGACTTATACGGCTAATCCCGGCGTGCAGACGATTGAATATGTCGATGGTCAGCGCAATGTCATTTCAAAACGGCTGCTTGCCGGACTGGTTGATCAAGAAGTCACCCTGGATACCAGTCAGAATGGCAACGCGGCTTTACCGGCCAACTGGCAGCTGGCAAAGGGCGTGACGGTACCAAGCAGCATTAAGATTCCAGCGTCTGATCAGGTGATTGCTTTTGAAGTTGAGCATCAGCTGCAGGACGTTTCCGCGACTGATCCCGACGCTCAAAAAGTAGTTACGCGAGTCATCAACGTCTTTGATCCACACAAGGGTCTTGATATAAGAACAAATACCATTACGCTGGTCCGCACGGCAATCAAGGATCTGGTTACCAATCGGACGGCCTATGGTGAATGGCAAAATCCCGATCATCAGATATTTGACGAGTTTAATGTGCCACAGATCACCGGCTATACGGCCAGTCGTGATCTGATTGCCACCTATATGCCAAATGGCGAAGATACCACGCTGACGTACAACATTACCTATTCGGCCAATGAGCAGTCAGTGCTGGTAGTCTATCAAGATCAGCAGCATAACGTGATTGGACAGACGGCTGCTGGAGGACGGACGGATCAGCGCCTTACGATCGATTTTACGCAGTCATTGCCTGATGGCTGGGTCTTGGCGGCCGGACAAGCTGATCAGCAGCAGATTACATTTACGGGATCATCAATGGCGCCAATCATAGTTGAGATCGTACATGGTCAGGTTTTAGTTGAGCCTGATCATCCCAAGACGCCGCAAGATCGCCTGCCGTATACCAAAAACGCCTTTTATCCCAGCGGTGTGGGCTATAACAAACTCAATCGAACCATTGCGCGCCAGATTACGATCGTCTATCCAGATGGGCAAACCGATCTGATCAGACAGACCGTTCAGTTTAAACGCAGCGCGACGGTAGATACAGTGACCAAAGCCGTTGTCTATGGTGAGTGGCAGGTGATCGGCAATGATCATTTTGCTGAGTTCGTCCCTAAAGAACTGTCAGACTATCTGCCAAGCCTCAAGCTGATTGAAGCCGTCGTACCTGGTCCAGAAGCCGTTGATGGCAGCTTGACGGTCAGCTATTACCACCGCTATACGACCCAGACGATTGAATATGTTGATGCTGACAGTGGCGAGCTGATTGGCGATCCGCAGGTAATTGCTGGCGAAACGGGAACGATGGTTGAACCAACGCTGATGCTGCCTGATGGCTGGGGATTAGATGAAAATCAAGTCGTCCCAAGCAAGATTGCCATGAAGCTGGTTGACACGCCAATCAAATTGAGAGTTCGGCACCAGGCCGTTCTGGTTGACTTTGATCATCCCGTGCAAAAAGGCGAGCTGATTGCCGGTACCCAAAATCAGCATTATCAGGTTGATTTGGGAGCAGACAAGCTGAATCGCTATGCCACGCGAACGATCATCATTACCGATCTGCAGGGCGAACAGTCCCAGATTATACAGCGGGTTCATTTCGTGCGCAGCGTCTGGGTAGATGCAGTCACCGGTCTGCCGATCATCCCATTGACCAGCCTGGAATGGCAGCCGCTCAATACTAAATCATTTTGGAATGCCGTAACGATTCCTCAAATTGAAGGCTATCAGGCAATCATTACGGATGAGGCCACGGGACAACAGCTGCCGGCAATTGAGCAGGTCAGCCCGGATGCAACGAGCAGTCAGACGATCATGGTGGCCTACCAGGCGCAGAATGGTCAGCGGCGCATCAATTATGTTGATGAAAATGGCAGCATTATCGGGACGCAGACGGTTAACGGTGTCTTAAATGCTGTAGTACCAGTCAAGCTGATTTTGCCGCCAAACTGGCAATTGGCAATTCCAGATCAGCAGCCGGCCAGCGTTAAGATTCTGGCTACCGATCAGCCAATTGAAATCTTGGTTGCACACCAATTAGTGGAAAAAGAGCCGCAGCTGCGCCAGATTACGCGGACGATCAACTTTAAGAATCCATTGACCCAAAATGCCGTAACGACGGTCGTGCAGACGGCAACTTTTAAACGAGCGGTCTATCATGATCTGGTCAGCGATACCGATACTTATGGCGCTTGGATTCCACTGGTTGCCAAATGGGATGAGCTGGGCTTGCCTGAAGTTGCCGGATATCAGCCTTCGCAGACGGTAAGTGAGCTTGCGGTAACGCCGGATACTGCCAATGTCGTCTTGGATGTTGAGTATCTGCCTGAATCACAGCTCCAGACGGTTAATTACGTGGACCAAAACGGCAATCTGATCAAGACGCAAAACTTTGCTGGCAAGGTTGGCGAAACGATCAAGCCGGCATTCAAGCTTCCCGCTGGCTGGCGATTGCTGACGGGGCAGCAGCTGCCGGAATCATTGGTCATTCAAGCAGCTAATGTGCCATTAAACGTGCAGATTGAGCCTGGATTGGTCAGTCAGCTAGCTGAAACACGGACGGTCAGCCGCACGATCGTCTTGAATCTTCCAAATGGCAAGACACAGACCAAGGTTCAAACTGCTAAATTTACACGGACCGTTGCCCGTAATCTGGTAACCAACCAGTTTGTTTATGGCGAATGGCAGCGTCAAGGACAGTTCGATCAGTTTGACGTCCCAACGATTGCTGGCTATTTGGCTAATCTTAACCAGGTGCCAATGATTGTACCAACTGCCGATTCTGCAGACAGTACCGTTCAAATTCAGTACGAGCCGCAAATTGAAACGCAGCTGATTCAATATGTCTACGCTAATGGTGCTGCCAGTCAGGTGATTGCAGAACAGTCCTTGGCTGGAAAGACGGGAGAGTGGCTGGCATTCAAGCTGACGGTTCCTAAAAACTGGCAGCTTGCCAATACTCAAAGCGTACCGACGATGATTCAGATCAAGGCCCAGGCAGATCCGATCGTAATCCCGATTCAGCACAAGCAAAAAGACATTACGGATATTGCCGATGATACTAAACGAATTGTGACAAGAACGATTAAGATTACTTACCCAAATGGACAGATCGAAACCATCGTTCAAGAAGCAGTGTTTAACCGCAGTGCGACTGAAGATGAGGTTACCGGTCGGATCGTTTATGGCAAGTGGCATGGCAGTGATGTATTTGAAGCTGTCGATATTCCTAAGATTGAGGGTTGGCAGTCGAGTCTGAGCAAAGTTGAGCAGTCAGTGCCAAACGCGAACACACCTGACAGTACGGCAACTGTTACCTACAGTCAGGCTCAAAGCGTATTTGTGATTCAGTATGTTGATGCCAGTGGTAATTACGTTGCGGCCCAGCCATTCTGGGGTCAGGCTGGTGAAACGGTCAAGCCGACTCCGCAGCTGCCGGTTGGCTGGAAGTTAATTGGTGCCAACTCAATCCCAGCTGAAGTAATTCTACAAGCCGGTGAGCAGCTGCTGCAGGTTCGCGTAGCACACGTTCTGCGGGTGATTGACGAAGATGATCCGGATCGTCATACAACGGTTACGCGAACGATCAATATCAAACTGCCGGACGGTCAAATCAAGCAGATTCAGCAAAAGGTCAGTTTCATTCGGCTGGCTTTTGAAGATGAGGTAACCAATCAGCGCAGCTATGGACCTTGGATTGCCGAAGACGATGGCGGCGGTGTTACCGATCGCTTTGCCGAGGTTAAGATACCGACGATCAAGGGATGGGTGCCAAGTCAAACCGTGGTTGCTGAATACAAGCCTAGCGGGACGGCCCACAGCACGATTATCGACGTTAACTATCTGCCTGAAGCGCGCAGCCGGATGATTGAATATGTTGATGAAAACAATCAACTGATCAGAAGCGATGCCATCGTTGGCCGGACTGGCGAAACAGTCGCGGTCCAAAGCAGCGTACCAACTGGCTGGGAAATCGTTGCCGGCAAGGTTCCGGATGCAGTTGTGTTTGATGAGAGCGCTGATCAGCCAGTCAGAATCGTTATCAAACATCGCGTGATTACAGTTGACGCTGAACAGGCAGCCAAATTGAATCACGCCGATGCCAGTGAGCTTGCTGAAACCATTGTCAGAGAGATCAAAGTCTTGATGCCGCATCAAGATCAGCCATTGATTACTAAGCAGCAGGTTGATTTTGAACGGCTGGGTCAATATGATCTGGTTAACCAAAGATTCGTCGGTTTTGGCGATTGGCAGGCAGTCGGCAGTACGCTGTTGGCGGCATATCGCGTTCCCAAGGCTGCTGGCTATCGTCCATCAGTCAGTGGAATCGGTGAACAAACAGCAACGGCTGGCGATGCTGATGAAACGATTGTCATTAGCTATGCTGCCAGCCAACAGACGATTCATGTCAAATATGAAGACGAGCATGGTCAGATAATTGCTTCGGATCCAATTAGCGGCCAGACGGATCAGACCGTACCGATTACGATCAAAGTTCCGGCAGGCTGGAAACTGACCGCCGAGCAAGTCGTTCCTGACAACGTTACATTTACGGCGACCACGTCAGATATCGTGCTTCAGGTTGCACACGCTACAGTCACGGTTTTGCCAAATGATCCTAAGACAACTAAGGAGCTGCTGCCGGACAATCCAGATCGTCACTATCCGAGCGGCGTTGCCTTTGCCGATCTGAACAAAACAATTACGCGGACGATTATCTTTAAGCTTCCTGATGGTCGTATTAAGACAATCAAGCAGAAGGTGCAGTTTACAAGAAGCGTGGTGGTTGATGAGGTTACTGGACAAATTACGTACCACGACTGGCAGGTTTTAGATGACGATAAACTGGCCAGTGTAGCCGTGCCGGTATTGGAAGGCTATACCGCAACGATGCAAGTTATTCCATCACTGCACGTAACAGTAGATATGCATGATTTGACGGTTGAAGTTGAATATATCAAATCCGCTGTTCTAGATCAGCCAACAACACCAGACGAGCCAACGTCGCCGGATGAACCGACAACACCGGATCAAACGATACTACCAAATCAGCCCGTACAGTCGCACAATCAGTCAAACAGAACTGGAAATGCTGATGCCATTAAAGAAGCATCAACGATTTTGCCGGGTCAGACAGCTAAATCAAAGCAGGTTAAAGATAAACGCTTGCCTCAGACTGGCAGCAATGAACAAGAGCACGGTCATATCTGGGCAATTTTGGGGATGCTGAGTATGCTGTTTGGCGGGCTCTTAGGTGGCAAGCGTCGCGATAAGCACTCCTAAATGAAAGCATAGGTAGGATCGCGGTCAGCCAATTAAATGGTGTTTCAGGGCTTTAAATGTTGGTCTTGCATTAAAGAAACGGAAAAATTAATATTAAGGACTGATAAACGCTATCTCCAAGCTAATGGTTGCTTGAGATGGCGTTTTGTTTAACTGTATTGTTTTATGCTAAAATTAGGACGTGTTATTTCTTTATATATAATAAAAATGATACCTATCGATTTTTCAAAAAATTGAGTGGAGTGACAAGATGGCTAGACTGATTGACGATGTATTTAAAAACCAAAGATTCGTCCTTGAGCAGATGAGCGAATTTGGCTTTCAGAAAACCAAGGACACATATACATACGAGGAGAATTTTCTCGATGACTCATTTCGAGCGGTCGTCACCGTGAAAAACGGCAAAGTCGATGGCCAGGTTATTGACTGCTCAACTGGGGATGAATATTACCAGATTGACGTGCCGGCAATGCAGGGCAAGTTTGTCAGTTCCGTCCGAGCTGGATATCTGGAGATCTTAGAGCGGATTGTCGATCACTGCTGTCTGACCATGCCATTCGCATCCCCACAAGCCAATCGAATTGCGGACAGGATTTATGATCAGTATCGCGTCATGCCGGATTTTCCTTGGAAGTCCAAGAGCAACAAGGATAATGGCGTTTTTCGACATTTGAATTCAGGCAAGTGGTTCGGCTTGATCATGAACGTACAGCGGGGACTCGTCACTAAAAATGATGATGAACAGACCGTTGATATCATCAATCTGAAAAGCGACTCGATGCCGCTTGATGACCGATCTGTTTTTCCGTCTTATCATATGAACCATAAGTACTGGATCTCAGTCGTACTTGACGATCAGCTGGACGACGATGACGTAATGAAACTGATTGATGAAAGCTTCCATTTGACGGGAAAGCAGGGGTGATTAAATGCGACAGATCGTATTGCCAATCAAGGATGATGAGGTGCTCAAGCAGGTGCAGGACACGCTGTTGAACAACTTCAAGTCTGGCCGACGCAACTACACCATCTTTCAAGTCGGCAAGGCAACGCTGCTGCGGGTCAGCGATGTGCTGCGGCTTAAGCAGACAGACGTTTTCGATGACTATGGCGCCATCAAACAGCACGCGTTCATCAAGGACAAAAAAACAGGCAAGCGGAACACGCTCTACCTCAAGCCGGTGATGATGGACCTGGTGATGTATCAGCAGTGGCTTAAACGCAACGGCTATGAGGGCACGACGGAATGGCTGTTTCCTTCTACCACGCGGCCACAGAAGCATATTGACGAGCGCCAGTTCTACAACGTGATGGCCAAAGTCGGGGATTTGTTGGACATCAACTACCTGGGCACGCACACGATGCGCAAGACTGGAGCCTATCGCGTGTACGTCCAATCTAACTACAACATCGGCCTGGTCATGAAGTTACTGAACCATTCCAGTGAAGCCATGACCTTGGCGTACCTAGGGCTTGATCAGGTCAGCCGTGAGCATATGCTGGATAAGATTGATTTTGGGTAAATGAAAAGCAGACGCACCAAGGGTTTTGGTGTGTCTGCTTTTTTCTGGATTCTGTTGCATAGGGGAATTAGTAATGTTGATTTCTGATTAACAAGCTGTTTTTATATAAGTAGACCAATTTAACTTTAAAATAGATAATCACTAAAGAAATTCAATTATTGGGAGTTGATTGTAATGACTTTCAAGCAGCTTTTAGAACCTCCGAATGAATATTATTTACTGGACTGCGAATTTGCTACTGAATTGAATCTCCAGTCTAAAGAGATCCGAATCGTTCCTTTAGAGATTGCAATTGGCCATTATCTTAATGGGAAACGGATAAGCTGCCTATCAGAGTATCTCTATTGGCCCAATATGCTGGCACGCGACCTAAAACGCGGAATCAGCCACAGCAGCTTTCAATTTTCTGAATACATGAAGAAAGGGCGACTATCACTTATTGTGGATGAGTTGAATTCATTTACGAAAAAGCCGCTGCCGTTCGTGGGATGGAATGTAAGGCATGACTTGGACGTTCTTTGCAGCTGTTTGGATTCACTGTCCTGTCTAAACAGCAGTGCAATTCAATTCTTCTCAATCGATCATTATTTAATGAAGAAACATAATCTGGCCAATCTTCCCAGTCTAAGAGATACCGTTAATCAATATCATCTCCCTTTGGCAAAGATGAAAGATGTCGCCATTACAGATGTTGAGATGACCGCGGAAGTATATGCCTACCTTTTTAATCGTAAAGAACTCAGTGCCACGATAAATCAATTGACGAAAAAGGCCGTGAGTCAAAATATCATCTCGCAAACAGAGATAATCATGCCCGCTCAACTGAAACTAATGAATGGCAGAGTACTACCGACCAATCGCTTACCTAAAACAATATGCTATATCGTCTGTACAGGCAAAGGTCAAAGGATAACCTCAAAACAAGCGGAACGATTAAGAAAATGGCTGACCAGCATGTCCACAAACCATCTCTTGATTCAACGCACGAAACCAGCACAGGCCAACATTGGAATCTATGTAGGAAACGCCAAATCCTTTGCTGAACTTCCAGAAGAACTGGTTACTACTAAGCTCAAAAAGCTGCAACGGGCGGGGAAACCAATAATATCACTGACGGCAAGCTCTTAAACAGAAACGGCTTGAATACGGAAAAATTCCGCGATCAAGCCACATAATCAAATTTTATCTATATTATCTTGTACACTTGACAGGATTATAGCCTAGCGCTATGTCTGTTTTTCTAAATCTCGTTCTCTTTCCGAATCAACACTAAAACTGCCAGCAAATAGAAAACTACACCGGTAATCAACAAAGCTACTACGGACATCCATGCTGACGCGGTATGCCCGTTATACACAAATACAACTCCTAGAATCTCCTTAGTTTCTTTTAAAACTGCTGTCGGTTGATTTGCAAAATTCTCTTTGATAGAACCTTCCATTAATAGTTGCCGATAGAGGACGGCTGAATGAGCACACGGAAAATACTTTACCAGCCATTGAACGTTTTCTGGCAGATTACCGATTGGAATATATGCCCCTACCAAAAAGCCGATTAAAGTCCCGACTATCATACTGGCAGCTGAGTAGGCACTGTTGGTCTTCAAAAAAGAAATTATGAAGGAAGCGATTGCTGATGAAGCAAAGGCTGACAAGACGATTACACCAAATAGCTTGAGTAAAATATTCATATCCAGTACTGCTCCGCCAATCATACCCATGTAGATTTCTCCAAAAATCAAGGTGAAAATCGACATAATGATACTTATAATAAAGCCAGTAATGATATAGCCTCCTGCAATCTGTCGTCGACTGACTGGGGATGAATAAAAGTCCTTGATAGTTTTATTCTCTCGGTTGCTGATCATTACCCCGTAAGCTCCCAAACTAGTAGTGATCGATGCCGAAGCCAACATCCCCGCCAACATCCAAGCCCTCATCAGCCGGTTAGGATGTGGCAAAAACTTTAAACCACTGCTTATCGAGTCACCAATAAAAAAGATGTACAAGGCAAAAATAATGATTACACTCAACATTGAGAAGAAAACAGCAGCTTTGTCTTGAAAGTAAATCTTGAGGTTTCTCTTGACCATTATTTTCATTCTCGTAGGCTCCTCCCTGTAATGTTCAAAAACACGTCATCCATCGTTCCGTGCAACACTTCAAAACTCTGTAGCTGGTTCCGTGCTTTTTGGACAATATCAATGGCATCCAGTGTGTCTGTTAACTCAACCTCATAGTAGTCTTCCATCTTGCTCCAGGTAAATGAAAAGCTTCCCAGTAAACTATCCAGATGCTGCTCTTTCTTTGGGTACAGTCTCAATCGATCATAGCTGTAGCGCTCTTTTAGACTGATTGGACTTCCCTTTGCGACAATTTCCCCGTGATCTAAAATTATTACATAGTCTGCCATAGCGGCTTCTGCCATATAGTGGGTCGTCAGAAAAATTGTCATCCCATGCTCTTTCTGCAAGCATTGGATTGTCTTCCATATATGCTGCCTTGTTTGCGGATCAAGCCCTGTTGTTGGTTCGTCTAAGAAGAGAATCTTTGGCGTGTTTAAAAGGGCTCTTGCGATATCCACTCGTCGCCTTTGTCCGCCTGACAGTTTCCCATACTGACGCTTAAGTAGGTCCTTGATCTCTGTGTATTCGACTGCACGATCCACGGCTTCTTTAACTTCTGCCTTGCGACTGCACGATCCACGGCTTCTTTAACTTCTGCCTTGTTGGGGTAATAAAAACCGGCTCTAAGCGTTAAGTTGTCAGCAACCGTGAGTTTCTTATCCAAAAGTCCCTCTTGAAACACAATCCCAATATTCTGTTTGATGGTTTGAGCTTGCGTCTTTATATCAAAGCCTGCCAACTTAATCTCTCCTGAATCAAATTTGGTCAAAGTCGATAAGCAGTCCACCGTCGTTGATTTACCAGCTCCATTAGGGCCAAGAAAAGCTAAAAGTTCACCTTCACGGACATCAAAAGAAATATCATTAACAACTTTCAAGTCACCATAAGATTTGGAAAGATGCCTAACTTCAATTGCATTTTCGATTGTTCTACAGCTCCTTTCTTTTTATTCTCACAAGAATCTATAGTACCCCTAAAGGTAACACCGAAAATAATAAATAGTTTCGCAACAATCACGCTTTCATTTATTCTAATCGTCCTTCTTAGATCCGTCATCATTTTGTGAGTTTTTCTTTGCCCCGTCATCAAAGAACTCTTTAATGATCCTGGCTGCTGAACCACTAAGAATGACTGGTCTGCTCTCGCGCGTAATCCTTTTCCAAACGAAGAACGAACGCACAAAAACAATCACACTGATGCTGCCGCCAATCATAAAGAAATACTCATTTGCGTAGGCGCGCATCGTTAGGAAGCCAATCAAAAAAGCTAGTACCATCTGACTCAAAGCGCGTCTTCCCTGCTTAAGCTTTCTTCTCGACCCGAGGATCTTCATTTTCCATCTCAATCGACTGCTTTTATAAAATCTGGACTTATTTTCTAAATTACGAGACAACTGTTCTCTTTCATTTAAAAGTCGAATTGCCAATGCCGCCATCATCACTATAACCGCAATCCCCAAAGCTCTTACCACAATACTCATCATACCGCTCCTAACGTCTTACTTCGCGTTCCCAATCAGATTGGGAATGCTTGTTTGTATATTAAGGATAACTCAATTTAGAGATATATTCTGCTTGATCGTAAGGAATGTTGGCGCAAATTATATATACGATATAAAATTCTACGATGCCGATCGATGACAAAATTTTTTAAGCAGCTAAAAATCTCCTTTTTCAGTTTTCTGTAATTTAAAGAGCATAAGGGAAATCGATCCATGAATGCTCATGAACCCGCCAGTGACGGGGATTTGACGTGGATACCAATTTTCTCAGTTCGCGCCTATAATGCACCCTCAACGAGTACGTTTCGCTGCCCAAAATGACTCCGCAATGCGTCCATCAACGATTTACAAATTCTGCGTAGCATAATGACTTCTGAAATGGCTGACAAACAAAATCCCTGCCTCGATTTTGAGACAGGGGTTTCATTTTAGGAATTTTAGGATAGATATGATTAAGCGATAAAATGTTTCAATTAAGCATTCGGCTGTTCTTGAATTCGACCAACAAACAGCGCGCCACTGGCAAAAACAATACCGGCCAACAAGAGCATCCCCGGCATGGACTTGCCAATCAATGGGAAGATGGCAAAGCTGGCAACGGAAGCAATGATTTGCGGCAGACAGATGCTGCAGTTGAACAGTCCCAGATATGCCCCTTCATGCTTACCGGCCAGCGCAGTCGTCAGCAAGGCAAATGGAATCGAGTTCATTGAAATCCAGCCAATACCGATCAGAGCGAAAGAAAGAATCAAAAGTATCTTGTCGTGGATGAAGAACACTGACATGAAGCCAAGCCCGCCAAGAACCAGGCCTAAACGATACATCGTCTTACGTTGGTTTGGCTTAGTCTTTGACAGAACCATTCCCCACAATACAGCCGCAATCGACTGAACAGCGGACAGAACACCGAACCAGTTACCGGCAGCCTGATAGCCAGCCGTTGATGGATCAGTTACGTTCCAGACATTCTTTGCAACAGCGCCAGTACCATAAGTCCAAAGGTATTGGAACGCAAACCAGCAGAACATCTGAACGAGAGAGATCTGCCAAAATGCCTTAGGTGCGTTCTTCAGCAAAGTTGCGAAACTAAGCTTTTCTTGATTGGCTGCAATATCAACGCCATGGTACTTGGCATAGTCTTGAGGGTTGTATTCATGAACCTTGGCCAGTGTGAAGATACTGGTTAAGAGCAGTACAGCCGCGCCAAGGTAGAAGGTCCAGATGACTGAGTGAGGCAAGGAACCTTTCTTAGCAGTATTGGAAACCCCTAAAAGCGTCATGATAAACGGCATCAAGGTCGCGAGAATTCCGCCCATGTTGGAGAAAATCTGCTGCCAGGACCAGGCAAAGTCTTTTTGGTCTTCGTTAACCATATCACCAATAATCATCTTGAATGGCTGCATGCAGACATTTGAAGAAAGGTCCATGAACAGAACCGCAATCGCTCCAAACCAAAGAGCGGCCAGTGAACCGTAGCCGAACCCAAACGATCCCGCATTGGGCAAGAGAATCAGAACCAGGGCCGCGATTGGCGCACCAACTAAAAGATAAGGCATACGCCGGCCAAATCGATTCCACGTTAAATCAGAATATTTGCCAACTAATGGTTGAACGATCATCCCCATCAGTGGTGGCAGAATGAAGAAGAACCCCAACTTGGTAGGATCGGCACCAATTGTTTGAAAGATTCTTCCCATCTGTGAGCTTTGCAGAGAAAATGCCATATTAACACCAAAGAATCCAAATGTCATGGCAAACAGGGTACTTATTGGCAGACTAGGTAGTCCAGTAGTTGTTTCTTGATTTTCCATATTACTTGTTACCTCTTTGAACTGAATTCATATACTTTAGCTTCATATGGACGCAGAGTTTCTCCCATGTCATCCTCGTAGTTGCTTAATAAGAGCTTGCCTTTACCAGCGGCGTATTCTCGCGTGATCGTTTCCTTGGTAAAGTTGGTTACTACGAGCAGTGTCGTTTCACCATCATCCCGCGTGTAGGCAAAGACCTGATCATCCGATTCGTTGCCGTTAACCAGTGCAAACTTTCCTTCAGTCATTACTGGCAGGTCATGGCGCATTTGAATGAGTTTCTGGTAGTGATAGAAGACGGATGATGGATCC
>OGFC01000057.1_pt1 | contig 111308 bp, 98 predicted proteins | sample 1570841 | NCBI WGS metagenome assembly OGFC01 (sample SAMEA2582137, study PRJEB24529) | metagenome | biome: Human gut stool | place: China | collected 2011 | reverse complement strand
AGAAAATACAGAAATATTAAAAACAGATGAAATATTTTCTTATAATCTGAAAGATGATATTCTATCAAGTATTAAAAAAAATAAAAAGGACATCCGTTATAGAAGTTATATTACACACAAAAATCATTCGTACTATGTATATTTAGAGAAAAACAAGCAATTAAAAGAACCTTATAAAATATCAGTAATTGATGAATATAAAGGAAGTAAATACACGATAGCAGAGGGTTATACATGGCACCCTCTAGAAACACCTGATTTAAAAATCGTTAATGATTCTTTGTATTTCCTAATGGAGTCTCTTTCTCCAGATGATAGCAACTATTTCGGTGATGGAAAGCTTACTTTTAAATTAATTTCATATAAAAATAAGGAAGCAAAGACATTAGTAGAAGGTGACACCATTATAAAAGACTACAGCTATAAAGAAAATAGCGGTCAATTTCTTCCTGGAACTACGATTTTAGATAATGGCGATGGAAACATGTTGTGGACGTATAGAGATAATGGTACATCTGTCATTTCGTATTATTCTAATGGTCAGTGGACTGAAAAGAAACTTGATGAAGTGATTTATTTAAACGCTTATCGTAAAAATTGGATTTTTTATTCTACAGAAAACCATCTCTGTTTATACAATACAAAAACCGATAAAGTAATAACTTTAAAAGAAAATCATCAAGTTATATCTGCGAGCGGTTTCTTAGATAATGCCTTCATATATTTTAGTGATGATATGAACGGTAACCGTCCTATATATGTTTTACAAGCAAATAATGATTCATATAAATTAGACTTATTAAATACACCAGAAAATATAGTTGCTTTTTTTATGAATGATAATCGCGGTATTGCATTAGGTGATAATCATTTATATAAAATCAATATATAAGAAGTAGAAAATAGTATGAACTTGTATAAAGCTTAATAAAAAAGACACATTTCTGACATTATTTTAGCTCATAATCCTCCTTAAGGATTTATCCAAAACGCTATTTACAGAGTTCCGTCAAAAGGATATAAAAATACCATGAAAGATATCTTTGACCTTTATAAATGGTTTTTATGCTTTTAAATGACAAAAATTGTATTATAATGACAGCATTATTGATTTCAAATATTAAAGCATTATTATTGTATACAAACGTTTTTAGAATAGAAAGTAGAGGTTAGAAATATGAAGAATTCTAAAAAATTTTGGTTTTGCTTTTTATTGGTGTTAGGTCTGTGCGCTACAACAATACATGGTTCTGTATACAACTCAGCAGAAAGTGTTGAAGTATTACAATACCAATATCACGGACATGTTCAAATAAAAGCCAGCTTTAATGATGGAGGTAAACATGCAAAAAGAGGTTATCTTCGTTATAAAAACAATAAGAAAGATTCTGGAAGACAATATACAGCAACAGCTAAGAGTAAAAAAGACTCTCAAATCTATCATAGATATTATATTTTCAAAGATACATTAAATCCTTTTGCGCCAAAAACACAGTTCTATTATGGGTTTATTTGGTTTTAAACATCCATAGAAATTTATGAAAAAAACAAAAACCATATATGTGTGTATCTCATTCCTGCTCATGTTTACAGTTATCATGTTTTTATCTCTAATCACATGCAAAAACGGGGAGCTAGATGATGTTTATAAGCTATATACTCCTTATAAAATTATACGAATCTATGAAACAGATAAAACGGAATCTATCACAGGAGAGCAATTATATACTAAGTTGAAGCGATATCTCAACCGTACATCTGATATTCTAATCCTTGATAATATCGATGATATCGGTTTAGGGGTGTATGATCCCTCGCACAAGCTAATAGAGTCATACGGACTTCCTAAGGATGCCTCCAAAGCAAATTGCTTTTTTTCCGATAAACGTTATTCCTATATATTGAATTCTACATATCTATCAAAGCATCCGGAATTATATAAAAAAGAAACAGGCACAGTTCTTGGAACGGTGAAGGAAATCCCCAATGATCATTATCTCATATATAATCTGTTCTCCTACTCCAAGCTTCAGGGAAATCTCATTGTCAAGGGTTCGGATGAGCTGTTAAATATGATACGACAGAATTTGGATATACATCATTATGAGTACACTGAAGAAACCTTTTCCTATTGGAATAGATTATCCGGCATCATCAACAATCCTTTTTTTGCCTATATGCTGTTTTCCTATGTATTTGTTTTTATCGGTCTCAGCTATTTCATTTATCACTCCTTTGCATGTAGGAAAAAAATATTCTTTATAAAGCAGGTACTGGGGGCATCCAGAAAAGCAATACTATTAGAAAATCTGCGTGAAATATTCTTTCTTGGATTTATTGGCTGTATCCCTGCACTTCTATTTCATCATTGGATTGTACAACAGCTGCAGCTGACTTTTATCCGTGAAAGCATCTGGATTGACTTCTTAGCAATGTTGTTTTCCTTGCTATTCCTAACAGCGGCATGTACGCTAATCCTTAACAGAAACCTTGATAAGGAGGGCTACCTTTATGAATAAGCAAATTCACTTTGCATTAAAGGATATTAGAAATCATAAGCTGCGCTCCTTCACTACTGCATTATTTGTAATTATGATTGCAATTTGCTGCGGTATCTTCAGCACTCAGATTTCAAACAGCTATCATGAGTATCAGTTTTTTAATCATATACAAAAAGCTTCACCGATACAGTTTTCTTCCTTTCAGCTGGATGATAGTGAAAGCAATAAGGAAACTCTGCAATATCTTTCCGCAGCTCTTCAATACAACGGGAATGCTTATTCTTATATATCCGATTACTTTGATGAAGACGGAAATGAATATTTTATAGCCTTTGGTTCCTTTCCGGCTTTCTTTGATCTCACTGGAGAAGATATAAGCTCCATCGGTATACTTGTTGGTAACGATAAGCAGACTGATCAGAAAAGCTATCCCTTTCATGGAAAAGAAATTCCGGTTATCGACAAGCTAAAGCAAGGAAGCAGCTATCTGGATAATGGTATGGGAAGGATGCTTCTGGATGACAAGCTGGTACTGATTTGTGATTTCAATTCCTTTCACGCGATGGACAGCAGCTATGACATGGAAATACTGGATCATCTGACGATTACAAAAAACCAGAACGCAGAAATAAATCAATTACTTACTTCTCTTCCTGAATCCAGAACCATGGTTCCGCAAAGCAATCTGGTTAAAAACCGTCTCTATCAAAGTACCTATCAGGAGAACCTGTATTTTCTGCTTTATTATGTTGCCATGTTTCTGCTTTGTATAATCTTTCTCTTTTATATACTAAAGCTATTGATTCAAAATAATAGAAAGGAATATACAATTCACTTGATTTACGGCGCCTGTAGAAAGGATATATGGCTTCGTCTATATTGGTACATAACCTTCTTGTTTGGACTTCCCTTCCTTCTGCTTTTTATTCTCAGTGCACAAGGTCTGTCCATCATGCTGCTTCTAATGATTGCGGTTATTTTACTGCTCGTTCAGGGGGGAATTTGTTATCTTGGCATCCGCTCCATCGAGCTTGAGCATTTACTTATTGAAATACGTGATAACTGAAAGGAAAGATATTTATGGTACTCATACATTGTGAAGATTTAACAAAAAGGTTTCATCAGGGAAAACAGGAAATTACAGCAGTTAATCATGTCAGCATGGATATCTGTTCGCATCAGATAACTGCGATTTGCGGTCCCAGCGGATGCGGGAAATCAACCCTGCTTCACATGCTTGGTCTGCTTATGAAGCCGGATGAAGGAAAGATTATCATAAATGGACAGGAGGTGAAAGAAGGAAAAAATCTTCCTGCAATACGCAATGAAAGCTTTGGATATATATTTCAGGAATATGCTCTGATGGAACAGGACACTGTACTGGATAATATTACATTGCCATTCGTATATAGTAAGAAAAAGATTCCGGAAGCAGAACAGCAAACGATATTATCATCTGTGAGCAAAGCACTGGGAATTCAGCAGCTTTTAAAGAAAAAAGCCCATAATCTTTCCGGTGGAGAACGGCAAAGAACTGCAATCGCAAGAGCCTTAGTCAATAATCCAGCGATCCTGCTTGCGGATGAACCCACTGGAGCACTTGATATCGAAAATTCTGAACGTGTTTTCCAGATACTGTTGGATTTAAGAAAGCAGGATAAGGCGATTGTCTTTGTGACTCATAATATGGAATTGGCAAAGCGCTGCGATATTATCTATACCATGAAGGATGGAAGCATAGAAAGTATGCATGCCGATTAGCTGCTTTATCACGCCCTGTTCGACCATTTATTCCCGTTGATCTGCCATTCAATACCATATACTGGTCATCTCATTCAGAAAGCTATAGTATGAAGAAAACAGAGGCATAGTTTATCTTTTCCATATGCTGAAGGTATGCACTCTTTGCTATTTCTCAGGTTTTGCAATCACAGGATGTAGTTACAAGCGTTTTACCGACACAAGAAAAAGGAGGAAGCTGTATGAAGCTGAAAAAATGGCATGTATGTTTAGCGATTGTATGCATTTTATGCGTTGGCTATGTAATGTATATTATGAATCCGGAATTTGATGATTTAAAAAGATTTGTCAACCCTATTTATGAAGGTGAAGCATCCTATAGAGTGATAAATGAAGATAACGAGGATGTTACAGAAACCTTCATCAAGGACACAGAAACCTATCATACCTTCAAGCTATATGGAAAAATCAGAGATTATATATCGGATAACAAGCTTACACTTTCCAAGGACTCCTGATTTTTCAGAACAGCAACACAGGTCACCCTTTATAAGAGAATCACCTTTTAAAGCTATCTTTCGCATTTAAGGTTTTATGTCTGCTTAAGAATATCAAGATTCACCGAATTTCTGTTCGTATAAAGAAAGGAAAGATGCAGACAGTAGTTCATATTTTGTAAGTCGAATAATGAGAGGGAAAGGTGTTTATATGTTTTTTGTAGAAGGAGAATTAGAATCAATATTTCAATTTCTTATGTTCCTTCCACTTCTCTTTAAGATTCCGGTCTATGCCTCTGCATTTTCAAGATTAAAATCAAATTCAACGATCGGTTTTCATAAGATATATTTAGTTCTTATAAATTTCTGTATCATAGTAAGCTTTGTTAACCTGCTAACGAAACTGCCTGTTTTTCTCTATTTGCTGTTGTTATTATTAACTTCGATAGCACCACTCGTCATTTTGAATCTAACGAAACGATATTTATCAAACAAAAATATTTCTGCACATTTCATCTACATGGGATTCTTACAGCTGCTTTTTTGGCTATCCTGTTACTATATTTTCATATGAATAAGAATAGATAACAGCTATGATATAGAAGTACGGAAGCAGCTAACAAAAATGTGCCAACATATTATATCGGATAGCACGTTAACGGAAAGGTAAGAATGAAGTCTACACAGTATGAATTCTCTAAAGCATCAGCAATAACAGTTGAAGGCTGTATGAGGCTTCATAAAAAAAGACATCTTTTAAGAGCTATTACCCTTAGAAGTTGTCTTTTTCTTATCTTATCTGCACCTCTATTTACAGATTTCCATGATTTTAGCTTTTAATGATTTCGCTGCAACATAGGAATTTTCCTGCTTCATAATAGCAGATACAACACAGATTCCCTTGACACCCGTTCCCTTTAGAATATCACAATTCTCTGCATTCAAGCCACCGATAGCACCAACCGGAATAGAAACATGTGCACAGATATCCTGCAGTGTTTCTACGCTGGTCAATACTGTTTTCACCTTTGTCGTAGTCGGATAGATTGCGCCGACTCCCAGATAATCAGCACCATCTGCTTCTGCCTGCATGGCAGTATCTACACGCTTCGCCGTTGCACCTACAATTTTATCCGGTCCCATAAGTCTCCGCGCTTCTTTGACGGGCAGATCCTCTGCACCGACATGGACGCCAGCCGCATCCACCGCAAGAGCAATATCCACACGATCATCAATCATAAGCGGTACCCCATAAGCATCCGTCAGCTTTTTTACTTTGCAGGCAAGCTCATAGTATTCCAGCGTTGTTCTGTTTTTTTCTCTTAGCTGTAAAAGAGTAACACCACCATGTAATGCCTGTTCAAGCCGTCTAAGAAACTCCTCCTCTGATAAATCTGTTGAATCGCTTACCAGATATAATGTTAAATCAAATTTCATAGCCCTCTCCTAACCTTTGCTTTCGCAAAATCCAGCTCATCCATCCCATATAAAGAATCAAACAGTGATGCATGAAAGCTGCCCGGTCCATCTGCGATTAAAACACTTTTCTCTGCAGCCAGCTCAAAGGTCAAACATGCCGCCAAGGCTGCATCAAGCGAATTCTCTGTAACGGATAAAAATGCAGCTGCAATCACATTCAGCATACAACCTGTCCCTGTACAAAGCGTCATCATGGAATCTCCGTTTTCTACAAAATATATCTGCTTTCCATCTGTCAGGATATCCACTTCTCCACTGCATAAGACACAGCAGGCATGTCTGTGGGCAAGCTCAGCCAGCCACTTTGCACTCTTTGCAGGAGCTTCTCGATCACCATCACCGACATCAATTCCCAGGGCATGACTGTCACGGCCGCTGATTGCCTTTAACTCAGAAAGATTTCCTTTTATGATAGAGAATCTTCCCTTCTGCAACAGCTCCTCTGCAAACGTTTTGCGTAGCTCACTGCATCCGACACCAACCAAATCAATGATTACCGGAATACCATTCTCATTTGCACAGTGAAGACTTTTCTTCATGGCAATCGAGCGGTTATCATCAAAATTGCCAAGGTTCAGTGCCAGTGCCTTACTGCATACGGTAATCTGTTCACATTCCATCGGATGCTGCGCCATGATTGGCTTCGCACCCAGTGCCAGTACAGCATTTGCACAGTCATTCATGCTGATCGGATTGGTGATGCAGTGAATTAGATTATGACTGTACTGCAGTTGTTTTCTCAGGCTCCAGAGCTTCTCGTACATTCCATTCTCCTCCCAGCTTTCTCTGCATCTTAAGCAGCATACCGCTGTGCTGCATGGATGTCAGAAATACAAATGCTATACTGCCTCCGATGATGGTTCCCATAAAGAAGCTCGGTACATAAAACATCCAGGTCAGACCGTTTCTTCCCCACAGCAGCGCCATGACTGGATAGGACACGATTGCCCCGATGATTCCTGTACCAATGATTTCCCCCAGAACTGCTGCCCACAGCTGCCCTTTGCTGATTTTATAAAAGATTCCTGACAATGCTGCACCAAATACAGCTCCGGTTAATGCTAGCGGTGGAATCCCCATAACCGCCATACGGATGACCCCAATCAGTACCGCACACAGAAACGAATACCAGGGTCCCATTAACACTGCCACTGTAATATTGATAAAGTGCGCCATCGGACACATACCCTCCACACGCAGGATTGGTGATATGACAACTCCTACGGCTACCATCATTGCCAGAAAGACATGGCGAAAAACACGTTGTTCATTTTTCATTTCTACTTACCTCCTGTTTGCTTTCCTTTGGGATATAAACAGGAAGCACAAAGAAAACAGCTCTCCCGGTTAATATCCCAAGATCGGTCGAAGCCATACAGCTTCCTCTCAGCCTGTCTGGCAGGCTCCCTCGCTGAAGTTCTTTGTACGGTCGGAGCTCCCCTTCCGTATGCAGCAATAAAAAAGAGATACAGCAAACGCAGGCCATATCTCAATATGCAGTCACTCATATTGTACACATCCCTACGTCGGCATTATCCGAATCAGGTTATGGGTCGAAGCGAGCGCTTCCTCTCAGCCGTTTCCAGCTCCCCTTTTTTATTACATTAAAATGTTACCACGGTTCAAACGGAATTGCAATGCTGTTTTTTCTGAATGCCGAAGATAAAAAAACAGTCATGGATTTTCGGATGTTCTCAACAAAAAATGACCGTTTCCACCCTATGGGATACCGCTTGTCCCAGAATGCTTGCAATTTTGCTGCTATTCCGTATGATGAATGTACAGAGGTCAGTGTTTATACAGCTGTCCCGTTGTCCTATTCACTCTGATCTCTGCACACTGTTATGAAAAGAAAGGGGGGAGGGTAGTATGCTGCAGGAAGAAATGGAAGATTATAAGCATATGATTGTATCAGAACAGCCTATTTTTCATGCATACATCGACATGCGTTCAAATACACAATATCATTTAAACGTATATGTTTCACCATGGTATAAAGCATACAATTATATTTTCTGGATTCAGAATACAGCAAAAGATAAAAGCAGAGTCTTTCGTACAGAGCATGTGACACTGGACACATTTCTTGCGAATTATGTTTCCAATGATAAAAATACACACGAGCATCTCATTCGCGAGTATATAACAGAATGGCTTTCATCCGGTGTTCTCAATGCTGAGGAAACTATCTTTTGAATGCATTTACAGTCTGCCTGTTAACAAAAAAACAGGCTTCTCTTGACTGCATAGTGTATTGCGGTTATAATACACTTGAAGAGAGGTGGATTGCATGAATCTACAACATATAACGTTTGATAAAAAAGAGCCGATGTATCCGCAGCTCAGTCGTTATATCAAAAAGCTGATTCTCGCCGATGAGCTGAAGCACTATGAAGAGCTTCCCAGTCGCCGTGAGCTTGCACTACAGCTCTCCATCAATCCAAACACGGTACAAAAAGCTTATAAACAGCTGGAGGATGAGGGAATCATAAAGACGATCAGCAATGTGAAAAGCGTTGTTATTGTCAATGAGGAGACCTTGGAAAAGCTGCGCAATGAAATGATTGAGGTAACGATGAAGAAATTTGTAAAGGAGTGTCAGACAAGCGGACTGGATTTTCAACAGACGATTGCCTGGCTTACAAAGCTATGGAACACATAATTTTTATTTCCAACAAGTGTATTGCGACCGAAATACAGAAAGGAGACTGCAATGAAAGAGATTCGCTTATTTATTGAAAACACTTCTGCCCCCTATGTGAATAAGATCATATTTCTGTACGTGGACATCTTTCTCGTCCAGCTAGCACTATGCTTTATCAATATCACCGAGGATATCAACACTATTATGCTTCTGACGTTCTATCCGAGCTTTCTACTGCTCTTTCTGATTCACAGAAGCCGCTATAAAACCTTTATGAGTGAAGGCGGATTAACCCGGGTTCGCCTACTTCCGATTCGCAAATCAACCTTTCTCTATAGTGAACTGCTATTTCAATTTATGACCTATCTTGGCTTACTCTGCACACACATGCTGGCATGGACTGCTCTTTACTTCATGGTGGCAGATAAACAGCCGTTTCTCAGCAATTCCTTTCTGTTCTTTCAGCTCTCGCAGGCAACTGCAACAGCCTATATGCCCTTTACGGTAGCTGTTTTAATCCTCAATATATTAAAATTGATTACAGTAACCTGCATCAGCACCCTTTTGTTAATCGGTATGGAGACATATAAAGGATTACAAACAGTCCTACTGTATGCCGGTCTTCTAATTATTTTCCTCTTTATTAAGTTGATTATGGCACAAACGATGCCAGATCTACAGGTAATTGAGGACTGGTATGCATCTGCTGCCATGCTGCTGCTTATCCCTGTACATGCAATACAGTTGAAATCCTGCTTCATGTGGAAAAGGAGGAAGATGAAATGAATAAGACAACTGCCTTTATAGCCTCTGCAGCCCTTGCCTCTATTTTATGCATGAGTCTACCTCTCCTATATGCCGGACAAGCAGACTTCCCTATACAGGATGTGATGGGGAATCGCTCAGCACTGCATGGTGTCGGCTTTGATAGTACCGTAAATCTGAAGGAGGCATCCATTTTGATATCCTATGATGAGCGTGCCAGAGTATCTCATGAAATAAGAAATCCGCAGGGATATCCAGGTTCCTCTTATACATCCTTCACATATGTATGCGAGGATGACTGCAAGCCAATCAGTGACTGGGAAAAAACAAAGGATCAAAACAGAACAGATGTGATATCCTATGAGCGGCAGCTGAATAAAGCATCATTATATGTATCCGTAATGGTGACAGATAATCAACAGCTAATTAACGATTTCGGATTTATCAAGACAGAGTTAACTTATAATGCGGATAAGGAGCATATCCTGAAAGAAGAAGGTACGTACAACACTGAAGAAAAAAAGATCATTCCGGGATGGATTCAACCGGAAAATATGGCAGAATTCGGTGGTACCACGCAACCAGTTTATCATAATGGGTATTATTATATACTTCCACCGAGCACCACGGCGATGAGCGGTCAGAATTACATCTATCGTGCAACAGTAATGAACTATCCGGAAAGCTATAGCATCAATACAAATACGGAGCATAACTATTACGCTATGAGCACATATCTGAAGGCGGAAAAGCTGACAAACGTAAGCATTGACCGCAATTATCTTGCAATGCAGCTCTCGTCAAACCATATATTTGTATTCAGCGAAAAAAATCAAAAGCTGTATATTACAAAGTATGACCTTAACGGTAATTTGAAGGATGAAATCAGTATAAAGGACTTCCATTATTTTGATACCATTTATAAGAATGACAAGTATCTTTGCTTCAGCTATGATGATACAATTCAGATTTTAAATACAGACACCATGCAGCTCCTGCATGTTAAAAACAAACAGCTTCTTTTAGAAGGTGGCGATTATGCGCCTATTCACGATATTCTATATAAGAATGGAAGAATCTATGTTTCTATGAGCACAGACTCAGGATACTATACGAACAAGCTCCTTGTTATAGAAAACGGCAAGACCGTATATGTCGGCACGCTGGATTTTTTAAAACTAAAGCCTTCCCTCACAGAGCTGCCCGCTGATTGTATTCCTGTCAAATTCAGGAGGTAAAGAACATGCTGAAACGTGAATTTAAACAACATATGCGCCGCCTTTCAAGAGTTCTGCTGGCAATTACACTCGCCTATTTCATGGTCTCTGCCTTTATTATGCAGAGCATTTCATCAAATATCCGTTTGCTATACAGCAGTACTACATGGATTGAGCTATTGCCGCTAAGCTACAACCTCTTTTATGGTGTTACAGTTTGTTTCTTTGTACTTATATTTTTCTACTATATCCTGCGGACACTGTTTGACTACCGTCAGGGAAAGACACGATGGATGCTGCTGGCTTCAACACAAAAGCCACGCATTGTCGCAGATGCTCTTCTGTTGGCCATCCTATTGCTTATCTTTTATCTGATCAGTCTTACAATTTTATATTTTGGATTTCAATATCACTTACAGCAGCTGGAAAATCAGCAGCTGTTTCTCCCTGAAAAATATCAATCATTTACAATGATGCTCTCCATGCAGCGTGCTTTCCCCTTCTTATATCCTACGTCTGTTACGTCCGCTTTGTTTCTAATCAGCTTTTATATATCGGTTGTTACGGGCGGCATCTCCGTTATATATGCATGCAGAGCAGAAATTCCCCGCATGAGCAGATGGCTCTATCCGACCTATCTGCTGTTGCTGTATTTGAGCTGTACAGCATGGAATGCATCCATAATCAGGCTGTTGATTCCCTTATTGTACAGTGTGCTATTTATTATACAAATAAAAAATTGCTGTGATTATAAACAGCCGGGAGGTTACAAATGCTAAAATTAGAAAATGTTAAAAGGCTGTACTACAACAACCGGGGTCTGCGCAATACCACTATAGAATTTCATGAAGGGGAGATTACAGGCATCCTTGGAAGAAACGGCAGCGGCAAGACTACGCTGCTGAAAGCCATTCTAAACCTTATTCCGCTGGATGACGGATTGATAACATGGAACGATAAAGCTGTGGAGGAGCAGTTTGATAAGATTGCCTTCATCACAGAGGATGGCAGTTATTTCCCTTATATGTCTCCAAAGGAATATGGCGAATTTCTTACGCTGTATTATCCTGCTTTCTCCAAAGACCGCTATTTTGACTTCCTCGAGCAATTTGAGGTAAGCAAAACAGATACCATCCGCACGCTTTCCAAGGGTCAGCAGCTAAAGGTGGAGATCAGCGCCGGTTTTGCAATGAACGCAAAGCTTATCATACTGGATGAGCCGTTTACCACACTGGATGTATATGCAAAAGAGGATACTGTCAGACAGCTGATCGAACAGGTAAAAGAAGATGTCATCATTCTGATTTCCACGCATAATATAGAAGAGATTGAAGCTGTGATTGACCGCTGTATTGTTCTTGATGACGGTATTGTCAAAGAAGATATCATGATGGACGAATTAAACGAAAGTGGTAAGGATTTGCGTGCTCTGCTGGACCCTTATCGCCCTGCCGCAAGAAAATAGCTGCTTCATGAAAGGAGGTCTGCCTGTGCAAGGTAAAAAAAGCGTCATACCCTATACGAGCTGGATAGCAGCACTTGCATTCGATATCCTGATCGTTATCGACAGATATCCTATGGCGCTGATTCTCTTCCTGCCATTGACTTATAGCTGCTTCAGCTTGCTTCAGCAAAAACAGGCAGGTATTCGTGGAATGCTTATCTGCCTGTGTGGAGAAATGCTGCTTTCATTTTTCTGTATTATTCTAACAAGCTTGTTACAGCAGCCTTTGTCCGCCGATCAAAACACGCTATTGCTTTTTCATCCAGCCGCTTGCTGCATATTATCCATATCCGCTTATCTACTTCACAAGGCCTTTCGTATCATGGATCACAGGCTTCCTGAAATTGTAAAATACAGATGACGCAAAGAGCCAACAGCTGCGGGTAGAAAAAAGAAGCCGCATCATGAATCATACACACTTATAGAAGCTAAGAATTCACCTCGTATATAGTATACGGCTGTTGAATTCTTTTTTCTATACGTGGTAAGAATCGGTTTTGCTAAGCTTCTTTTTATCATTTAATGCTTAAAGTGGCGTACGCCTGTGAATACCATCGCAATGCCGTGCTCATTGCACACATCGATGGACAGCTGATCCTTGATGGAACCACCTGGCTGAATGATAGCAGTAACGCCTGCCTTTACAGCCTCCTCCACGGTATCCGGCATCGGGAAGAACGCATCGGAGCTCATGGTAGAGCCTTTTGCTTTTTCTCCTGCCTGTTCAATGGCAATCTTCGCAGCTCCTACACGGTTCATCTGACCTGCACCGACACCAATGGTCATATTATCCTTTACCAGAACAATAGCATTGGATTTGACATGCTTGACCACCTTCCATGCGAACAACAGCTGTTCCAGCTCTTCCTCAGTTGGTTTGCGGTTTGTCACACAGCGAAGATCCTCTGCTGTGATTTTATGATCATCAATATCCTGCACAAGCAGACCGTCATTCACGTTTGTAACCTTATATCTGGCATTTACCTCCAGTGAGGTATCCAGCTGCATCAAACGGATATTCTTCTTCTTGGACAAAATTTCAAATGCATCTTCATCAAATGCAGGAGCGATAATAATTTCCAGGAAGATTTTAGACAGTTTTTCTGCCACTGTCGCATGAATCGGCTCATTGAAGGCAACGATACCGCCAAAGATAGAAACCGGATCAGCCTCATATGCCTTATCCCATGCTTCCTCGATTGTCTTTCCGATACCGACACCACAAGGATTCATATGCTTTAATCCAACAACTGCAGGCTGACCTTCAAAGTCCTTCAGTATCTCAATTGCAGCATTCCCATCCTGTATATTGTTATAGGAAAGCTCCTTGCCATGCAGCTGCTTCGCATTTGCCAGAGAATACTGCGGGTTCATTCCCTTATAGAAGGCAGCACTCTGATGCGGATTTTCTCCATAGCGAAGCTCCTGTACCTTATCAAAGGTGATCGTAAACTTCTCCGGATATTTCTCGCCTGTTCTCTCTGTCAGATAGCTTGCGATCATCGTGTCATAGCTTGCGGTATGACGGAACACCTTAGCCGCAAGGTATTCTCTTGTGACAGGGCAGGTTTCTCCGTTTTCACGCAGCTCCTTCAACACACCATCATAATCTGAGGGATCGCAGAGAACCGGAATAAACTTATAATTTTTTGAAGCACTGCGCAGCATGCTTGGACCACCGATATCAATATTCTCGATGATTTCTTCATGACTGACACCCGGTTTCTGTACGGTTTCCTTGAATGGATACAGATTCACACATACCAAATCGATATACTGGATTCCCAACTCTTCAATCTGTCGAACATGATCGGGATTATCTCTCACACAAAGCAATGCTCCATGAACCTTAGGATGCAGTGTTTTTACACGCCCGTCCATGATTTCCGGAAAGTCGGTTACCTCGGAAATACCAATCGTCTTAATACCATTGTCTTCCAGAGCTTTTTTTGTCCCTCCGGTAGAGATTATTTCATAGCCCAGTTCAACCAGACCGGATACAAACGGTACCAGATTTGTTTTATCAGAAACACTAACCAATGCTCGCTTCATTATGCTTCCTCGCTTTCTATCATTTTACATACATGCTTTACTACCTTTGGAAACATGTCATACTCCAGCGCATGCACATGCTCTTCCAGGGTTTCCAGTGACCAGGAGGGATCGATTTCAATTTTCTCCTGATGGATGATTTCACCTGTATCCACACCTTCATCTACAAAATGAACAGTAACACCTGTGAAATCGACCTTTGCCTCATACGCATCCTGAATACTGTGTGCCCCTGGAAAATGCGGAAGATATGCCGGGTGCAGATTGATAATGCGTCTTGGATAGCTTTCCAGCAGCACCCTGCCGATAAAGCGCATATAGCCGGCAAGAACAATCAGCTCCACCTGCTGCTCCTTCAATACATTCAGAATTTCCTGTTCATACGGCTCCTTACCTGCATACGCTTTTGGATCTACAAATACACAGGGAATTTGCAGCTTTGCGGCGCGCTCTTTTGCATAGGCCTGCTCCTTATCAATAATCAAAACCTTACAAACGGCATTGTTGACATGACCATTGTTTATTTCCTGCACAATATTCTCGAAATTGGAGCCGTTCCCACTCGCAAAAATAGCAATATTTACCATTTTAAATCCACACTTCCACTGTTTGTCACTTCACCGATGACATAGGATTCCTCATGGATTTCCTTCAACAGGCTCTGAACGGTATCCACGTCCTTTTTATCAACAGCCATCAGGAAGCCGATGCCCATATTGAATACATTGCACATTTCATTCATCGGGATATTTCCATATTTTGCAATCATATCAAAAATAGGCTTACGTGGATAGGCAGTTGTATCAATCGTGACGCCCTGTCCTTCCTTCAGCATTCTGGGAACATTCTCATAGAAGCCTCCTCCGGTAATATGGCTCATTCCCTTGATATCAACCTTACCGAGCAAATGCTTGATTGCCTTGACATAGATCTTCGTCGGTGTTAACAGCACATCCCCAAGCTTCTGATTTCCGATTTCTTCATATTCCTTATGCAGATCCAGCTTGGCATCCTTTAACAGCACCTTACGGATCAAGGAAAATCCATTGGAATGTACACCGGTACTTGGAAGACCGATCAGGACATTGCCTTCTTCGATTTTCTGTCCGTCCAGCAGATTGCATTTATCGACAGCTCCGACACAGAAGCCGGCAATATCATAATGCTTCACATCATACATATCCGGCATTTCGGCAGTTTCTCCGCCAATCAACGCACATTCTGCCTGCACACAGCCATCCGCAACACCCTTTACCAGCTGTTCGATTTTCTTCGGCTCATTTTTACCAACGGCCAGATAGTCCAGGAAGAAAATTGGCGCTGCCCCCTGTACAAGTACATCATTGACGCACATTGCCACAGCATCAATACCAACGCTGTCATGCTTATCCATTTCAAATGCAACAAGCAGCTTTGTACCAACACCATCGGTTCCGCTTACCAGAACCGGTTCCTTCATGTTTAATACAGATAGATCAAACATACCGCCAAAGGCACCGATGGAATCAATCGCACCCTTCACCTTTGTTCTAGCGACATGGCTCTTAATCAGACGAACGGATTCATATCCGGCTTCCAGATCGACTCCGGCTTCTCTATACTTATCACTCATACACGTTCTCGCTTTCTTCTCTTATTTTTCTCAGGACATTTTATCGCTGTCCGCTTTCTTTTCAACCGACTTTTTTCTCTGTCGGCTTTGCTTTTTTTCAGGCTTTTTCTCTTCCTGATTCCTTCCGTTTTCCGCTGCCTGCACAACGTCATTTGCATCATTATCACTTGCAGGGATACCGGAGAAATTATATCAGCTTCAGACTCAGCTTATCCAGACGCTCCAGAAACGGAATCCTAATACTGGCTTTTCCTATGATGATTTTCTTCCTCAGACCGGACATGATATAGGCTGTGTCAGGCGGTGCCTTGACATAGCCTATCGTAACGATCAGAGGAAGTAGAATGATGACAACTGCCCCAATAATATAAGGCAGATACGACTGTATATCCCTAGCTACTCTCTTATGGATTTGCCGTATTTCTGTATATTATTTATTTCTGAAGTAATTTACACCGTTCTGGAAGATATTCTGATATTTATCTCCATCAATATTTTTAAACAGTCCATCTTCATAGCGCTCACTGTGTCCCATCTTACCGAAGATTCTTCCATCTGCTGAAGTAATACCTTCAATAGCATACATGGAGCCGTTGATATTATAGGTGCCATTCATGGTTGGATTTCCATCCAGATCCACATACTGTGTTGCTACCTGACCGTTTTCAAACAGCTGCTTTGCGACTTCATCACTGACGACGAATTTTCCTTCTCCATGTGACATCGCAATGGAGTGTCCCTGTCCCGGTTTAAAGCTGGACAGCCATGGTGATTTGTTGGAGGTTATTTTCGTTGTCGCAATATGTGAAACGTGACGGTTGATATTGTTTCTGAACAGCGTAGGTGATTCCTCACTCAGCTTTGTGATATCTCCATATGGTAACAGACCGGATTTGATCAGTGCCTGGAATCCATTACAGATACCGAGAATCAGACCGTCATTCGCAAGCAGTGTTTGTACGGCCTTGTTCACAGAAGGGTTGCTTAAGACGTTGGCGATAAACTTACCGCTTCCATCCGGCTCATCCCCACTGGAGAAGCCTCCGACAACCATCAGAATCTGAGCAGAGGCAATTTTTTCACTCAGCTCCTTCAGGCTGCGTTCAATGCTTTCTACATTCAGATTGTTGAAGACATAGATTTCAGCTTCCGCACCTGCGCGCTCAAACTGCTGCTTTGTATCATATTCACAGTTCTGTCCTGGGAATACCGGTATGATAACCTTTGGCTTGTCTATCGTCTTTTTCACATGAACACGCTCGGTTGCCGTATACTCCGGTGTTTCAATAACGCTCGCTTCCTGATCCACTGTCATTGGATAAATGGTGTTGTAGCGCTCGCACCATGCTGCGATAGCTTTTTCGATTGTGATGCAATCATCGTTGATGCAGATCGTGTCAGCATCCGTCGTTTTCCCAAGCAATACAAAGGCTTCGTCATGAATCGCTTCGCTGCTTTCAACAACTATACTTCCGATGCTCAGATCAAAGATATTTTCGCTTGTCTTCACCTCAACACCGATTTTATTACCGAAGCTCATCTTGCATAATGCTTCCGCAAGTCCACCGAATTTCACAGTTGCTGCAGAGCAGATCACGCCTTTACGTATCAGCTCACGCACCTTGACGAAATTTGCTTTCAGTTCTTCATAATTTGGTGTTTTGTTATCGTTCGGCGTATGCTTTATGTAATAGATATGATGTCCGGATGCCTTGAACTCCGGTGAAATGATATGCTCTGCTTTTTCAGTTGTAACGGCAAATGTAATCAGCGTCGGCGGAACACTGATGTCGTTAAATGTTCCGGACATGGAGTCCTTACCGCCGATCGCAGGTGTTTCAAACGCCATTTCCGCTTCGATCAATCCCAGCAGGGCCTGCATTGGTTTCCCCCATTTTTCAGGATCGGCATGCAGTCGCTCAAAGTATTCCTGATTTGTCAGACGGCAGGTTTCATAGTTGCCACCCATGGCAGTTACACGGGCAAGTGCTTCAACAACCGAATAGCTTGCGCCCAGATATGGGGAGTATAAGGACAACTCCGGATGATAGCCATGTGTCATAATGGAGCATGTATTGGTAAAGCCGAATACCGGCAGCTTCTGCACACTTCCTTCGGTTTCCGTCAACTGATATTTTCCGCCAAATGGCATGAGAACGGTTGATTTACCAATGGAAGCATCAAACATTTCTGCGAGACCAATCTGAGATGCAACGTTGGGCTGCTTCAAATTTTCTTCCATTGAGGTTACCTCACTATGGAATGGATTGGTATCACTTAATCCCTCACGGATCAATACGTCCTGTAGTCCGCGTACACCATTGGTATCCAGAAAATCACGAGAGATATTTACAATTTCCTCTCCATGAAAGCTCATCACCAGACGGCGCTCCTCTGTGACGACGGCGACGATGCAGGAATCCAGATTCTCTTCATATGCAAGCTGCTTAAATTCTTCAAATTTATCCGCTTCAATCAGAACAGCCATACGCTCCTGTGATTCAGAAATAGCAAGCTCTGTACCGGATAACCCGCTGTATTTTACAGGAACCTTGTCCAGATCAATTTTCAGTCCATCCGCAATTTCTCCAACTGCGACACTCACACCGCCGGCACCGAAGTCATTCGCCTTTTTGATCAGTCTGGTAGCCAACGGATTACGGAACAGTCTTTGCAGCTTACGCTCGATCGGCGCATTTCCCTTCTGAACCTCACTGGAACATTTTGTCAGAGAGGTATCGTTGTGCTCCTTACTGGAACCGGTGGCTCCACCAACACCGTCACGACCTGTTGCCCCGCCAATTAAAACAACAATATCTCCGGCTTCCGGTTTTTTACGCACGACATTCTCTTTTGGTGCGGCACCCACAACGGCACCGACCTCCATACGCTTTGCGACATAACCGTCATTGAAGATTTCCTTTACATAGGTAGTGGCCAGACCAATCTGATTTCCATAGGAGGAATACCCTGCGGCAGCTCCCTTGGATATACGGCTCTGCGCTAGCTTATTTGGAAGTGCCTCCTTAATATCCTTTGTAATATCTCCGGCACCAGTGATACGCATTGCCTGATATACATAGCTTCTTCCGGACAGCGGATCACGTATTGCCCCGCCGATGCACGTGCTGGCACCACCGAACGGTTCAATCTCGGTTGGATGATTGTGTGTCTCATTTTTAAACATCAACAGCCACTGCTGATCTTCTCCATCCACATCCACACTTACTTCAATCGAGCATGCATTGATTTCATCACTGATTTCCATATCGTCCAGCTTACCTGCTTTCCGCAGATATTTACCGGCTATGGTAGCCATATCCATCAGCGTCATAACCTTCCTGTTATCATGGACATCCTTTCTCAGCTTCAAATACAGCTCATATGCCTTCTGAATCGTATCCTGCAGACTACCTGCTTCAATTTTTACATTCTGGAGAATGGTTTCAAAGGTTGTATGACGGCAGTGATCGGACCAATAGGTATCCAATACCTTCAGCTCTGTCAGCGTCAGATCACGCTGTTCCTCTTCCCTGAAGTATTTCTGGATATGCTGCACATCTGCCAGCGTCATGGCCAGCCCCTGTTCACTGCGCAATGCTTCCAGTCCGGCTTCATCCAGATCACGGAAGCCTGTCAGAACAGGTACCGATTCAATTTCCACATCCTCTTCATAGCCCAGTACAGCAAGATCCTTTTCTCTCATCTCTACCGGATTGATCAGGTATTTCTTGACAGCCTGAACCTCTTCCTCAGCGACGCTGCCCTCCAGAATTACGATACGCCCGCTTTTGATTACAACATCCTGCTTGTTATTCAATAGCATCAGACATTGCTGTGCGCTGTCCGCACGCTGATCATATTGTCCGGGCAGGCATTCATATGCAATAAAGGTTTTTCCCTTCAAATCTACCTCATCAAAAACCTCATCGGTAACCTTCTCACTCAGAACCTTTTCTTTCAGAAGCTCCATATCGTGTTCATCCCCATGGAAAACATCATACACGTTATACATTTGTATCTTCTGCAACCCTGCAAGATTCAGATTCTGCTTCAGTTCATGAAACAAAGAAGCGGATTCCACCTGAAATGCTTCCTTTTTCTTCACAAATACGCGATAATTCATAGTATATTCACCTTTCCCTATTCCACTTCAATCACGGAATCTTTGATTACTTTTTCTGCCATGGAAGCCTTGAATGCGACCATTTTTTCAGCCATAGTCTCATCACTGAGCGCAAGCATCTGTGCTGCCAGAATCGCGGCATTCTTTGCGCCTGCTTTTCCAATAGCAACCGTTGCGACTGGGATTCCTCCAGGCATCTGTACAGTGGACAGCAGGGAATCCATACCACCCAGCGCACTTGTCTGAATCGGAACGCCGATTACCGGCAGTGTTGTACTGGATGCGATAACTCCACCCAAATGAGCAGCTCCGCCTGCAGCAGCAATAATAACCTTAATTCCACGATCCTTGGCACCTTCAGCTAGTTTGATAACCTCATTCGGTGTACGATGAGCACTCAATGCATGTGCTTCAAAAGGAATACCGAATTCCTTTAGCTGGTTGAAACAGTTCTCCATAGTTGGCAAGTCGGAACGGCTTCCCATTAAAATACTGACGACAGGTTTGATTTCACTCATTTGTTTTTCCTCCTTGAAATAAAAAAATACATATCGTTTTCACCAATATGTACACTAAAAACCGTTAAATTGTGTAATTGTTATAGCGTATCTTCTTAAGACCATAAGTAAGACCCTCCTATAAAAATTATAAAGACGCACCTGCCTGCAATATAAAAAGCAAACAAGTACGTCCCAGAACAAAAAGAAAGAGTAATTGTTTGCTTGTAGCCCGCTCTTTTACGGTGAACGGCTAGAAACTCCCTGACCTTATTACAGGGTATATACAAGCATGTATGTCAATACATGTCTATTTTACTAGAAACCTGATTTTATTACAATAGATAAAGTGAATTTTCTTATCGGATTTTCTCAAATTCGGATTCCTTTGGAAACTATGGGATATGTATGCGGTTAATTCAAAGAAAGATATGGTCTTCTCATATGTATAAAGCATCCGCGCGAAAGATACGTTCTACCGTTCTTTGTTATCCGTGCGCATGACCAGCTTGTAACCGCACAGCGCCTCATAAGCTTTCCTTTTATCCAGATGCCTGACGAATATGATTATGGTGAATAGCTTCTGTCCGGATGTATCCGACATCTCGCCTTACCATACCCTGAATTTTTTTCCTACAGCAGTGAAATCTGTCGGACGTGTTTATCCTCCCGTATCGTGATATGGTCCTCTTCATCAAGATGTCCCAGCAGGATGCTGCTTTTTGGATCATGGAGCTTCATTCTTTCTGCAATCTGTTTTTCATTATAATTGGCATAGCAGTACCGACAGCCGTGCGAACAACAGTTATAATCACCGATATCAACCGTCGGCATGCAGCCGCAGGCAGAACGCAGTTTGCTATGACTATGAGGGGTACTAACAGAAATATAAGGCACGTAAAAAAACAGACCTATCAGAATTTTGATGATTGGCCTGCTTGCACTTCTTAATTTAATATTTCAATTAAAACTGATCTATATGCTGCCTGCCTTTATCGAAGTCAGTGCATCGAGCAAAGATGGATATATTCCAGCGCATACCTCATAAAACTGTGGCAATGGCTGCTGGCTGTCCGGTATCATCACTGTACTGCAGCCTGCACGCAGTCCCGCCTTTACACCATTGACTGCATCTTCAAACACATAGCAATCCTCCGGGTTTAAGGCAAGCCGGGAAGCGGCCTCTAAAAACACATCAGGCGCCGGCTTATTGTGTGCCACGTCAAGACTGCTTACAACTTCATCGAAATAAGACGCAATACCGGCAATTTCCAGATTACGATGTATCTGACTTAAGAAGGTACTGCTTGCTACAGCCATCTTTACACCTGCACCTTTAAAATAAGTGAGTAGCTCCACAACACCGGTTTTCAGCTGCAAATCTTGTTCTACGTGAGCGGTATAATACGCAATCACACCTTCCAGATATGCCTTTCCATCCACACCAGGGTAATAAGACTCCAAAATTCTCACAACCTGATTGCCCGCTGATCCACTGCATGCTTTGGGAACCTCTGCATTTGGATGATCTGTAAACATCGGTGCCAGCTTCGTCCAGCCATCCTGATAAATTTTTTCCGTATCCAGAAGTAAACCGTCCATATCAAAGATTGCGCCCTTTTTCATATATATTTACATCCCCTTCCCTTATCATACGATTCTTTTAAATGCATTATATAAAGAATATCATCCTGAAAATATACATCACTTAAAGCATAATGTGCGATACAGCTCCTCTTCGTTCATCTTAAGGAGTCGATTTCTATATTCTTCATCCTGCCCGATTTCCACAATTTCCTGAAACAGTTCAATATGGTCATTTACTCCTCTTGAGGAGAAACAGAACAGGAAATTCACCTCTCTGTCACTATCTGTGAATACAATGCCGGAATGAGATACCAAGAGACTCATACTATCCTTATAAACCTCGTAATTTTTCCCCGCATGTGCAAGTGCAACACCATTTCCAAGAATGATGTAATCGCCATAATCCTTGATATTCTGAATCGCCTTTTCGATAAATGCAGTTCCTATACACGCTTTTTGAATCAGTACTTCTCCGGCTTTTCGGATACAATATTCCCAATCCTGTGCAGTATCATCAAACAGAATTGCATCATGTGCCAGAAGCTCACCGATTGCCGTTTTCTCTTCCTTGCCCTCATATTCCAGAATCAGGGATTCTATCTTTTCATAAAGACTGTCCGGCAGATTCTTATCCTGTAAAAGCGATGGTATTTTATTTGTTACAGCAGTTTTTTTCTCTTTCGCCTTCTTGCCTCTGGTAACTCTGTTTTGATATTCAAACGCTGTTTTCTGAATCATATTCATATCCTGAATCGTCAAAACTGCGTGAACCTTCAAACAGCGATACTCCAAATCATACAGCTGTACCGTGGATATGATGAAATCAACACCCTCCATGTTTTTCAGCTGACTGGCAATTTTGCTGACAGGGAACAGTCCCTGTATATTAAAATCAAAATAATTTCTGATCTGAGCCTCCAGATATTTTCCCGTAGCCATACTGCCCGGACAGACGATAACAACAGAGGGCTTTTGTGACTTTTCATTTCCCCGGATCATGGCAACACAGATATGAATCATAATTGACTGCTTCATATTATCATTGATTTTATAAGACAGATATTTTTCCAGTACATATAGATTTTTCCCCACCACAGACAACAGCTTCTGATAATCGAAAACGACCTCATTCATTTCCGAAAATTCAAACTCCAGATCTCCCCAGTCTCTCATGTTTTTTATATGCAGCAGCAAAGATTCAATCAGTATATTATCCTGACTCAATGTCAGATGCATATCCTGATCAATATTCGATAGAAAATGTGTAATGATTTCATACAGTTCAATTTCATCCAGCGTTTTGATATACAGACTGATTTTATTGTTTTTAATGTAATCTCTGAAATTGACAAGCATTTCCTCAGACACAGGACAGCTCAGCTTATAGCCTATGTACATCATCAGATTATCAATTTCATTAAATTCCATATTGCGGATGATTCCGGTCTGATTCTTGTCGGACATGAGATTGAAAATAATAAATAGATATAAAACCGTCGTATATAAGACATCGTCAATAAAGACAAGATTGTTTACACTCAGATATTCCTGCGCACAGGAACAGATTTCACTGAAGGTATAACGGATATGCAACTGTTTCAGCACAAAACGCTGAAAAAAACCCTCGTTTTCCACATCCAGCATTAGCTTCTGCAGCAGTTCAATCAGCAGTTCCACCCGCAATTCATCGCTGCATCTGACGCACACACCTTTTCCTGCATCTGAAATCACATCCGCCGCTCGCCCCTCCAAATCCTCTTTAATAGAGTCAAAATCATTCAGAATGGTAATACGGCTTACATACAGCTCATCTGCAATATGTTTCATGACCAGATACTTATTATTCCATAACAGCAGTAAAGAGATATAAATCTGCCTCTCCTTTGGACTCAGCTTATAGAAATAGGTATCCATTTTGATCAGTTCTTTTTCAACAAGGACAGAATCAAAATCCGGCCCTGTATTCAGGACACCATCGGAATCCAGATAAATATCTGAAATGTGAAGATTTCTGAGAAACTCGTTAATTTCCACCAGATCATTTCGAATGGTTCTCTCGGATACCTGATATCGCTTCTGCAGTGATGAGATAGAATTCTGTCGTTTCTTGTTTCTGACCAATGCCTGAAGAATTTCCTCTGACCTTTTTCTCATACTATCACTTCCATCACGTTTTTCACTATGTTGATACTCCCCCAGAAACAGGTACCCTCTGAATCCAGATAGATACCTGTTTATGACATATTATCTTTTATCGCTCAGCCTTACGCTTCAGCAACCTTTTTCAGCAGATCGGTAAGCTTCTGTTCTGTCGCGGCCTTGTTCACACCGGAAATCAGTCCGAATACGCTCATATAAGGCTTTTCCAGTGGTTTCCGATAATTTGCGGTCGTTAGAACAATATCTACGTTTTTCTGCTTTTCCGGAATTTCAGCAATCGTTGCCTTTAAAACCTTAACATCGACACCTGCATTTTTCGCAATCTGCTTTACTGCTTCCTGTGCGATTGTTGACGTAGCGACACCACTGCCGCATGCTACTAAAACTGTGATTGATTTTGCCATAAGTACGTCCTCTTTTCTTTATCTTTATTATACTATAGATTACTCTATGCTTGCATGGCGCTTTGCCATTTTCTTATTGCTGTCCTCATTTTTGCGGCACATTTTCAAAATCATACCGTCAAAGATAATCAGCAGCATCTGTTCAAACAGACTGCCTAGCGGCTGAATACTAGCTTTTGATTCAGAAAACTTCGTTGCCGTTTCAATACGGATCAGAGGTTCATGATGTCTGCTCAGTGTTGATTCCTGAGTTCCGGTTATCACAACTACATCTGTCCCCTGTTTTGTACCGTCATCTGCCGCACTGCAGACACTCTGTGTTTCTCCCGATGCGGATGCTACAATTAACAAATCGCCTTTTCCTACGGATGGTGTTGTTGTTTCACCAATGACATAAGAGGTATATCCTATCTGCATCAGACGCATAGCCAGCGCCTTCAGCATGAGTCCGGAACGTCCTGTTCCATATACAAATATTCTTTCATGTGTGTCAATTGCCTCGATGAATTTATCAATCTGTTCCTCACAAATCTGTTCGCAGGCATGTTTCAGTTCTGTGTTAATATCCAGTAATACCATAGCTGGTCCCCTTTCTTACTTATGTTGATTTCTATCCGATATTCGCTTTCAGATAAGCGATTAACTCGCTATCCTCCAGTGTTCTGCATTTTTGAAGAGCCTCTGTATCATTTAGGAAGGTCATCATATTCTGCAGTACTTTTAAATGCTCATTTGGATCTTTGATAGCAAGATTGAAGATCATATCTGTCTTGACTTCCTGCGTATCATCATCCATTCTCCGAAAGATAACCGGCTGATCCAGCCGCAGAAAGCAGATGCAGTTTTCTGTAATCTTATCTTCCTTTGCGTGAGGGATTGCTGTTGGAATTTCAGTCGGCAGACCTGTAGGGTATTCCCGTTCACGGATGATACACAGCTTTCCAAACTGACTGCTGACAATTCCTGCTTTAAACAAAGCATCACCGCACATGTTTATCGCTTCATCTCTGTCTTTCGCAGAGCCTTTAATAATTAGATATCTATTTGTTCCCATAGGTTCCTCCTATCATTAACCAATCAATGAATGAATCAGTGAAACGATCAGGTTTCCCGGGTTCCATCCGAAGTGAGACGCTGTGACCATCCCTTCAAAGTCAACACCTGTTACAGAAAGCATCTGTGTTGCTTCCGGTACGAACATATTTGCAAAGAAGAGGGTAACAAACATAATAACTGTCATACACAGCAGTGTACGGAAGATATTTCCTTTGCTGGCGAGAACACACATAGGTGCCAGATAACAAACCTCTGCAAGGATTCCCAGCGGGAAGAATCTCATTCCAGGAACAAGGAACGCCAATAATATTGTAACAGGAATCATAATTGCTGTACATGTAATACAAGCCGGATCGCCTAAACCAAGAGCGATGTCCATACCGATGTAGATATCTGCATCGTCACCGATTTTTCTGTGCATATAATCATTTGCTGCATTTCCCATCGGAGTCAGACCTTCCATCATAACACTTACCATTCTTGGAATCAGCACCATGGCAGCTGCAACACCCATTGCAATCGTCAGCAGTGTACCGAATTCCTGTTGTGTAATCAAAGCAAGGAAGGCACCGACAATTAAACCAATAACCGCTGGATCACCAAACATTCCCAGCTTATTCCCAAGCTTATCGACATTCACATCAATATTTTTAACGCCAGGAATCATGTCGAATACTTTATTCAATCCATAGCTTATAGGATACACCCATGCACAGAAGGAAAGTGTTGTACAGGTTGTTCCTTCCAGTCCAAAGAATTCCCCCCATTTTGGTGCAAGCCACTGTGCAAAGAACAGAGCGATAATTCCACATGCTACAGCAACAAAGAATCCAATTACTGCACTACCCGATAATGCGTATGCCAAGGCACCAGGTACCAGGAAATGCATGAAGTTCCAGATATCTACATTCAAAACCTTTGTGATTTTCAAACGAACCAGTATCAGATTGACAATAATGATAGCTGGAATAACGAATACTGCGAATGGAACTGTCCAGGATGCGGCACCAAGCGCTGCAAATCCAACCTCCAGTGCATCATATCCTGATCCAAGTTTTGAATAGTAATCCATAACAGGCTGAATGGATGTAATCAGTAGATTAACTGCAAGAACCAATCCCTGAAAACCAATTCCTACCAGCAATCCGGACTTGATAGCATGACCAAGCTTCATACCGAAGAACTTTCCTAATATTGCGATAACAACAGGAAGCAGAACAGTCGCTCCCAAGCCGATAAACCCCTGAAAAAAATCTAATAACATTTCCATATTTATATCTCCTCTTTATCATTTTTTATTTGTGCATGTGCCCTACTTCCAACCTGCGGATAATTCATGAATTGTTTACATTATCATTATACTTCAGTTTACAGGTTCCTCAAGTCAAGAAGTCTTCGCCGTGTCGGAAATAAACTTACAAGCGCTTACAGAATGTAGCTGTTAATAAGGGGTCTCCCCCTTTTAACAGCTATACAGCTTCTCCTAATCATTCCACATGCCCAAAGGATTCACATTGCATTTTGGTGGATGTAAGCATTGATGAGCGTCCCTCCTTTATCAGGCGATCGTACGTCCTCCATCCAGCAGAATTGTCTGTCCCTGAATATAGGAATTGGCAGGGTCAGCAAGAAATACTGCAAGGTTCGCGACATCCTCTACTGTCCCAAAGCGGCGTACCGGTATTTTACTTAATACTGCATCCAAATCTGCCTGTGTAGGATAGTTTACACGCATCATTTCTCCTGTATCAATCAGACGCGGTGCAATAATATTCACATTGACGCCCTTTGGTCCAAGTTCTTTTGCAAGACCGCGCATCAGGCCTTCTCCACCAGCTTTAGATGCAGGATAGGAAACGCCTCCTCCGGTACCGCTTAATGCTGAACCAGAGCTGATATAAACTATAGATCCCTGATTTGTCAGGAAATCATCATAGAATGCTTTTACAGTTGTAAATAATCCATTCAGATTGATGCTGAGTGTCTTGTTCCACTCTTCAAATGTAATATCGTTGACTTTATTTTTAAATGCAACACCTGCATTCAGAACAAGGGTATCAATTCTTCCGAACTCTTCAAATACCTTATCACGTACATTGATCATCGCTTCCGGAGAGGAAACATCAGCCTGTACAAACAGCGATTTTGCGTAATCACGCGTGATTTCCTCTGCCGTTTTTGTTCCTGTTTCAACGTTATAGTCAACAATTACCGTATTTGCCCCCTGCTGTGCAAACTGAATGGCGATCTGTTTACCGATACCATGCCCTGATCCTGTTACTAATACAACCTTACCTTCAAATTTTTTCATTATATATATGTCCTTTCCAAGTTATTTTTATTATTTTATTGCTTCCCGCAGTGTGTTGTAGCGGTCAGCGGGATTTTCGCTAAACAGATAACCTCCAACAACAATCAGGTCTGCTCCTGCTTCTTTTACCTGCGTAGCGTTCCCTGCATTGACTCCGCCATCCACTTCAATCTGAATCGAACGTTCACCAATCATTTCTTTTAGATTACGGATTTTTTCCAAGCTCTTTTCGATAAAGGTCTGTCCCGGCGTTCCCGGATTGATGGTCATAATCAATACATAATCAATGTCATCCAGCAGATATTCCAATACGGATATCGGTGTTCCGGGATTTAATACGACACCGGCCTTTCTGCCTGCTTTTTTAATTCTCTGTATCATATTATGAATATGTGGTGTAGATTCATAGTGAACGGAAATCATCTCTGCACCTGTGGCGATAACATCATCAAGGTGATCCTTTGGATGATCCACCATCATGTGAACATCGAATATCATACTGGAAGCTTTTTTCATTGCGGTAATCTGGTTTGGTCCAAATGCGATATTGGATACATAATTCCCATCCATCATATCAACATGTAGAATGTTTGTGTTTTCATTTTCCAGAAATTCAAGTTCTTCCTTTAAATGTAATATGTCTGCGCCGAATATGGACGGTAATATTTCTGCCATTGTTGATCCTCCTTGCTATTCTTTACAAATTGATTGCGGTTTTTCTGTTACTTTCTATGGCATAAGAAGTGATCAGTTTCTTATGATGCTGTAGGGAACTTTCCCAATAAACAACTCCTGAGTTATTACACTTTAATTATATTCCCGGTGTCACTTTCCTCAAGTCAAGAAGTCTTCATGAATTTGGAAATGAATTTACCAGTCCTCAAATCAGAAGTAAAAAATATAAGTATAAAGAAATATTTTAAATATACATTCTGCAATTCGGTTGCAATTTCAGCACAGAAAAAGACTGCCCTTAACGATTGCACAGCAGTCATTCTAATGAATTTAATTTTACACTAAAGTGTGTTTCTATTTGAAGTTCTCTATACCGATTGGCAAACGATTCATATAATCAGCTCCCTTGTGTGTTTATTATACCACGCTATGAATCACGAACAAAAGGGAAATGGCATGGATAGAACAAGTTGTGCAACAGAAACTCTAATTTCGGATTCCTGTGGAAACTACGGGATATGTATGCGGTTTATTCATAGAAAGATATAGTCTTTTCATATGTATATAGCATCATCGCGAAAGATATGTTCCTCCGCTCTTTATTTATGCAGGACTTATGATTAGCTTATTACCGCACAGCTATTCATAAGCTTTTATAATAGAATGATTATAAGTGTCTTCTGTTGGATGTATCCGGCATCATTCCTTATTATCTTAGAAATTTTTTCGCCCTACAGCAGTGTAATCTGTCGGACGTGTTTATCCTCCCGTATCGTAATATGGTCCTCTTCATCAAGATGTCCCAGCAGGACGCTGCTTTTTGGATCATGGAGCTTCATTCTTTCTGCAATCTGTTTTTCATTATAATTGGCATAGCAGTACCGACAGCCGTGCGAACAACAGTTATAATCACCGATATCAACTGTCGGCATGCAGCCGCAGGCAGAACGCACCCCTTTTCCCTGAATATGATCCAATGAATGCTGTACCAGCCTCTCAAGCTTTTTACGATCCATACAGAGTCCCTTGTAAATATGATACGGGGATAGATCTATATCCTCAGCACATGTTTGTACATGTACAGCATAGCGCTCAGCAACACTGCCCAGTGCCTTTCCAATCTCCAGCATGTCCTGTCTGCGCATTTCCTGTAGCTGCATACGTTTTTGATTCCCTGCCGTATTCTTATACATATCCACAAATGAAATGATAATCGTATCCACATAGCCATCCAGCTGGCTGCACAGCTTTTCAAAAGCCCGTTGATGGTACTCCACAGTATACTTGGGAGTGAGCAGAATCGGGTCATAGCGAACGATTACACGATCCTTCCCCAGTTGCAGTGCCATATCTTTTACCGCATTTATAATTTCCTTTTTGGATGCTACATGCTCTTCAATATCCTCATGATAGGGTGTCAGCGTAATCTGAAACTGATAAGGAAAGGGTATTTCCCCCAGTCTGTTCATCATGGGAATCGGGTTTTTTGTACAAAACAGGATACCGTCAATATTTTGTTCATTCAGATAGATACGACTGATCTGATGCGGATTGAACGGATTTCTAACATCCACAAAGCCCTCCTGAAGCCGGTTAAAAAACCATGTGCTATAGAATGCCGGTATATCACAGCGTCCGCTTACGAAAAGTATCATGTTATCCCTCATTTCTTTCTTATACCATAACATAGCCTACATCCGAACTGCACGAATCTGGTTTTTATGATGTTTATTCTGATCTAATATCCCTTCAAATACTGCAAAGATGGAAAATCGCATAGTCATGCCATGATAAGGATAGAAAAGATTCCCTTAAAGCTAAATGTAAATAGAAAGCTTTTCAAAATGTTTTACGCAGAGGCAGGACTTTTCACGCTTTTTTCATCTTTCGTAGGTTTCTTTTTTTAACGGTTCCTATCCTTTAAGGCTATAATTACACAAGATTTTTTATAGAATGCGATTCCATATCCTATGATATCTTCATAGCCATCTGCATACAATCCTTCTATATACTTCTGCTTTTTGATTTGTTCACAAGCCTTTTCTGCCATCGGCTTTAGGGCTGCTGCTGCAGATGCAACTTTTAATTCCAGCACGACACCTCTTGACTGCCTGCTTGGTGGAAGAACGACAATATCACTTCGACCCAATCCTGTTTCCTGATTTGATACAATGTGATATTGATTCAACAGTCCAATCAAAACGCCATGATAAAATTTTTCATCATAATCGAAATAACTGATAGATTGAAACAGGATTTGATTCAATATATCGTTAGCCTGTTTTACGTCTTCTCTTATCAATGCCTCCATAAAGGATACACTGCTATGCGCAATCTGTTCATGAAACCATTCACTAAATATGGATACATAAATTCGTTTAATTTCTTTATTGGGTATCATCAGTTGATACACATTTTGTTCTTCATCTATACAGCTGACAGCTTTTAGATATCCGGTATATAACAGAAAACTGTAAACATTGTTGATTTGATCCATTTCTCTGTATGTTATATCATCCTTGATTGTTTTTTCTATTATTCCACCTGATGTCAGAATATCAAATTCATCACGCATATTCGGATTTGCCTCTTTTATATAACGATAAATAATATCATTTCCGCTTGTATTTGCCCAAAAGGATTCTGGTACTTTCCTACTTGTATTGATCAATTTGTCCATATACAACAGAGCACTCCATGGATTATAAATATCACAGCCCCCAAACCGATATCCATCATACCATTCTTTCATTTGGCTTTTGTATTCGCCTGCGTGATAGTTCTGTAAAAGAGAACTGATTTCATTTTTTGTAAAACCAAATCGCTGGTTGGAAGCTTCATCAAAAATGGAATTGACCTTAAAATTGTTTAAACCTGTAAAAATCGATTCTTTTGCGATTCTTAAACAACCGGTCAGAATACCTTTTTCTAAAGCATCATTTGTTTTCAGAGATGCACTAAACACATTCCTCAGAAAGTCTGCCATTTCATCATAGTAGCCATTCAAATATGCAGTCTGTAAAGGTACATCATATTCATCAATCAGAATAATGACTTTTTTCTGAAAATGCAGTTGCATACAAGTACTGATTTTAAATAAAGCATCCATTAAATTGCTTATGGTTGAGGTTTCGTTTTGATACTGTATTAACAAATTCTTCTGTGCAGTATTTAACATCGGACTGTTCAGCAATTCCTGATTTGCATTCACAATATCTGAAATTATAGAACCGAATTTCTCAATTTGCATCTTATAATCAGCTCTTTTCATATCCTTTAAGGTGATGAATATAACTGGATATGCATGTTGATGCAGCCTTGTATGGCAATCATTTGAAATTTCAAGATGATCAAAAAGATACGCATTCTCTTTCTCTTTCGTAGAAAAGAAATAATATAGCATACTCATATTTAATGTTTTCCCAAACCGGCGCGGTCTTGTATACAGTACAACTTTTTCATTAAGCACATCCTTAATGAATAATGTTTTATCAACATAATAATAGCCTTCATCTATCATAGCTTTGAAGTTCTCTATACCGATTGGCAAACGTTTCATATAATCAGCTCCCTTGTGTTTTTATTATACCACGCTATGAATCACTAACAAAAGGGAAATGGCATGGATAGAACTAGTTATGCAATCGTAGCTTCAGTTTCGGATTCCTGTGGAAAAGCAGACCGCAACAATCGGTCTGCTTTTTTCGTTTATGGTAATGTAATGTGCTTCTATTTACATGCTTCAAGTATTTCCTTCATGCGCTTCGCAAGTCCTCTGCACTTCTCACTGCTTAGGGAGCACACCGCTACACGAATTCCCTTATTCACCTTTACAGTATAAATATGCTGCTTCATCAGGCTTTCGTGGAAGACATCACGCAATGCATTATCCTCGATTCTCACAGTTACGAAGAAGCCCTCCTTATAAGGATAGTAATCCAATCCGCAGGCATCCGCTTCTTCTGTAAAGATATCACTTCTCTTTTTCAGCAAATCCACATACATCGCCTTTTCTCTCATATAGGCATCATAATTGGTCGTAGTGACATACGTGAAGTTTTCCATTGCTGCATTGGGAACATTGCTCCATGTTGCTCTGGCAGCTTTCTCAAATACGATTTCTACATCGCGCACAGCTTCCTTTGTCTGTGCTAACAGAATAGCGGCACCACAGCGTAAGCCATAGGAGGTCAGCGCCTTACTGCAGCTGAAGGCAATTACAGCCATAACATTTTCTGAAAAAGCATTAAACGTCTTCATATAATTACGGCAATGCTCTAAATCATAAGAAAAATCAATATAGGCGATATCATTGAGAAGCACCACCGGTACTTCCTTTCCACATTCATTCAGGAATGCCACAACCTCCTGCCACTCCTCCATACGCATAGAGTAGCCAGTTGGATTATGACATGGATCATTGATCACCAGCAGCAGCTTCTTCTGTGTTTTCATAACCTCACGGCAGGCTTCCTTTAAGGATTCTACATTGAAATGATCTTCCTCAAACAGAGAATAGGTTTTCACCTTCAGATTATCCATGGTTGCCATCAGCTTATAGCTGCCCCATGCGATTTCAGGGAGAATGACCGTTTCTCCTTCATCGAGTATTTCCTGCATGGTAATCGCTACTGCTCCGGTTCCTCCCGGTGTGGCAATTACACTGTGTGCAAGGGTTGATCCCGTACCGCCTACAATCCATTCATAGACCTGTTTACGGAAAGAATCATTGCCGACAAAGCTGGCCGCATAGGCAGCCTTTGTTTCCTTTGCAATGTCATTATAGGGTGTAAACACGCTGTCAAAGGCAACGATGGTCCCTTCTTCATTATATAGAGAACCGATGGTCGCATCGACAACCCGCTCTGCACCGATAGCAGCCTTGGCCTCCTTTGCCTTTTTCACAATAGCGAATACTGTATCTTCGATTGGCGCCTTATTGACGTTCTGTTTTACAAAACTCATATTCATCCCTGCTTTCTTTCATCGTTTTGGTACGCTCCGAGTATTTTCACCTCTTCACAAGCCTCTTTTAAATCATGAATCAGATGCTGTTCCTTCGCATCCTTTAAATCTCCTTCTATTTCCACATAGAAATAATATTCCCATGGGCATTCCTTAATCGATCTTGATTTGATACTCTGCATATTAAATCCATATTGAGCGATAATATTCATCGCATGGACGAGTGCTCCTGCCTTGTGATGTGTGGTAAAGGCGAGCGAGAAGCGATTGCCATGAGGAATCAGCTTTTTACTGATGATGATAAACCGTGTCGTGTTCTGTTCACTTGTATTGATATCCTCTGCAAGAATAACCAGACCATACAGCTCTGCGTTTTCCTTGGCGGCAATAGCAGCCTTGGATGTATCATTTTCTTTCGCAACATATTCTGCCGCAAGTGCAGTGTTCGGATATGGTATCAGCTCATAGCCGCGTCCCTCCAGAAATTTCTTTGACTGATAAATTGCCTGATCCTTGGAATACACCTGTTTGATATCCGCCAGAGATGCTCCCTTAACACCAAGCAGATTCTGCGATATTCGCAAATCGTATATATCATTGATATATACATCGTAACGCATCAACAGATCCAGAACCTCTCCCACTTCACCAGTATATGAATTTTCAAAGGGAATGACTCCATAGGCGACTTCCCGCTCCTCAACAGCATGAAAGACATCTTCAAAGGAAGCATAGCTTTTCTTGCGATGGTCCGGGAACACGCGATTTGAAGCTATATGAGAAAAAGCACCCTCTGTTCCGGAGTAACCGATGAAATCCTGATTGATGATCGATCGCTGATATTTTCTGGAGATTGCCATCATTGTACTGATAAATTCAGTATAGCTGTCTCTGTATTTCTCCCGCTGAATAAACGCTGTATTATGTTCGATAACATATTGTTCTCTGGATGTATCCAAAACCTGCATCTGATGCGCCTGCTTGTAACGGATGACATCTTCAACTGCCTGCATGCGCTGTTCAAAAAGTCCCGCCATTTCCTCATCGATGGCATTGATCCGTTTTCGGGCATCATCTAATAAACTCATAAACTCACCCCTGTTTCCACAATATTATACAATAATTCCATTTAACTTCCTATCATAAATTCAAAACTTACATGAAATAATGAAAAGTTTTACAAATTCTGTGCAAATAGTATCATGCGAAATACATCGCTGCTTTCCTGATAAAACATCCAAAGCATATATATGATATCAAGAAGAAAGCATCAGCTGCTGATAAATAGATTGTATCCTGAAGTGCTTCACCTTGACTTTGTAAATTCGGATATCCCTCATGTTTTCATTCAATTTTCATAAACTGAAATTATTTTCATAAATTTGTGTTTTTTTCTTGTAATTATGCATAAAGTATATTATCATATTGGTAATTGGAGTGATTTGACCATGATACAGAAAGCATACTTTTATTACTTTGAATAGTCCGTTATAAAGCCATCGAAATACTCATGGTTATTTTCACTTTATAACGAGCACACAAAAGCATCTGCGAACCACACAGGATGCTTTTTTTTCATAAAAGGGAGGATATTGTTATGAAATTACACGTTGATTTAAAGGAGAACGGATATGACATCCTGATGGAACACGGGATACTATATCGTTTAAATGACTATATTGATTTAAACCGTAAGGTGATGATTGTTACAGACAGCGGCGTACCGGAGGCCTATGCAAACATTGTTCGGGAGCAATGTAAAAAAGGATATGTGCATATCATTGAACAGGGCGAGGATTCCAAGGATCTTGCCGTTTTCAAGGAAATCAATGAGGATCTGCTAGCACACAAGTTTTCCAGAAAGGATTGTGTAATCGCGCTTGGAGGAGGAGTTGTCGGCGATCTGGCAGGTTATGTGGCAGCCTCCTATATGCGGGGAATCGACTTCATACAGATTCCGACAACAACACTGTCGCAGATAGACTCCAGTATTGGTGGAAAGGTCGCTATCAATCTGGATGAGGTCAAAAATATTGTCGGTGCCTTCTATCAGCCGAAAATGGTCTTTATTGATCCGGATACATTGCAGACACTTCCCCGAAGACACTATATCAACGGCTTGATAGAAGCATTGAAAGCCGGACTGATCTATGATGCCTCCCTGTTTGCATTGTTTGAACAGGGGGATATTGAAAAAGATCTCGATACGATAATTGAAAAAGCACTGTATGTGAAAAAGAGTGTTGTTGAGCAGGATGAACGGGAACAGGGCTTGCGTAAGATTCTGAACTTTGGTCATACCATCGGACATGCTATTGAAAGCTATTATCACCTAAGTGAATACCTGCATGGAGAGTGTGTTGCCTTGGGGATGCTGTATTTCATCGATGATGAACAGCTGAAGCAGCGTGTAATCAGCGTGTATGAGCGTCTGGGTATCCGCACACATGTGGATTTTGATCCGGAAGCGGTATATCAGCTTTTATGCAGAGATAAAAAAGCGGACGGCGATCATGTAACGATTGTCCATGTTCCAAAAGCCGGAACAGCTCAGCTAATAGAAACCCCGCTTCATAAAGTACGTACGATATTGAAAGGAACATCAGCATGAAAAATACATTCGGACATAATTATTCTGTAACAATTTTTGGAGAAAGCCATGGAGAAGCCATCGGCTGCGTGATTGACGGTCTTGCGCCCGGAATCAAACTGGATATGGATTTTATAGCCTCTGTCATGGAAAAGCGAAAAGCAAAGGGTAGAATATCCACACAGCGAAAAGAGGAAGATGAACTGCATATCGTCAGTGGCTATTTCAATGGTCATACAACCGGTACACCGTTGACGATTCTCATTGAGAATACAAACACAAGAAGCAATGATTACGAAAAAACAAAGTATCGGCTGCGTCCTTCTCATGCGGACTATACTGCCAATGAGAAATATATGGGCTGGCAGGACTATCGCGGAGGTGGTCATTTCAGCGGCAGAATTACTGCACCGCTGGTAGCGGCAGGTGCAATCGCCATGCAGGTGTTGAAGGAAAAAGGAATTTTGATAGGGAGCCATATACAGAAAAGCAGAACGATTCAGGACATTCCGTTTTCTGATAATATTGAGGAATTACAAGCACAAATCGAACGGGTCAATACGATGGATTTTGCTGTATTGGATACAGACGCAGCTTTTGCCATGAAAGCGATGATTGAGGAAGCGGCAAATGAAGGTGACAGTGTAGGCGGTATTCTGGAGAGCTGTATTCTAAATGTTCCGGCTGGTCTGGGAGAGCCGTTCTTTGACTCGCTGGAAAGCACGTTGAGCCATCTGTTATTCAGTGTGCCTGCGGTAAAGGGAATTGAATTCGGACTGGGCTTTGGATTTGCGGATATATATGGAAGTGAAGCCAATGATCCAATCACCTATGACAACGGCTTTCATACTGCCACAAACAATAACGGTGGAATCAACGGTGGTATTTCCAATGGAATGCCGATTCGCATCCGTACGGTCATTAAGCCGACAGCATCTATATATAAAGAACAGAATACAGTGGATTTAAAGACTCACGAGGCAGTGAAGCTGCAGATTCAGGGACGCCATGATCCGGCAATTATCCATCGGGCTAGAATCGTCGTGGACAGTGTGCTTGCCATTGGCATTCTGGATCAGCTGATGGAACGATCAGCGACCCTGACAATGAAATAAAAAACAGCACAGTAATATAGATAAGAGGAGGAAGCAGTTATGATTATCACAATGAAGAAAAGTGCAACAAAAGCAGATATCGAGCATGTCATGAAGCAGCTGAAGGATAAGGGCCTTCAGATTCATGAGAGCATTGGTGAAAACCTCAATGTCTTCGGTGTCGTTGGAGATACCTCACAGGTTGACCCAAAGCGCATTGAGGCGAACAAGCATGTGGAAAGCGTTGTTCGTGTTTCATCCCCGTATAAGAAGGCAAGCCGTATGTTTCATCCGGAGGATACGGTTGTCGAGGTGAATGGCATTAAGATTGGCGGAAAGGAAAAAATTGTTGTTATTGGCGGACCCTGCTCCGTTGAGGGGAAAGATATGATTTGTCATATCGCCCATGAGGTAAAGGATGCAGGAGGAGTGATGCTGCGTGGAGGAGCCTACAAGCCAAGAACAAGTCCGTATGCATTTCAGGGTATGGGGACAGAAGGAATTCTGGCGCTTGCTCAGGCAAGAAAGCAAACTGGTCTTCCTGTTGTCACAGAATTGATGAGTGCCGATAAGCTGGATGAATTCATAGAGCATGTCGATGTGATTCAGATCGGCGCCAGAAATATGCAGAACTTTGATCTATTAAAGGCTGTCGGTAAAACAGACAAGCCGGTACTGCTGAAACGCGGACTTGCGAATACGATTGAAGAATGGATCATGTCCGCAGAGTATATTCTTTCTGAAGGTAATACGAATGTCATGCTGTGTGAGCGCGGTATCCGTACCTTTGAACCTTATACACGAAATACCCTCGACCTGAGTGTGGTTCCTATTATCAAGAAAAAAACACATCTTCCGATTATTATAGATCCAAGTCATGCGACCGGTGATTGGGAGCTTGTGGAGGCTGCTTCGCTTGCCGCAATCGCAGCAGGTGCCGACGGTCTGATTGTAGAAGTACACGATCATCCGGAATGCGCATGGAGTGATGGCGCACAGTCCCTCAAACCGGATAACTTCAAGGAGCTGATCCGCAAGGGAAAGGCCATCGCAGGTGTGATCGGGAGGGCGATGTAAATGAAAGCCCGTATAGCACCATCAACCTGCAGTGGGCATGTTGTCATTCCGCCAAGTAAAAGCATGGCGCATCGTGCAATTATCTGTGCTGCTCTGGCAAACGGCACCAGTGTCATAAAAAATGTTGCCTATTCGCAGGATATTAAAACCACGATTGCCGGCATGCAGCAGCTGGGTGCCGATATCCGCATGGAAGAAGATCAGGTTACTGTTACGGGAATCAAAAATTTTACAGTAAAGGATAAAGAAGTGTTTTGCTGTGAATCCGGCTCCACCCTGCGCTTCTTCATTCCCATCTTCTCTCTCTGCAATCAGGAAATCACCTTCACGGGACAGGGCAGACTGCTGCAGCGTCCGCAAAAGGTTTATGAGGATTTGTTCCATGCGCAGGGACTCACCTTCAGACAGGATGCATCCGGCATCACGATACGCGAATGTCTGCATGCCGGTGATATCACTCTGCAGGGTGATATCAGTTCACAGTTTATCAGTGGATTGCTGTTCACACTGCCGCTTTTGCAGGAGGATTCCACCATTCACATCCTTCCGCCCTTTGAATCCAGAAGCTATGTTGATCTTACTCTGCAAATGCTGGAAACCTATGGCATCCAAGCTTCCTTCAAAGATGATCTGACCATTCACATTCCGGGTAATCAGCAGTATAAAGCATGTGACTATACGATCGAAGGAGACTATTCCCAGCTTGCCTTCTTTGCGGTTCTTGCCGCATGCAATCATGATCTTACCATCACCGGTGTTCATCACGATTCCAGGCAGGGAGATAAAAAAATACTCTCGATACTGAAGGACTTTGGTGTACGCATCGAAGAGGTAAAAAACGGCTACCATATTTATAAAAGCAGCCTGCAGGGCTGTAGAATCGATCTTGCGGATTGTCCGGACCTCGGGCCAATTTTAACTGTCCTTGCTATGTATTCCCCGGGAAATACCAACATCTTCAATGCTGGCAGACTGCGAATCAAGGAAAGCGACCGCATTGAAGCAATGGAACAGGAGCTGCGCAAATTCGGTGTGGATATTCATTCCACAGAGGATGAAATCTTTATCACCGGTAACTCCTCCTATACCTGTACAAGCGAGCTTTCCTCCCATAATGATCACCGAATCGTTATGGCACTCAGTGTTGCAGCAGCCTGCAGCAATACCCCCTGCAGCATTGATGGTGCACAGGCAATCCAAAAAAGCTACCCTACCTTCTTTGAAGATTTGCTGTCCATCGGTGGAAAGGTGGAGCTGCTATGATACAGGAGAACACGCGCTTTCTTATTGTCGGATTAGGGCTGATCGGCGGCAGCTATGCCATGGGCTTAAAGAAAAACGGCTATCATGTAGATGCTATTGAAATTAACCAGCTCAGCATCGACTATGCAATCAAGCATAATATCATCGATCGCGGCTCAACATTCGATATTGACTATATAAAGGAAGCCGATATCATAATAAGCGGCCTATATCCTAATATGACGGTAGACTGGATAACCACCTATCAGAAATACTTTAAGCCAGGTGCTCTGATTACAGATGTAAGCTCCGTAAAAACAGGTGTTGTAGAACCCATTCAGAAAATCATTCGCAGTGATGTGGAATTCATCAGCTCTCATCCAATGGCAGGAAAGGAGGTCAGCGGAGTAAAATTCGCAGATGACTCTATTTTCCATATAGCCAACTTTATTATTCTGCCTACAAAACGCAATACACAGGATGCGGTTACGACCATGCGGCAATTTGCTGAAATTCTCGGCTTCAGTAATATCTCCGAACTGACTGTGGAGCAGCACGATGAGATGATTGGATTTGTATCACATCTGACGCATGCTATTGCGGTTTCTCTTATGAACACCAATGACAACACCCACTTAGTAGAATACACCGGTGACTCCTTCCGTGATTTGACAAGAATTGCGAAGATCAATGAGAATCTGTGGAGTGAGGTATTCTTTTTGAATAAAGAGAATCTGATTCGGGAAATTGATGATTTCATTGCGGAGGTCAATCATCTGAAGGCTGCATTGGAACAGGATGATGTGGATGGCCTGAAAGAGCTGTTTATTCAATCTACCGCAAGACGTAAGCTGTTTGATCGATAGGAGGGTATCCATATGGAACAGGAGCCGTATCTGGAAGAGGAAGATAAAGACCAGCTATGCAAAAGGGACTGTAAAAGCATTGCCGGTTCTCTGATTTTCTATTATGTTTTATTATTTGCCTGTGCCTTTACCTTAGGGATCATAAGCAGTGCATTCCTCATGACAGGCGCTTCGCAAACAGAATTTGAAACCATCACAAGCATCTTCAGTATGATAGCAACCTGCTTTGTAACGATCTTAACGCTCGTAATATATAAAAAGAAGCTGCATGTAACAATACCGCACTCCCTATGCAAGGAGTGGAACTTTCTTTCCATTCTTCGCTATACAATCATCGGTATGGGATTGTCAGGAGCAGCAGGAATCCTCATACAGCTAATCAATCAGATACTCATCAAGTTTGGCTGGGTCATGACAACGCCGGATTTCTCCATGAAGCCGGATATCACCTACAATCTAATCATTGTACTCTCTTCCTGTATCCTTGCGCCGATCATGGAAGAGCTTCTCTTTCGCGGATTGATTTTACAAACGCTGAAAAGATATGGCAATGTCTTCGCAATTCTTGTGACAAGCCTGCTGTTTGCATTGCTGCATGGAAATATTCCGCAGAGTGTTCCTGTTTTTGCTCTCAGTGTTATTATTTGCTATGTTGTTTTGAAGTCAGGAAGTATTCTGCCCGGGATAGCGATTCATTTTCTGAATAACGCTTTTGCGATCATGGAAGTCTCCTTTCTTTCAGACAACGGCCAGATTTCTACAGTCTTTATTGTATTAGAAGCTCTGTTTCTGCTGTATGCGCTGTATGTCCTCTTTCAGAAAAGACTGGTCATACGAAATTATGTAATTCATAACAGAGGCTATCGCGTTCGCGCCTTTTTCAGTAACTGGATAGCAATCCTCTTTCTGGTCTTATGTGTTTTCATTATAATTACAAGTTTTCAACGTATATAAAACAAGGATGCGCCTGTCTACACATCGCGGCAGAAAGAAGCATCCCTTTTATTTGCTTCTTCGCTGACAGCTATAGCTGAATTGGTAAAGCTGCATTATGCTGTCCCTATTTGGGTTTGTCAATTCTATATGAACCCTGAAGAAACGCAGCTTATCAGGTGAAAACAGATAATTATCCCTGTATTGCAAGGGGAAAATAAACAGGAAGGAATACATGCAAAAGTAGTATGAGAAGCCTCCGGTTTCAAGGCTGCTTACAATGAAAATCACTTTTTCTATTGCAGTTTCATACTGTCATGTCCATACTGTAGGCAGGAGGTGATTACATGGAGGATTTTCTGCATGCGACGGCATGGACAATGACTGAGCCACAGCCCTATGGACTATTTCATATCGTTATATTGCTTGGTGGTATTCCTCTGTCTGTTATGCTGGCATGGAAGCTTAGAAAGGTGAATGAGCGCTGCTATCATCGTATACTGTTTGTAATAGCAGTGATTTTACTGCTATCTGAATTATATAAACAGCTGTTTCATTTTTATGTCATGGATAACAAAACCTATGACTGGTGGATTTTTCCTTTTCAGCTATGCACTCTTCCCATGTATCTTTGCGCACTTCTTCCCTTTATGAAAAAAAGCAGATGGCTGATTCCTCTGGAAACCTTCCTGATGGATTTCAATCTGCTTGGTGGACTGATGGCGCTGCTGGTACCGGATGGTCTCATGCATCCTTATATCACTTTGACTCTGCACGCCTTTATCTGGCACCTTCTTCTTCTCTTTGTTGGCTTTTTCATCGGTTTTTCAAGACACGGTGATACATCTTTTTCAGGCTATATAAAAACTCTTCCCATTTTATTTGTCTGCATAGGAATCGCCACACTGCTCAATGTTTTATTTCACTCCTATGGAGATATCAATATGTTCTATATCAGTCCTTATAAAATCACTACTCAGCCTGTATTCTCTCAGATTATGAAGCATACTGGCATATGGATCGGCAATATCATTTATATTACGGCAATGTGTATCGCTGCCTTTCTCATTCACAGAATGTTTGCCACGCTTCGTCAAAGCTGCGAGAAATAAGCTGATATCCTCCATCTGTACAAAGCTTCCACACCTCATCACTGCTCAAACCCTTCTGTAAGACACGCTGTACATTGCAGCGATCGCTTTTTTCATAAAAAACCTCTGCCTGCTCTTTGCTTAGACCACCGCGGCTTTTTCTGTCAATGAGTCTGTCGCGCAGCAGATTTTCCTCTGCCTGTATAAATACACAATAGTCACATAGTGTAGAAAGAGAGCGATAGGGTTCCTCATCCAACAGAAGATAATTTCCTTCCACAAGAAGGATACTGCCTGTAACGTGCAACTTATGCTTTAGCGGCTCATGAAGATTACGATCATATACCGGCCACCAGGTATCGCTTCTTTTTGTTTCCTTTATCAACGCATACATTGCTTCTGCATCAAATGTTTCCGGAGCGCCTTTTATTTCCTTTAGTTTTTTTCCATTAAGCAAATGAGAATCCAGCCAGGCATTCGTATAATGAAATCCATCCATACCGGCATACTGCATATCCTCACAGCCCAATTCTCTGGCAAACTGACAGAGTGCTATAGCAAGTGTGGATTTTCCTGTAGCAGGAGGAGCGGCCAAAAAGACAATGAGTCTTTTTCCTGATTCTTTTTGCAGCTGTATGATATGTTGAAGAAACGGCACAAATATTGTTTTGATATCCGCTTCCCTGTATTTTGCCTGTACTTCATATCCATTTACCTGGATTGCTAACGTTCGTATACCCATTGTATCACCCTTTTTTTCATTATAAGTGGTTTTTAGTTATTTTCAAAGTATATAATTTAGATTTTTTACATTCTGTTGCATAGCAGCTCTCATTTGATTTTAGCAGTCAGACAAACAATCTTAATAATGCTTAAATCCAGTACAATCCCTACTGACAGTATGCTATGATGATTACTGTTAAAATGATTACTGATAAACACACGGCTGTATGCTACAGCTTTTCAGAGGCTGTAGATTGCAGTCTAGTACTCACAGAAAGGAAACTCATGAATATAGAGAAGAAATACCGTATTGTTAAAATCTCTTTCATCCTCGTATCCTGCTTATTATGTATTGTATTGTATGCCATAGGAACCTATATCAGTGAACGTAAGGAAGAGCAGCGATTCGCAAAAAGCATCCGTGGAACCTATGTCAGTGCCGATAGCTTTACGAATATCAGTCTGGATGATGAGGAGCAGCTTTATTATTTGTCTGGTACTCGTGTCTCTCACGGTAAATATAAGAAGCTTAATGAGCAGGTTTTTAAGCTGCTTTCCGGATCTTTGAAGGGCGCCTACATCGTTAAGGATTCCAATGGTGATATTATTTTTATCGAGCAGGATACGTATGCCGATCGGTTTAAAAAATACGATAATCAGATTACCATTGTATCGGAATGAGAAACTTAAACTGCATGTTTCCATGCGTATGTTTCCACAGGCCGCATTCAGGAAGGAATATATCCTTTTTTTTGCTTTCCGCTATTTTCTATACATTGGGAATCAGTGGATATGAATTGTAAGCCGCTTCTAATTCGTGTATAATAATGCAGTATGCGAAATGGAGGGATTTTTGAATGGAAGTTATGAAGAAATTTATAAGCTACTATAAGCCATATAAGACTGTATTCTTTCTTGATATGTTCTGTGCACTTGTGATCAGTGCAGTGGATCTTGCATTTCCACAGATTCTGAGCTATCTGAATACTACATTTTATATTCAACCAAAGGATATGATTATGGACAGTCTGCTTCTGCTAGGTGCAGGACTGCTTGTGATGTATATCGTTCGTGCAATCTGCCGGTATTATGTAACAGCACAGGGACATATTATGGGAGCACGTATGGAGAGCGATATGCGCCAGGATTTGTTTGATCAGTTTGAGCGGCTGTCCTTCTCCTACTATGACCGGAACAATACCGGTGAAATGATGAGCAAGCTGGTTTCTGATTTGTTTGATATTTCAGAGTTTGCGCATCACGGACCGGAAAATGTATTTATCTCGCTATTGAAAATTATCGGTTCCTTTCTATTACTGCTGTACATCCATGTACCGCTGACTCTGATTCTGATTGCAGTAACGCTGGTTATGCTGATATTCAGTATGCTGCAAAATAAGAAAATGCAGGCAACCTTTATGGATAACCGCCGTAAGATTGCCGGTGTCAATGCAAGCCTGCAGGATTCTCTTGCCGGTATCCGTGTTGTGAAATCCTTCGCCAATGAGGATATTGAGCGTGATAAATTTTCTCACAGCAATCAGCTGTTTCTACAGTCCAAGACGAATAACTATTACCGTATGGGACTGTTCCATGCCGGGAATAATTTCTTTCAGGGAATGCTGTATCTGACAATTCTGGTTGCCGGCGGTTATTTTATCGCCAATGGAACACTTGATCCAATTTCTCTTGCGACCTATGCACTGTATATCAACATCTTTGTGGCACCAATTGAGGTTCTGGTTGAATTTACAGAGATGTTTCAAAAGGGCTATTCCGGCTTCAAGCGATTTCTGGAAGTCATTGAAACAGAGCCGGATATTCAGGATGCACCGGATGCGCAGGAGCTGAAGGATGTTCAGGGTGTCATCGATTATGATCATGTGACCTTCTCCTATAATGATGAAGAGCATGTTTTGGATGATGTTTCTATACATATCGAAGCAGGCCGTTCCATTGCTCTGGTTGGACCAAGTGGCGGAGGAAAAACGACAATCTGTTCCCTGCTTCCAAGGTTTTATGATGTAAAAAATGGAGCTGTGCGTGTGGATGGACAGGATATTCGATCACTGACACTGGAAAGTCTTCGTAAGGCAATCGGTATCGTTCAGCAGGATGTTTATCTGTTTACCGGAAGCGTAAAAGAGAATATTGCATATGGAAAACCGGGATGTACAGATGAAGAAATTATTGAGGCCGCAAAAAAAGCAAATATTCATGATTTCATCATGGGACTGCCGGATGCCTATGATACCTATGTCGGTGAGCGAGGTACACGACTTTCCGGAGGTCAGAAGCAGCGTATCAGTATTGCCCGCGTCTTCCTGAAGGATCCGAAAATATTGATTCTGGATGAGGCCACAAGTGCACTGGATAATGAAAGTGAACGGCATATTCAGAAAAGTCTGGAAGAGCTGGCAAAGAACAGAACCTGTATTACGATCGCACATCGTCTTTCCACCATACGCAATGCAGATGAAATTATTGTTATCTCTGAAAATGGTATGGAGGAAAGAGGAACACACAATGAGCTGCTTGCGAAGGGCGGCACCTATGCCAAATATTATCATATGCAGTTTGAAGGTCTTGATTTTGATGAACAGACACGTGAGACCCTTCATTCCAGACAATAGACTAAAAGCACGGTTATGCGCCGTGCCTTTTTATTACACTTCCTGTGATGTTCCTTCTGATGTTCAGCAGGCTATAAACACGATCTGTGTTACGGCAGTCTTGAATAATGCACATGCACCAGCTTCTTACCTTGCGGATAGCTGCGATAAATTTGTGTTTCTCTGCCCTTATTCACAATGCATTCCCCACTTTCCTTCATCGTCGCATGCAGCGTCCAATAAAAGCGTACAATCGTGATATCACAGAATTCCTGAATTTTAACATCATCCTGTCGCAGATCACGCGTTTCATACTGTGCCATCGCCCCATGATAGAAGGATGCGAGAATAGCCTCGAGTCCTTCCACTTCACCCTTGGGAAAAATCATGGAGCACTCATCCTGATCACTCCATACCTCACGAATAAGCGAATCGCTACAGGTATTCACTGACTGTATATAGTTTTCCAGTTCTTTCATACGTTACCACCTCAATATAATCGTACGCACAGCTGGAAGGATTGCAAGAACAAATTTAAAAAGCTTATGCTTTTTGTTCGGTATCGAACAGATATTTTCTGATTTCCTCAAGACTGTTGCAGCTTTTCAGCATATGCGTCTGTTCATCATCAGAAACAATCCGAACAATGCGACGAAATATTTTACTGTATTCCGTACTGATATCCTCACCAATCGCAGCAAAGAATACAAGGTCAACAAGCTGATCATCCCATGCTATTGTATGGTCGAGCTTAATAATCAGTATCACGGAATTCTTTACTGCTTTTTTTGTACCATGCGGTACGGCAACACCACGTCCGATTGCAGTTGATGAATACTGTATTCTATCATAGACGGACTCTTCAAATGATGCTGTAACATATCCGTTATTCAACAAATAGGTACAATATTTATGGATGAGAGATTTGCGATTTTCACAGCTGTCCTGAAAATAACAGAGATAGCTGTCAAACATGGTACGCAGCTCCAGGGTATGCTTGATTTCTCTGGCAAAAATCCAGTGCCGAATTTGGGCGCTTGATGTTTCTGTAAACAGGTGATCGATATTTATGATATTGGATGCATGCAGCCGATGGGTGGTAGCATTCAGTATGAGATCATGTTGATTCTCCTGCTCTTTTGATATTTCATCACTACGTATGATTCTTACGATTTCTATTTCACCAAATGATGATTCCACCATACTTTTTATATAGGATTCAAATGTAATACCGGCATCACAAATCAATAAGCAGCGTATGGAACGGATATTTTTGGAGCGATTCAAGGCTCCGACAATATGAAGACAGATAAATCCAAGCTCATTGGCATCGAAATAAATGTGCTCCTTCTCTTCAATTTTGTCAATCGTTGTCATAATTGCTACATAGACCTCTGTATATTTCGTTTTGATTGCTTCCAGCAGAGGATTCTCACTAGAAATACCATACTTCATTCTCCGTATAGCTGGCTTCATATGATTGCAAAGATTTTGTTTGAGCTGTTTATCCTCCGACAGGTCGACATTTAGACGTTCTGAGACCAAATATATAAATTTTTCCAGCATGACATTATCCAATTCCTGAAACTGTTCCTGATTTTGCTGCTTACGGGTTGAAAGTATCACTCGTTCCAGATAATATATTTCCTCCTCGGGAAGAGATACATGAAAGGCCTGCTCCAATTTCAGTTTCATGATCGTTGCTACATAGTATTCCTGTAGATCGGTGCTGATGGTTGTCTGTTTTTGTACAGACCTATCAATGCGACAGCGTGTCAGCAATATACAGCATTTGAGAATGAGCATACCGAAATCATAATCACAGTAATGGGTATTTAGATTGATTTCCGATGATTTGACAATCGGAATTATCATACGAATCATCTGTGCATCAAATATAGCTTTCATTTTCTGATATACTTCATTCGGAAGTCGAACATCCAGATCATTGTGCTGATATTCCTGAATCGGTAGGGTTTCCACATAACGATAAAAAAGATTTCGGATTTGCTCCTCCGGTCCCTCCAGTGATAATCCAAAGCTTGCCCGCTTTTGAAGCTTACAATCATATTTCTCTGCAATCTGTTCTACTTCTTCTAAAACAGGCATGAGCGATGATTTTGAACGATATATCGCATCCGCAATTTCCTCCATACGAATTGCATTCCTATAAGTTAAAAGCATATGCAAAACAGTATGTAAATCACTTCCCTTTTTCAATGGTGCAGAGGCTTCAAAGCGATTTAATTGCAGCTGTCGATAAATCGCCTCTCTCTGTTTTTGTGTGCAGTGAAGACGTATGCCGATATTCGGTTTTTTTATCAGCGAGGCTCCATGAAGAAGCTGCAGGAAATTCATGTCCTGAAGGTCACTGTGTATCGTGCGCGGAGATACCGAAACCTGTTTGGCAAGCTCTGCTACAGTTAGAAATTTCTGTTCCTCTAATAGGATACTCAAAAGTTCCATCCACCTTTGTGTTTTTTTCATGATAAGCCTCCAGTTCACTGTCTTTCTCTATATGTTATCACCCATTGATAATACGCCAGGAGCCGGCAGCACGCAGGTTATTTTTAATCCTCGTAAAAATGATACAGGCTTTGTATATTTCAAATATCCTGCAATCCCTGCAAGGAGCACATACGGAGGTGAGTGCTGTCAGTCAGTAAATAACAGCACCTGGTTTTAGCTTTCTTCCATAGAAATTATATCATAGTTTCCAAATATAGCTGTCTGGAAAAAATTGCAGGAATTCCTGCAAATGTTGAAAAAAGGTAATGACTTTCTCTGTTGAATGTTGAAGATACCAGTTGATATAGTAGAGATGCAAGGAGGAACAGCAATGAAGAAAACAGCACATTGTATTCATCATACACATTGGGATCTGATCTGGTATTTCACAGCACAGGATGCAACCGTTCAGCTGTGCTATAATATCAAGGAGATGCTGGAAGGCTTTCGTAGCGGAAGAATAACGGATTTCTTCTTTGACGGACAAAGTGCCCCGATTGATGAATACAGAAAGCTTCACCCGGAGGACGAGGCATACATACGATCTCTGGTTAAGGAAAAAAAGCTGATGATTGGCCCTTTTCACTCACAGCTTGACTGCTTTATCTGCAATGGTGAATCAGTAATCAATAATCTGCGACTTGGCATTCAGTCGGCAAAAGATCTCGGTCATATCTCCAGAGTAGCCTATCTGCCAGATTCCTTTGGTCATTCCTGGGATTTTCCCAAGATATTTCATCAGTTTGGAATAGAGGATTTTGTTATAACGCGCGGTGTAGGAGATGATTACAACCTTGGCAGTGAATTTTATATGAAATCAAATGATGGCAGTGAGCTGCTGGTATGCACGATGATTGCAGGCTACGGATATGGCTGCTACGCATTCCGCAACGGCACATTATTCGATGAGTCTGCTCTTGATTACAACAAAATCAGTGTACAGCATTTGATTGAGCGGCTCTTATCCTACTCTACTCTTGACCAGGAATTTGTATTTCCGCTGGGCTTTGATCAAAATCCGGCGATGTTGGATATACCCGAACGGATTGCGGACTATAATTCACAGCAAACAGATATTGAATTTGTATCAACAACTTGGCAGGAGTTTTGTAATCATGTAAGAGAGCATGGTCAGAATTTAAAATGCCATGAGCATGAATTATTTTCAACGCAGTATCATCGTGTGCATCGCTCCATTTTTTCAGCGCGCTCCGATATCAAAGCATTGCAGGATGCCTGTGAGCGGAAAATCACCTATGGTCTTCAGCCGCTGATGACAATGCTTGATGCACAGGGGATACCGTATGACCATGGTCTCATTGATGAGATATGGAATCGACTGTTGCGTTGTCAGACACATTCCTCTGCGACACTGACGGATGAAACGAATGATTATATTCAGCAGGAAACACAGAATGCCTACAATTTGATCACTTCCAATACAATATATCTAATGAAGCTATTATCCCTGTCTCTACAAAGGACAGAGGAGGGCTATCCACTGCTTGTATGCAACACACTCCCCTATACAAGAACACAGACCGTACATACAACCGTACAGACAGGAAAGCCTGACTTCCGAATTCTACAGGATGGAAAAGAACTGCCGTATACACATATAGCGACAGTAAAAAAGAATTGTGGTGTTTTACGAAAGGATATCCGAAATATGGACCCTAAGGGCTATTATTATGAAACTGAAATCATATTGCAGATTGATGATATGAAGGGGTTTTCCTATCAAACACTGTATATTCAGGATATTGATCAGCCATCTGCCTGTTATGAACTGGCGCAGGTTCCATTTATTGAAAATACCCGATTCCGTATCCATAAGGATGCAGAGGGTGTACATGTCTTTGATTATTGGAGTAATAAGGAACATCGCAGAGCTATCTATCTGGAGGAGTCGGGTGATGAAGGAGACAGCTTTGATTATTCTCCTCCAGAATATGACTGGATTCTTACGGATGCGTTTGAACATGCGGAAGTTTCCTGCGTACAAAACATGACCTATAGCTGTATGACCTTGACAGGTACTATGGAGATACCCCAAAATCTAAAAAATAGAAAAGATAGAATCCTAACTTCCGGTATGCATTATAAAATCAAGCTTGAGCTGATTGATACGGCTACTATCCGTGTTTCAGGAACCATAGATAATTCCGCAGTAGATCATCGTGTACGACTGGTTTTCACCGGAAAAGCACCGCACTCTTACTCACTTGCAGGAACACAATACAGCTACATAAAACGCGAAAGCGCCCCGGCAGCTTTACATACCTGGAAAGCGGATGGCTGGTTTGAAGAGCCTAGTCCGACATGGCCCTTATTAAATCATGTATCTGTAGAAGATGATGAAGTCATGAGTGTTATGACGAAAAGCAGTAAGGAATATGAATTGATAGACGAAGGAAAAAAGGACATCGCAGTCGTATTATTCCGGTCATACGGTGCTATGGGATATCCGGATCTGCATCGTCGTCCGGGCAGACCCAGCGGTTTGGACTACATGATATTTCAAACACCGAAATGTCAGATGCTGAAGGAAAACAGTTTTGATCTGGCTCTGACGTGGTATGAAAGCTATGACGGTAATCGTATATGCCAGGATTACATTCACTATGCCTGCCCGCAAATCTGTTTTGAAGGACAGCATTTTGATAAATCAGTACATCCAATATCCTATTTTCCTACCAATCCACTGGAGCATAGGCTTCCGGATTCCTGGAGCTTTCTGAATATGGATGAGCTTCAGGGCTGCTTCGGTTCCCTTGTCAAGGAAAAAGATCACTGGCTTCTTCGCCTGTATAACAATGAAATAGAGCCGGTATCCTGCGGTATAATACATAGTGATGAACCACTTGCATTCACACAGACTACACTGGATCATGCAATACACAAACCACTATCCAATGAGCTGGAACCTCTGCGTAAGGGAGAGCTCAGAATGATACAGATAGAAAGAAAATAAAGGAGGATTTGTTTATGAAACGCATTATTGGAGTATGTGCCTGCCCGGCAGGAATTGCCCACACGTATATGGCCGCCGAGAATCTGGAACGGCAGGGAAAAAAGCTGGGCTTTCAGGTAAAAATTGAAACAAATGGTTCCGGAGGGGTAGAGAACCGATTGAGTGAGGAAGATATCAAGGAAGCAGACTATGTGATCATTGCGGCAGATACCCGTGTGGAAATGGAGCGATTCAGAGGGAAAAAACTCCTGGAGGTTTCTGTGACAGATGCCGTAAGAAAAGTAGAAAGTGTATATGAAAAACTGAATGATTCATTAAAAGAATATTAAATGAGAAAGAGGAGAAAATTATGAATTGGAAAAAAAGCTATAATCATCTGATGTCCGGTGTTTCTTACTTCCTGCCATTTGTTGTAGGTGGTGGAATTATGCTGGCATGTGCATATCTGTTTGATTTTCAGAATGCCAACACGGCAACCTTCGGATCATCCAATGTTTTCGTTTCCTGGCTGAATCAGATTGGCGGATTGGCAATGGGATATATGTTTCCAATTATGGGAGCTTATATTGCTTATTCCATAGCTGACCGGCCGGGGCTTCTGACCGGTATGGTTGCCGGTGCATTGGCAGCAAACGGAGGCTCCAGTTTTCTTGGCGCAGTCATCGGTGGCTTCGCAGCCGGTTATATTATTCTCGGTTTGAAAAAAATGACTGCCGGGATTCCTCGATCTCTGGAAGGAATAAAAACACTGCTGATATTCCCAATACTGGGTCTTGCATTAACAAGTCTTGCCATGCTGGCAATCAATTCTGTCGTTGCCCCAGTCAGCAATGCACTGACAGATTTCCTTTCCAGTCTCAGTGGTACGAATGCTGCACTGCTCGGGGCAGTAATCGGTGCTATGCTGGCACTTGATCTGGGCGGTCCCATCAACAAAACTGCATATTTATTCTCTGTTGCAACACTGACAGCAGCAGATGGAGGAACAGTTCCATCGGTTGTCATGGCTTCCTGTGGCTGCAGTGCAATGGTCATTGCGACAAGCTGTGCTGTCGCCTGCACCCTGTTTCCTAAAAAGTTCAGTGAAAATTTGCGAGGGGCAAAAATCGCCGCGTATATCATGGGACTCAGTTTCTTTGTAGAAGGAGCCATTCCCTTTGTAGCAGACCGGCCTAAGAAAATTCTTCCTTCCTTATGTGTTGGTGCAGCAGTAACGGGAGCTCTGGTAGCCATGTTTGGAATTACACTTTCCGCACCAATTGGTGGTCTGGAAACATTGCTTCTTGTCAGCAATATCCCGTTGTATCTGTTATCCTTTGCGGCAGGAACAGCTGTCGCAGTCTGTATGATTTATCTCTTCATCAGAAATGAACCGGATCAGGAGTAAGACATGGAGTTGATCAATGAGAATCTGATTCTCCTTGATATGAATCTGCAGTCTAAGGATGATATTATATCCTGCATTGCGGATACACTGGAGAATAATCAGCGGCTGTGTGATAAGCAGCAATACATTCGGGATGTTTATACACGAGAGGATGAAATATCTACAGCCATGGGCTCCAGCATTGCTATACCGCATGCATTGTCACTGGGCGTTAAACATACGTCTCTGGTCTTTCTTCGTCTTCAAAATCCGGTTCAATGGGATGATGATCAGGTTCAGATGGTATTCGGAATAGCTGTACGCAAGGAAAACAGTGGAAATGAGCATCTTAGAATTCTTTCTAATCTGGCAAGGAAGCTGATGAATACGGGATTTACAAATGAGCTTCTACAGGCAGTCAATCAAAGCTGCTGTCTAAATCTGCTAAAGGAATGCAGTATCGGCTGAAGGAGGGTACTTTCAACATTTCCCTTGAAAGAAACATAAAGCTTTGTAAATATCAGGAACAGGATGCAGATACCTGTTCCTTTTTCTCGTTGGATGGTTCCTTTTATATAAAAAACGCATAAACAAAAGAAAATAAAAGGGATCGTCAATCGTAACGATTCCTTTATTTAAAAAGTAGGCATTCATTAGAAACCGCTTGCTCTATAGCTGGCGGTAGTTCACAATGTTATCTGTACAACTTGCCCGTCTGCCGTTTCTACATCAACAATGGTCAATCCCTTGTATTCCTTACTGAAATGCTTTAGAAGTCTCATAACCTTCTTGGCGGTTTCCTTATCCATAGACCACGCTATGTCTGTATTCTCCTGTATTGTCTTCTCAATAACTGTACAGGTGAGTGTATTGTAAAGCAGTGTATCAGGGATACGCAAATGTAAGCGGCAGGAGTCTGCACGTATTCTGATTTTCATGTTATTCAACAATCACTTCGACATGATCCCCATTCGCAGAATCGACTTCTACAAGCTTTCCGATTACACCACTCTCTATCAGCTGCATAATCATCCCCAGATCAATTTTCTGCATCATTGGATTGTCTGTCATCTGCGGGATGTCCAGCCCCATATCTCTTGCCATTTTTACCAGAGCCAGCGGCAGGTTGACACGTACTCTGTCTCCGTTTTCTGAATCCACATATACTCGCAGAAACATCTGTTCGATATCCTTGCGTTTTTCTTTCGGAATCAGCTCGACTGTCGGCTCCTTCTCCTTTAGAAGATCATCCAGTGAAATGTGGAAGAAATCTGATAGCTCTATCAAGATTGGAAGATCCGGCATGGAAAGATCATTCTCCCATTTTGATACAGCCTGAGGTGATACTCCCATTTTTTCCGCAAGCTCATCCTGTGTCATACCTCTCGCTTTCCTCAATTCACTTATTTTTGTACCTAATGTTTTCATATAGCGTTCCGCCTTTCTTTACACTCTTATTATAGAAATTAACACTCCCTAAAGGAAGATAGGGCTGGTTGAATGTCACAACCAAACGTTGTATTATTCTCAACCAGTAGTAGAATTCCCAAAAAATCCGTTTACACCCTCCTTTTAAACTATTTCGTCGTGATTTGTTATGCAATCTGCTCATGTAAATGATAGCTTATGATAAGAAAAATCTATAGTTTAATTACTATGGAATACATCCAATTTACGTGATATCCTCCTGCATTTATAATCAAGATACAACTCATCCAACAGCTCTCCTGTTTCCATACTGATAGTCGTAGTAGGAAGGAGCTATCAAATTTAGCTGTTCATTTTTACTATAGTATAGAGGAATAAAAAAGGATACGGTTACGCATTGACCATATCCTCTTCCTTCAGCTTCTGATTCTGTTCATCCTTTTCTGACAGGATGACACTGCCGCTTTGCAGTGATTTTTGTACATCGATGATTCTCTGATTTCGGCTTCCCTTAAAGACAAGACGATAATCCTTTAAATCATTCACAAACTTACCGTCAACCAGCACATCAAGCTCTACAAGCAGTCTTTTCTTATCTTCATCTGCAAGAAGCTCCTCATAGGTGAAGCCACTGTATGCCCAGATATTCAGCTGTTTTTCCTTTGCTGTTTTTACAATATCCAGCAACGGCTCCACCTGCAGAAACGGTTCTCCTCCTGAAAGTGTCAAGCCGCTTTGCAGCTGTGCGTCACGAATCTGCTGCTGCAGCTGATCCACAGGAAACAGCGTACCGCCTTCCGTATCCCAGGTCTGCGGATTGTGACAGTTGAAACAATGATGTCTGCACCCCTGCGTCCAGATGACCATACGAACACCGGGACCATCTACAAAGCTGTCCTCCTGCATAGGAGAAGCCAGTCGGATGGTTTTCTTATCCATGCTTTACACGATCCCGTTCTTCTGATGCCTTTGCATCATTGAAACGGTCCACCGTACCTACCAGATATCCGGTAATACGACGTATTTTTTCAAATTTATATTCTTCCTCGCGTTCATCTCTGCCGCATTTTGGACAAACATGTCCTTCAATTACACCGCTGTAGCCACAGCATGGATCACGGTCTACCGGGTGGTTGATGCTTCCGTAACCGATTCCCGCATCCTTCATACAGCGAACGATGGATTCAAAGGCTTCCAGATTGTTCGTCGGATCACCATCTACTTCCACATAGGAAATGTGTCCTCCGTTTGTGAATTCATGATAAGGAGCTTCCTTTTGAATCTTCTTAAATGCAGTTATGTGATAATATACCGGTACATGGAAGGAGTTTGTATAATAATCCCGATCTGTAACCCCCGGAATAATGCCATAGATTTTCTTATCGATTCGTGTAAATCTTCCAGATAGACCTTCTGCAGGCGTTGCAATCAAAGAGAAGTTCAGACCGTATTTTTCCGTAGCTTCATCACAGATTTCACGCATATGTCCAACGATTTTCAGACCGAGCTTCTGAGCTTCTTCACTTTCCCCGTGATGTTCTCCGATCAGAGCCTTTAAGCATTCTGCCAGACCGATGAATCCAATGGTCAGTGTTCCCTGCTTGATGATTTCCTCCAGCGTGTCCTCCCAGCTCAGATTCTCACTGCCGATCCAGACACCCTGTCCCATCAGGAACGGAAAGTTTTTCACTTTCTTTCTACCCTGGATTTCCAGACGCTCCAGCAGCTGCTGGATAACGATTTCCATTTTCTCATCCAGCTCATTGAAGAAAGCAGCCTCATTGAAATCACCGTTTACAGCAACCCCGTGCTTGATACCGAGACGTGGCAGGTTGATAGAGGTAAAGGAGTTGTTTCCTCTTCCTGTCGCGATTTGAGGACCGTTGATATTTCCCATAACGCGCGTACGGCATCCCATATAGGTTGTTTCTGTTTCCGGATGTCCTTCCTTGTAATACTGCTTGTTGAATGGTGCATCCATGAAGCTGAAATTTGGAAACAGACGTTTCGCAGACACGCGCATCGCCAGCTTAAACAAATCGTAGTTAGGGTCCTGCGGATTATAATTGATGCCTTCCTTAACCTTGAAAATCAGAATCGGGAATATCGGTGTTTCTCCATTTCCCAAACCTGCTTCCTGTGCCAGCATTAAGTTTTCACTGATCAGTCTTCCCTCCGGGGTCATATCCGTTCCGAAGTTGATACTGGAAAATGGCACCTGTGCACCGGCACGTGAATGCATCGTATTCAGATTATGTACAAAGGCTTCCATCGCCTGATAGGTTTTTCTTCTTGTGGCAACGTTTGCCTCTTTATAAGCGAATTTATTGATCAGCTCGATCTGTTCATCACCGAGTCCGAAGGTTTCCTTCAGCATGATATTCAGACTGTTCAGGAAGTTATCATCCATGATCATAGCAGCAGTTTTTCCTGTTTCCTTTTCAACAGCCTTGAAAGCATCCCTCACATCGGCATCCAGATTGATAAACAGCTCAAGCGCTTTGTTCAGATTGCTGATGTATTCCTTGCGGAAGGTCTTTGCAACACCCTTTGCCAGATAGAAATCAAAGGCCGGGATACTTTGTCCGCCATGCTGATCATTCTGGTTACTCTGAATTGCGATTGCTGCAAGTGCTGCATAGCTGGTGATATCCTGCGGTTCACGCAAATGTCCGTGACCGGTTGAAAAACCACCGTCAAACAACTTCTCCAAATCAATCTGACAGCAGGTCAGCGTTCCCATATTCATGAAATCCATATCATGAATATGAATATCTCCGTTTTCATGAAGAGCCGCGTGCTGTGGATTCATCAGCTGACTCATACAGAATTCCTTGGATACAGCACTACCATACTGCAGCATGGTACCCATTGCCGTATTTCCGTCGATATTGGCGTTTTCACGTTTGATATCCGCATCATTGCTATCCGCAAATGTGATTTCCTCAATGGATTTCATCAGTCTTGTTTTCATGCTGCGGATTCTTGTACGCTCTGCACGATACAGAATATATGCTTCACTGGTTCTGGCATGACCGGTTTCAATCAATACCTTGATAACTGCATCCTGCACATTTTCCACGGTTGGTGTTGTACCCTGGTATGTATTATTCAGAAGATTTACGACTTTCTCCGTCAGTATTTCCGCTGTTTCATAATCTGCTTTGCTGCCTTCCTCCTGTGCTACTCTGCTTGCCGCAAGGAAAATAGCTCTTGTGATTTTTTCCGGAGAGAAATGTATTTCACGTCCGTCCCTTTTCTTAATGCTAGTGATCATAGAATCCTCCTTAACCTAGAACAACGACAATAGAAAATACACGCGGCATTTACGTGTATTCAGATTGTTTATGTTGTAGATGAACCTTCATCTCTATTTGCTCTGTCATTTATTATACCTCAATTTCAGTGTTTGTGGGACTGTAAATGCTTTTTTTTATTTACATGAAAAAGTGAAAGCATTTTTCTTGCTGTCTTTCGTCCATTTACGTGAAGTTAAATAAAAATATAGTGTCTTTCGCAAAAAAAGGAAGTTTGCTTCTTTGTTTCTTGCATGGTGAATCGATGAACAGGGACACATCCCATTACATTTTACTATTTACGTTACCAAAAAATATCATTGACAACGTTTTCATCGGGTGCTAAGATATAGATGCAAATAGAATATTGGATTGTAACTCTTCGGGAGGCATTACCTTAAACAGAATTAAATCTGTTTTTTGTGTAAGCTGTTGAAGAGTTTTTTATTTGTCAGAAAGGAGGGAATCCTATGTTTGGTATATTTAAAAAGAAAGAAAATATCACATTATATGCTCCAGTTACAGGAAAAACAATTGCTATCACACAGGTTCCTGATAAAGTGTTTGCTGAAAAGATGATGGGTGATGGCATTGGATTCCAATTTGAGGATGCAATCGTCTATGCACCTTGTGATGGCATCATCACATTGGTCGCTCATACCTCACACGCAGTGGGAATTACGGCGAAAAATGGTGCAGAAATACTTCTCCATATTGGGCTGGATACAGTGAATCTGAATGGTCAGGGACTGCATGCATTTGTTCAAACAGGGGACAAGGTAAAAAAAGGAACACCATTGATAGAAATTGATCGAGCATTCATGAAAGAACAGGGTATTGATCTAACAACACCGATGGTTGTGACGAATACCAGTCAATACAAAATGACTATTGAAGACACTGGAGGTCATGTTATAATGGGGGAGGATAAAGTTATTTCATTTGATTAAGAGCAGAAGGAGAAATATTCATGAAGGTCATTAAAAAAATCAACAACAATGTAGCAGTTTGTATCGATAATGATGGACATGAATTGATCGCTTTTGGAAAAGGAATTGGATTTCCTAAAATCCCATATGAGCTTACAGATTTGAATAAAATCTGGAGAACCTATTATGGCATCAATCCCAGCTATTTAGGATTGTTGAATGAGATTTCAGAAGATGTATTTGCATTAAGCATAAAAATTATAGATCAGGCAAAAATGCGAATTATGAATGAAATCAATTCAAATATTGTATTTACGCTTGCGGATCATATCAATTTCGCGATTGACCGATATAAAAAAAATATGGATATTAAAATGCCTTTTGTATATGATATCCAGTATTTATATGAAAATGAAATGTATATCGGCGAGTTCGCCGTTAAACTTATCAATAAAGAAATGGATGTTCATTTATCGAAAGATGAGGCTGTCAGTATTGCTTTGCACTTCATCAATGCTGAGAATATGCAGAGAAATGAAACAGATGAAGTCAATGAAAAGCAGATTATTAACGATCTTACGAATATGATAGAAGAGGACTTTTCTATTCATATTGATAAGGAAGGCTTTAATTACTCCAGATTCGTATCACATTTACAGTATTTGCTAAAGCGCAGAGAACAAGATACAGCGATAGCAAGTGAGAATAAAAAAATGTACGATTGTATGAAAGAAACATATGAAAACACATTTCAATGTGTCCTTCATATTAAGGAATATTTGATAAAAGCATTGGCTTGGACTCTCAGTGAAGAAGAGTTATTATATCTGATGTTACATATCAATCGCTTATGTAGTAGAGAGGATTGTAACCATTAAGTTGGGCATTACCTCAACATAAGAGCACAGTATTTTCATGTGTTTTTGTGTTGAGGTTTTATTTTAGGCAAATTCAGTGTATTATCGCGCGAAATACAGTGTTTGCATATATATTCAGAAAAAAATAAAAGGAGAAAGAATTATGGCAAAGAAAGAAAAATACGAAGATTTAGCGAATAGTGTTATTGATCTGGTTGGCGGAAAAGAAAATATAACATTTTTCACTCATTGTATTACACGTTTACGTTTTAATGTAAAGGATAAAAGCTTAGTGAAAAAAGAAGCTATAGAGCAAGTACAGGGGGTTATGGGTTGTCAATGGTCTGGTGAGCAATTACAAATCATTATCGGTCAAGCTGTAGGTGATGCTTATCAGCTGATATGTAAGAAAACAGGGTTGGCACAACAGGACGCTGTTAATGAAAATTTGGATGGCGAGAAAAAGAAATTCAACTTTGCGGCGATATTAGAGGGCATCACAGGTTCCATCATACCTTTGATTCCTATTTTCATGGCAACAGGATTGATCAAAGTTTTAATGGTTCTGGCGAATCTGGTAGGTATTCTTCCGGCAGAATCCTCCACCTATCTTGTTTTAGGATATACAAGTGATGCTCCATTGTATTTTATGCCGATTTTTGTAGCGTTTACAGCGGCTAAAAAGTTTAAGACCGATCCCAGTTTGGCGATGGGCTTATGCTGTATATTAGTATTTCCTTCCCTAATGAACTCATTTACAGAAGGTACATCTGTTACACTGTTTGGATTGCCTGTTTATGCAGCTACATATACGAATATGATATTTCCATCTATTATGGTTGTATTTGTAATGAGCTATGTAGAACGGTTCTTTAAAAAAGTGATGCCGGAAATCATTAGAATTATGATGGTTCCTTTGTGTACTGTTATTGTTATGCTGCCTCTTACGCTTTGTCTGATAGCCCCGGCAGGAATCGTTTTAGGTGATGGAATTACATGGATCGTAGAGGAAATCTATAACAATGTCGGATTTTTAGGTGTAGGTATTTTATCAGGAATATATCCTATTCTAATCGTAACAGGAATGCATTCCACATTAGCTCCAGTATGCATGTCATTCTTTACTAAATTCGGTTATGATCCATTGATAATTCCTGCTTGTTATATTGCGAACTTTACCCAATCTGCTGCAGCGTTTGCGGTAACCGTTAAATCAAAAAACAGGAACACAAAAGGTGTTGCCAGTTCAGCATCCTTAACTGCCTTTCTGGCTGGTGTTACAGAGCCTGCACTTTTCGGGGTCAATTTCAGATTTAAAACACCACTTATCGCATCTGTTATCGGCGGCTTTGTTGGTGGCTGTTATGCTGGAATTATGGGTTCAAAATTAGTTGCAATGAGTGGTTTGGGTGTATTTGCCTTAGCAGGATTTATGTCAAACAATATAATGAACTTTGTAAATTATATAATCGGTGTTGTTATTGCTATGGTCGTTACATTTGTTTTAACCTTGATTTTATTTAAAGAAAAAGAAAATTATTAGTTAGGAGATAGAGAACATGAGAAATAATTTTTTATGGGGCGGATCTACTGCCGCTAATCAGTTTGAAGGAGGATGGAATGAAGGAGGAAAAGGCCCAAGTATCTGTGATATGATGACGAACGGCTCATTGAAAGAGCCTAGATATATCACGAAAACAATCAATGAAAATTTGTTCTATCCAAATCATAAAGCAAGTGACTTCTATCATCATTATAAGGAAGATATTGCATTGATGAAGGAGATGGGATTCAAGGCGTTTCGTATGAGCATCTCATGGAGCAGAATATTTCCAAAGGGAATCGAAGATACTCCAAATGAGGAAGGCCTGCAATTTTATGACAATGTATTCGATGAATTGATTGCGGCTTCCATAGAGCCAATCGTGACCATATCACATTATGAAAATCCATTTTATTTAACAGAAACCTATAATGGATGGGCAGATAGAAGATTAGTTGATTTATATATTAAGTTTTGTGATACTATATTTAAAAGGTTTCAGCATAAAGTTAAATTTTGGCTGACATTTAATGAAATCAATGCGGGAGTATATTCCTTTGGCGGATATCTGGGTTTAGGAATCCTTAATGAAGGAACAACCTCTAATTATGATCAGGTAGACATTCCACAGCAGAGGTTTCAAGCATTACATCATCAGTTTATCGCTTCAGCAAAAGCGGTTCAATTAGGACATAAAATCAATCCGGACTTCAAGATAGGATGTATGGTGGCCTTAACAGCGAATTATGCTTATTCATGTAATCCTGAAGATCAATTAGCAAATCAAAAATCATGGGAATACTGTAATTATTATTGTGGAGATGTACAGGTAAAGGGGCAATATCCTTATTTTGCAAAACGAATATGGCAAGAACATAATATAGAAATCAAAATGGAGGAAGGAGATACCGAAATTTTAAAGGCTGGTACAGTTGATTTCTTTTCCTTCTCCTATTATATGAGTAACTGTATTTCAACGGATAATTCCCTTTTAAAAACAAAGGGAAATCTATTTGGCGGTGTTAAAAATCCTTACTTAAAGGCAAATGATTGGGGCTGGCAAATCGATCCTTTAGGTTTGCGTTATACACTAAATGAACTTTATGCAAGATATCAAATACCACTTATGATTGTGGAGAATGGGTTAGGTGCCATCGATGTAGTAGTGGATGGTAAAATTCATGACAGCTATCGTATTGAGTATTTGAGAGAGCATATTAAGGCGCTGAAAGATGCTGTTGATATAGACAACGTTGATTTAATAGGCTTTTGTCCATGGGGATGTATCGATCTTGTCAGTGCTGGTACAGGGGAAATGAAAAAACGTTATGGTTTTGTTTACGTGGATGCTGATGATAAAGGAAACGGAACCTATAACCGTAGCAGAAAGGACTCTTTTTATTGGTATAAAAAAGTAATTGCATCCAATGGAGAGGATTTGGATTAACTGATGAAAATTAGAGGATACAGGGATGCTACCATTGTATTCTCTTTTTCTATTTATGCACGTGAAATGGTGATATTGAATATTCCTATCGAACCAGCATACAGATATTAAGTCGGTAAATCAGAAGAGAATACAAGATTGGGCAAATGTTTATGAATTTATATGAATAATATATAGCTTTCAATTTCACAATTGTAAAAATTGTATTTTCCATCCAATCGTTCAGCGATTCACTAGACCAAACATATCTTAAAGCCTAGTATTTCATAGCTTATCAGAAGTCTTTCCTTATCGCATTTTATATAACATCCCTTTCCTATTGACCATACCGTTTTTATTTCAGTAAACAGAGATTTTGATAACCTTTTCACCCTATAGAACAGTTATAATTTCACTTTTCATGTACAAAACCTTTTGTACAGTTTGCAAGCTATCTATCATAAAAAGAAGTATTCTTTTATGTTGCTGTTTTATACAGGCTTTTTTGAATCACTATCTTGAGAATTCTATTTCATTAAATATAAGAAAGCGTACAATATTCATACAAATATCATACGCTTTACTTATTATAATCTGATACATGCTCTTATTTACTGTAATTCCCTATTAAAATCAGACTTTGGAAACAGGATGTCACTATCGCTAGTAAACTGCTATTTCTTTATTTCTGCTTTTTTGCTTATGCTGTAAGGCAGTGAGAACCAGAAGGTACTTCCTGTTCCTTCTTCACTTTGCACGCCGTATTCAGCCTTATGAAGCTCCAGAACAGCCTTGACAATGCTCAATCCCAGGCCACTGCCAACGCGGGAGCGTACATGTGTCTTATCCACCTTGTAATAGCGTTCCCAGATATACGGAAGCTTATCCTGTTCGATACCCGGACCGTGATCAATGATTTCTATGCGTACCCTTCCCTGCTCGAGCAGCTGCCGTACGATAACCTGATGATCCTCTCCGCTGTAATTGATGGCATTGTTGATCAGATTATAAATAACCTGATCAAGCTTGATTACATCCCCCTGAACCATGACATCTTCCTGATACTCAAAGCGAATATCATACTCATCCTGCTTTAAAAGAGTTTCATAGCGTTCGATGATGCTGCGTATCTCCTCCGTCAGATTCATGGAGACCGCATGCAGCTCCTGTACACCTGCCTGCAGCTTGGAAAGATCCAGCATATCGTTTACCAGATTGGTCAGACGTTTTGTTTCATCGATGATGATTTGTACATTCTCCGGTGTATTTTCGCCGGGAATATCCCGCATAACCTCGCCGTATCCGCTAATCATCGTCAGCGGTGTTCGCAGGTCATGACTCATATTCGCAATCAGCTCGCGTCGCAGATTCTCCACCTTGCTAAGCTCTCTGGAAGCATAATTCAGCGTATTGCTCAGTTCCTCGATTTCCAGATACCCCTTCCCGCTGAAGGCAACATCATACTGTCCTGTCGCAAGTGTTTTCGCTCCGTTGTTTATGGATATGATCGGGCGTGCTATCTTTCTTGAAAGATAAAAGGCAAGCAGGAGTGCAACGACAGTCAATATTGCCGCAATGATGATAAACTGTGTTTTGATCGTTTCAATCGTTGCATTTACCGGTGTCAGCTGTGCATTGATCACACTGATTTTCATATGTGAATTACTTCCCGTAACCACACTGATGTAGGTCATATTCTGCACACCCTTGGAAATTTTCATATTCTGTTTATTCCTGCCGCCATCTTTGATATCCGATGAAAGCCGGGAAGGAAATGCCTCCGGACGCGGTATCATGAGTCCTTCCTTTGTCAAAGAAAAACGGAAGGATTCAAAGGGTACCTCCACCTTGGCAGTATCCTCGATCAATCTGGAAGCAATTCCATCCTTCTTCGACAGAGCTTCCCTCTTCAGTTCATCGATTACATCTGCATGAGCTGCATAGCTGGTAGACTTGCTGAGCATACATTTACCGTCGCTTTCATTTCCCATGATGGGATCCTTGCTTGTATCCTCATCATAAACAATGACACAGAAGTCCCCGTTGCGGGAAATGTTTGAAATTTTCGTTTTATAGGTATCCGTATCCAGCGAGCCGTCCAACTTCTGCGTAATGACTTCATTTACTTCGTTGGCAGCCCTTTTCACGGAATTGGATTTGATAAACATATAGAAATTTTCCAGAAAAAATACCTGAAAAAACCAGAGTACCGCAATGATAATGACAATAAAGAACACCAGTGTTACAAAAATCTTCCACTTGACGCTGATTGGTTTACGCTCTTTATGGTGAACGCCTGCCATTTGCTTATTTTTCTGTTTCAAAGCGATAGCCTACTCCGCGCAGCGTAATAATCAAACGGCTGTAGTCCTGCAGACTTTTTCTCAGCAGCTTAATATGCGTATCCAGCGTTCTGTCATCCCCATAGAAGTCATACCCCCATACATCATGAATCAGCTGTTCTCTTGTCAATGCGATTCCCTCATTGCGTACCAGATAAAATAATAGAACGTATTCCTTCGGTGACATCTCCTGCTCTTTATCATCAATGAAGACCTTGCGCGCTGTAAAATCTATTTTCAGACCCTCATAGGTATAGATATCCTTTTTCTTCGTATTTACATCTCCATGATACCGTTTTAAAATGGCACTGACGCGCATCATCAGCTCCTTTGGAGAAAACGGCTTCACGACATAGTCATCGATACCGATTTCAAAGCCATGAATTCTGTCATACTCCTCTCCTCTTGCGGAAAGCATTATAACAGGGGTCTGTACCTCCTTACGGATTTCCTTTACAGCAGAAAAACCATCCAGATTCGGCATCATGATATCCATTATGATCAAATCATAAACCGCCCGCTTACATTTTTCAATAGCATCCATGCCATCCACTGCTTCTTCAATTTCATGTCCCTCGAATTCACCGTACTTACGAATCATGCTTCTGATTCGTTCCTCATCGTCTACAACCAACAGCCTGCTCATGTTATCACCTCTACCTGTATTATAACTTGAAACACATACCCTTATGTGATGATTTTATGAATATTCAGGGAAAATACCAGTAGGTAAGCCTTTCGTCGGTAATCATTCCTGCTTTTTTCTGAAGCCGGATACTGGCAATATTATCCTTTACAATTTCTCCATAGGGCAATCTGCCACGCTCCAGCTGTTTACCGATCATCACCTGCTCCAGAGCCACAGCAAGTCCTTTTCTTCGCCATTTGGGGTGAACCTCCAGAATCCCTATACTCTCCTGCTCATGAACACCGATACATCCGCATAGCTCATTCCCGTAAAAAGCCCCATACATTCCATCCTTTAGACATTCTCCGATATACTGTTCATTTGCCAGAGATTCCATAGAATGCCGATACAATGCAATAATATTCTGTGTATGCGATGCATCCAGTCTCTTTATCGCGAAGCCTTCCGGCAGAGCTACAGCAGGGGGCTCAGCCTTTACATAAACACAATGAACACACTCCAGCTCGCAGTGCAGTCTTCGCATTGATTTCAGCCATGGGTCCGTATAGGTATCATGAGCAACCAATATAGGAAACTGCTTTGGTAGATGCTCTACGATTTCTTTACCTGCCTGCTTATCTGCTGCGGCGCTATATAGAATCTTTGAAATTCTTCCCTGTAGAAGCAGTGCAGTTTCTGTTTCATATAATACCTTACCACCTGCATTTCTACATTGCAGCATGTCTGCATATAGGCAAGGCTTCTGTGTAAGCTTCATTATGACATCTCCTTTTAAAAAAAGAGTCGTGCTCAGACTCTTTTCAACATAAACCGTGGTATTGCTTATAAATTTCATTCTTGCTAAGTCCGCGCTCTCTTGCGACACGCTTAATAGCCTCATTGGTCGTCAGACCTTCTTCGATATAGGAATTGATCTGTTCATGAACAAGCGGCATAGCAGAAACTTCTCCCGGATCTCTGGCTTCTCTGGAACCCTCCATAACGATCACCATTTCACCCTTGAGCTCATCTGTAATCTCCATAATTTCCTCGATGGTGCCTCTTAAAAATTCCTCATGCTTTTTCGTAAGCTCACGTGCCAGACAGATATTGCGGTTGCCCAGCACCTCAAGACAGGAAGCAAGCATCTTTTTCACACGATGCGGTGCTTCATAAAAGACCATGGTAAACGGATAATATTTCAATTCGTACAATTCGCGAATCCGTTCCTTTTCACCGGACTTCAAAAAGCCGTAGAATAGAAAATGTCGGGTGTCCATACCGCTGGATACCAGAGCATTCAGCATCGCATTGCTTCCGGATATCGGCACGACATTAAAGCCTTCCTCAATCACCTTCTGTGTTACAACACAGCCCGGATCACTGATCAAAGGATAGCCGGCATCACTCACAAGAGCGATGTCCTGTCCCTGCCGCAGCAGCTCCAAAAGACCGTTTGCACTTTGAGCCTCATTATGCTGATGATGGGAAATCAGTCTGGTATGAATACCGAAATGAGTCAGCAGCTTCAGTGTATTTCTGGTATCCTCCGCTGCAATTACATCGACAGACTCCAGTATTGTCAATGCTCTTGGCGTCATTTCCTGCAGATTTCCGATTGGCGTCGCTACTACATACAGAGTTGCTTTATCGTTTTCAAAGCTCTTTTGACGATTCATTTTATTCACCTACCGATCAGAGAAATCTATATCCGGCCACAATTCCTTAAAGGATAAAAACTGTACATCCTCTTTATTTTCAATCTTCACCTGCTGAAGCAGTACATTCATACTGGTAATGCGGTACCGGCTGCCCTTGTATTCAATCTGGGAATTCATTTTCGGCAGACCCTCACGCAGTCGCTTATACTGACTGTCTTCAAATTTCAGACAGCACATCAGCTTACCACACTGTCCGCTCAGCTTTTGAATATTCAATGCCAGCAGCTGGTTCTTTGCCATATTGATGGATACAACATCAAAGTCATTCATAAATCTGGAACAGCACGTTTCCATTCCGCAGGTACCCAGACCGCCAATGATTTTTGATTTGTTACGGGGACCGATTTGACGAAGCTCAATGCGGCATTTAAAAATACTTGCCAGCTCCTTGAGAAGCTCACGGAAATCCACACGCTCATCTGCAACATAAACAAAGATGATTTTACTGCAATCTAGCGTATACTCCGCCTCGATCAGATTCATATCCAATCCGAGCTTACGGATACATTCTGCACAGATTTCCATAGCCTTAGCGGCTTTTTCTACATTTTCCTGTGCCTGCTTTAAATCCCGCTCCGTTGCTTTGCGGGTAATTGGCTTAATTTCCATACCGTTGGATAAAAAGGTTTCTGTTTCCTTAACAATTTTTCCCAGCTCCAGACCACGAATCGTTTCAACAACCACATCGTCGCCAACCCGATACTCATCCACATCCGTACCAAAGGTATAGATTTTTTTGGAATCCTTGAAGGATACAAATGCGATGTATTTATAAACTCTGCCCTCCGGCTTGCGTTCATTGTGATTTGGCTTTTTATGCTCAGGCTTTTGTACAGGCTTTTGTTCCTGCTTCACTTCCTTCTTTACTTCCTGTCGCATGTCTTTTGCTTCCGGCTTCATATTGGGTTTCCCATCATGCTGCTTTGGATGATGCTTCATATCCCGTTTCTGATCAAAGCCTCTGTCGTGATGCTTTCTTTTATCCTGCTTCTGATTCGGATTTCCTTTTGAAATCCCGTTTTTTTCTTCCGGTTGATTCATGTTGTCACCTCTTTCATTCTGTACAGCATCTGATCAACGAGCAGCTGCAGGTTGACCGAACGCAGTAATGTATCTTTGGTCTGCATGAGAATTTGCAGAATTGCTACCATATCCATATTCTTTTTCTGATATTCCTTCAACATATTCTGATACCAGGTATCCGATTGCCGGCAGCTGCCGCGCAGACAGTCACGGAAAAATATAGAAAGCATATCAAGCAGATACACCATCGCCTGCTTTCCATACTTTTTCTGCTTTGCGGGAAAGCCTTCCACCTGCAGAAACAGCAAAGCATCGTAGGGGGAGGAAAGATAACGCTCCAGCATTCCCTTCATCAGAAAGCGGGCATGCTGATAATCTTCACTTTCCGCTGCTTCCAGAATTTCTGACTTCTGCCGGATCATGTTACTTAGCAGATAGGCATCCAGCACCTCCAGCTCCTCCTGTACAGCCGCATAGCACTGTGATGCACGCAATGGCGTAAAGGGGATATTCTGACAGCGGGATATAATAGTTGGAAGCACTCTGTCCAGCTGCTCCACTATCAAAATCGCAATCATATCACTGCCTGGTTCCTCCAGAAACTTCAACAGAGAATTCAATGCATCCGGTGTCGCATTTTCCGCATGATCCAGTACATATATTTTCTTTCCGGTTTTCTCGAGACCGGTTTTTGCGAATGCATGCTGCAGCTTCAGGATATCATCCTTCTTAATGGAAACACTTGTTCCATCCAGATATATCATATCGGCATATTCGTTGTGTGCAACACGCTCGCAGGTATCACATACCTCGCAGGCAAACCCTGATTCCTTGCATACCAGACTCTGGGCCAGCAGGTAAGCTGTTTCTTTTTTGGGTGTACCGCTGGGACCGCTGAACATATAGGCATGTGCAAGACGGTTATGCTCCAGCGCATTTCGTAAGGTGTGATATACCACCGGCTGCTGTTCTCTTAGAATATCTTTAAACATGGTTTTCTATAATCTCCATAAGACAGGCTACTGTATTATTCAAAACGGTGTCCACATCCGGATTGGCATCCACAATATGCATACGCTCTTTAAATTTTTCTTTAATCAGCTCATAGCCCTGAGCAACCAGCTTATGGAACTCCATACTTTCATTGTCCAGTCGATCTTTATTGCCGCGGCTTGTGACACGGGACAGTCCTGTTTCAAAATCAACAGAAAGAAATACCGTGGCATCCGGCATATGCCCTTCGATTGCAAACTGATTGACAGCAAAGACCTCCTCAATACCAATTCCTCTGGCAATTCCCTGATACACCAAAGAACTGTCCACGAAACGGTCGCAGAGAACAATCTTTCCTTCCTTCAGCGCAGGCAGTACCTTTTCTATAAGATGCTGACGGCGGCTTGCGGCATACAGCAATGCCTCGCAGCGCACATCCATTGCCGTATTGGCCGGATCCAGTATGACACTGCGGATTTGTTCCGCGATATCAATTCCTCCCGGTTCTCTTGTATATAGTACAGGATACCCCATCGCTTTCAGCTTTTCATATGCAAGCTTGCTGATGGTGGTTTTACCGCTCCCGTCATTTCCTTCAAATGTAATAAACAATCCCTTGTTCATAGCCTGACACTCCTTTAACTAGACCCTATCATTATAGCATAATCAGCTATTGCACTACAAAGAGATTTCACAAGCTATTTACTGTATTGTGTATGTATTTCGCTACAAAAATATCCACTCAGACTAAATTATGAATTCATACAGAGCCATAAGCCTTCAGATTTACTTATATTTCGATTTTCCTGATTGACAAGTCTTTATATGATTACTATAAGTCGATCGTTTCTGCTGTTGTATATCTTTGCCAACTGTACAGACATCTATGTACAGACTTTTTTCAGCGGCTGATCATGGAAACAGACCAGAGTGCGCATATAAAAATAATATAGTATCCGATGCACATCTGCTATCTCATTTTTTTTAATTGAACAGAATTTTCGTATAAAACACCAATCTCTGCATAAGATAGTGATAGGGAACTTCATTCATTCCCTTCAACATACAGGCAGCATACCTGCCAGATGGACAGAGTCAATGGATTCTGTCTTTTCTGTTTTCTGCTGTTCAACGCTTATTTTTGTCTGTATGCTCATAAAATAGTTTTTGATTTCGCTAGCATAAAATTTGAAATAACCGTATTATACGGAAAGCATGTCACTTTTATAAGGAAAGGCAGTATACCATATAAAATAACTGCTTTCATAAATTGAAATTTTAATTTCCATCATATGCTGTAGATTCTTTACGTATCTATACAAAATAGTGCTATAATATGATACAGGTGATGCAAAATGGATAAAAAGAAACTTCAGGAAATACAGAAACAGCTTCCGGATCATGTTACGCTGATTGCGGTCAGTAAAACACATACCAAGGAGGAAGTGGACGAAGCCTATACCTGTGGTTGCCAGGTGTTCGGTGAAAACAAGGTACAGGAATTAAAAGAAAAATATGATGAACGTTATCAGTGGCATATGATTGGTCATTTACAGCGCAATAAAGTAAAGGATGTTGTACCACTAGCTGATATGATTCAAAGTCTTGATAGCTTGCGTTTGGCAGAGGAAATTGAAAAGCAGTGTGCGAAGATTGATAAAATCATGCCGGTTCTGATTGAAGTAAATATCTCCAGAGAAGTAAACAAAACAGGAGTATATATGGAAGAATGCCCAGCCTTTGTAAAGCAATGCATGCAGTATAAGCATCTGGATGTACAGGGCCTGATGTGTGTAGGACCGCTGGATGCTGATAACGATCGCATTGAGGATTGCTTTGAACGCATGAATATCCTCTTTCACAGACTGCAGAGTGAATATGGCAGTGAACAGATTCGCTATCTGTCGATGGGAATGAGTGATGATTATCCGATTGCTTTGAAGCATGGTTCCAATATGATCCGTCTGGGTACTGTAATTTTCGGTAAGCGAAATTATAATGTATAAAATACCTTCATAAAGCCAGTTGTAGAAAATGCTTTATTCATGCAACGCAACAATAGAAAAATAAGAGCTGCAATATACAAGAAATACAGCTCAACATAAAGCCAGAGGAAATTCATAATGAATAAGCTCTGGCTTTTTTTCCTATACATAAAGGAGATGAGGTCCTTCACTGCTCTATGCGCTTTCCTGTTTCTTCTTTGCTGCATATAATTTCATTGTAGATCGAATCAAAAACAGAAGCTCAAACAGCATCATACAAGAAAGTAAAGAGAATACAACTAGAAACCAAGGCTCTCTGTCAAGCATATTGACAGCCTTCCACAGGTTTGGAATAATGATTATAGAAAATATAATTGTGCAAATCACAGTAAGGTAAATGCTTCGCTTATAAATCGATGCACAATACTCCAGCCGTGTTTCACGATCACTGAAAATCTCTGAATTAGTTTCCTCTTCTTTATTTTCTTTCCTGCGGAAATAGTAAAAAGAATTAAACATCATCACATACTCCCAGCCGCAATCCTCAAACAGCTGTATATAGGCATTCAAATCCTCAACTTCATCACGGTAATCCAGCTGATAAATCCATTTTTCCGGTATGCATCGCTCAAAAATATATCCCTTAAATACCGTATAGCTTTTCAGCCTCCAGCCCTTTTCATGCAGCTCCTCCAAAAACTTCTGTTCTTCTCCGTATTCCGCAAGCGAGAAGAATCTAAATATTCTCTTTGTTTCCATGATAGCATTCTCCTTTGCTGTTGATATATAAGCGGTTGATGCGAGCCAGCTCCAGTCGCAGCACCTCCCTGCCAAGGTCTGTGATTTTGTAATATTTTCTTTTTTCCTCTTCTCTTGTGAACCTGATCAGCTGATCCTTTTCCATTTTTGAAAGACTTCCATACAAGGTCCCTGCACTGATCACGATTTCGTTTTCCGTAAGCTTTTTCACATGTTGAATCACGTGATAGCCATGACGTTCCTCCTGCAAAGAAAATAGTATATAAAATCCAGTTTCTGTCATCGGAACATAAACACGTCTTATTTTTTCATCCATAAGTCTTTCCTCTCTTATATTGTATCCCGATATATCGAATCTCTATATATACTATATCGCACCACTATATAAATGTCAATTAAAAATGACGATGCTGTAAATATGGATGTAATGGTATTTGAATATCTAAATAATCATAGGAATAAGTAACGTCTCTAAATTATCATAGGGTCATATAAAAGGTTGTTGCCATGAATTGTGAATTGCTGAGGAAAAGACTTCGATCAAAGCGAAAAAAGCCTTAACATAAAAAAAGAATCAAGTCATGTATTTGATGACATTGATTCCTTTATCTGTTTTTCTATCACAACCTATTGCACATCTAGTAAAACGCTGTGTTATCATATAGTATCTGCCATAGATATAGTCCTTAGCGAAGCCGCTTTGCCATCACTATGGTATTTTCAGATAATTTCTCCGTTCTGCTGTATCCGTATTTCTCATATACCCAATAAGGATTGAATCCATCTCTCCATCCATAAATACCAATACCCTCTATATAAGAACGATGAAATAACGAATATACCTTTTCCAGATGTTCCATCAATGCATCCAGCATTTCCACTCGTGGAATACCATATCCAACCTCATAGCAGCCAATCGTTAGAGTGCTGCTTTCTTCACCGGTTGATCCTGTCATATATCCATATTTATGTAAAATTTCTCTTGGCATTACCTCTAATAAGCCAATTACCCTATCATCCAATACTGCAAAGACACCTGCTATATCCTCCTTTTTCCAAACTTCGGAAAATACCTGAGCTTTTAACGAAGTACAGCCTTCATGATATTGTTCAGGAGGATTTCCAAAGGGATAATTGGTAAGGCACATCGACATTTCTTTGAGATAATTATTTTTTGTAATGGGTATGAAGGAAATCTTGTCCTTATTTAAGAGATTTTTGAACTCCTCAGCTGTCAGCCCATTCCATTTTGAGAATACCGGCGCATCCTCTTCGGCATTTCTTTCGATTTGCAGGGCTTCATACAGCTGCTCCTTGTGTAAGGGTACCGTATCTATTTTTCTATTACAGTAGTATACGTCAATAAAGCAGTTTTCGCATCTTTTCTGACTTTTTTTATCTGATGGAAGGTGATGATATGGCAGTATATTGATTTGTACGTCCGTCCCTTCGAGCCAGGATTTTAACTTTTCAATCATCGCACCCGTAGCTTCGCAAACCGGTGAGTAAACAACATCTATTATCTTCATAATCTCTCCTCGTTTCAGCTAATGAAAGCTTATTCGCAAAAAGCTACTCCCCTGTCCAAGCCTTTAAGACTTCTTTTACACTTCTTGTCATTTCCTTACTGAAGGAGGCGCCTGTTTTTCTTGCATAGAACTGCTGTGCATAATTTTTTGCTGCATACTTATTCTGGGTCAGAAACTCCCGTTCTGCGCGCTCTGCAAACATCTGCTCATACTCTTCCTTCTGTAGCTGCCGGTAGGAATCCTCAAACACCACAAACCTTCTATCAAAGCGTTTTCTGAACACCTTTTTGTGCTCACTTTTATAACGTCCGTAGCAAAGCATTGCAATCGGAAAGGTTTCATCGGGAAGCTGAAGCAGCTCCTTTACCGTTTCATAATTTTCCAGTATATCCCCGATATAACACGAACCGATTCCCATAGATTCCGCAGCAATGACACTGTTTTGTGCAGCAGCCATAGCATCCTCCACCGCAAGCATTAAATCCCCCTCCGCAGGTGGTGTAAACGTTAATCCGTGCTTTTCCGCATACTTCTTTACACCGTTCATGCGATAGTAATCGAACCAGCGATGATGGTCTGCGACAAACACAATCACAAGCGGTGCTGCTTGTATAAACATCTGATAATCACAAAGCTTACTTAGTTTCTTTTTCTTTTCCTGATCACGTATGATGATCATGGAATACAGCATCTGGTTTCCTGCTGTAGGGGCAAGAAGAGCACTCTCGATAATAGCGTTTTCTTCCTCCTCACGCAGTGGTGCTGCATCATAGGTACGCAGGGATGTACGGTTACGAATAACCTGCAGGGTTTCATTATCCATGCTGTTCTCCTTTCTCAAGCAGTTTGCGCATTGCATAGGATGCAGCCGCAAGCCCGGCTGCACTTGGAACAAACGGTGAGCTGGCTGGCGGCATTTTCTGCTTTCTGGTAATGCCGTTTTCATTTACAATCTTCGCTTGTACACTGGGCTGTTCACTGGAAAACACAACCGGAATCTTTCCTTTCACACGATGCTTTCGGATCAGATTGCGCATTATTTTCGCAACCGGATCATAGCTTGTTTTCATAAGCTCACAGCACGCAACCTTTGTCGGATCAAGGCGGTTTGCCATCCCCATACTACTGATAAAAGGAATCTTGTTTTGCAGACAGTACGTGATTAAAGAAAGCTTACTGCTCATTGTATCAATCGCGTCGATAACAAAATCAACCGGTGTATCAAAGAGGGCTGCATTTTCCTCTTCCTTATAAAACATATCCTTGCAGATAATCGTACAGTCCCTGCGATAGCCTTCGATTCGCTCCTTCATTACCTCTGTCTTCGAGCGACCAATCGTAGCATAAACAGCATGTATCTGACGATTCAGATTGCTTGGTGCAACCGTATCACCGTCAACGAGAATCAGGGTTCCGACACCACTTCTTGCCAGTGCTTCCGCAGCATAGGAGCCAACACCTCCGATTCCCACAATCATGACGGTGGCATGCTTTAGAATATTTAAATTATCTTCTCCAATCAGAAGCTCCATTCTCTGTAAAGGTGTTTCCATATCAGCTCTCCATCCATGCTTTGACAGCTTCTAAAATCTGATTGCGATAATTTTCCTCTTCGACATCATACCAGTGTACCGGCATCTGGTTCCGAAACCAGGTATACTGACGCTTTGCAAAATTGCGTGAATTTTTCTTAATACTTTCTACGCAGGATGTAACAGACTCCTTATCCTCTATATAGGCTTTCCATTCCTTATAACCGATTCCCTGAAAGCTCTGCAGGCTCCAGACATCCTCTTTCATGGTGTGCAGCTGTTCTATTTCCTGTAAAAGCCCCTGTTCCATCATGGTATCGACTCTTGCATTGATTCTCTCATACAAGCGCTGACGATCCATCGTAAGCCCTATGATAAAGGCATCATAAACAGGGCGGTGTTCCTGCGCTTCAACGATTTCACTTTTTTTCTCTCCTGTATGCGCCATAGCAAGCGCACGAATGATTCTCTGTCGGTTATGCGGATGCAGATTTCCGCAGGCTTTTGGATCAATGACAGATAACATCCCCCATAATTCATCCGTACTGCGCTCTGCCAGAAATTTCATAAATTCCGTATCCTGCGGTTGATCGGTAAACTGATAATCATACAGACAGGACTTTATATACAATCCTGTTCCTCCGCATATAATCGGAAGATGCCCATGAGATGTAATCTCCGCTATGTATTCTCTGGCCTTCTCCTGAAAAAGCTTAACATTGTATTCCTCTGTAAAGGAACAGTAATCAACCAGATAATGAGGAACGCGCTGCATTTCTTCCTCTGTAATTTTTGCTGTTCCGATACTCATTTCTTTATAAACCTGCATGGAATCACCGCTGATGATTTCTCCATGACAGGCTTTTGCCAGCTCCACACTAAGGCTTGTTTTTCCTACGCCTGTGGGTCCGACAATCACCAATACCTTTTCCATAATTAACTCCGTTCTCTCATATAATACTAAGTGCACAAGGTCTATCGTTCCTTACAATAAAGCAGAGATGACCTGCAGGCTACTAAATGCTTATGATTCCAGGCTTTTTCCGACCTGCTTCCTATCCACGCTCAAATTCATGAAATAATGCCTTATCCTCCATACAAATCATCGTCGGTCTTCCATGTGGACAATGAAACGGCTGTTCACAATGTGCCAAATCCGCAATGACGCGTTTCATTTCATCCAGTGTCAAGCTGCGGTTAAAGCGTATGGAGCTGTGACAGGCCATGGTTGCGATTGCATGCTTACGCAGCTTATCCAAGCTGATTTCCTTATCCTTTTCCCACAGATCAATCATATCACAGAGAAAAGCCTCTTCCTCAACATCCTTCATCCATAATGGCAGCTGACGACATACGAAGGTATGATCACCAAAAACCTCAAGATGGATACCGAGCTGTTCCAGCACTGCATTCAAATCCTCTGCCTGAGAAACAGCAGAAATCGTAGATTCTATTGTTATCGGCAGCAACAGCGGCTGTGTGTCGTTATTACCGGCTAAAATCTGCTTTCTGATAATTTCATAATGGTAGCGTTCCTGTGCTGCATGCTGGTCAATAATGTACAAGCCTTTTTCCCCTTCTGCCAATATATAGCAGTTATGAAACTGACCAATCACACGCAGCTGTGGAAGACTTGGATTTAATGGCAGTGGCTGTTCCACCTCTGCTTTTTTCTCATAAACAAGCTCCTCTGTCTGATTGATTTCCTTAAATGCAACAGCTGCATCCAAAGGACTATCCGCATGCATTGCTTCTGTATGCGGAATAGCTTCTGTATCAGCAGCGCTCAGCACTTCTGCTGTGGCAGTGTCTTCCTGCTGAACCTCAGCAGCTGCTTCCTCTGTCACAAGCTCTACCGGTTTTGTATCCTCCGGCTTGTAGGGAGCTGCTTCCTCACAAGCTTCAGGGATGATTTCCTTTGTCAGGGGCTGTATCGGAACAGCTGTTTCCTTTCTCTGATTTTTATCTGCTTCAATTTTTCTGCGCAGCTCCTCCATATCCAGAGAGGGCTTTTCAATTTTTTCCGAATGCGTAAAGCTGTTGTTTACCTCCTCATGCAGCTTCTTAATGGTATCCTCACGCTCATAGGTAAACTGCAGCTCCTGTTCTTCGACCTTCTCTTTTACCGTTTCCTTTTTTACATGAACACTAGGAACCTCAAGCTGCTCCTGCAGTGCCTTACGAATTGTCTCATAAAGAAGCTTTTCCAGCTGCTTTTCCTTAGACAGACGGATTTCCCATTTGGATGGATGTACATTGACATCCACCAGCTGTGCGTCCATTTGTAAGTCGATAACAACGATTGGATATCTGTCCTTCGGCATATAAGGTGAATAGGCATCCAGAATTGCCTTCTGCAAATGGTAATTGCGAATCATACGTCCATTGATGTACAGCAGCATATAATATTTCGTCGCACGATTGAATTGCGGCTGCATGATATAGCCTTTTATCTTATAATCCTGATCACTTCCATCCAGAGAAATCGCACTCTTCGCACTATCTCTTCCATAAATCTGCATGAGCACTTCCAAAAGATTACCGCTTCCCTTTGTTTTGAATACGGTTCTTCCATCATGAGACAAACAGAATCCGATTTCCGGATGGGAAAGAGCAAACTTCTGAACAACATCCGAGATAAGAGAGAATTCATACTGCGGACTTTTCAGATGCTTGAAGCGTGCCGGTGTTTTCTGGAACAGATTCTGAATTTCAATCATGGTTCCCTTTGGTGTCCCGCATGGTCTGGCACTGATGAGCTTACCATAGCTGATTTCCACCTCGGTAGAGCTTGTGCCGTCGTTTGTTCGCAGCAGTACATGAGAAACAGATGCGATGGAAGGCAATGCCTCCCCACGAAATCCCATGGTATGTATATTCCAGAGATCATTTACCTCTTTCAGCTTGCTTGTGGCGTGCCGCTCAAAAGCCAGTGTGGCATCCTCAGGATCCATACCGACACCATCATCTATAATCGTGATGGTTGTGATTCCTCCCTGTGATATCTGTATTTCTATGTTTGATGCATGCGCATCGATACAGTTTTCAATCAATTCCTTTACAATCCCCTGCGGACGCTCCACGACCTCTCCAGCCGCAATCATATTGCTTAGATGTTCGTCCAGTCGATTGATTTTACCCATAAATACACCTTCTTTCTTATAAAACAGAAAACCTGTAATCCGGGATTACAGAGTTATCTTTTATGACAGTTTTTCCTTTAGCTCATACAGAAACTGCATGGCTTCCATCGGTGTCATTTTATTCACATCTACCTGCTTGACCTGATTGATTATCTGTACATGCTGTGGATTTTCTTTTTCTATAACGAGTGGTGCCTGTACCTCTTTTACCATATTTGGCTGCAGCTCCAGATTGTCCAGAATCTGCTTCGCACGGTCAAGCACGGAGGAAGGCAGATGCGCCAGACGGGCGACATTGATTCCGTAGGATTTATCTGCCTTGCCATCCAGCACGCGGTATAAAAACGTTACCTTGTCATCCTCTTCATGTACATCCACATGCACGTTGCGAATGCTTGCATTTTTTTCTGCCATTTCCGTCAGCTCATGGTAATGGGTAGAGAATAAAGTCTTCGCTTTGATATTTCGCATGATATACTCAATCATTGCCTGTGCCAGTGCCATGCCGTCATACGTAGAGGTGCCGCGACCAATCTCGTCAAACAGAATGAGCGAATTTGCCGTGGCATTTTGCAGTGCATTATTCGCCTCGATCATTTCAACCATAAAGGTTGACTGCCCGGACATAATATCATCACTTGCACCGATGCGTGTGAATATCTGATCAAAAATCGGCATTTCCGCTTTCTTTGCAGGAACAAAGCAGCCAATCTGTGCCATGATGACAAGAAGAACCGTCTGCCGCATATACGTGGATTTACCACCCATGTTTGGTCCGGTGATCATCAGAATGTCATTGCCTTCCGCCATATCCAGATCATTGGAAACATATCGTGTTGTTTTCATCATTCGATCCAGAATCGGATGTCTGGCTTCCTTCATGTGAATAGAATGACCGGTATGAAACTGTGGCCGTGTATATCCGTTTTCACTGGAAATCTCTGCAAGTGCATATAATGCATCAATCGTTGACAATGCATTGGAAAGGTCATGCAGCTTTGGAAGATATACCTTAATCTGATTCAGAAGATGATTGAATAGCTCTGCTTCCAAACGGATACTTCTCTCCTGCGCATGTACAATGGCATCCTCTTTTTCCTTCAGCTCCTGCGTTACAAAGCGTTCTGCGTTTGTCAGTGTCTGCTTTCTGACATAACCAAATTCATCCTTTATGGAAGTCAGATTTGTTTTTGTAACCTCAATATAGTATCCGAATACACGGTTGTATCCAATTTTCAGTGACTTCACACCGGTTCTTTCCCGCTCCTTATTTTCAAGCTCAAGAATCCAGTTCTTCCCGTTTTTACCGATTTCGCGCACCTGATCAAGCTCTTCATTATAGCCCTCCACGAACACACCGCCATCCTTAAGTGTTAGTGGCGGATTATCGATAATAGCACCTTCAATCATATCATACAGCTCACGGCATGGATCAATCGTTTGAAATTCCTCATAGGCGCTGCAGTTATGAAACAATTCAAAAATCTGCGGTGTATGCTCCAGTGTTTTAACAAGTCGCAGAATATCCCGCGGATTTGCGGAGCCATAAGCTACTCTGGCACTCAATCGCTCCAAATCATAAACAAAGCCAAGATGCTCGCGCAGCTCATCCTTTGTAATGAAGTTATCATTCAAATATTCAATCGCATCCAGACGTCGGTTGATCATAGCGGTATCAACCAGTGGATACTCAATCCATTTTTTCAATAAACGAGAGCCCATAGAGCTTCGGCATTTATCAAGAAAGCTCCACAATGTCTGTGAACGTGAATTGCTGCGCAGACTGGAAGTCAGCTCCAGATTCTGTTTCGTTGAAAAATCCATCTGAAGAAAATCATGTTCGTATACCATTTCAACAGCATTTAAATGCGCCATATTACGCTTCTGTGTTTCATCCAGGTAATTGGTAAGAACACCGAAGGCTGTTTCCACACGATCATCTTCAATCCCATTCAGCAAATGCCGATATTCCTCTTTTAATGCATTGTCATTATGATAGGAAACGGTGATCGTCTGCATTTCTTCTATCATCTTCACGATTTTCTTATCAAACTTCTCCTGTATTACAATTTCACGGACATTATTTCCCAACAAGACCTTTTGTATCGCCATAACATGCTTATCGATCAGCTGGGCACGCAGCTCTCCGGTCGTCATTTCACAAAGTATGACGGCAAGACCGAATTGAAAATCATGCAGAGAAGCAATATAAACGGTTGTCTTTTCATCACTTACCTCATCCATGATGGTTCCCGGTGTAACGATTTTAATGACATCTCGTTTCACCAGTCCCTTTGCCAGTGCAGGATCCTCCAGCTGTTCAACGATTGCGACTTTATATCCCTTTTGAATCAAACGCTGTATATATCCCTTTGCGGCATGATGCGGGATTCCACACATCGGTACCCGTTCCTCAACACCCGCATTCCTTCCTGTCAGCACCAGATCAAGCTCACTGGATGCAGTTCTTGCATCTTCAAAAAACATTTCATAAAAATCACCAAGACGATAAAATATGATAGCATCCTCATGCTGCTTCTTCAATTCGAGATAATGCTTCATCATCGGTGTATAGGTAGCTTTTTTTGTCATCTTATCAACTCCACTCACTGCTTATTATTATAACATGACCATCGGGTATAATCCTATATGCTTTTGTTTTTTCATTCCATCATCACAGCATTCCGTGTATGAATTTTCTCAATTCTTAATAGAAATTCAGAAAATAATTGACCGTGCTGCAACATAAGAAATATAAACCGTGTTATAATAAGTACAACCTTGCTTCAAAAAGGTTTTTGTCTGGAGTGATGCAAATGAAAGTAGGATTATCCAGGGCAAAGAGTCCGGATAAGTTCGATTTTGTTTTAGTTACATATTTGATTTTAATGATTGGTATGAGCCTTCTGTCCATCTATTCTGCTTTTGGTATTATCGGTCAGGCTGCCGGTATTGACTATATGATGAAGCAGGCAATGTGGTTTATCATCGGATCGATTGCAATTGGAGTGATTATGTATCTCGGTAATGATTCCATGCTGCAGTTTGCGAAAATAGGATACTGGTTTCTTATGGTATGTCTGGTTGTACTGCTGATTGGCAAGGTATACAATATGTTGACAGGTGGCAGTCTGCTGGGGATGATCATCACAACAAATGGTGCGACATCCTGGTTTAAGATGGGACCGTTTGGTTCCTTCCAGCCCAGTGAGTTTATGAAAATCGTTTTAATTCTGATTACTGCCGGGGTGATTGACGAGCATAACAATAACAAAATCACAGAGTCCTATGAAATGGATTTCTCTTTGTTTCTGAATGTCGCAAAATGGGCATTTCCACCGATCATCCTGATTCTGGCACAGCCTGATACCGGTGTGGTATTGATTATCGCTATTTCTCTGATAGCGATGATTGTTTGTTCCGGTATTAAGAAACAGTGGTTTGTCATCATCGGAATCTTGATTGTCATTGTCCTTGTATTGTTCTTCTATATGTACTACTACCATTTCAATGTTTTGAATGAGCTGATCGGTGGTGAAAACGGCTATCGTTTAAAGCGAATTACCGCTTGGCTGAATCCGGAAACGGATATCAACGGGGAGGGGCATCAGCTGTATATGGCCTTGCTTGCTCTTGGCTCGGCCGGCCTTACAGGTCATGGTATGGGAATTGAGCTGGTATCCATACCGGAAGCACAAACTGACTTTATCTTTGCTGTTATCGGACAAAGCTGGGGTCTGATTGGAACCTTATTTATCGTTGTATTATGTCTTGGTCTTGATATCCATTTATGCCGTATTGCCAGTATGTCAAAGAATATGTTTGAAAAGTATTTCATTCTTGGTATTCTAGGTATGCTGCTGTACCAACAGATACAAAATATCGGTATGATTATCGGCTTACTGCCGATTACAGGAATCACGCTTCCTATGATATCGTATGGTGGTTCATCACTGTTATCATATCTGATTGCGTTTGGTATTATTATGAATGCCAGTGCCAAAGCAAAAAAGCTTTCTGATTACGTATATGAATAAGCCGGTCACAAGTTGTGATCGGTTTTTTATTGCTGATATCTTTTCTTTCTGTTGTATGAGGGAAGGACTGTAGTTTGACAGATGGGATTCTTTTATAATTGGTCTGTTGTTAGTTGATATAGGATAAGATAAAGTATAAAAAAACAGATCTTTTGAATCTGTTTTCCGCTTTCTATGATAAAGTAAAAGTAGTTCTTTTCTATAGCTGTAAATACTGTATGTGTGTGGAGTGCATGCTTTTACAAACACTACCTTGTCAGTATAAATTTTTTAGTCTTTTTAAATAACTGTAATGACGATAGCGAGCAAATCTCACCTTCAATTTTGACATCTCACAATAAATTTCTTTGGTAGCTTCCAAGGGCACATTCAAATGATCATAGCAGAGTATTGCTGTATCGAAGGTCTCACTTTTCATTGTTACATGACGATCCTCCATCATAATATACGGATTACCGAGGGAGCGGTGCTTGGAATGCTGTATAGCTGTTATTTCTGCCAACTGCATCAGAGATAAACCACAGTCTATAACTGCACCACCAAGAGATCGATTATATGCGGTGGATCCAGCCTGTGTTGAAAGACAGATTCCGGAGCCTCTGCAGGTTTCAAAAAACTCATCATCTACATATATATCCATTATTTGAGACTTCACAATATTTTCAACGCGCATCTCGTTTAATGCATAATATGGTTCTGGATTATTATCCAGTTTAATTTTTAATAAACCGGATTCAAATATAACAGGCTCTTTTTCCAGAATATCATGCAGGCATTCCTCCAGCTCCTCTTCCGTATAGTCTGTAAAGAAGCCAAGTGTTCCTGTATGAATGCCAAGGAAGTTTACTTCACTGATACGATGCAGATACTGATGGACTCCATACAGCAGTGTACCATCTCCGCCTACACAGATAACAAGCTGCGGTTCTGCTTTATCATAAAGCCAGCCTGCAGACTGCAAACGCTCTTTGATTTTCTCCTCAACTGCATGTGATTTTGCATCTTTTTTCGCAACAACTGAATATTTCATCACAAATCACTTCCTTTTGTTATGGTACTATTGTATCATATCCTATAAGGTGATGAAAGATGAATAAACATGTTGAAAAAGAATATAAAATGCTGGTGAGTAAAGAGCAGTTTGATAAGCTGTGCGGTTTGTATGAAAATCTGAATTTTATAACCCAGACCAATACCTATTATGATACGGTGAATCGGGATATTCAGAAACAGAAGGGTGCTATGCGTATACGGGAGCGAAATGGAAGGTTTCTGTTTACATTAAAAATGCGACAGGAGAACCTTGACGGATTGTGCGAGTGTGAATGTGAAGTATCTGAAAACAGTGTTCACGCGCTACGTTCAAAGGAAATTATTCAGCTTTTGCAGGAGTATCATATAGAAGCTGACATCATTCCGTTAACTACTCTGGTGACAAAAAGAGCTGTTGTAGAAACAGAGAATGCTGAACTTTGCTTTGATATCAGCACCTACGGAAGTCATACAGATTATGAAATAGAATATGAGTATAAGCGTCCACATGACGGGCTTTCTGTTTTCCAAAAGCTTCTTGATCAGGTACAGCTTGTTTATGTAAAAAACTGCACGTCTAAGATTCAGCGTGCATTGCAGGCAGTGGAGGAATGATCTATCTTATTATCTGGAACATAATACCTTTTTGTATGATGGGGATTGATAAATGGAAAGCCATGCATAAGCGTTATCGAATACCTGAACGATTTCTGCTGCTCTATGGATTCCTTGGAGGTGCCTTTGGTATTGGTCTTGGAATGATTGTATTTCGACACAAAATAAGGAATGCAAAATTCAGTATTATGATACCGTTCTTTTGTATACTTCAGGTAATAGCTATAGGGCTAGTCCTCTTCGACTAGCCTTTCTTCATATTCTATCTTTAAATAGCTGAGAGCATAGCTCCAATTTCTGTGGACCTTTTGATTGAACAGTAATTTAATGGAAATCTGATCAGCATATTCACTTTGATTGATATATACTTTAAATAGCTGATAATGACCAATGCTGTATTGAATTTTACTTTCATAATCTATAAAGTTTAAGAGGCATGGCAGAAGAATCATTATTTTTCCATCCCGTTTTGTCCAATATTCTGTTTTGCTGTTTCTAATTGTCCGGATATCCGGATCTTGTAATGTTTGAATATAATGACGTATTTTTGATTCCTCATATTCTGAATAGAAGCCTGTATCTATACGCCTGCTGAGGTTTTCCAATAATTGCAGTATGGCGTCCTCCTGCATATTCTTTTCTTTTGTAGCTACAGTGCTATTTACCCATACATCCGTACCAATAGAGGCTGCCAAATGCAGAAGTTTTCCTGTATTTTGTATGTTTTCTTTATCGATATAGAAAAAGCTTTCAATATTATTGGAAATTTCCATTCCAATTTCGCTCAGGTAAATCGGATATTGAAAATAAACAACATTTTCCAATTCCATGCAAGAGAGAAGCTCTGGAACTTCCTCCTGTTTTGTAATTTTGCAGATTGCCTGTCTTAATGCTTCCTTATCCGGATAGCCACTCAGAGTTTTATATACATTCCACATCTGCGTAAATCCCATATTCTGCTGCTTTCTAAGATGACCATATCCAAGTATACCCTTTTCTCTTTTTCTTCCACGCTCTGTCCCCTTTGTCAAAAAGAACAGCATATCTCCCTTTTTAAAATCAATAATGCTTTTGATACTTGGCTTCCAGAAATTGATAACGGAATTACCATGAAGTCTATGATACTCCATCATCCTCTTATCAGTTATATAAGCAATAGAGCCCATATGATCACCTTCTTCCTATATATCCATTTTATCATGATAGCGCTTGCAGTAAAATGAAAATATTTCTTTTTTGTATATATAAGAAGATTTTGATTTAGCGCCTGTATACTGCTTCATATAGAAATATTTCTTTTTAATGCCATGCCCTCATATTAAGGTTCAAGTATCTAATTAAATCTATGGTGTGTTATGATGATGTATTCTTATACAGTAATTAAGCTTATTTGATGAAAGAAGTTAGTTGTAAATCATCTTTTATTATAATGAAATGATTTTGTATATTAACCTTTTTGAGTCGTTTCTCCTATTATTCTGTTACTGAAGGAAATCGTTTTCTCTTCCATATTCTTGATGTTAGCAATTCTTAATTATCCTATACATGTGAATACGAGCTTTTCCTATCCTTTCTCCTTTTCTATTCATTTTTTCCATTTATACTACTAAAAGAAAAGAACCAAAATTATGGTTCCATTTTCTTTCTTCCTTCAATTGCTTTAATCAGAGTTAATTCATCCGCATAGTCCAAATGTCCACCCATCGGAAGTCCATGTGCGATTCTTGTTACAGTAACCGGATATTTTTCCAGCAGCTTTGATAAATACAATGCTGTAGTTTCTCCTTCTACTGTTGGATTGGTTGCAATAATGATTTCTTCAGTTTCCTCACTGATTCTGTTTAAAAGAGAGTCTATATTGATGTCCTCTGGCAAAATACCTTTTGATGTTGAAATCACGCCATTTAACACATGGTATACTCCAGAATATTCTTTTGTTTTCTCCATTGCGATGACGTCCTTTGGACTTTGTACAACACAGATAATCTGACTGTTTCTACTTTGATCGCCACAAATATCACACGTGTCCTCTTCTGATAAATTACCGCATACCGCGCATTTCTTTAAGCCCTCTTTGGCATTTTGAAATGCATGAATCCAAGAGTCCATAGTTTCATCATCCCATTCGAGCGTTTGAAATGCATAGCGCTCAGCTGTTTTTATTCCTACACCTGGAAGTCTCCGATAGCATTCAACGAGTGCTTCAAACTTCTTAGGATACATTAGAAGCCACCTGGCATTTTCACTCCGCCTGTAATCTGATTCATATTTTTTTCTTTATCCTCAACTGCTTTTGCGAATGCATCGTTCAAAGCAGACTTTAGCATTTCCTCCAAATCCTCTTTGTTATCCACTTCTAGCAGACTTTCATCAATCGAGATACTTTCTACAGACATATTTCCTTTTACCTCTACTTTGATTACGCCACCGCCCATTGTTGTTTCATACACTTTTTCGTTTAATTCATCTTCAAGCTTTGTGAGCTCCTTTTGCATCTTCTGTGCCTGTTTTAATAACCCTTGCATATTCATAATTTTATTCCTCCGTTATTATTATGTTTTCCTGACCGAATAAATCCAATACAGCTTCTTCCTGTGTTAATTCCTTTATTTCTTTCTTTTCGATTGTTACAGCATCTATTTGTATAGGATCCGGCAGTGTGCCGGCAATCATACGGTCTTTAAATTCTTTGATAACATACTTCTGCTGATCAACAGAAATAGCAAATATTTTTTTATTTCTTTCCATCAATTCTGTTATGAAATCATGAAATTCATTTTTACTGTCCATCTCATTTATTTCATTTGCTACTGCCTGATTATCAACACATACGACAATATAGGTTTTACCACTACCTACGATACTTGCGTTTTTCAAAAGACTTCCATACTTGGCATATTTAAAATCAAGCATGAATTCAGGGATTCTCTGAAAATGTTGACTATCCTTTGCTTTCTCTGGCTTATTTGCTCCAGCAAGAAGTCCAAGAACAAACTCATTATCCAATGGCTTTAGTGCTTTTGCTGGAATCATTTCAGTATTCTTACTTATCGTATTCTCCTGTATATGAGGTGCTGCAGTCTGTATTGGTTCAGGTGTATCAAATACTGGTGTATCATACGGTATAAATGGCTCATCATCTATAGGAATATCCAGTACTGGCTTTTTCTTTAATGTTTCACGTGAAACATTATTATCTGCTTTCGCAGGTTTCTGTTCTGGTAAGGCTGTATTGTTAAACTGCTGTTTTACTGGTTGTGTGGAAGCTGACACTACAGTTGCCTGTACATCTAGCATTTGCAGTAAGCAGACCTCAAAATAAGATCCAACGTTAGCAGCACTACGATACTTATCATATGTTTCCATAAGAAGATGAATCATTTGAAATCTTTCTGCAATGGATTTTCCTTCAATTAAAGTCAAAACCTCTTCACTATTTAGATTATGTAACAAAGAGGCATCCTTTGTATATTCAAAAATAATGCTCTCTTTTAATATTTCAATAAGATCAACTGTTAATCTTTTGATATCAATTCCCTTTTCAATGAGCTGATCAATCTGATTCAATAGAGATATAGCATCTTTGCCATAGATATAACGATATAAATCTAATTTTTCCTGAATAGTTGTAATACCGTAAATTTCATTTATATGATGAACCTGAATATCGTTTTGTGCATAGGCAATACACTGATCCAGGATTGATAAGGCATCACGCAGCCCACCATCTGCCAGCTGAGCGATAATCCGAATCACTTCTTCTTCACAGGTAATCTGCTCTTTATCCAGAATTGTATGGATTCTCTGTATAATTTCTTCTCTTGGCACCTTTGTAAAATCAAATCGCTGGCAGCGTGAAATTATCGTCGGCAGTACCTTATGCGGTTCTGTCGTGGCCAAAATGAAAATGACATGCTCCGGTGGTTCCTCAATTGTTTTTAACAGTGCATTGAATGCACCTGTTGACATCATATGAACCTCATCAATAATATAAATTTTAAATTTACCCTTTAAAGGTGCATACTTAACTTTTTCAATCAGTGTACGTACTTCTTCAACACCATTATTACTGGCAGCATCTATCTCAATGATATCCGGATGGCTGCCATCCTGTACCGCCTTACAGTTATCACATTCCAGACATGGCTTATGATCCGGATTCTCACAGTTTATAGTTTTTGCAAAAATTTTTGCAATCGATGTTTTCCCTGTACCACGGGGACCGCAGAACAAATAAGCATGAGCAATCTTGTGCTGTTCCACCGCATGCTGCAAGGTTTGTACTACGTGCCTTTGTCCAGCTACTTCATCAAAACTATTCGGACGATAAGTACGATATAATGCTTTATATGCCATACTTCACCTGCTTTCTCCACTGTCAATTATATCATGCTGACATCGAATTTTACATAAGAAAAGCAAATACTTTTCCTTCCATACAGTATTTGCTTTTATTTCTTTTTTAGTCTTTTTTCTTTAAAGAAATCCTTCAAGAGCTGTGCACATTCATTCTGAAGAATACCTGATGTAACATCCGGATAATGATTATACCCAGGCTGCTCATACATATGCAGGGTGCTCTCAATACTTCCACCCTTTGGATCAGCAGCACCATAGATAACAGTTTTTATCCGCGATTGCAGGATAGCACCAGCACACATGCAGCAGGGTTCTAAGGTAACATACAGTTCACAATCCTCAAGGCGCCAGCTGCCAATCTTTTTACATGCTTTTTGAATTGCAATAATTTCAGCATGGTTAATTGATTGCTGCCTTGTCTCTCTCAGATTATGACCTCTCGCTATAATCTTATCATCCTTAACAATAACGCACCCAATAGGTACTTCATCTAATTGTCTAGCCTTTTCTGCTTCTTTTAAAGCAGCCCGCATATATTCTTCCTTCATAAATTACCTCAAATATAAAAAAGGGCTACCACACATGATAGAGCTCCCTTAAGGCTGCTTTGTTCCCAATCTGACCTAATTCAGTAGATATCATTGTAGTAGCTTATATATTATAGCATATTCTCTATTTTTTTCAACTGTTAATTTTCTTTCACATATTTCATTAAGACACATATTCGTAAAGTATCGGTAATAGACGAATTTTTTGATTATATAAATATCAGTACATTGTGTTATCAATAAAGAAAATCTCGTTTTATTATTTGGTGGTATTACTAAATACAAACTATACTAATTCAAGTACATAAAAATATGAGACGCATAAAACAACTTTTCCTTCCTTCATTAAGGATGTTTTCACTTTTATAAAAAAAAACATCAAACATCCTCATATAGTCTTGATATAAACTTTTCAGCAATACTGACCTCTTTGCATTTCCTTAATTGTTTCACGTGAAACATAAAATTCCTATAAAAACTGGCACAACCATTTGCATTGACATGACCAGTTATCCAGCTATTTAGATATCAATGCAAATCAGAGGGTCATTATAATTATGGATGTTAATAAAAAACACGATAAATAAAGGCTTTATGAGCATTTAATCCAGTATTAAAATAAGCAGTTTTCAAAGCAAAAAAAGGATGAATTTCATATAAAATCACCCTTTTCTATAACACTTAGTTCTTTGGCATTAAAATTTTTGTACCACCCATATAAGGCTGTAATTTTTCAGGAATATTCACACTTCCATCCTTATTCAAATTATTCTCTAAAAATGCAATCAACATACGTGGTGGAGCAACAACTGTATTATTTAACGTATGAGCAAAATATTTTCCATTCTCACCCTTAACACGAATACCAAGACGTCTTGCCTGAGCATCAGTCAAATTAGAACAGCTACCCACTTCAAAATATTTTTTCTGACGAGGACTCCATGCCTCAACATCAACAGACTTGTTTTTAAGATCGGCTAAATCACCTGAGCAGCACTCTAAGGTTCTTACTGGAATATCTAAACTTCTGAATAGATCAACGGTATTCGTATACAGTTTTACAAACCAGTCAGCGCTTTCCTCCGGCTTGCAGACAACAATCATTTCCTGTTTCTCAAACTGATGAATACGGTAGACACCTCTCTCTTCGATACCGTGCGCACCTTTTTCCTTACGGAAGCAAGGTGAATAGCTCGTATAGGTATAAGGAAGCTTTTTCTCATCCAGAATCGTATCAATGAACTTTCCAATCATGGAATGCTCACTGGTTCCGATCAGGTACAAATCCTCTCCCTCAATCTTATACATCATTCCCTCCATCTCCGCAAAGCTCATGACACCTGTAACAACATTACTGCGGATCATGAACGGAGGAACAACATATGTAAATCCTCGATTAATCATAAAATCACGTGCATATGAAATAACTGCAGAATGCAAACGTGCAATATCTCCCATCAGATAATAGAATCCGTTTCCTGCAACCTTTCTAGCACTATCCAAATCAATGCCATCGAATCTTTCCATAATTTCAGTGTGGTATGGTATCTCAAAATCCGGAATCAATGGTTCCCCGTATTTTTGCAGTTCGACATTTTCTGAATCATCCTTACCAACTGGTACAGTCGGATGGATGATATTTGGAATCTGCATCATCATTTCCTTAATTTTTTCAGCAAGCTCAGATTCCTTGATCTCTGTTTCCTTCATTTCATCAGCCATGGCCTGAACCTTGGCTTTGATAGCATTTGCTTCATCCTTTAAGCCCTTTGCCATCAATCCGCCAATTTCCTTACTCATAGCATTTCTTTTGCTACGCAGTTCATCACCTCTTTGCTTCAGAGACCGATTCTCCTTATCCATAGCAATCACTTTATCAACAAGCTCAATCTTGTGATCCTGAAACTTTTTCTTGATGTTTTCTTTAACAATTTCAGGATTTTCGCGTAAAAATTTCATATCAAGCATAATCATAACCTCCTAGAATATAAAAAAGAGGTATGTCCATAAAGGGACGATACCTCGTGTTGCCACCCTTTTTGATATATCTATATAGATATACCCACTCATAGCTATAACGGTGCTACCGTAATCAACTACTCATAGTTCATTGATTCACTCAAAGGCGGATTTCATAAGCAGCTATTATAACTCACACCAACCGTTATATCTCTGAAAGTAGTCTGCTTTATTACTTGACCTTTTCAACGTTTTATTATTTTATATCATTCTTCTACAGGATTGTCAATTATCTCTTCTGCAGTTTCCTCATTGTTTTCTGAAGTGTCACCGACAACTTCATCTTCGGGCTCTTCTTCCTTTTCAACGATAGCTACCTTGGCAACAGACTCCTCATCTGCGACATTGATCAGCTTAACTCCCTGTGTATTACGGCTGTAAATACCAATATCCCCAACAGAGATACGGATAATAATACCGGAATCTGTAACAATCATAGCATCCTCATCACCATTTACAGCGCGAACAGATACAAGCTCACCGGTTTTATTGGTAACATTGATCGTCTTAACACCCTTCGCTCCACGTGTTGTCAATCGATATTCTTCAATTGCTGTACGCTTACCGTAGCCATTCTCACTAACAGCCAGCAGATGCGTTCCCTCTTTTGAAGTAGCGGCTCCAACAACGATAGAGCCATCCACATTAAAGCCCTTCACACCACTTGCTGTACGTCCCATAGCACGGATATCATCCTCATGGAATCGCACTGCCTTACCATTGGAACCGGCAATTATAATTTCATCATCTCCGGTAGTTTCCTTCACTCCGACCAGCTCATCAAATTCGCGAAGCGTAATAGCTATTTTTCCATTCTGTCGAATGGAATCGAATTCACTCATCGGTGTACGTTTCACCAGACCGTTCTTTGTAACGAACAGCAGGAAGGAGGATTCACTATCCGGACGAACAGGAACAAGTGCACGCACTTTCTCTTCCTTATCCAGATTTAACAGATTCACAACCGGAAGACCCTTTGCCGTTCTTCCTGAATTCGGTACCTTATATCCTTTGATCCGGTAAACCTTGCCAAGATTGGTGAACAGCATCAGATAGTCGTGCGTGGACATTGTAATCAGCAGATCAACAATATCATCCTCATTTACAGACATCCCCTTTACACCACGACCTCCACGGTTCTGTGTACGGTAGGTGTCAGTCGGCATACGTTTGATATACCCGTTTGTTGTCATCGTGATAACAACATCCTCAACAGGAATCAGATCCTCATCCTGCATATCATAATCAGCTTCACTTATTTCCGTACGACGCTCGTCACCGAAGCGGTTTTTAACCTCTGTCAGCTCATCACGGATAATAGCAAGAACACGGTCATGATTTGCAAGAATATCACGCAAATCTGCAATCGTAGCCATCAGCTCACGATATTCATTTTCAATCTTATCGCGCTCCAACCCTGTCAATCGGCGTAAACGCATTTCCAGAATTGCATTTGCCTGAATCTCTGTCAGCTTAAACTGCTCCATCAGACCTGCTCGTGCCTCTGCATCATTCTGACTGGAACGTATCAGATGAATAATTTCATCTATGTGATCCAAAGCAATGCGCAGACCTTCCAATATATGAGCTCGATCCTCGGCTTTTTTCAATTCAAATTTTGTACGGCGCACCGTTACATCGATTTGGTGATTCACATAATGCTGCAGTGCCTCACGAATACCCATCTGCTTCGGTGTTTTCTCTACCAGTGCAAGCATATTGACACCGAAGGAGGTCTGTAGCTGTGTCATACGATACAGCTGATTCAGTATGACATCCGGCTGAGCATCCTTACGCAGCTCGATGACGATACGAATTCCTTCACGGTTTGATTCATCATTCAGATAGGTGATACCTTCAATCTGCTTTTCTCTTACCAAATCTGCAATTTTAGTAATCAGATTCGCCTTATTTACCTGATAAGGGATTTCAGTCACAACAATTCTTGTCTTACCGTTCCCCATATCCTCCAGATGATGCTTACTGCGCACCATGATGGAGCCGCGACCTGTTTCAAAGGCCTGACGAATTCCGGCTCTTCCCAGAATAATACCACCGGTTGGAAAATCAGGACCCTTGATATAATTGTCCATCAGCTCCACGACAGAAATCTCCGGATTATCCATAATGGCAAAGGTCGCATCGATTGTCTCTGTTAGATTATGCGGCGGTATATTGGTCGCCATACCTACAGCAATACCGACAGAACCATTTACCAGCAGATTCGGAAATCTGGCAGGAAGCACAGCCGGCTCAGTTTCCTCGTTATCATAGTTGGGAATGAAGTCAACCGTATCCTTGTTGATATCCTTCATCATTTCCATAGCAATCTTGGACATACGAGCTTCGGTATAACGCATTGCCGCAGCACCGTCACCATCCATGGAACCGAAGTTTCCATGTCCCTGTACAAGCATGTAGCGATAGCTGAAATCCTGTGCCATACGAACCATGGCATCATATACAGCCGTATCACCATGCGGGTGATACTTACCGATTACTTCACCAACGATACGCGCTGATTTTTTAAACGGCTTACTCGCTACGATTCCCAGCTCATTCATCGCATGCAGAATACGGCGATGAACAGGCTTCATTCCATCACGAACATCAGGCAGTGCACGATCTACGATTACAGACATTGAATAGTCCAGAAAGGAGGTTTTCATTTCTTTTGAAATATCTACCTGAATCAGTTTTTCCTTGTTTAAATCCATGTTCCTTTACACCTCCTTAGATATCCAGTGTCGCATAGATTGCATTTTCCTGAATAAAGTCACGTCTTGGCTCAACCTCTTCACCCATCAGCATCTCAAAGATACTGTCAGCTTCCATAGCATCATCGATATTTACCTGCTTCAGCGTACGGAAAGCAGGATCCATGGTTGTCTCCCACAGCTGCTCCGGATTCATTTCTCCCAGACCTTTATATCGCTGTACGTTTACATTCTCCCCCATAGAAGCACGTACCGTTTCCACTTCCTCTTCTTTATATACGTATTCTACACGGTTTCCCTTGGCAACCTTGAACAATGGAGGCATGGCGATATATACATAGCCACCCTCGATGATCGGGCGCAGATAACGGTAGAAGAAGGTCAGCATCAGTGTACAAATATGCGCACCATCGACATCGGCATCGGTCATGATGATAATTTTATGATAACGCAGCTTACTGACATCCATTTCCTCTCCGATTCCGCAGCCAAACGCTGTAATCATAGAGCGGATTTCATTATTTTCAAAGATTCTCTGTAAACGCGCCTTCTCAACGTTCAAAATTTTACCACGCAGTGGCAGAATTGCCTGAAACTTGGAATTTCTTCCCTGCTTTGCACTTCCGCCGGCGGAATCACCCTCGACGATATAGATTTCACATTCCGAGGCATCCTTACTGGAACAATCCGCAAGCTTGCCTGGCAGCGATGTGATTTCCAGGGCAGATTTTCTTCTTGTCAGCTCTCTTGCCTTTTTTGCCGCAAGACGCGCCTTACTTGCAAGAATCGCTTTATCTACAATAATCTTTGCTGTTTCCGGATTTTCCATGAAGAAGCGATCCAGCTGTTCGCCCAGAATACTGGAAACGATTTTTCGTACCTCTGAGTTTCCCAGCTTGGTCTTTGTCTGCCCTTCATATTGCGGATCCGGATGCTTTACCGAGATAATCGCCGTTAAACCTTCACGTACGTCATCCCCGGCCAGTGTCTCGTCTTTTTTTATCATTCCCTGCTCTCTCGCATAGGCGTTGATAATTCTTGTCAGAGCGAGTCGGAAGCCGTCCTCATGCGTTCCGCCCTCCATCGTGTTAATGTTATTACAGAAGGAATAGATGCTAGGAATGTAACCATCGTTATATTGCATGGCGATTTCCGCAAGAATACCATCCTCGATTCCTTCCACATACACAACCTCTTCATGCAGCGGTGTTTTATTTTTATTCAGATATTCCACATACTGGCGGATACCGCCATCGTATTTATACTCAATACGCTTCACGTCCGCTTCCCGCTCATCACAAAGCACCAGACGGATGCTTTTATTCAAAAAGGCGAGCTGACGGATACGGGCATTTAAGGTATCGAAATCATATTCCTGTGTTTCCTGAAAAATTTCAGGATCTGCCTTGAAGCGCACAATAGAGCCATGCTTTCCGCTGTCATTGATGATTTTCAAAGGTCCTGTTGCCTTTCCACCATCTTCAAATCGAAGGAAATACTCATGTCCGTTCTGATGTACATTAACCTCCAGCCATTCACTTAATGCATTTACAACACTGGCACCGACACCATGCAGACCTCCGGATACCTTATAGGCACCACCGCCGAATTTACCTCCGGCATGCAGTACGGTAAAAATCGTTTCCACACCGGATATTCCAGTCTTTTCAACGATTCCCGTCGGCATTCCTCGTCCGTTATCCTCTACCCGGATTATGTTATTTTTTTCAATCGTTATTTCAATATCTGTAGCGAATCCGGCAAGAGCCTCATCGATTGAGTTATCAACGATTTCCCAGACAAGGTGATGAAGACCTCTCTCACTGGTAGAACCGATATACATACCAGGTCGTTTCCGTACAGCTTCCAGTCCTTCCAGGACCTGAATATCATCAGCCGTATAAGAATGATCAACCTTATCTTCCATTTCTTCGATTTCTTTCATCTGATTCTCATCCATAGTTCATCCTCCTAACATCTCTCGATTGTACCGTTGTTCACATTCCACAACGTGACTCTGCGATCACTTTTCATATCGTCAAGCTCCACAACATCTGTCGTGGATATAAAAATCTGCACCTCTTTCGGCAGAGATTTTAACAATTCTTTCTTCCGGTAGCTGTCCAGCTCCGAAAACACATCATCCAGCAAAAGCACCGGATATTCCTGTATGATTTCATGAATCATATGAATCATACCGATTTTTAATGCCAGCAGAACACTTCGCTTCTGTCCCTGGGAAGCAAAGCTGACAAGCTCGCGGCCATTCATTTCAAAGATAAAATCCTCTTTATGAATACCGGCAGTCGTCTGTTTCAACAGCAGATCACGCTCCTGATGCTTCTGATATTTTTTCAGCAGGGCTTCCTTCAGCTCCTCTTCCTTGTCGGAAAAGGGTACACAGCTGAGATAGCGAACCGTGATATCCGTATCGTCATTGGAAAGCTGACGGTAAAACGTCCTGCATTTTTCCAACAGCTCCTCCAGAAAGAAATGCCGCTGCTTCATGATGACAACGGATGCATCTACCAGCTGGGCGGTCAAGACCTCCAGATACGAGCGGTCCACCCGTTCCTGCTTCAGATATGCATTCCGCTCTTTTAAGAGCCGTGAAGCGACATAAAGCGTCGATACATACTTCTTACTTATCTTACTCAGTTCCATGTCCACAAAGCGTCTTCTGACGCGAGGAGAGGCCTGAAACAGGTTCATATCATCCGGACAAAACATCACGGAGTTAAATTCCCCGATAAAATCACTAACGCGATTCACGGGATTCTGATAAATAAAAAGATTTTTTCCCTTTTCATTTACTGCAACACGAATTTCCTCCGTTTTCTGTTCCTTTGCAATCAAGGCTTTAATAAAGAAGGCCTCTTCACCTTCTTTGATTAGATCTTTATCTTCACTGGTTCGATGGGATCTGGTCGTTGACAAATAAAGAATAGATTCCAGCAGGTTGGTCTTTCCCTGCGCATTCTTCCCTGTCAGAATATGGATACCGTCAGAAAAGCTGACATTTACATCTGCATAGTTGCGAAAATCATGAAGACGAAGTGTTTCCAATCTCATGACAAAGTAAATACACTGCCCTCAATTTCGATGACATCGCCTGCATACAGCTTGCGTCCTCTGCGATTTTCCTGTTCTCTATTCACTTTGATTGCCAGGGCTTTCACCGCAAATTTTGCTTCACCGCCGCTTTGGATAAAATCCGTCATTTTAAGCAGCTGACCTAATGTTATGTATTCACCGGTTATCTTTATATCCATTATAAAACCTCTTTCACATTCTTATATATTATATCATATTTAAAGGCTTTTTTGTTAGTTTTTCCTATGGTTTTCAAACTTTTCTGCATCATTTTACACATGTAATTTTATTCGTTTTTCAAACGTTGCGCTCGTGCCGTTAAAAAGGTCTACTTTTGTTAAAAAACATAGAAAAAGCAGCAGGGCTTTCACCGTGCTGCCAGATAGGCTAAGCGTAGGTTCTGACAGGAAGAACAAGCTGCAGAACGTTATCGTCATCTACTGATTTGATAATAAACGGCTTCATTTCTCCACATAGGCGGAAGGTCACCAGACTGCCGCTCAATGCCTTGATCGCATCGAATACATACCTTCCGTTGCAGCTGATTTCCAGAGAGCTTCCAGTGAAGCTGGCACTGCTTAAAACCTCAGTGGAGGATCCAACCTCTACGGATTTGCTGGATAACACGCATTCCTGCTCACTCAGACTGAATTTAATTACCGATACACCGTCATTCTTAATGAAGCTGGCACGATCAATGGCATTGAGAAGATCGCGGGAATCAATCGTCAGCTCATAGTCAAATTGCAAAGGAATCAATCGGCTTGTTTCTGGATATACGCCATCAATTAGACGCGTCTGGACAATCGTGTCATGGATGATAAACTGCGCCTTTTTGTCATTGACGGCAATTTCTACCTCTCCTTCCCCTTCCAGTGTTTTAACAACCTCAGATAGGGATTTTGCAGGAATGGTAATATTAAAGTTCAGGGATTCCTTGATATCGATGGTTTTCTTCGCAAGTCGATAGGAATCGGTAGCAACACAGTTCAGGGTGTTACCTTCACAGTGAAAATTCACACCGGTCAATACCGGACGGGTTTCTTTGTCACTTGTCGCAAAGCTGGTCTGCAAAATGACTTTTTTCAATGTTTCTTCTTTTAATGCAAAGCATTCCTTCGGCTTGGAGAAGTCGATTGCCGGATATTCATTTGCACGCATTCCGTTAATACGAAATTCTGCTGTGTTGCCGCTGATTTTTGTCAGAGAACCGTCAATCATTTCAAACTCGATTTCATCTGCATCAATCTTACGTACGATTTCCAGAATATACTTGGCTTCAATAACGATCGAACCCATATCACGAATTTCAAGTACGCATTCTTCTGATTTTGTCAGCTTTGTCTGAATGGATACATCGGAATCACTTCCGGTTAAAATCAGACAGTCTTCTTTTGCGTCGATTTTAATACCGGAGAACGCAGGAAGTGGTGAAAACGTAGAGATGGCACGGGATGCCACAGATAGTGCATTGTAGAATTCTTTTTTAGACACCTTAAAGTACATGGGTGATGCTCCCTTCTTTTATGTTTTATAAGTAAATAAACAATAATAAGTATGTGGAAAGTGTGGAAAAGATAAGAAAACACTTTGAACATAGGCTTATTTTAACAAATTTTGCTGTGGATGAAAAGTTGAAACATGTGGATATCTTACCTATTTTATCCCCAGATTACGTTCAATCTGCATGACTGCCTGCTGAAAGGTTTCTTTTTCCTTCAACAGTTTCATCATTTTTTCATAAGAGGACATGATCGTGGAATGGTCACGATTTCCAAATTCAAAACCGATTTTAGCAAATGGCATTTCCAGATGTGTTCTGCATAGATAAATTGCGATATGTCGTGCATTGGCGATATTTTTTGTTCTCGATTTTGATTCAATCTGAGTTCTGGTCAGACCATAATATTCGCATACCGCATTCTTAATTCTCTTCGGCGTTAATTCATCCTCCTGTTTGACAACGATTGGATTTTCTTTAAATATCTCTTTCGCAAAAGTGATATCGATACGCTCCGGATTGTATAATATTGCTTTGAAGAACAGCTCATTGAGTGTTCCCTCCAGTTTTCTGACATCACTCGCAAAGCGGGTTGCCAGATAATCGAGAACCTCGTCATCAATCATGATTTCATCGCTGCGGCCTTCCATCTTCTTCTGCAGTATAGCTTTCGCAGTTTCAAATTCCGGAGAGCCTACCGATACGGATAAACCGCTGGAGAAACGTGAAATCAGACGGTTTTCAATCCCCTTTAGCTCCGTGGGATGAATATCACTGGTAATGACGATCTGTTTGTTGTCGGAAATCAGCTTGTTATACATATTGAAAAAGATTTCCTGTGAGGTGCTCTGCTTCAGACGCTGAATATCATCGATCAGTAGATAGTCTACCGAACAGATCATCTCTTTAACATCTTCAACCGTCTTGTTTTTCATCGCCTCAATCAGCAGCGTGACGAAATCCTCACTATAAATGTACAAAACCTTTTCATCCGGCTTATTTGCCTTAACATAATTTCCGATGGCATGCAGCAGATGGGTTTTTCCCAGTCCGGAATTTCCGAATATAAACAGCGGGTTGTTGAATTTTCCGGGATAATAGCATACGGATAATGCCGCTGCGTGAGCCTCCCGGTTGTTTTTTCCTACGACGAAGCTGTCGAAGGTATACTCTTTTTTTACTTTGTCTTCAAATAAGATTTCATTTCTTCTTTTAACGACAGATGATGGCTGAAGCATATCCACTTCGCTCTTTAGCAGGATCTGACAGGAGACTTTCATATCCAGTACATCAGATAGCTTTTGCTGAATCAGATCAATGGAATCCATCATAATCTGCTTGTTGATCTTATAAGGAACAACAATGGTCGCAAAATCATCCTCTATATCAAAGAGATGAGAATCTTCTTTATACCATGCGTTGAATACGGCATCATCAAAATGCGCACTTTCATTTATGAGCTGAAGTGTCTTCTGCCAGATCTGCTCAAGCTGTACCTTGGCAAAATTAGACATAAACGACTCCTTTTTCATGCACCTTATATTTTACTATAGATTGTGGAAAAATACCACGGCTATTCTGATTAAGATGAAGGGATTCAAAGAGAGCGATGAAAAGTGCAGTGTTTCAAGGAGAAAATGGAAATTATTTGTGTATAGCAGGAAAAGCATCGCAGTGATGATAGTTTTCCACCGGATAGGAGTCATGTTCTGAAGAATGTCCAGTGGATTTTATTTTCACACCGCTGTTATCCACAGGAAAACATCCTAAAAACAGGATAAATAAAGGAGTTTCTCCACTTTCCACAGCTTTCCATATGGAAAACATGGGGAAAAATAGGGTGTGGAATATATGATTCTGTGGAAAAGTGGAAAACAAGTATTATCACTCTCCACTTTTCCATCCTTCTACACTGATCAGAAATACGATAAACAAAGGAGATGTAAAGCTTTTCTACAGTTTCCACACATGGTGGAAAACGATTGGTTTTATCATTGTGGAAGAAGCGTGGAAAACCAGTCGGCATTGTGAGGTTTGCGGATATTCGCTGATTCATGCTGTAAATTGCTTTGCAGCGTCAAGTTTTCCACCGGTTGGAGGGTGAATTGTTGAAAACTCTTTGAATAATAGAAAACTTCAGTAATTTGCAATGCGGAATTGTGTTCTTTTTTATCTTCCTATATAATGAAAAGGATAAATACATAGGAAGTGATAATATGAATTGGTTTGAAAAAAGTACAAAACGCACGATTCAGCACCGCCTAGGCTCAACCTATCAGATGAGTCTGCTGCTGGAACTGTTTCTGGCGCTGCTTTCCTTTATTTTAATTGCGGATAAGATTTCTTCCTTATCTGTGTTCTTTGGAATTCTCGCTGTACTTGTAGCGGCAAGAATTATCTTTCTTTATGCAGTCATGTCGCTGCGTATGGAAACCAGAATTGTTTACGGTATTATGTTGCTGCTTCAGGTGCTGATCTCCACCATTTTATTTTTTCATGCAAGTATCTTTATATTTGTAGTGGTTTCAACCTTTATCGTGCTGCTGTTCCCTATTTTTACACATGTCTTCTGTCGAAAAATGGCATGGATTGACAAATAAACGTATTTTCAAATATTTTTAACGAATTATTGACTTTGACAGAGTTTTTATGTATAATTTTAAAGCAATGCTCAATTTGTATAAAATGATAAAGAAGAAGTGGAGGTGGCTCTTGTGAAAAGAACATATCAACCGAGCAAAAGAAAACACCAGAAAACTCATGGATTCAGAGCCCGTATGGCTACAGTAGGAGGACGTAAAGTATTAGCGCGTCGTCGTGCCAAAGGTAGAAAAGTGTTATCAGCATAAAAAATCACCCTGCGGTGATTTTTTTTCGCTTTGTAAAAAGTAAAGGCTTCCCCTGTTTCAGGTGCTTTCCTGCCGTACGTTATTGCTTTTTCCCCTGATTTAGGCTATGATTAAGCGTATGATGCTGTGAAAGCGTATAGCAGGCAGATAACAGCATCAGGGAAGCGGAAGACAGAAAGGAAGAACTGCATGAAAAAGGAATATCGTGTGAAAAAAAGCCAGGAATTCGCCGAAATCATGAATTACAAAAAATTTTACACCTGTCCTTCCTTTGCTATTTATGTGAAGCCGCGAAAAGAAGATCATGCAAGAGTAGGAATTTCCGTTGGAAAGAAAATGGGAAAAGCAGTTGTACGTAATAAAATCAAGCGTCAGGTACGCATGATGGTACAGGATATTTACAGTTTTGAAGAGAAATTTGATACGATTATACTCGTTCGCGTTAAATATCATGAAGAAAATTATATAAACAACAAAAAACTCTTGGAAAGATTGGTTAAAAAAGTTAAAATATAAAGGTAGGCAAACTTAGCGAGGAGACAAAAAGATGAAAGATTTTTTTAGAAGCAAAAAGAAGTTTCTTCTGGTCGTTATGCTGATGGTCGTGACACTGACCGGATGTAGTGTTCCACGTGGGCAGAATGGTAAGACATATGTCAATTCCATTTACACGAACCATGACGTTCAGGTGAAGCGCGGAGAAGTTGACATTCCAGACGATAAAGAACTTCAAAAGAAGTATAAGGATTATAAGGCAGATGATCTGATTACAATCGAAAAAACAACGTTCTCTGATGCAATGGATGAAGGATGGTTCAATGGGCTGATCGTATGGCCGATTGCTTTCCTGATCAACTTTGTAGCAGATTTCAGTGATGCAGGTATCGGTATCATTGCGGCAACCTTCCTGATTCAGCTGCTGATCTTCCTGTTCTCAATCAAATCACAGGTAGCATCACAGCGTATGCAGGCAATTCAGCCGGAAATGAATAAGATTCAGGCGAAATATGCAGGTAAAACCGATGACCGCTCCAAGATGCAGCAGGCGCAGGAAATGCAGGCGCTCTACAGCAAATACAAAATCAATCCGTTTGGAACACTATTGGTAACGTTTATACAGTTCCCGGTAATTCTGGGTATGTATCAGGCGACGATGCGTGCGTACAGCGTGGTTACCGGTTCCTTCCAGGGAATCAACCTGGCTAAGACGCCGATCGAAGGCTTCAATCTAGGAAATTACTGGTATGTTGTCATCTTTGTTCTGATGGTAGCCTTCCAGCTGTTGTCCTTCAAGATGCCGCAGTGGCTGCAGGAACACAGAAAGAAAAAAATGCATGTCAAAGAGAAAAAATATGCAGAGCCTAAGAAAAAGGGCGGAAATGGTATGATGGGCTCCATGAATATGATGATGTACATGAGTACCGGTATGATTGCCATCTTCGCAATCAACTGGCCGCTGGGTATGTCCTTCTACTGGCTGGTAAACTCTCTTGCTAGAGTTATCCAAAATATTGTAATCCACAAATTCTTTATCAAAGATTAGGAGGATAACAGGATGAAATCGTATACTGGCAAAAATCTGGAAGATGTATTGAAGCAGGCTGCTGAGGATAAGGGAGTAAGTGTTGAAGAGCTCACTTATAATGTAACGGAGGAAACCTCAGGTTTTCTGGGACTTGGCAGCAAAACAACCATTACGGCTTACTGTAGAAATGATATTCGGGAATTCATGAAAGCATATCTGCAGACCTATTTCCAAGGTATTCATATGGAGGTCTCCATTGATGTAGTGGATGACGGTGAATATTTCCGTGTTAATCTGGATGCTGAGAACAACGCGATTCTGATTGGAAAGAACGGACAGACATTACAGGCAATCAATACCGTCCTGAAGTCTGCTTCTTCCAGTGAATTTAAGCGCCGGATCGGTGTACTGATTGATATCAACGGATATAAGGAAGAGAAATATCAGAAAGTATGTTCATTGGCTCTTCGGGTTGCGAAAAGCGTACAACGGACAAAAACTGATGCAACACTGGATCCTATGCCGGCCGATGAAAGAAAGGCTATTCACAACTACTTAGCCAATATGAAGCATATTGCTACCGTTAGTGAAGGGGAAGGTAATCAGCGACGTCTGAAAATCGTTTACAGCGAAGATAATGCATAAAAATCAGGGAGTCATGCAAGACAGCATGGCTCCCTTTCCATATGCGAAATTTGTCGAATACGTGTTATTTTATTAAAGAAAAGAGGATGAGCATGGAAGTATATAAAAAAGAGGCTGCGGATCTTGTAGAACAGCTTCTTACATTGCGCAAGCAGGGAAGACCAAAGGATATTCTTAAAAGGGCTTCCCGATTACTGGAAATTGCGCAGCTTCATCAGGATTCCTACTACACTGCAGCAGCATTGTATTTTCAGGCATACTATGAGTTTTCAAAAGGGAATTATAAGGAATGCCTTCAGCACTGCTTTCAGAGTGAGGAATACTGTGAAAAGAATGACTATCTGAAAATTCTTGCTTACATACACAACCTTCAGGGAATCGTTTATTCTGATCTGGGGGATTTTCTCACCTCCCTGCATTTTCTTCTCAAAGCCTATTACCTAACAATGGATCATCCGGAGTTTGAATATCATTATGCGATTATCAACAATCTGGGAACTTTGTTTCATGAGATAGATTGTGAAGAAAAGGGGATTGAATACTTTATCCGGGCATTTCAGGAACGTAGAAAGCTGCATCTGGAATTTTCGCTGCATGACGGTATCATCCTGACGAATATTTTGATGGTATATATGAAAATGAATCGGGTGGCAGAGGCAGCACCCTGGTATGAAACCTTTTTGCGCTATTTCAAAGATGATGATCATGTCGTACTGACAGAAAATAAAATTATGATACGTATATTTGAATTATGGCACAGGAAGGATATAGAAAAAATTAAGCAGCAGCTATATGATTTTCTGGAGGTAGCTTCCCATACCTCTGATTATAAGAATACAGTGAGAAATTATATGGATTGTATTCAAATCTGCATATCATTAAAACTAAAGGATCAGGCTTATCTGCTGTTTCGCAATCTTGAAAAAATGGAATCACAGCATCCAAGCTCTATTAACTCTGCAAGGCTTGCGGATATCAAGGTGGAGCTGGCAATGCAATTTTGTTCAAAGGAAGAATTATTTCTCCATCTGCTGGAGGCCTATCGTTTGAACAGAAAAGCCAGAGAACAGGAGAAGCGCAATAATCTGCAAAGCATGATGAATAAAATGGATTTGGAAAATGCACTTTATGAACAGCATATTATCCTGCAGCGCAATGAAGAGCTCCTTCGCAGCAACAAGCTGGATCCCTTTACCGAGGTATTGAACAAAACAGCCTTTCGTAACCATGTGCTGGATGCAATCCGCGAAAAGCGTCTGGAGGAAAAGGGGGCCTTCTTTATTTTGGATATAGATAATTTCAAAATTATCAATGATACCTGCGGGCATCTGGTTGGTGATCAGGTGATCGTGCAGGTTGCTGCCAATCTTCAAAATAATTTGAGAGAGGATGATCTCGTTGGCAGAATTGGTGGTGATGAATTCTGTATGTATCTGAATCATATTTCCCGCATTGAGGATATAGAAAAAAATGCTTTGCGTATTATTGACAATATACGCAATTTAAATATCAGCAAGCTGCAGAAACAGCTGACAGTCAGTATGGGAATCTGTGTCGTAGATACAGAAAAGGATTTTGAAGATATCTTTATGAAAGCAGATCATGCATTGTATGAAGCGAAAGCAAACGGACGTGATCAGTTTGTGGTCTATAAAAATGATTATTTCAGTCAGATTATGCAGAAAAAGGAAAAGCGCAAGGACCGCCACGAGGTCACCGTCAATGACATTCTGCCAAAGGTATTCGAAATGCTGAATGTGTTTGATAAACGGGACGAACTACTCGAGCAGACAATGGAATTCATCTGTCGTTCTATGAATGTAAAAAACATATTTCTGCTTCGCTTTGAAAATGAAGCATATACTATGGGCAGAGTGTATATATATGATTTGGAAAAGAAGAAGGCATCCAAGCATGTTCACATACAGACAGATCCAATTTATCTGAAGGTCTTTGATGACAGACATCTCTATTATCAGAATCAGATCAATGTTAACGAAATTCAGTATGTAAATGAATATGAATATTATCACATTCAGGCTACCATGCAGCATCAGATTTTGTATGATCATAAAATGATCGGTGTACTTGGTATGAATGATCGAAGAGTACATGAATGGAATGAAGATGATTTATCGCTGCTCCGTAATCTCTCCTATGCATTTGCGACCTATCTGATTGCGATCGAATAAACGATAAGAATTGAATTTCGGTATTGTTTTAAAGACCGGAACGCAATTCTTTTTGCTGGCGCAGATATTAAGATTTTACTAAATATAAAAATTTGAAGTAAACAGTGGCATGGAAATCAGATAATATAAGAATCGTCTCATAGAAAAAGTGTTAAACTTAAAAATCATATGGTATACTGTTAATACTAATCAAAGGAGATTGATTCTAATTGCAGTTTTCTTATATGAAATAGAATAGAAACAGGGTGAAAATATGCTTGCTAGTGAACGTCAAATAATAATATTGAAGAAATTGGAGAAATCGGGTGTCGTATATCTAAAGCAGTTAAGTGAAGAGTTGCATGCTTCCATATGTACCATACGCAGAGATTTTGAAAAATTGGAAAAAGAAAACAAATGCCGGAGAGTGCATGGTGGGGCGGTTCGCGTTAAATTCAATAACCGTCTTTATGAAAGCACAGATATTCATATGGATAACCGTATGGATATGGTGCCGGAAATCAAACGCCGATTGTGCCGAAAAAGTGCTGAGCTGGTGGAAGAAAATGATTGTATATTTATTGATGGCGGGACTACCTTTATGTATATGTGTGAATATCTGGAAGGGAAGAACGTAACGATTGTAACACACAGTGATTTAATCAGAGCAAAGGATGATTCTACACTTTCTATATTTGTCATTGGTGGAGAGAACAGCTCGTTTTATAAGATGAATCTCGGCCCACTCGCTATCAAAGGCCTGCATTCTTTCAATTTTGATAAAGCGTTTATTGGTTGTGCAGGAATGAGTGTAGAAAATTTAAATGTATTTACTTCTGAAGTAGGTACAGCACAGATAAAGGAAGAAGCGATAAAAAAATCACAGGAGGTCTATCTGGTAATGGACTCCAGTAAATTGAATATTTACGGGTTTTATAGTTTTGCCAATCTTGACAGCTTTAACGGTCTTATTACGGAGGAAATCAGCGATGCTCTGAATACTGATGCAGCTTTAATCATAGCGGATGAGGAATAGATAAGTAGGATAATTTTAAATCTCATAGATATCTGTTAGATATAACAGCAGAGAAAATCAGTGATGCTTCATTTGATATAGCTGGTTTAAAATAGTTATACAGAGATTTCAAATCAGTATGAAAAATAATACATAGAGGGTATATATTTCTAGTGATATGATTTTCCTTATTCAGCATGTAAAAAAGAAGAGAGAATAATTTTCTGGATGATTGCCGCAGATTTATGAATGTCCGGATATAAATTAGTAAAAACGTGGATGGATCAACCTTCCGCTTTTTATCATGTTTGATAACTTTAAGAAATCATAATTTGCGATATTTTAACTGTGTTAGTAATCCCAATAAAAATTTCTATTCTCCGAGTATTAAATACATGTAATCATAGCTTTGCACTTTTCCTTACTATTATTGAAGTTCCACTGAATTGTCTGAACTACTATGCTCAACCTTATGGAGAATCCCAAAATCTTAAATTAAGTCACAGGCAGCGATTAAAAGAATAAAGAAACTTTACTCTATCTGTGAATTATTTGAAATTGAAATCCGCTAATGATAACGGGACCTTTTTCACATTCTAATGAAGGGATAATTAACATATCTTTAGTTTTTCCAATATTTTTTTCAACATGTTTGAAAAGTATCTTTTTCAGCTGCGTTCATGCTATGAGGGAGTAGGGTTTATACTGTTATTCCCTTTACAAGTGAACCCTTTACTGCCATTTTTTGTTAGAAGTCAGGTTACTGTTCACCAATTAACAGTGCTGATAGCATATGATGTAATATCATTTATATGCATAGTACGTTCTTTCGTAGTTTATAAATACCCTTTCATTTGATATTTTTATGAAACTTTCTTATGGGCATATATCGATTTTCATACCAATGAGTAGTTACAAAAATATTGTCTAATAATCAAAAACTATCAATATTCATTTACAACTGTGATAGATATTGATAGAATTAAATCATAAGAGGTGATGTAATATGAAATTGAAAAAGAAAGCTGCTGAAATGAGTCAGAGAGAATTGGCAAGATTTATTGATTACAGTGTATTGAAACCGGAATTTACAGAAGAAGAAATCATCAAATTGACAAAGGACTGTGTTAAATTAGGCTGTTTTAATCTATGTATCAATCCGGCCTACATGGATTTATGTCTTCCTTATGTTGAGGGTACAGATACCAAGCTATCCCCTGTTTTAGACTTTCCCTTTGGTACAAGCTCTACCGAATGTAAGGTGGAACAGGCAAAAATATTATGCAGATATCCACATATAAGTGAAATGGATATGGTCGCCAATTATGGATGGATCCGTTCTGAGAAGTACGAAGCTGTTGAACAAGATATTCGGGCAGTAGCCGAAATAGTTCATGCCGCAGGTTATGGATTGAAGGTTATACTGGAAACAGATGCATTGACTGAAGCACAGATCCGAAAAGCCTGTCATAGCGTTGCAGCTGCAGGTGCTGATTTTGTTAAAACAAGCACAGGCTTTTTAACCGGACATGAATGTGTCGGAGGAACACCTGAAATTATACAAATCATGCTGGATGAGGTGGGAGATCAAATCAAAGTTAAAGGAAGCGGCTGTATACGTACCAGAGAGCATTTTCTGAAGCTGATTGACATGGGGGTAGAACGAATGGGAATCGGGTATAAATCCGTTCCTGTTGTATTAGGATTACAAAAGTAGAAAAGAGGAGATCACAGCGATTTGATGTATGCATTATAGATATGCGTATAGTAGAAAAACGATGAGAGAAGGGATTTCATGTATGAAGCAATCGTAAAAAATACGGTAGAAATACTTTGCCAGCTGCCTGTACCGTTTCCTGAAAGCAGACTTTTAGCGGGAATTGTAAAAGAGTACAGAGCACCTCAGCAGGAAATGTTTATGAACGATAATTATCATTACGCCATGGGAACAGCCTATCTTAAGCTTGGTATTCTTGGGGTATCTGAAAAAGCTGAAGAATCATCAAAAACTGTGGAAACCGAAAAGCAGCGTGAATTATTATCATCCATAGCAATCGTATATAGGGAAATCAGCAATTATTTATCACGCTATGCAGAAGCGGTTCATAAGCAAGCTGAATCAGATAAACAGCGGCATACAGGGGACATGCTGAAGGCTTTGTCGACACGACCTCCACAGCATTTTGATGAAGCACTTCAGCTTGTGTATATCATGTGGAAGCTTCGTACATTGTATAAAAAGCATGCTGACTTGGGAAGACTGGATGTTCATCTGCGAGAGTTGTTTGAAAAGGATATGGCTTCCGGCTATATGAGCGAGCAGGATGTGCTTGACTATCTGCTTTGTTTTTGGGAGCTCTTGAATGAAAATGACAGCGGGGATACATTGCTTAATGTTATGGTAGGTGGCAGAAATATAGATGGAAGTGATGCTGGCAGCAGGCTATCTGTTCTCATGCTGAAAGCAGTACAGCTTTGCAGGCAGACGGAGCCGCATATCAATGTGCGTGTACATCCGGAATTGGATCCTGCTATTTATCAGGCCATGCTGGAGGTACAGCTCATGGGGCAGGGACAGGCGACTATGTATAATGATGAAGTCATAATTCCATCCCTTATGAAGTTTGGTATCCCGGAAGAGCTTGCCTGCTGTTATGCCAATGACGGCTGTTCTGAAATAACTTTAGATGGATATAGTGGTATTGATTATGCTCATATAGATATTGTCGGAGTATTTGAATTGGCTTTTAACAATGGAAGCTGGGCTGACCGTACTTACCGTAAAAAGGTTCATTATTGGAATAACAGTGATCCGGATTATTTTTATACACCTCATGCAGTCTGTGGATATGCATCGGGCGATCCGCAGACTTGTGAGACCTTTGAAAAATTCTATCAGATGTTTTTGAAGCAGTATGAATTTCAGATTAGAAACAAAGCTGAGGAATTGAAGCGCCTTTACGATGACCGAATGAGTTTTGTGACCACTTCTGTATTTTTGAATGGAACCTATGATTTTGTGCTGGAACATGGGGATGATATTCTGGGAGGCGGTTTTCCTTTCGCAGAATATATGCTATTCTCAGGCTCTATTCCAACAGCAGCCGATTGCTTAATAGCTGTTAAATCACTTGTGTATGACAGAAAAATATATACGATTTCGGAACTAAAGGAGGCCATTCGTGTAGATTTTAAGGGTTATGAGGGAATGCGAAAACAAATGCTGAACACTCCTAAATTCGGTAACGATATCGATGAAGTAGATTTACTTGCTCGAGATATCGCTCGCTGCTTTTGTGACTGCCTGCAAAACTTTCGGAAAGAGAGTGGATTTGCTGTTATGCCGGCATTGTATGGATTCCGTTTTCTGGAGGAATCCTATGGTGTAGCAGCAACTCCTGATGGAAGACATTATGGTGATCCAATTGCTGAGCATTATTGCGCAACACCTGGAAGAGCTGTAAATGGTCCTACGGCTTTGCTTAATTCCATAGCAAAAGCAAAGGAAGAAATCAGTATGGCGGTTGGAGTATGTACAGTACAGATTACGCTTCCTCGTAATCTTGGCAATACGGATGAAGAAAGTCTGATGATTCTGGACGGATTAAACAGGGCAGCAGTTGCGGGTGGATTAAACCATATGAATATAGGAATATATGATGCTGAACTGTTAAGAGAGGCACAGCGAAATCCTGAGCAGCACAAAGATATCATTGTACGTGTATGGGGATACAGCGCCCGCTTTGTCACCTTATGCAAGGAAATGCAGGACCATGTAATTAACCGCATTACTGCTGTGAACTGATGGGTACCGTTTTCAATATTCAGCGCTTTTCGCTGCATGACGGACCAGGTATCCGTACAACATTTTTTCTTACAGGCTGTTCACTGCGTTGTCAATGGTGTCATAATCCGGAAGGATTACAGAGTAGGGTCAGATTACAGTATGATGAATCACAGTGCATTCAATGTAGAATCTGTGAAAAGGTATGCCCAAAGAATGTGCACGTTTTTCATGAAAGTGAACATATCGTTCATTTCGATCAATGCAGTTTATGCGAAGAATGTATCAATTCTTGTCCATCAAATGCATTACAAAAAAGCGGGAAAGAATATACTGCAGAGGAGCTGGCTCAGATTGGCTTAAGGGATATGCCGTACTACCAGCAAAACGGAGGTATCACATTTTCTGGTGGAGAACCCCTTCTTCAGGCCTCATTTGTCGCAAAAACGGCTGATTTGTGTAGAAAGAAGGGCGTAAATACAATCGCTATAGACACTGCCGGCAATGTAGATTGGAAGGCTTTTGAAGCTGTTCTTCCGTTTGTGGATTATGTTTTATATGATGTAAAGGCGGCATCCGAAGAGATACACAGGAAAGCTACAGGTTTTTCAAATCATAAAATTTTAGATAATCTGCATCGACTGGATTCCTGCGGGAAAAAAATTTTTATCCGTATTCCTCTCATTCCTACAATCAATGATGATCTAAAGGAAATAGAGGCGATTGCCCAACTTGCCGCACAGCTTCACACACTGGAAGAAATTCGTATTGTTCCCTATCATACATTTGGCAGAGAAAAATATAAAACCATAGGATTATCAGAGCCTGCGCTTTTTCCTATACCCGATGATCAAAAAATCATTCATTATGAGAGGATAATACAGGCGATGCAAAAAAAGAAACATCATCCATAAGGTTACGATTCACAGCCCTTTGAAACATAGAGAAGGATCAGCATATGAGAATAAATGAAAATATAGGACCTGCTACATTAGCCCCATATTCTAATAGTTCATACGTAAATCACATATTTATGAATTGGCTGTGAATCGTAACTCCATAAGAGGTGTACAGCTAATATTTCGGGGGTTTGCCTCTATTTTCATAACGAACCTCCATATTATAATAGAGTATTGTGTCAGATACCTATAAACAAGGACAATTTGTATATCACAATTTGTGTTATACAAGGAGAAAAGCTTATGGCAGAAATGATGAAAAGAGCTTAACATCACAGCATTCATAAGGCTCTCACGATATTATTGTGTTGGAATATAAATAAGATTAAGAGATTTCAGAAAAAAAGCCATAGGCTTCACAATCATATGGCTTTTTTCTATTAAAAACACAATAAAAATCTGATTATCCGCTAAAACACAGTATCTATCAGCATTTT
>OGFC01000028.1_pt1 | contig 154124 bp, 133 predicted proteins | sample 1570841 | NCBI WGS metagenome assembly OGFC01 (sample SAMEA2582137, study PRJEB24529) | metagenome | biome: Human gut stool | place: China | collected 2011 | reverse complement strand
AAAAAATAATGCAATAGTTTGACTGATTTTAAATTTGAAAATAAATTCGCAAATTCAAAAAATAAGGTTGACATTATCTTGAACAGGGATTATTATAATAATCGTAAATTAAAAGTTGATAAGAAACAAAGCATTCTTAACGGAAAAGATTCGCTTAGAACTGCAATCCTGTAAGCATTAAGAGTCCATCTTATCAGATTTTAATTCTTCATTAAAACTGCGCATAATCTTTAAGATCGCGTACGAAAAAACGCCAGTGGCTTACCGGTCACTGGCATTTTTGTTTGCATAATGATTAAATCACTGTCTAGTTCTTACTCAGCTGTCTGACGATTTATGGTCAACTACAATAATAAAACGCTGCCTGCCAGACGTCTTTGACAAGCAGCGTTTTTAATTAACGATCATTTAGTAGCGAATCTCGTTGCGGGAGCGGCCGCCATTGGCAATTGTAATGGCATCATTGGAGGCAATCTGCACCATGTTGCGGGCCGCGGTCTGAGTAAAGAAGGCGACGTGGGGAGTAATGACTACGTTTGGCATGGCTGCCAGCTCTTTGTAATCGGCAGGAACGTCTTTTTCGGCCACGTTGGTTTGACCAAAGAAAGTCGTCTCGTCAGCCAGCGTATCCAGACCGGCACCGGCAATCTCACCATCTTTTAGGGCCTTGATCAAAGCCGTTGTGTCGATTAAAGCACCACGCGCCATATTGATCAGATAGGCAGTCTTTTTCATCTTCTTTAGTTCTTTTTCGCCAATCATCCCCCGCGTGCTTGGCAATAACGGTGTATGCAGGGAAATAATGTCGGCTTCCTTGAAGATGGTTTCTCGATCAACGTATTCGGCAAATGGTTCCAGGGCTGGGTCATAGGCGATGTCATTGACCAGGACGCGGGCCCCTAAGGCTTTGTAGATCTGTGCCGTAGCCGTACCGATGTGACCGGCACCAATCAAGCCAACCGTGCAGTTGTAGATTTCATTGCTGATGAGCGTTTCATTCCAGCTGAAATCGTGGTTTTGATTCATGCGGGCATCAAAAATCCCAATGCGGCGCAGCAGGTACATGGCCTGGGCGACTCCCATCTCAGCAATTGCACGTGGCGAATAGCTGGCGACATTGGTAACGATTAGATGGTTGGCCTTGGCGGCATCCAGATCCACCATGTCGACGCCGACCATGCGGCAGCTGATCTGCTTGATGCCAAAGCTGGCCAGTTTTTCGTAAACCGCGGGACTGCCCATTGAAGCAGTCTGCAGAACCGTGATGGCATCGAAGTCTTTTGCCAGCTCAACCGTTTCGTCATTGAGCGGTTCATCAACCATCTTGAGTTCGGTTTGCGTCTGTTGGGCCCATTTTTCAGCGTAGGGCTTTTCATATGGGTGCGTACCATACATTAGCACTTTCATTTTAACGATTCCCTCCTGAATTTATTTATAAAACGACTAATATTATCATATCACGAGTTGCATCGAATAAATAAAACGAATTGCCAAATGTGATGAAAACATTTGCAAATGGGATTTTGCTTAATAATCTTTAATGTTAAAGCAGTATGTCGAATTGATAAACGATTTGCCAAAGAAAAAACAAAGCAAATCAAGTCCAGTCCAGACGATCGGCCGAAAAATATTGCGGATCAACGGTCTGAAACGGTTAAAGCAGCTTGCTTAATTTTGTTAATCGTTGATCAAGGGCTGATGCGCAATAATTGATGTTTGTTTAATTTTACAAATATTAGTTTTAAATGATTGACATTTTAAGGCGACTAAATTAATATAATGGCAATTCAATTAGAAAAATATTAGAGGAATGGAGGCATTCATTATGGATTTAGTCGTTGTAAATTTCATAGAAGATAACCAAGCAGGTGTCAGCCGACTGATTAGCGAGTTTCTGCATCGTCCCGTTACGGATCTGAATCAGGAAATCGTCAATCTAAGTGGGCAGACGATGGACGAACTGACGATGAGCCGTGGTGAAGAAAACCTCCGTCAAATCGAACATGACGTTTTCGGCGCCAAGCTGGCGGAACGAAATGTCGTTTTAACCGCGCCTAGCCATGTTCTTACTCGCTACGAAAACCTGAAGATGCTGCAGGAAACAGGAGCATTCGTCGTTGTATTGAAAGATCAAAAAAATGCGGACAAAACGTTTGAGGCGATGCTGGAACAGAGCTTTGGACATGATCGCATGATTGACGCGGCTGAGCTTTCAACCAAAGAAGCCGCCCGACGCGTTGCTGCTTGTTGGAGTACTCAAAAGGCTGCCTAGCCAGATAATTCGATTTCTAAAAAAAGACTGATCAGCAAAATGCTGGTCAGTCTTTTTGGTTATTGTTGATCATTATTGATTTTTAAAACTTCAGGAAAAAGCGAGAGCAGATACTCGCGCGGTCCAATTTGGTAGTCAAACGTTACGTGGATAGGGAAGATCTCCTCATGCTCTTTAAGCTGCAGATGCAAGTGATGCTGATCAAGCCGCACCTTGATCCCCAGCTCCACGGCTTGGCGAATGAGCGACTGCAGACTGGCAGAGCACTTGCCTTTCAATGCCGCTAATGGCTCGGTATATTCAGCAATGCGCTTGCGATCTGCCAAAGCGGTTGTGAGACCAAATTCCAAAAGATCGCCTTGAGGACTGATGTGATCGAGCAATTGGCCACTCAGCGTCAATTTGGGATTTTCCAAGCGCTGTTCAGCCAGGTCCAGGCTCTTGGCATATTTATCCGGCAAGTCCAGCTGGGCAGCAGTAGCGCGCAGCTGTTTAATCAGTGGGGCAGCAAGCGGCTTGACCCAGGCAAAGACTTCAGCCGGGTGCTGCAGGGCAATCTGCTCATTGCGTTGGGCAGCCAGTTTTAGCTGTTCCGCTAGTTTTTCAGGAAGGGGCTGCAGCAGGGCGTTGATCAAGAATAATTCCAAGAAGTTTAATGCCGCTGGGCTGACCCGTGCCGGCGCAAACGGATCCAGGTCGAACGAACGAAATTCCAGCCGTTCGGTACCGTTATTCTGCAGGTCGGCCAGACTGTCGCCACGACCCTTTAAGCGAACGGGACCGTAAAATTCATGCATCGAGAAGAACTGATGCTGATCAATTCGCTGCTTGAGCTGAGCAAGCTGTTCTTCAAATGAGTCATAGGTTATCTCCTCGCCTTTTTGGTTGGCATAGCCATATGAGCTGCTGCGAAGACTGCGAACCGGAAAACGCAGATCACGCGGTAGATTGCTTGGCAGATTGCCGGCAATGGGACTGGCGCCAAAAAAGTAGGTAAACAGCCAGCGCCACAACACAAAACTTTGTGCCAGCTTGAAGTTTAAAGCATTCTTAAAGTCGGCCAGCGTGGCGAAGTCTTCATTAAAGCCGTGGTCCCACAGCGATTGCACCAACGTTTGATTGATGCTGTAGTTGACATGGACGCCGGTAAAGATCTCTCGAGCCGTGCCGTATTTTTGCTGCAGATAGTCGTGATATTCAGCCATCCAAAAGCGAGTGTTGAATGAACCGGCAAAGTCTAAATCATCTTTTGAAAAAGCAGGTGCGATGCTTAGCGGCCAGATGATCTCATCAGCCTGCAGATGATCGGTCACCAGCTGCTGGAGCATTTCAAGATTGGCCAGATTGGCATCGGTACCCAGCGTTGGCGTGCCGGAAATCTCCAGCATGTTGTCAGCGAAATCAGTTTTTAGATATGGATTATGCCGGCGTGACAAAAATTCAGCTGGGTATGGGTAGCGGCTGATGCGGCCGTCCTTTAGCAAGCGGTGCTCCTCCAGCTCTAATCCCATGTAGTTTTTTGTCAACAGGCTGCTTAGTTCGTTTTCGGCGATGATTTGACTTAACTTGCTCATAAAGGTTCCCCCATATCGATAAATGGATGTTCGGAGATATTATAACGAAAAAACCAGTTTTGTCTAATTATTTACTCATTTTATTTTAAAGAAGCTGGTCAGCTGCCGTTATGATCAAAAAAACTAGGCCGTCTTGCCATTCCAGATAGTGACGGGGAGGACTACGGATTTAACGTTTTCGCCGTTGATGCGTGCCTGCAGAAGCTGTACTGCCAGATCAGCCATTTCATCAATGGGCTGCTGAATCGTGGTCAGTCCCGGCAAAAGCAGGCGTGTGACGTTGCTTCCATCATAGCCGACAATCTTGAGGTCTTCTGGGATTCGCTTGCCATATTCGCTTGCCAGATTGATGATCGTGCTGGCATCGGTATCGTTAGCGGCAAAAATACCGTCGACTTCGGGGTGTTCTTCAAAGATGCGCCGGAAAACCCGCTCTTTATCAATGGTACTGATGTTAAAGTCCAGATGGTAGGTAATGGCCGGCAGATTGTTTTTGGTCATCAGATGCTCATAGGCCTCGCGCCGTTTTTGCGTTGGCGTGTCTAATCCAAGCGGGCCGTTGGTGTGGATGATGTGGCGACACCCGTCATCCAACAGGCGCTGGGTCGCCAGCAGACCACCCTGGTAGTTGTCTGAAGAAACCACTGGAATATTTTTACCGACAACCTGATCAATGGCCACGACCGGCAGATTGGCATGCTGATAGCCGATCAGACCACGATTTTGAGTTCCGACGATCAAACCATCGACTTGGTGGGTCAACAGCTGCTGGAGATAGTTTTCTTCTTTGGCAGGATCGTTTTGACTGTTGCCGATCAAAACCTTATAACCATTGCGATAAAGCTGACGTTCCATCTCGGCTTCCAGCTGACTGAAAAACGGATTGTCAACGGTAGGAAAGATCATGCCGACCAGATCCGTCCGCTGCTTATACAGCTGCCGAGCGATGATGTTGGGGCGATAATCAAGTTCCTGCATTGCTTTTTGAACCTTGGCAATTGTTTTTTCGCTTAGGTAGCCGCGATGGTTCAAGACGCGCGAGACAGTGGTCTTGGAAACGCCGGCCGCGGCAGCTACGTCTTCTAATTTAGGCCGATGATTGGCTTCCATATTAGGCATTCCTCCATTATTCGTAAAATTGCTTAATCTTCATGTTACACGTTTTCATGAATAAAAGCCATTCGGGAGCGGATATTTGCTGTCGATTGATGAAATAATCGCTGACAACCGGTTGACAGTCACACTAGTAAGCGTTAACATAATAGCCGTAGAGAAATGAAAGCGTTTTAAAATGATGCTCAAATAAGGATTCAGAGGTGACATTTATGTTGTTAGGAAGCATTGAGGCCGGTGGGACAAAGTTTGTATGTGCAGTGGGGAACGAAGACTATCGCATCATGGACAGTACCAAGTTTCCAACGACGACACCCGCAGAAACCTTGCAAAAATGCATTGACTACTTTAAGCAATTTAACGATCTGCAGGCGATTTCGATTGCTTCGTTTGGCCCAATCGAGATTCGGCGCAACTCGCCAAAGTACGGCTACATTACCAACACGCCCAAACCAGGCTGGGCCGATACTGATTTTGTCGGGACGCTGAAAAAAGCCTTTAACGTACCGATTGCCTGGACGACTGACGTTAACGGGTCGGCATATGGCGAATACGTCTTGTCAACGCTGTTCAACCAGCGGCTGCGCTCTTTAGTCTACTTTACGATTGGAACCGGTGTTGGTGGCGGCGCGGTTGTGGATGGTCATTTTCTTGGCGATCTGGGACACCCGGAAATGGGACACATTCGCGTAAAGCGGCATCCAGATGATCTTGGCTTTCCAGGCATCTGTCCGTTTCATGGCGACTGCCTGGAAGGGCTGGTCAGCGGGCCGACTTTTGAGGCACGGACGGGAAAGAAGGGTCAAGACGTGCCGCTTGATGATCATGTCTGGGATATTATGGCCTATTATGTTGCACAGGCTGCCCTCGACACGACCTTGATGATGCGGCCAGGGAAGATCATTTTTGGCGGCGGCGTAGTCAGTGAGCCGTTTTTGGCAAAAGTGCGGGATGAATTTGCCAAGCTGTTGGACAATTATGTTGAAGTCGGGGATCTAACGGACTACATCACGATGCCGTTGGCGAAGAACAATGGCTCAGCGACAATTGGCAACTTTGCGCTGGCCTTAAAGGCAATTCTTGAATAAATAAACAAAACGTTTCGTAAAGATACTCTAGCAAACTGAAATGCTGGAGTGTTTTTGTTTTTTTGGTAATCCAATAATGATATTATTACTCTTTAGAAAGGTTGAAAAGGTTTAAAGGACGGAGGAAACGTTGAATGAAAAAGATAATTGTTCGTGCTGACGATCTGGGATACTCATGTGCCGTCAACTACGGAATCTATGAGGCAACGCATCGTGGCATCGTTAATAACGTCTCGCTGATGGTCAATCTGCCATTCAGCGAGCATGGCTGGGAGCTGTTAAAAAACGAACCAGACACTGATGTTGGGCTTCACGTCGTAATCTGTGCGGGGAAACCGCTGAGCGATCCAAAACTGGTATCGAGTCTGGTGCAGGAAGATGGGAGCTTTAAGCATTCGCAGGTCTATCACGATGCTTTTGAACAGGGAAAAGATATTGTTGATTACGAAGACGCGGTCAGAGAAGTCGAGGCGCAATACGAATGTTTCGTGGAAATGACCAAGCGCGAGCCGGACTATCTGGCAGGTCACACGGTACTAAGCCTTAATTTTATTCGGGCGCTGCGTGACGTGGCCAGTGAGCATCAGATTCCATATTTGAGCTTTGACGTTGAGCATGAGGTTGAGTTTCAAGGCCAGAAACTGACGCCATTTATGGAAGATTTCAGTTTGGATTATGATCCAGTGGCAACGCTGGCGCACGTACTTTCTGCAGCTGACAAGCGTCCACATGTGATTCCTGAACTGATTTTGCACCCTGGTTTTTTGGATCAGTTTATCCTGCAGCATTCGCATTTGGTTTACCCAAGAACGCTGGATGTTGAAATGGCAACCAGTGGCCAGGCAATTGAAATGATTGAACGACACGATGTTCAACTAGTTCGGTATTCCGAGCTGGTTGACTCCGCCAAAGCATGACGCCCAGACCAGGGATAGGCAAAGCGAAAAGTGGTTGTGATAGGGATTGGGAATTAAAATACGATTCAGCTGGAAATCGCTGCTGAATCTGGCTTAAATGTTCAATCAAACAGCAATCATGCCAGATCCATTTGACTGTATATCAGCTGAGCATATGATGAGTTGGGAGATTCATCGGCTGCTCAGTTTTTTTATGCTTAAATTTTGGTGACGCTGTATTTCAATATAGTAGTATGAATTTACCTTAACTAAAAACATTATCCAGATCGATCAGCAGTTGCTATTGATAGAATGCCAATTATTACCGAGCAAAACGACTTGATTTATCAACTGGGAGTTTTGTTGACAACTGCGATTAGTAATGCTGGTGATTGGCGTTAATGGCTTGATCTGTGACATTTAAAGCAGCTGTTTCAGCAAAATTGATTGGTTCGTCCTATCGCGGGCATGCGAGCGTGTCTTGCTACCAGACAATTACGCCTCCGTGGGTATGCGGGTGTGTCAATTGTGAAGCAAAGCGAGTCTTGGTCAGTTTGGAGGGCGGAAATTACCTACTCTAGACTGCTTTTGATCCGGAAGTAGGTAATGATGATTTTGTCATATGTTAATATGCAGGATTTTTTGTATAATAGCTGTAATTTAGAAATCAGTCATTGCCAGCACGTTGAATTATCTGCTGCCAATAGCGTATCTTCAGCAGATGATGAGCTGATTGGCAGATAAGAGTACTGCGACAATAAAAGAGGGCACCTCGCTAAGCAGCGGGATGCCCTCTTTATTTAAGCCTTAGTCTCAATAATATTTCTAATTTAGTACGGCTTTTTGGCTATTTTTGATTTTCCTTTGCCAAACGGTCAATTAATTGCAGATCGTCTGAGAAGAAACGATGGTAGGCGATGTAGCATGAGCATACCGATCCCAGACTGGTAGCCGAAAGCAGCATGAAAACGACCATGATCTGATATTTGATCGCGTATACCGGATCCACGCCAGCAAAGATCAAGCCTGACATCATTCCTGGCAGACTGACGATGCCATAGGTTTCGGCAGAGTCGATCGTTGGCTGCATGCCGGTTTTAATGCAGGCTCTCACAATGTCGCCGCAAGCTTGAAAGGCAGTCGCGCCAAGGGCAAGTCGTTCCTCAACCGCTTGATGCATGTCATGAAATTTAGTTTTCATCTGCCGGTAGCAAAGACCAATGGCAACCATTGAATTGGAGGCAATCATTCCGGCAATCGGCACGATCTGCGAAGGGATGAACTTGATGGCTCCAGACCAAACCAAACCACCCATCGTAATGCCGGTACTGATCAAGATTGCCAAAAAGGATGGCCAAAACAGCTTGGGAATGCCACTGCCACGGCCGGCCGCGTTATGAGCCGCGTTAAAGATGATGATGAGTACCATGGCCCCGGTAACCAGAACGTTATTGAGCGCGAAAATGTATTTGAGAAGATAGCCGACAATCGTTAGCTGAATGATTGCCCGGACGACGCTGATGATCATGTCGCGGTTCAGTCCCAGCTTTTGACGATATGAGATAAACAGAGCAATCAGTACCAGTCCGGCGGCATAGACCAGGCTGATGTTGTTGACGTGGACGCTATTCATTGATTTGGCCTCCCTTAACGGTAATGATCTTTTCTGCCTTGGCCAGTTCATCAGGATCATGGGTAATGGCCAAAATAGTGCCGGTTTGACGATAATTGGCAATCAGCTGATGGACGATCTGCTTGTTTTGCGCGTCCAGACCGGTCGTTACCTCATCCAGCAGCAGAATCGCTGGTTTAAACATCAGATTACGGATCAAAGCCACGCGCTGTTTTTCGCCGCCGGATAGACTGGCGATGCTTTTGGTCAGGTAGTCCTTAGGCAGATTGACCTGATCTAAAAGTTCCTGCTGTCGGTTTCGATCAGGGGCCTGATTGCGAATCTGAAATGGGAAATCAAGATTGTCGCTGACCGTTTCGCCAAACAAGACGGGCTGCTGAAAACAATAGGAGACGTGGCGGCGATATTCCTGGGGCGGCATCTGAAAGGCGTTTTGTCCTTGATATAAAAGCTCACCACTGCTGGGCGATAAAAGGCGCGCACAGATTTTTAGAATCGTGCTCTTGCCAGCTCCAGAAGGCCCGGCTAATGTGATATAGGCTCCTTTGGGTACGCTTAGATTGATGTTTTTTAAAAGCGTTTTTCCCTGCATGGTCAAGCTGATTTGACGCAGTGTTAGTATATCAGCCATTTTTTTCACCTCATATGGATTATTTAAGCATATTTAAATTCTATCTTTTTCAGATGAGCAGCTCAACAAATTGAACCTGTAGGCGCTGTCAAAGAATTGCGATATAATATCTTTAATTATGCAGATAAAGTTTTGGGGGAAATCATGCGAAAAACTACTAATAAAAGTACAGGTGAATTGCCAATCAATCTTAACCAAAAGCCCGCTGAGCCATTGCAGAATCTGGATCAAAATCCCAGTGAGTATGATCATGTCTACGTACGGGCATTTTCGGGCGTTGAGTTTATTATTTTAATCAGCGTGATGATCTTATGCCTGTTCTATCGATTTGGGCTGGCACTGGCAGTGTTGCTGAGCGGTCTGCTGTTTTATCAAAAAGTCGGCATTCGTGATCCTAAAACCGGTCAGTCATGGGTCGTGGCACGCAAAAAATGGCACCAATACTGTCGCTATAATAACATCGACTGGAAAAGGTTGCGTGAGCAGAGCCGAGCAGAGGCGGTTGCGGTGCAGATCAAGAAACGGCAAGCCAAACAATAGTTGATAAGGAGTTATTATGTTACAGTCAATGAATTTAATGATTTATGTTGATGATGTTGAAAAAGTAGCCGCTTTTTTTGAGCAGGCAGCTGGGACGCCACGAATCAGTGAAGAAACGATGATTGACGGTTCAAAGATGATTACGGTCCCGATTCTTCCAGAAGCCTGTCTCCAGTTTTACAGTCGCGCTTTTATTCAGAAATACTCACCGGAAGTTGCGCTGAACTCGCCTTCAATCATGTTTTATGTTGACGATCTGGCGTCCGCGCATGCCAGACTGCTGCAGATGGGCGCGACCGTTAATGAAATCGTTTTGGTAGGCAGCCAGCAGACGTTTAATTTTGCCGATCCGGAGGGCAATTGGTACGCGGTTGCTGAAAAAGACGTTTAAGAGCTGGCTGCCTTTAACCTTGGCTGAATGCCGATCACGACGACGGTTGACAGACAAATAAAACGATATTTAGTATATTCATCCGTACAAATATCCGATCTTGAGCTATAATTAAAGTACAAATAAAGCTTAGGGGATGGATATCATGAATAAGAATAAGCTGCCGCTGCAAAGCGATGCTACGATGGAATACGATCGGCCGTTTGAGCGCTTGATTCCGGTTGGTCAGTTTCTCTTTTGGATGCTGGCCTTGGCGTTTGCGCTGTTCATGCAGTTTGCTCTGGCAGCTGTTTTATTGGTATTGGGCCTGGCTTGCGGAATTCGCGTCTCAATTCGTGATCCCAAAACGGGGCGGTCATGGAGCGTGCCACGGCAAAACTGGCGGCGCTACTGTGAATATAACCGAATCGATCGTCACAGCCTAAGACAGCAGATGAACGTGGCCGCCATTAACGAAGCAATTAAGCAGCGAAAAGCGCAAGCCGCTCGTTGAATGAAAGTCAAATAAAGAACCGCACCGACTCAACCAGTCAGTGCGGTTTTACTTAGTTCTGTTTTAGTTGGGAATGGCTTTGGGCTGGATGCTTTGCTGGCCGTTTTTTAGGCGGCAGCAGCCAGCAGATCAGGTTCATCAACGCAATGATTGCCAAGACGATCAGCAGTCCGATCCAAAAATCATGAGCCGGATGAAAAGCAGTTAATAAAGTCATCATGATGATCACCTTCCTTAAAGCAGCTCGCCATAGTGACGAATATAAGCTTTCTTGATGCTGGTGGCTAAAAGCATGTAGCAGATTACACAGGGGATCAAGTACCAGAAATAGCTGTCTGGCAAGGCGACAAAGCCGATTGCCCGGCCAACCGCAGTGAACGGAATCAAGGTTGCCAGGGCAATGCCGATCGTTGAGAGCAGAATCAGTTCAGCAGAGGCACGGCTTTGAATGAAGGGGATCTTAGGAGTTCTGATCATATGAATTACCATTGTCTGACTCCACATTGACTCGACAAACCAGCCTGCCTGAAACATGCCGACGTATTTAAGCTGCATGGCCGCTAAGACGGCACCGGAGAAATGCGCCGGCAGATCGGTATAAAGAATGCCATGGGAAACGAATAATGGACAGAAGATAAAGTACATAAACAGGTAGGTTGTCAAATCAAAGACTGAGCTGGTTGGCCCCATCCAGATCATAAAGCTGCCAATCGAAGAAGCATCCCATTCACGCGGAATTTTGAGATAGTCAGCATCGACGTTGTCCCAAGGAATGGCGGTACAGCAGCAGTCATAGATCAGATTGAGCAGCAGCAGATGAATACTCTTCATCGGTAAGAATGGCAGCAGCGCGGCAGCAATCAAAACAGAAAAAATGTTCCCAAAATTGGAAGAAGCCGTCATCTTGATGTACTTGATCATGTTGGCATACGTCTTGCGCCCTTCCACGATGCCGCGTTCCAGAATCATCAGGTCTTTTTGTAGCAGGATAATGTCGGCCGATTCTTTAGCCACGTCAACGGCATTATCGACGGAGATTCCGATATCGGCTGCTTTCATGGCTTCCGCGTCATTAATGCCGTCCCCCATGTAGGCAACGGTATGGCCTTTAGCGCGCAGGGCAGCGACGATACGGGCCTTCTGATCGGGAGTCAGTTTGGCAAAGACCTGCGTTTGTTCGACTTGCGCGGCTAGTTCTTGATCTGACATCTTGACTATCTCTTCACCTAAAAGCAGGTGGGCGACCGACATCCCAACTTCTTGGCAGACGGTGGCCGTAACTTTGTCGTTGTCGCCAGTCAGAATCTTGGTGGTGACGCCATGCTCCAATAAGGCTTTTAGCGCGCGACCCGTTGATTCTTTTGGCGGATCCAAAAACGCCAGGTAGCCCATTAAAACCATGTCTTTTTCATCTTTGGCGCTTAAAACGTCAATTGGTGCCGGATCGGTTTTCTGTGCCAGAATCAGAACCCGAAAGCCTTTGTCGTTTAAACGATCAACTGTGGCCTTAACTTGTTTTTGCAGGGCGTCATTAAGCGGCTGGATACCGGTTTTGGTTTCGGCATAGCTGCAGACGCTAAGCATTTCTTCAACCGCGCCCTTGGTTACCATCTGCCGCTTGCCGTTTGGATCCTTGACGACGATGCTGAGTCGCCGCCGCTTAAAGTCAAATGGAATTTCGTCGATCTTAACGTAGTCGTTTTCCAGATCCTGCAGTTCGGGATGCGACTCGGTGTCCTCGGCTTTGGCAATGATAGCCTTATCCATTACGTTTTTATAACCAGTTTGAAAATAGCTGTTTAAAAAGGCATGTCTTAAAACACGATCATCGGCTTGGCCATCAATATTCCAATAACAGTCCAAGACGATCTTGTCCTGAGTCAGCGTGCCGGTCTTATCAGTACAAAGAATATCAGCGGCCCCGAAGTCTTGAATCGAATTAAGATTTTTGACGATCGTTTTTTTGCGGCTCATCGCGATGGCACCCTTGGCCAGACAAGTGGTAACGATCATCGGTAGCATTTCTGGAGTCAGCCCAACCGCCGTTGAGATCCCAAACAAGAAAGCCTCGAGCCAGTCGTGCTTAGTCAGACCATTGATCAAGAATACCAATGGCACCATGACCATCATGAAGCGGATCAAAACCCAGCTGACGGAATTGACGCCCTTGGTAAAGTTGGTAGTGACCTTTTCTTTGGCAACGGCCCCTGCCATTGAGCCAAACATTGTGTCTGAGCCGACTTCAATGACCAGTCCCAGCCCGCTGCCTGAGATGACGTTGCTGCCCATCAGCGCGATGTTTTCGTAATCAGTAATCTGAGCTTTAGGCGTCTCGTCAGCCGCGCTTTTTTCAACGGGGCGGCTTTCCCCAGTCAGCTCGGAACGATTGACGAACAAGTCGGTGTTTTCCAGAATTCTCAGATCGGCGGGAATCATGTTGCCGGCTGAAAGATGAACGATGTCGCCGACCACGACGTCATTGAGATCAATGTCTTTTTCCTGACCATTGCGCGTGACGGTACAGGTTGTCTTGATCATTGCCAGCAGCTTGGCCGTTGCGTTGCCGCTGCGGTATTCCTGAACAAAGCGCAGCAAGCCGGAAAGCATGATCATCGTAACGATAATGACGACCGTGGCACAGGTGAAGTTTTCTGGCCGGCTGCCAAACAAGGAAAAGTAAGGAAAAATCATATCGGTAAACGTGGACACGATTGCCAAAATCAATAGAATTGCCGTGAATGGATTAACAAAAGCGCTGATCAGACGCTTGCCAATTGACGGCTGGTGCTGCTGCTGCACGTGGTTGGCTCCAAACTGCTTGCGGCTTTGCGCTACCTGCGAATCATTTAGGCCTTGTTGACTGGTGTTGAAATGTTTGAAAAGCTCGGCTGGCGAATGCGTTGCTGCATAATCAACGCGTTTTTGCCGAGCTTTTTGCGCCGCGACTTGATCGGAGGCGGCGTCAGCATGATTTTTTTGCCTGCTCATTATCAAAGCCTCCTTACTGATAAAGATCGCTTTCATCTGATTTTGCCTTTATTTTAGCGCGTTTTTTCGCAAGCGGTTTCAAAAAATCTGAATAAATAGACAGTTATAGGGAATTGTATCAAAATATTTATTCCTATCTGATGCTCGATAGTGGGGACGGTTGATGGCGGCTTTCATTTAGTAGGCTATTTTTAAAAGCGCGGATTTGGTAAAATTAAAGGAAATATTAAGAGATGGGGGGCAGGCAAATGAAAAAGCAGAATACCTGGCTGCTAGGTCTTTTGACTTTGCTGCTGATCTTGCTGGCGCCAGTCGTGGGTCATGCGGATGGCGACTTTACCATTAAGCATTACCAAGTGAACGTCGACGTGTTAAAAAACGGCGACGCGGATCTGACGCAAAAGATTACCTATGATTTTGACGGTGATTTTCATGGCGTTTATTATAATCAAGACCTGCAAGACATCGGCAAGGCTGATCAGATCTCGGCAGCCGTGGAGCAGAATGGTAAGCTGACTAACCTGGCGCTCAGCCAATCCGGTCAGAATAATACCGTTAAGGCCACGCAGAGCGCAGACTGGCTTAAGCTCAAGGTCTATCATCAAATCAGCGATGCAGAAGCAACCTTTATCTATCACTACCGGCTGCATGGCGTGATTACCAGTTACCAAGATACGGCAGAGCTGAATTGGAAGATCATTGGGACGGGCTGGGATGAAGCGCTGCATGACGTTTCAATCACCATTCAGCTGCCGGCTAAAAACGTTGGCTCGCTTAAAGCCTTTACGCACGGTCCGCTAAACGGCAAAACGTCAGTCAAGAAGCGGCAGGGTCAGGTTAAGATGACGGTCGACCGCGTGCCGGCCAATCAGTTTGTTGAAAGCCACCTGCTGTTTGCCAATGCCGTCGTACCGCAAAATGATAACCGAGTTGCCAAAAAGGTCCTGGCTGCTAAGCTAAAGCAGGAGCAGCAGCTGGCAAAAGCGGCTAATGCCAAGCGCGCCCAGGAAAAAAGACGGCGACAGCTTTTCCAAATCGGCTACAGTACAATATGCGGCATCAGTATCTTAGCTTATGGCTGGTGGTTGATTAAAAAACATCCCCAGCGATCCAAGCAGCCGCCACTGGTTCATTCTTTTGAGATTCCGCCATATCCAGTTGAACAGGCCTACGTGATCGATAAAAATCAACAGCCTGACGCGCGCGTGCTCAGCGGCTATCTAATGCAGCTGGCGGGTGAATACAAGATTGCAATCAACAAGACTGAAAACGACGACTATCGGTTTACCGTCAAAAAACCGGCCGTGCTTGCCGAAAATCGGCTGCTCAAGATTATGTTTAATGAATGTGGGGACGGCCAAAGCTTTACGATTCAGCAGCTAAAAAAATGGAGCAGGCAGCGCAAGCACGCTAAAAAGATCGCGAAAGCCTTTGATCAATGGTCGCAAGCCAGTCTGGAAACTGCCAGAAAAACCGGCTACTATGATGCCGACGCGGATCGGTTCAAGCAGATTGGCATCTTTTGGCTGATCGGCGAGCTTTTGCTGATTTTTGGGATAATTTTTATCGTCGCTGGCTGGATTTTTAAAATGATCGTGGGGCTGATATTTGCAGGCGGCTTTGGCTGGGGGATAATATACTATCGTCAGCTCCTGCCATATACGCCAAAAGGGCAAAAAATGAAATATGATTTGGACTGCTTTATTCTCATGCTCAAAGATATTGGCGACTTCAAGCTCAAAGAAGTTGGCGACATTGTTTTATGGGAACAGATTCTGCCATATGCGACGGCGTTTGGACTGGCCAAAAAAGTTATTCGTGAATTAAGGCTTTCGTTTGATGAAGCAGAGCTCAATGATACGCTTTTAATTACGTACCCATGGATTTTTGCCAGTGATCCTTGGACGGGCGTGTTTGAAAGCACGTTTGAAAAAGCCTTGGATACCGGCAACTCATCTTCAGCAACCGGTGGCTCGGGTGGCTTTTCGGTCGGCAGTTCCGGTGGCTTTGGCGGTGGCTCGGGCGGTGGTGCTTTTTAGGGCCTTCTGCTGGTTGAAAGTTATTGATTAGGATAAGCGGTGTCAAGCTGTGCAATTAAAATCAGAAAGAAGGAATGATCTTGAAAAAAATCGAAGGACACATTCATTTAATTCGCGCAATGGCCGGCTCTAAAGGACAAGGGCGCTTGAGTCCATTGGGCAATGGCTATGCGATCTGGGACGATGGTGAAATCATTCATCTGTTGCCTGAGGGATGGGGCGACGATGATTTTCGCGTGGAAAAATATCTCCCCATTATGGAAGCAGAAGATATTGAAAAGGCCGTTATACTGCAAGGGACACTGAACGGCTATCAAAACTATTACACTTATCAAGTCATCAAACGCTATCCGGATCGCTTTATCGGCGCGTTTGCCGTGGATCCATTCGCTGAGCGGGCGATGGCAATCGTTAAGCGGCACGTTGAAGAACTGGGCTTTCGGGCCATCAAGTTTGAGATCAGTCAAGCAGGCGGCCTGCATGGTTTTCACACGCCTTTCCGCTTAGACAGTGACGTCCGGGTTGGGCAGATTATGCATTATCTGGCTGACTATCCGGGTTTTGTCGTAACCGTTGATTATGGTGACGATACTCAGACCAGCTATCAGCCCGAAGCCATCGTTAATCTGGCCAAGCGCTACCCCAAAATGAATTTTGTCGTTTGTCATCTGTCATTTCCCAACGCTGATCATCTGGAACGCTTGGCAAACGTCTTGCAGCAGTTTGCGCCGCTGAAAAATATCTATTTGGACATTTCAGCAATCCAAGATATCGATGGAGAAAAGCCGGCTGACTTTCCTTACCAGCGCTGTCAAAAAACGGTCGCGCTGGCCAAGCAGATCGTTGGAGCACAGCGTTTGATCTGGGGGACTGACTCACCATGGTCGGCAACGTTTAATACCTATCATCAACTGGCTGCTTGGCTGGAGAATACCGATCTGTTCACTGATGACGAGTTGGCTGACGTTATGTACAATAATGCCAATCGGGTCTACTTTAAAGCCGCCAACGTTGCTGCTGCCCAAGCCGCTGAAGATCCAGTCGCTGCTCGGTTTAAAAAATCGCACTAAATAAAACGCGCTGCCGGACTGTTGAGCCGATAGCGCGTTTCTTTTAGTTATGGATAATAAGCAGCTTGCTGATTTTTGACCGTCAATTATTTAGTCAATGCTCTGGCTGATTGACGCTCCATAGCGGTTTTTCGCCATTCAAAACGCGAACGACCTCACTGGCGGCATCAACGGCCATGCGATCCATACATTCCTTGGTGTTGCCAGCACAATGCGGCGTCAGCAAGACATTAGGCGTGCTGAACCAGGGATCGTCTTTGGGCAGCGGTTCTTTATCAAAGACATCGACCGCAGCGGCAGCAATTGAACCGGTTTTAAGCGCTGTCTGCATTGCCGCTTGATCAACCAGAGCAGCTCGACCAAAGTTAAGCAAGACGGCCGAATCTTTCATCATGTCGAACTCGCGCTGGCCGACGCTTCTGGTAGTTTCTGGCGTGACTCGCATGTTAAGCGAAATGATGTCAGCCTCCTTAAAGACCGTGTCGCGATCAACCATTTCGGCATTTCCGTCTGAACGATTGGATGGCGTGTAGGCAATAATCTTCATGTCAAATGCACTGGCTTTTTTGGCAATCATGCGGCCGATGCGACCATAGCCGACAATTCCCAGCGTTTTACCGGCCAGATCAAACCCTTGATGATTAAACGTCCATCCCCAGTCACCCTGGCGCAGGTGCTCAGTGGTGGGGACCAGATTTTTAGAGATTGCCATCATGGCTGCCAGAGTTGATTCCGCAACCGTTGAGGCATTGGCATTTTTGGCGATGGTTACCCAAACGCCTTGTTTAGCCCAGAACTCAGGATCAATATTGTCATAGCCAACGCCATGGCGAGCAATGACTTTTAATTTCGGCAGCTGATCGGCTAAGGTGTTGGGAAATGGTTCCGTCATCAAAATAATGCCATCTGCGTCTGCGGCTTCCTTAACCAGGGCAGTGGCGCTTTGGCTTTTGGTCTCGATCAGTTCAAAACCGCGGCTGGTCAGATAATCCTTACCAGCCTGCGACATAATGCTTGGTACGGCAACTTTCATTCTCTCTCTCACTCTTTTCTTGGTTAAGGTGGTTAGAATCAAATATCAGCGGCCAAGTGCAGCCGTTGTTTGCGTAAATCTTAAAGAAAATCGCCTTAAAAGTCAATTTTTGATTTACGCTGTTAGTGCGGCGCTCAGCTGATAATGATCTGTCTAAAAGCAAATTAGAAACTTTACAAAAACAATACCCAAAACTCGAATGAATCTTTACAATGCCCCGTTAGACATGATTAATGTTGAGAAAGCTTCTAGCGGTCTCACAATCCATTCAGGTTCTCTCTAATAAACTGCAGGTCTCGCTGTCAATGGCGGGGCTTTTTATTTTATCCAACAAAAAACCGCCGCTGCTTTTGGGGAACAACGGCGATTAAGCTGATTGAGACATGAATTTAAAGTATCAGCGGCATGGCACTGTCTAACGCCATCACCGCATCATAGATATTATCACGATCGGTTCTGGTATAGGCATGTTTTTTCAATTTTTCATCGACTAATTGACGAAATTCTTTAGCTTGCTCCAAAAATTTGACATATTGTGCGGCATTTTCAACCTCACTGGTATGATACATAAATTCATTCATCGTATTGACGTTGCGCTGAAAAGCATCCAGATGAGCCCAGAGCCGTTCCTTGACGCCGGTTGACTTCATGGCATCAACGAACAGCCGCTGCACGTTGACGGCTTCTTGATAGGCCAGGCGCATGTAGTCGCGAATATAGTTTTCCGTCATGATCTGCCTCCGATAGATGATCTTACTTTTATGATAGCAGTTTTTGGCGAATAAATGGTCTAAATCAGATGGAAAAACGATTACCGATGAATATCGACAAATAAAACCCGTTGCCAAGCATTTTGCTTAGGAACGGGTTTTTGATCAGCGCGCCTTGGCCAGACTTTGGCAAACCGTGGTCGTTTCTTTTTCAACCAGCGGCAGAATGTCCATTGCCATGCAGTCGTCAATATGCAGCTTGATTTGGTAATCGCGGTCATTAGGGAAGAAAGCATGATCTTGAACGTAGACGATCGCGCTTTGTACGGAATCCAAATGCCGCCGCTCGATTACTTCCGACAGTTCAACTGCCAGAAGTTCGATCATTTTTTGATTATGGTGATATTTGAAAAAGCTGCGCAAAGTCACGTTTCATGCCTCCTAAAATTTATTAAAGCGAAGATGCTTTTTTCGATTGCTCACGAGATAGTATTTTAGCTGAATAGATCTAAAAATCAAGCCTTTTACCACGAAAAAATTATTATATTTTGATGGGAATCTGAATTGCGAAAAATCATTGATAGATCAAGGTTTCTGCGCTTTTCAAAGCAAATTTTAAAAATTAAATTTGGGGATTTGAAGTCACTAGGTAAAATGTTATACTAGTTTTACGAATGAAAACGCTTTATCGAATGGAAAGGCAGGAAAATTTATGACGAAAAAAATTATCCTCGATTGTGATCCTGGTCATGACGATGCTTTGGCAATGACGCTGGCGGTGGCCTCGCCTAAAATAGAGCTGCTGGCCGTTACGACTTCAGCTGGCAATCAAACGCCAGACAAGACACTCAACAACGCCATGCGGATGCTTAAGCTGTTGGGCAGAGAGGATATTCCAGTTGCTGGCGGGAACCGAACGCCTTTGGTCAAGCCATTAGAAACAGCCGGTGAGGTGCATGGTGAAAGCGGTCTGGACGGTTATCCACTGCCGGAACCGGATTTTCAGCCGGTTGAGCTGACCGCAATCGAGCTGATTGCCAAAACGCTTAAAGAGAGCGCAACGCCGGTAACACTGGTAGTCACTGGACCAATGACCAACGCGGCGCTGTTTTTGCGGGTCTACCCTGAACTGGCCAAGGCAAAAATTGATCAGATCGTCTACATGGGTGGGGCCATGGGACTTGGCAACTGGCAGCCCAGCGTGGAATTCAACATCTTCGTTGATCCCGAGGCGGCTAAGATCGTCATGAATTTCGGGATTCCATTGGTGATGGCACCATTAAACGTTACGCACCAGGCGCAGATTTTGAAACCGGAAATTGAGGCGTTGCGGCAGATTAAAAATCCAGTTGGCCAGGCATTTTATGGTCTGCTGAGCTTTTTTGAGCGTTATCATGAAAATCCAAAGTGGGGCTTTCAAGGAGCACCGCTGCACGATCCTTGCACGATTGCCTGGCTGATTGAACCAGAGATGTTCCAAACCGAAAAAATGAACGTCGATGTTGAAACGACCGGTGAGCTGACGCGTGGCGAAACGGTCTGCGACTACTATGAGCTGACCGGCAAGCCGCAGAACACCGAGGTCATGCTGGGAATCAATCGGCAGCGCTTTATTGAGCTGATTATGGAAGCACTGCATAGCTTTGATTAATTGTTAATGGAGCTGGGATTGGCTAAAGCCGGTCCCAGTTTTATTTTTTGAAAAAATATAAGTCAGCGGTGCAGATTAATGAAGTATTCAATCAATCGCGAAGATAAACGTTTATCAATAAATTGGTCTGGACGCAGCCATCTGACAACCGGTACGATTGAGCTTGGAATTTTGCCAGATGTTGACTGATTTAAGCCAATATCAATCGGAAAGAAGGAACTTATTCATGACTAATCCACATTCACATTCAGCACATTCCATTACCAGCGAAAAATTCATCAGCTGGCTGGGGCGCTTTGCCAGCGTAATCGCAATTCTCATGTACATTTCCTACATTGCTCAGATCATTAATAATCTGCACGGTCAGTATGGCTCACCGGTACAGCCATTTGTCGCCGGTATCAACTGTACGCTGTGGAGTATTTATGCGTACTTTAAAGAAGATCGGGACTGGCCGGTTTTTTGGGTCAACTTCCCTGGGATCTTCTTCAGCTTTGCAACATGCCTGACTAGTTTTGCCTGGTAATAAAACATTGATTCCTAAAGTTTTAGATGAGCTTTAGGAATTTTTTTGTTGACAGCTTATTTTTTGTAAGTTATCATACAGTTACTAACTTTTTCAAAGGAGAAATCAGCAATGGCAAACTTCAATTCATTAACCAACCATTCATGTTGCAGCGGACCGCGCTTAGGCTGTCCGCTTATTGCCGTTGCTCAGCTGGTTGGCTGAAAACGGCCGGATCAGCATCAAGCGCAGCCTGGTCAATCCCGACTGCGCCTTTTTTATTGCATTTGAAACATTTAACATAGGAGGGATATGATGTGGCATACGATTCAAAGCTCGCTGCCAGAACTGTTGGCGGCCGGCTTTAAATACACGATTCCGTTAGCCCTGGTATCTTTTTTCTGGGGACTGCTGATCGCGCTTTTCGTAGCATTGATTCGTTTATCCAGACAAAATGGCGCGTTTAAGATCTTAAAGGGAATCGCAGTCTTTTATGTCTGGCTGTTTCGTTCAACGCCATTATTGGTTCAGCTGTTCATTGTCTTTTTCGGTCTGCCGCATTTGGTTATACCAGGAGTCTTTCCTGACGGCGTGCAGCTCAAGCCGTTTACCGCTGGGGTGATTACGTTCTCACTTAATACTGGTGCCTACGCCTCAGAAACGATTCGGGCGGCGATTGCTTCCGTTCCCAAAGGCCAATGGGAGGCGGCCGAAGCAATTGGCATGACCAGACTGCAGGTGCTTTGGCGCATCATTTTGCCCCAGGCATTGCGAGTCGCGCTGCCGCCGCTGGCCAACTCATTTATCAGTCTGGTCAAGGATACCTCGCTGGCAGCTTCAATTACGATTGCCGAAATGTTTTCGGTGGCACAGCAGATCACGGCTGAAAACTACGAGCCGCTTTTGATGTACATTATCGTGGCTTTGATCTATGCCCTGTTTACGACCGTTTTATCGCGTCTGCAGGCCTGGATGGAAAAATCCCTGGCCAAGACCGCGCCTGTTCAATAGGAGGTTTTAATGAAACTCGCTAAGATTAACAAATGGTTTGGCGAAAAGCACGTTTTAAAAGATGTCAGCTTAGAGTTTCCAGCGGGGCAGACAACGGTTTTGGTCGGCCCTTCTGGATCGGGCAAGTCAACGATCCTGCGCTCGCTGAATCTGTTGGAGCAGCCTGATCGCGGCACGTATGATTTCGATGAGCTGCATTTGAACTTTACAAAGAGCGTCAGCCGCAAGCAAAAACTGCTGCTGCGGCAGAAAACGGGGATGGTTTTTCAAGACTACAACCTGTTTCCGCATCTGACGGTTCTGCAAAACGTTACGGAAGGTCCCATCCGCGTGCTTAAGCAGTCTAAAGAAGCTGCCAATCAAGAAGCACTGGAAATATTGAGCAAGGTCGGCCTGCGTGATTTTGCCGATGCCTATCCCGCGCAGCTTTCTGGTGGGCAGGCGCAGCGAGTGGCAATTGCCCGCGCATTGGCCATGAAGCCGGAATACGTTTTATTGGATGAGCCGACTTCAGCACTTGACCCGGAACTGGAATTAGAGGTCTTGCGCGTGCTGCTTAAGCTGGCTCAGGAAAATCAATCGTTGATCATCGTAACGCACAATATGGTCTTTGCCAGACGCGTTGCTGACAAGATCGTTTTTGTCGAGGATGGCACGATCAAATATGATGGTGATCCAGCAGCTTTTTTTGCGCCGGATAATCCTGATGAGCGGATTCGCCACTTTATTGCGGCCATGACAATGGAAGAACTGGAAATCTAAAAGAAAAAGATAAGGGGAAAACAACATGAAGATTTTTAAGAAGATTGCCTTGATGACAGCTGCACTGGCATTGGGAACCGTGATTGGCACGACGATCAGCCATGCCGACTCGGTCAAGTCCGAGCTGAAAACGCCTGATACGCTGACGATCGGTCTGGAAGGTACCTACGCGCCGTTCTCATATCGTAAGGACGGCAAGCTGCAGGGGTTTGAAGTTGAGCTGGGCAAGGCTGTTGCGAAAAAAATGGGCTTAAAGGCCAAGTTCGTGCCAACCAAGTGGGACTCTTTGATTGCCGGATTAGGCGCTAAGAAGTTTGACGTGGTCATGAACAACATTGCGCAAACGCCTGAACGCGAAAAGAAGTACCTTTTCTCCAATCCCTACATTTCATCGCACTTTGTCATGATCGTTAAAGAAAACAGCTCGCTTAAGACGCTTAAGTCCATCAAAGGCCACAAGTTTGCCGCGGGTGTAGGAACCAACAACGCTACGCTGGTTAAAAAGTATGGCGGAATTACGGTTGACGACAGCGACTTTGCCAGCGGACTGGACATGATCAAGCAAGGCCGGGTTGAAGGGATGATCAATAGTCGCGAGGCTTGGTACGTTTATGCTAAAAAGCACAGCACCAAGGGACTCAAGATGATTGACGTTTCCAGCGAAGCCAAGCCGGTCAAGGTTGCGGCAATGTTTAACAAAAACTCATCGGCGCTGCAAAAGCAATACAATCAGGCACTGCATGAACTGCAAAAAGATGGCACACTCCAAAAGCTTTCCCAAAAGTACTTTGGCGCTGACATCACCAAGTAGCCGCTAAAACATGATCTGGAGTTATCTGGATCATGTTTTTTTGATGTTATATTTTCAATGACTTTAAGACGGCTTAAAATCAAAATCTTGTTAAGCGTCTCACTAAATCAGCCAGAGATTGTGGTATATTAAGTTACTGGATGAGCAAGATTAAGGAGTGAACTTATGGGAGCACTGGCTTTTTTGATTGCAGAACGGGTGGGATTGATTATCCTGCTGGCCTTTATTCTGGTCAACATTCGGCCGTTTCGGCGGCTGCTTTTAGATGCCACGCCGGCCAATCTATTTAAATTGGCGCTGATTTTTTCAGCCTTTGCAATTATTTCTAATTTATTGGGGATTGAGATCGATCCTGACAATCATATTATGCGCGAAACTATTTTATGGCACGTCACTCCTGGCTATTCAGTGGCCAATGTCCGCATTCTGGCCGTAACGGTAGCCGGGATCGTTGGCGGACCGGGAGTTGGCGGGATGACTGGTCTGGTTGCCGGAACTCATCGGATGATGCAGGAAAGTTGGTCGGTTGATGCGTGGTTTTACATTGTCAGCTCGACTTTGATTGGGATTTTGTCTGGAATGCTGTATCGCAAAAATCGGCGTCGTTTTGTCGTGGTGCCGCCATGGCAAGGCTTTTTGATCAGTCTGGTGATGGAGTCGATTCAGATGATCTTTGTCGGTTTGTTTAGTCCGACGCATCTGAAACTGGTGAACTTTATCGCACTGCCGATGATTGTTATCAGCTCAACGGGGACGGCTTTTTTCTTGATGATTCTATCTTTATATTTTCGTCAAGAAGTTGACACCCGTGCCGTTCAGACTCGCTCGGTAATGAAGCTGGCGGTCAAGACGCTGCCGGCATTTCGCCATGGCCTGCAGGCGGAATCGGCTAAGCAGGTGGCCAGTCTGATTTTGGAGTATACTGACTTTGATGCGGTCGGAATTGGCAATAATGAAAAAACACTGGCCTTTGCTGGAGCTGGCAGCGACCATCATTATCATGACATGCCAAAAGTCGATGTACCACGGTTTGCCAAGCAGGCGCTGCAGTATCGACAGACGCAGCTGGCCTATAACACTGCGCAGATTGGCTGTCGTGATGACCACTGTCCTTTACAGGCGGGGATGGCGATTCCCCTGACGCTGGGCAGCCGCGTGCTAGGCGTTTTGACGCTGTATTTTAAGGAAAACTGGCAGCTGACCCCCGTCGAGATTCAAACCGGTGAGGGACTGGGCGAGATTCTGGCCACGCAGATCGTATTAGGTGAAAAAGAACGCCAGGCCGGACTGCTTAGGGATGCTGAGCTTAAATCGCTGCAGGCTCAGATCAGTCCTCACTTTTTCTTTAATTCGATCAATACGATTATTGCCATCTCACGGTTTGACAGTGAAAAGGCGCGGTTTCTGCTGCGCGAGCTCAGTACCTTTTTCCGATCGAATCTGCTGGGCGCCAATCAATCCAAGATTCCGCTCAAACAAGAGGAAGCACATGTTAAGGCCTATCTGAACCTGGAACAGACGCGCTTTCCTGATAAGTATGACGTTGAATTCTACAGCAGCGTGGATGATCAGGTGCTGGTTCCGCCATTTGCCATTCAAGTCTTGGTAGAAAACGCGATTCATCACGCCTTTGGCAATCGCAAGACCGGCAATATCATCAACATTTGGATCACCAAATCAGGCAGGTATCTAGAAATACGGGTTGCTGATAACGGCGAGGGAATCGATCAGGCGGTCATCGGCAAACTGGGTAAGGAGAAAATCGCTTCCGAACAAGGGAGTGGTACGGCTATGCAAAATCTGAATGCGCGGTTGAAAGGTCTTTATGGCGACAGTGCTAAGATGCAGATCGTAACCGGCAAGACGGGGACTTCCATCTCGCTTTTAATACCTTATGCACAAACTAGACAGGATCTTAATACGGAAGGAGCATCCATATAATGAAAGTACTGATTGTCGATGATGAACCTCTGGCCAGAAATGAACTGCACTATCTATTAAATGAAAATGCGTTGGTCAATCAGATCGATGAAGCGGATGGGGTGATGACGGCTGATCAAAAAGTCAATGCCGAGCATCCCGATCTGGTCTTTTTGGACATCAAACTAGATGATGGCAACGGCATGGCACTGGCTAGACGCTGGAAAAAGCTGCCCCAGCCGCCAGCGATTGTTTTCGCGACCGCTTATGACAATTACGCGATCGATGCTTTTAATGAAGCGGCCGTTGACTATGTCTTAAAGCCATTTGACCCGGATCGAATCAACGAAGCCGTTGCCAGAGTCGCCAAGTTTTTGGGCAATAAGGAACAGTTAGAAGACGTTGCGGAACAAGCTGCCTGGCATAACCCGCGGCTGTCGATTACGATTGATGATAAGACGATGGTAATTCAAAAGCGTGATGTAATGTACATTGAGACGCAGGGCGGCTATACGCATCTGCATCTTAGAAACGATAAGCTCTTGATCAGTCGGCAGACGTTAACCAGTATTGCTCAGCTCTTGGATCCGAAGCATTTTTTGCGGATTCATCGTGGGTTTATCGTTAATCTGGATGAAATTGACGAAATGCAGCCCAGTTTTAATCATACCTACGAACTAACGTTAAAAGATGGCAGTAAAATCCCAGTCAGCAGGTCATATGTGGCTAAAACCAAGAAGGCAATCGGACTGCAGTAACTTGAATTGTCTAATATTTACACAAGCATTGAATGTCAAGATAATGCATTCAGTGCTTTTTATTTTGTCAAAAAAGAGCACTCAGGGCATCTCAGCGGCTTGTAAAGGCATTTCATCGTCAAATTCGGTCAATCAATGTGAAAACCAACACAAAACCAATAAGATTAACTACAATGCATTGTGTAATCGATATCAAGGATGGCCATCTTAAATAAGATTAACTGCAATTATTTTATTGATATTTTCGGATTGATTTGAGGGAAGGAAAAAACATGGATAAGAAGGAAAAACAAGCGCCAGCCAAGGAAGAAAAAAAGGCAGCGCCAATTCTGGTACAAATGGGCATTTTTGCCGCTATTCTGTTTGTCTCACAGCTGATTTCAGATTTGTTCCCAGCTAGTTTCGTAGTACCAACGCCACTGATTGGGATGGTATTGCTCTACATTCTGTTGGCAGCTCATATCGTTAAACTGGAGCAGGTTGAAAAGTTTGGCGACTTTATGATCAGTTTGATTGCCTTTCTGTTCGTACCATCTGGCGTTCAGCTCTGTGGCAGTCTGGGACTGATGAAGCGGGAAGGTCTGCAGGATATCTGCGTCATCATCATCTCCACGATTATCCTGCTGGTCGTAATTGCTTACGTGGGCAACTTTTTTGTTAAGCTGCATGAACGCTTGGTACATAAGCAGTCAAATACAGCGTCAGGCTCAAATGAAAGTCACGCGGGCACGCAGCATATGGCTCACTAAGCCGTGTACGAGAAAAGGGAGGATTAAAAATGTTTAGTCAATCAATGGTATTGCCTTATACCGGTATCTTAATCTCACTGGCTGGTTATCTTTTAGGGATGTGGCTGTTTAAGATTAGTCATGGGTTCTTCTTGTTTACGCCGCTTCTGGTCGGGATGGTCTTTGGAATTGCGGTTCTGGCAATCTGGGCCAAGGGCATCGGCTCCACGACGGCTGCCGTCTACACTAAGTACTACCTGCCAGGTGGAAACATCATCTTCTGGTTCTTAAACCCGGCTACGGTTGCGTTTGCCATTCCGCTGTATCGTCGAAATGATATTTTCAAGAAGTACTGGCTTGATATTGTTTTGACGCTGTTTGTCGGTGGCTTTATCTCCTTGTTTGGGATTCAACTGGTTTCCAAGCTGTTTGGTCTGTCGCGAGTTTCGACGGCTGCCATGCTGCCACAGGCTGCTACGACTGCTGTTGCCATGCCAATTGCCAAGGGGGTTGGCGGTGATCCTGCCGTTACGGCGATGGCCTGCATCTTAAACGCTGTTATCATCTACGCCCTGGCCAACTTCTTGATCAAGGTCTTCCGCTTGAAGAAGATTTCCAAGGTTGGTACTGGTCTGGGTCTGGGTTCTGCTGGTCACACGGTTGGTTCTGCCAAGGCCCTGCAATTAGGTTCGATTGAAGGGGCCATGGCTTCGGTTGCCGTAGTAATCGTTTCGTTGGCAATGGACATTCTGGTTCCAATCTACGTCAACCTATTCATGAAATAATTAACAAAGGGGAATTACAATATGTCTTATCGACAACAAAAAGTCGTGCTGATCGGTGACGGCGCGGTTGGTTCTGCCTATGCATTTGCCATGGTTCAACAGGGATTGGCTGAAGAATTCGCAATTATCAACCACACCAAGAGCAAGGGCGAAGGCGACACGCTGGACTTGGAGGATGCCACGGTCTTTACCTCGCCTAAAAAAGTTGAGTCAGCTGACTACTCGGTCTGCCGCGATGCTGATCTGGTTGTAATCTGTGCTGGGACTGCCCAAAAACCTGGCGAAACCCGGCTGCAATTGATCAACAAGAACCTTAAGATCATGGCCGATGTCACGCAAAACGTGGTTAAGTCTGGCTTTAACGGCATCTTTTTAGTGGCGGCCAACCCTGTCGACATTCTGACCTATGCTGTCCAAAAAATCTCTGGTTTCCCAACCAGTCGTGTAATCAGCTCCGGGACGCTGTTGGACACGGCTCGGCTGCGCGTGGCATTGGCAAAGGAATTCAACGTCAGCCCTGCTGATGTATCTGCTAACGTATTGGGCGAACATGGCGATTCTGAGTTTGCGGCCTACTCATCAGCAGCAATTGGCGGTAAGAACCTGTTGCAGATTGCCAAAGAAGAAGGCGTTTCAGAAGAACGTCTCAAGCTGATTGAAGATGAAACCCGTCACAAAGCCTACGAAATTATCAACCGGAAAGGCGCAACCTACTATGGCGTTGCCACGGCCTTGATGCGGATTACCAAGGCTATTCTGCGTAACGAGAATGCTGTTTTGCCAATTGGTGCCTATGTTAACGGCGAATACGGCGTTCACGACCTTTATCTGGGGACGCCGGCTGTCATCAACGCGCATGGGGTTGAACAGGTTATCGACGTTCAGCTTGATGAGCGCGAACAAAAGGCAATGGCTCATTCTGCGGCTGTTTTGCGTGAAGCAGTTGATCGCGGCATGCGTGAAACTGGTTTGAACAAGATGGTTGTCTCACTGGCTCATTAATGTTCAAAAAATCACAATCTAGACAGAGAAAACGTTTTCTTAAATCGAAAATGTTTTCTTTTTTTTTTCGAAAAAAGACTTGATTTTTCAAAAAAATGTTATAAAACTATAAGTGTAAGCGTTTCATTGTTTATTAAAGGAGGTTGTTCTAGATGAAAAAGTTAGATTTTGAGGAGCTGAAACATAACCCCGAAATCAAGCCGCTTCAAGTTCTGGACGAAGATGGCAAAGTCGTCAACCCCGATTTGATGCCTGACCTGAGTGATGAAGAGTTGGTTGAACTGTTTAAGCAGATGGTTTGGTCGCGGGTATTGGGTGACCGTACTATGAAGCTTTGTCGGCAAGGCCGGTTGGGATTCTTTGCTCCAACTGCCGGTGAGGAGGCCAGTCAAATGGGTTCTAACTTCGCAATGAGCAAGGATGACTTTCTGCTCGGTGGCTACCGTGACGTGCCACAGTTGGTTAAGCACGGTCTGCCAATGTGGAAGGGATTCTTGTGGAGTAAGGGTCACGTTAACGGCAACAAGTACCCTGAAGAATTAAATGCCGTTCCGCCTCAGATCATCATTGGTGCCCAATATGCTCAGACGGCCGGTGTGGCACTTGGCCTGAAGAAGAAGGGTGCCAAGAACGTTGCCTACACCTACACTGGTGATGGTGGTACCTCACAGGGTGACTTTTATGAAGGGGTCAACTTTGCCAGTGCCTTTAAAGCACCAGCCTTGTTCTTTGTACAAAACAACCTGTACGCAATCTCAGTTCCAAGAAAGGCTCAAACGGCAGCGCCAACCTTGGCTCAAAAGGCTGTTGCCAGTGGGATCCCAGGGCTGCAGGTTGATGGGATGGATGCCTTGGCTGTCTACAGCGTTGCCAAGCAGGCTCGTGACTGGATCACGGCCGGCAATGGTCCCGTACTGATCGAAACGCTGTGCTACCGTTATGGACCGCACACGACTGCCGGTGACGTGCCACGCCGTTACCGTTCCGAAGATGAAGAAGATATCTGGCTGAAGAAGGATCCACTGATTCGGATGCGCAAGTTCTTAGAGAGCAAGGGCCTTTGGGATGAAGACCAAGAAAAGGCCTGCGTTGAAGCAGCCAACAAGGAAGTCGATGACGCAATGCAGGAAGTTGAATCACAGCCAACGCAGACCGTTACCGAACTGATGCAAAACGAATATGTGGTTACGCCGCCAGCAATTCAAAAAGAGCTGGATGCTTACCAAGCAAAGGAGGCTAAGTAATCATGGCTAAGATGACAATGATCAAGGCAATCACGGCTGCTATGGATGAAGAGCTTGCTCATGATGACAAGGTAATGATCTTTGGTGAAGACGTTGGTAAAAACGGTGGTGTCTTCCGAGCAACTGATGGCCTGCAGGAAAAATATGGCAATGATCGTGTATTCGACACGCCGCTGGCTGAATCCGGCATTATCGGACTGGCTAACGGGATGGCGCTGGAAGGCTTCCGTCCCGTACCAGAATTGCAGTTTATGGGCTTTATCTACGAAGCCTTTGATGAACTGGCTGGTCAGATGGCGCGCTACCGCTTCCGGATGGGTGGCACGCGCAAGTTCCCAATCACGGTGCGGGCTCCATTTGGTGGTGGAGTGCACACGCCAGAACTGCACTCAGACAGTTTTGAAGGCCTGCTGACTCAGGTTCCTGGGCTGCGCGTGGTTGCGCCAAGCGGTCCTTATGATGCCAAGGGACTTCTGATCTCGGCAATCCGCTCTGATGATCCGGTCTTCTTCTGTGAACACATGAAGCTTTACCGTTCGATCAAAGAAGAAGTGCCTGACGAAGCCTACACCGTTCCATTGGACAAGGCAGCCGTTAAGCGCGAAGGCACTGACGTATCCATCATCACGTATGGCTACATGGTTCAAGAAAGTCTGGCCGCTGCTGATGAACTGGCTAAGGAAGGTATCAACGCTGAAGTCGTTGACCTGCGTACGCTGGCACCGCTTGATGAAGATACGATTCTGGAATCCGTTAAGAAGACGGGCCGCGTCGTATTGGTTCAAGAAGCTCAAAAGCAGGCCGGCGTTGGTGGCCAGGTAGCCTCGCTGATCGGCGAAAAAGGCATTTTGTACCTGGATGCACCAATTGCGCGGGTAGCTGCTCCAGACACGCCATATCCATTCAGTGATGCGGAAGAAGTATGGCTGCCTAACAAGCAAGATATCGTTGACAAGGTCAAGGAAACCGTCAACTTTTAATCGCGAGGTGGAAGATCAATGAGCAAATATGAATTCAAAATGCCAGAACTTGGTGAAGGGATGGCAGAAGGCACGATTGGCGAATGGCACGTTAAGGTTGGCGACACCATTCAAAAAGACGCCGATATGGTTGAAATCGAAAACGACAAGTCAACCTCTGAAATTCCATCACCAGTCGATGGCAAGGTAACCAAGATCAATTTTGAAAAGGGCGACGATGTTACGGTTGGCCAAGTGCTGATCGAATTTGAGGTAGCTGATGGTCAAGGCAATGTTGATGCCGGTGCCGAAGCGAAAAGCGATGCCAGTGCTGCTCCGGAGCCAAGTGCCGCACCAGCACCAAGCACTGCTTCAGCTGCCCCGGCATCAGCGCCAGCCGCTCCTGCTCCAGCGGCTGCTCCTAGTGCTGCCGACCATTCCCTGCCAGTCCTGGCAATGCCGGCCGTACGCCGCTATGCACGTGAAAAAGGTGCAGACCTGGCTCAGATTGCCGGAACCGGTCGTCATGGCCAGATTCTAAAGACTGACGTTGACGCCTTCTTGGCTGGCGGTGCCAAGGCCGCCCCAGCTGCTGCTGAACCAGAAGCTCCTCAAACGGCAGGTACGGTTGCCATTGAACAGCCCGCACTGCCAAAGGGTTCCGCTGAATGGCCACTGCACGATGAAAAGATGACGCCGGTTCGCAAGGCAACGGCTAAGGCAATGATCCGTTCCGTACAGCAGATTCCAATGATTCATGTCTTTGATGACGTGGTGGTTGACAAGCTTTGGGATCACCGCAAGAAGTACAAGGAACTGGCTAAAGAGCATGGCGTTCACCTGACGTTTATGGCCTACCTGACCAAGGCGCTGGCCGTAATCATGAAGGAATACCCAATCTTTAACTCGATGGTGGACATGGCTGACCAAAAGATCGTCTACCGTGACTACATCAACGTTGGTATTGCTACGGACACGGATCGCGGTTTGTTCGTACCAAACGTTAAGCATGCTGATTCTATGAGTCTGTTTGACATTGCGCGTCAAATCAGCGCCAATACCGAAAAGGCTAAGGAAGGCAAGCTTTCTGGCGATGACATGAGCCACACTGGCATGTCGATCACCAATATCGGCTCAATTGGCGGCGGCTTCTTTACGCCAATCATCAACTGGCCGGAAGTAGCCATCCTGGGTATGGGACGCATTGTTGAAGAACCAGTCGTTGTTGATCACGAAATCAAGGTTGCCAAGGTCTTGAAGCTGTCGCTGGCCTGCGATCACCGAGTAATTGATGGTGGTACGGCACAACGGGCAATGAACCGGCTCAAGGAATTATTGAGTGATCCAGAACTGTTATTGATGGAAGGGTGATCAGACATGGTTGTTGGTGATTTTGCAATTGATTTGGATACCATTGTTGTTGGTGCGGGCCCTGGCGGTTATGTTGCTGCCGTTCACGCTGCTGAAATGGGACAAAAGGTTGCCGTTGTTGAAAGTACCTATCTTGGCGGCGTCTGCTTAAATGTCGGCTGTATCCCATCAAAAGCCTTGATTCAGGTTGGTCATAACTACCAAACTGCCAAAAATTCAGCCGATCAAGGCATTGAGGTTGCTGATGCCAAGCTCGATTTTGAAAAGGTTCAGGCATTTAAGAACAGCGTCGTTAAGCGTATGACCAATGGGGTTGGCTTCTTGTTCAAGGAACACAAGATTGATGTAATCAATGGAACGGCCTACCTTAAAAATGATCACAGTCTGCGGGTTATCAGCGGTCAGCATGGTCAAACCTATACGTTCAAGCACTTGATTCTGGCAATGGGCAGTCATCCAATTGAGATTCCTGGCTTTAAGTTTGAAGGCCGCGTTCTGGATTCAACGGGTGCATTGGCATTAAAAGAAGTACCAAAAGAATTGGTCATTATTGGCGGCGGCTACATTGGCAGCGAATTGGCCAATGCTTATGCCAACTTTGGTGCCCACGTTACGATTCTGGAAGGTACCAAGTCAATTCTGGGCAACTATGAGCCAGACTTGGTCAAGGTTGCACTCAAAGACTTTAAGGCCAAGGGAATTGACGTAATTACCAATGCGATGGCTAAGCAGGCTGAACAAACCGCAGATGGTGTCAAGGTTACCTATGCCGTTGGTGACCAAGAACACACTGTAGATGCCGATTATGTAGTTGTTTCGGTTGGTCGGCGTCCCAACACTAAAGACATGGGCCTTGAACAAGCCGGTATCAAGCTTGACAAACGCGGCTTGATTGAAGTAGATGCCCAGGGTCGGACCAGCGTCAAGAATATCTTCGCAATTGGCGATATCGTTGCCGGAGCAGCTTTGGCACATAAGGCCAGCTATGAGGGCAAGGTTGCTGCCGAAGCAATCTCTGGCAAGCCAACAACCGTCGACTACCACGCAATGCCAGCGGTCTGCTATCTTGACAATGAGATTGCCACGACGGGTCTGACTGAATCTGAGGCAAAAGAAAAGGGATTGGACGTCAAGACTGCCAAGTTCCCATTCATGGCTAATGGTCGGGCCGTATCCATGAAGGCAACGGAAGGCTTTGTTCGGCTGGTATTTATGAAGGACACGCATGTCATGGTCGGTGCTCAGATCGTGGGGCCGGATGCTTCTGATCTGATCAGTGAGCTGACTTTGGCAATCGAATCAGGAAATGAGATTGATGACATTGCATTGACGATTCATCCGCACCCAACTCTTTCAGAGACATTGATGGATGCTGCCGATGTCGGCCTTGGAATGCCAACCAATATTTAAATTGGATGAAGGGAACAGTGGTGTCGAATGCAATATTTAGCAATGCCTAGTGAGGATATCCGTCGCAATCTGGCAACTGAGCAGTATCTGATGAACAGCGACAAGATGAAGCTGCCATTTATGCTGTTTTATATCGAAAAGCCTTGCATTATCGTGGGATGCAATCAAAACACGATGGAAGAAATTAACGCCGAGTACTGTCGTGAACATGACATTACGATTACGCGGCGTCTGTCGGGTGGCGGTGCGATGTATCAAGATCTGGGCAACATGTGCTTTAGCTTTGTCGTTCCTGCCGATGAGATTCGATTCGGCGACTTTAAGAACCTGGTTAAGCCAATCGTTGATGCACTGCATGACATGGGCGCAACCGGGGCTGAAACCACTGGACGCAACGACATTGTAATTGATGGCAAGAAGTTTTCTGGCAATGCCATGTACACGCGCAACGGCCGGACCTTTTCACACGGGACGCTGATGTATGACGTTGATACCAGCGCGGTTGCTTCTGCATTGCACGTCCCAAAAGACAAAATCGAGTCAAAAGGCATTAAATCGGTACGGGCGCGCGTTACCAACGTTAAGCCATATCTCAAGCCAGAATTTCAGAATCTGACGACGCAGCAGTTTAGAGATGAATTGATCAAACGCATCTGGCATGTCGATTCGATCGAAGAGGCCAAGCAGTTTGAATATCAGCTGACGCCTGAAGATGAAGCAGCAATTTCTGAATTGGAAAAACGCTACTACGATAATTGGGACTGGGTATATGGCAAGTCACCAAAGTTCTCAGTCAAAAAACGGCAGCATTTCGATGGCGGAACCATTGATGCCCGTTTCCTGGTTGAAGATGGTCGCATCAATGACTTGAAGATCTATGGCGATTTCTTTGGTACCGGTGACGTAGCTGATGTCCAAAACGCCTTGATCGGGCAGCCTTATGATCAGGATGCCATGCAGCAGGCACTGGCCAAACTTGATCTGAAACGCTACTTTGTTGGGATTGATCCTAAGGCCGTTATCAATCTGCTGACCAAGCAGCATTAAAATTTCCAGCACCCAGCGACTGTTTTGAACGCCTTAAAGCGGTGAAAGGCAGTCATTGGTCAGCAGGTAAAAGACCGGCGTATTACAGCGTCGGCCTTTTTTATGACATTAAGACTAGAAAGAAGGTGGCCAGATGGGATGGCAGATCGCCAGCAGCCGTTTGACTCATGATTTCAGCGCGCTGCCCTTTAAGATGAAAGAACTCACTTTATTGATAAAGATTACGCCTCAAGTCGACGGCAGCGGTCTGCGCTTGATCCTGCAGAACCGGTTTAATCATACGGCGCTGCTTTTTGATGAGCTTATCGTCAGCCATGATGAAAAGATGAGCGATGCAAAATCAATTACTCGCGGCAAGCAAAAGCAGATTGCCATTGTCGGCAACGGGGCAGTGCATACGGACGCGCTGCCGTTTGAAGTCATTGCCGGCCAGCCGCTTTATTTTAGAATGCGGGCGTTGCAAAAACAGACCTATGCCGATTTCAGCTGTGTCTATGACGAAACGTTTTATAACGCGATCATGGCAGGAACTAAGAACGCTGCGCCGCATTTGCCGCATAACTGGCAGGCACGCAAAGGCTGGTTCTGCATCAGCTGTTTAGAGGTTTGGACGAATAAAAAAACACCGATCATTGAGCTGACCGGCGATTCCCTGGCAGAAACGGGAATGATTGAGACAGGGCTGATTAAGCAGCTTTTAAATCAGGCTGTAGTAGTCAATACGGGCATCTCCGGCAGTCGGCTGCTGCATGATGCCCCGCAAGATGGTCCACTGTATCAGACTTTTGGTCAGTCGTTGATCAAAAGAGCCACTCAGTCAACCGATCCGCACCCGCATCCAATTATTGCCTTGATTGGCAGCAATGATCTGGTTTTGCCGCTGATTGACGGTCAGTCGGCTCATGAACTGGTAACACCGGGGCAATATCTAGCCGGGGTCAGTCAACTAAAGCAAATCTTGGATGATCGGCGGTGTCCATTGATTCTGACAACGATTCCGCCATTTTCACCGCATGTGGCTCCACAACAGGAAAACATACTGCTTGATGCTCAGCAGCGGCGGCTCTTGATCAACCAGGAACTGCGGCGGTTTGAGTGGGTCGTTGATCTTGATCCGTGGCTGCTCGGCAACGATGGCGGGCTTAAAGAAATTTATGATTTTGGCGATCATCTGCACTTGAACGCGGCTGGGGGAATGGTTGCAGCGCAGGCAATCATGCAAAAACTAAGCCAGCTTGGTTATGATAAAAGATTTTAATGGCTACAGCTGATTTTATTGCCAGTGGTCATGGCGATTCGAGCACATCAAAAAAGCCGTCACGGTAGATTCCGTGGCGACTTTGTTTTTTATCCTAGATTTCAGCGGGCATCTCAATCTGTAAGTCAGCAGCGATTTCCTGCATCTGTTCAATCGTCTTGGCATCAATGTCAACGCCACGCTTTTGATTTTCAGCCAGGTTCTTGTATTCACGATCACCTGGAACCCAGATCGTCTTGCCGGGAACATGATTAAGGTGGCGAATTCGATCGAACATGCTGGTTGCGTTGGCTTTAAGCGTTTCGACATCACCGAAGAACGCTGGATCAAACGCAAAGACAAACTGGCTAAAGTCGTGCTTGCCTGTATTGGTGTCAGCTGAAATAGATCCTTGTGCCAAAATACCGGTCAGAATCTCAACGACAATTGAGTTGCCCATGCCCTTGTAGTTGGAGTTGACCTCACTGCCGCCCAGCGTCAAGAGACCACCGCCTTTTTGTTCTTCTTCAAAGGCCGCGGTTGCCAGGATGCTCTCTGCTTCTTTGGGATCCTTGACGACTTGACGATTCTTGTCAACGACCCAGTCACCGGGCAGCTCAATGCCTTTTTTGTCCGCCAGCTGAATCTTGCCGCCAGCAACCACGGAAGTAGCCCCGTCAAAGATGAAGGGATGCGGTGAGGCCGGAAAGCCAAACGCAAAGGCATTCGATCCTAGAAATGCTTCAGTGGCATTAGTTGGGACTACCAGCGGCCGCGTGTTGGTCAGGGCAATCCCAGACAGCCCCGCAGCCAGTGCTTTGCGAACGTAGTAGCCGGCAATGCCGAAGTGATTGGAGTTGCGAACGACCCCGATGCCGACCCCAATCTGCTTTGCCTTTTCAATTACTTTGTCCATTGCCAGGCTGGTTGCCAGATGCCCCATGTTTTGGTTGGCATCGACTAAAACGGCGCCGGGCAGCTCTTTTAAAACTTTGGCATGATTTTGAGGTACGATGATGCCGTCATTGATCATGCTGCGATACCAGTATAGTCTTTGGATCCCGTGTGAGGAGATTCCACGCAGGTCAGCGTCAACCAGCGTATCAGCAATTAAGGCGCCATCCTCTTTTCGAAAGCCTAATTTATCAAAAACGTTCTGTAGATAGCTGCGTTCATCTTCCGCGTTGATTCGCATATTCTTTCATCCTTTCATTAAAAAACGCCCCTGAGCCGGCTGCTCAAGGGCGTTTGCGTTCGCTGTACCACCTTGGTTTGTCATTGCATAACAATGACCTCCATGATTGATAACGGTAATCAGCCGGGGACGTAGCTTGCACCCGTTCCATTTAACAATGAGTTCATTTCGCCGCGTCTGCCAATGCGTGCTTGCACCAGACCACGCTCGCTAAGATTAGAAAAGGCGGCTACTATTCTCACTAACTTTTCATTATTTAAATATAAACTAATTTTAGAAACAGATCGTTAATTTGTCAAGCGGCGCAATTAAATTAATCTAAGTAGGGTAAAACTGGTGCTGTTTTATGCAAACGCTTGCTCAAATCTTGAAAGGGCTTTATAATAAAGTTAACTAAAAGCTGGGAGGCACTAAAATGCAAAAATTTTCTGTCCGACATCCTTTCATGGCTGGGTATGCCGCAACTTTAGCAACTGGTCTGATCTTTTGGGGGATTCGCGGTGTAGTTGGCGCAAATCTGCTGAATCTGTTAGGGATGCTCGCGTTGGTTGGTTTGGCTTTTTATTGGAATAAACTGAATTCCTATGCCAAGCTGGCCTGTGAAAAATATGACCTGCATTTTAATCTGGGCCAAAAGCAGCGGCACAATCCGCACTGGCCGCTGTACTTCAATACGGTACTGTTCGCCGTGGCCGCGGTAACGATTTTGTTTTTGAACGTTTCGTTTTATGGCGCGCGGATCATTGGAGTAGTGATGGCTATTATCGCCGCCAATGCATTTATTCCGCTGCCAACGCGCAAGCTGGCTCAAAACCATGAGATCAGAGAATTGGTCAAGCAGCTCAATGCCAGACGAGAAGCTGAGTTTTACGGTACGGCTAAAGATCGTCAGACCGTCCAGGCAATTGCCAAGCTGGCCAAGTCGGAAAAATAAAATCAATCAATAAGTTAAGCGTCACTAAGCAGGCAGGCTTGGTGGCGCTTTTAATATTACAAGGCATTAGCCTCTCATATAACAGTATAAATTTACCTTAACTAATAACTCAAAAAAATTCAGTAAAATAATCCAATGCCCTTTCTTTGTCAATTAATTATTGCCACACCCTGTCAAAAGGACTACAGCCATCAATTAATCAAGGTTCACATCGCCAACTAAAGTTTAGCGATGTTGCCGCTGATTAGAAACGTGGTGAATGATAACCTTGTGAAGCAAAGCAATTCTTGAACGACATTTGGGAGATAAATTACCTACTGGGCACGGCTTTTTAGCTAAGAGTAGGAAGTGTATATTTCGGCTTATATAACTTTACCTACTTATGATGTCTTTTTCCGAAGACGATGGTATATAGATTACAGCAGCAATAAAAAGCCCCAATTGAAGGCAACTCCAATCAGGGCAAACGTTTATTTCAATTTCAAGATCTGGGCAATCAAGTTTTCCATATCATCAGGTGCGATTACTGATTCCTTGCGCGGCTGATGATCAAACAGTTCCTTGACTCCAGCCGTTAGTTCACCGCCAACCAGATCATGCAGCTGCTTGATGGCTGGCAGACCTTGCTGTTGAGTATCCTGTCCGGTCAAAGCATGATAGACGGTTTCTGGGAATTTATACGGGCTGGCGGTTGAAACGATAACCATTGGCGTCTGATCATCACTGTTCTTTTGATATTGACGAGCGACAAATGATCCCACGGCGGTATGCGGATCAATCAAATAGCCGCTGGTTTCATAGACATATTTAATCTCACCCGCGACCTGGCTCTGCGTAGCGTAACCAGCCGCAAATTCGGAATCCAGCTTGGCTTTGGCGGCAGCAGTAATCTGGTACCAGCCATCATTTTGTAGCCGTTCCATTAATTCCTTAACGCTGGTAGCATCCTCATCATAAACATCAAACAAAAGCCGTTCTAAGTTGCTGGAAACCAGGATATCCATGGCGGGCGCGGAGGTTAGATGAAAGGCGCGCCGACGATCATATCTGCCAGTAGTGAAGAAATCAGTCAAGACGTTGTTTTCATTTGAGGCACAGATCAGCTTTTTGATTGGCAGCCCCAGTTTCTTGGCGTACCAGCCGGCCAGAATGTCGCCAAAGTTCCCAGTTGGCACGGTGAAGTTGATTGCATCGCCAAGTTTGATCTGGCCTTGTTCCACCAGCTGACCATAAGCGGCGAAATAGTAGACAACCTGTGGAATCAGCCGGCCGATGTTCATTGAGTTGGCAGAGGAGAACTGGTAGCCATTGTTGATCAAGCGCTGGTTAAAGGCCTGGTCGTTAAAGATCTGCTTGACTTGAGTCTGGGCATCGTCAAAATTACCCTTAACAGCCACAGCGGTAAGGTTTTGCCCCGGCTGCCCCAGCATCTGCTTTAGCTGAACTGGACTGACGCCGCCATCTGGATAAAAGACGATTACCTGCGTGCCATCAACATTGGAAAAACCGCGCATAGAAGCCGTGCCGGTGTCGCCAGAAGTAGCAGTCAGAATTACGATGTCGCGATCAACACCATTGAGCTTGATTGCTTTGGTCATTAACTGCGGCAGCATTTGCAGGGCAATATCCTTGAAAGCCAGGGTCGGGCCATGATATAGCTCCAGATAGTTAAAACCGGCTTTTTGTCTACTCAATGGTGCGATTGAATCGTCATCCCATTGGTCAGCGTAGGCCTTGGTTGTGCCATCAGCCAGCTGTTCTGCAGGATAGTCGTTAAAAAACCATTGCAGAATCGTCTGTGCCAATTTCTGATAAGGCAGTTGGATCAATTTTTCCAGATCGTACGCTGGTTTGGGAAAGTCAACCGGAACGTACAATCCGCCATCCGGAGCCAATCCTTGAACAACGGCGTCACTAGATTTTAATGCATCTTTAACATTACCACGCGTACTGCGATAGTTCATTGTGATCCTCCATTCTTAATACAGTAGTGGTTTGGTAGAATTCTTTTAAATATTGTAGCCTATGGATAGTCCATGTTACAATCATAAATATGAAAATTTAATTAAAAACTACCGAGAATGGAGCAGCGCTATGGAAACTGTCAAACTGGGAATGCTGGGGCTGGGTACCGTCGGCTCTGGCGTTTTAGAAATGATTGAAAACAATGAGAATAAGATTCGCAATATTATTGGTCGGGAACTGTCAGTCAAGACGGTCGTGGTTCGTCATCCAGAAAAGCATCAAAACGCAGCCACAATTACCAAGCTGACGACTGAATTTGAAGATGTGCTTAATGATGAAGAAATTCAGATCGTCGTTGAGCTGATTGGGGGAATCCATCCCGCCAAAGAGTATATCGAACAGCTGTTAAGAGCACATAAAAACGTGGTAACTGCCAACAAAGACCTGATTGCATCGTATGGTCCGGAACTGGCAGCGCTGGCTTATGAAAATCACTGTGATCTGATGTATGAAGCCAGCGTGGCGGGCGGGATCCCGATTCTGCGCACGATCGTCAATAGTTTTGCGGCTGATAATATTCTTGAGGTCAAAGGAATCGTTAATGGTACGACCAACTATATTCTGACTCAGATGAATCAAAAGCACTGGACTTATGAAGAAGCACTGAAGAAGGCACAGGAGCTGGGGTTTGCCGAGGCGGATCCAACCAACGACGTGACGGGTAAGGACGCGGCTTATAAAATGATCATCCTGAGCTATTTTGCCTTTGGAACACAGCTTAAGATTGATGATTTCAAAACAGAAGGAATTGATACTCTGAATGCCTATGACGTCAGCCAAGCCGAGTCACTAGGCTACGTTATCAAGCTGGTCGGTTCAGCCAAGGTCATCAATGGCGGCGTGTTTGTTGATGTAGCGCCAACCCTGGTTCCAGAAGATCATCCATTGGCAACGATCAACAATGAGTTCAATGCCGTGATGGTTACTGGCAAGGCTGTTGGGGATACGCTGTTTTATGGGCCAGGTGCCGGTGGTCTGCCAACTGCCAACAGTGTCTTGAGTGATATTACTTCAGAAGTCAAGAATCTGATCATGGGTACCAGCGGCCATGCGTTCAATACTTATCAAAATGAGTATGTACCGGCCGATCCCGACAACGTGCGCTACCCTTACTATCTTTCATTGACGATGCCGGACGTTTCTGGGCAGATGCTTAAATTTACCCGAATCATGGCTGACATTAAAGCCAGCTTCAGTCAGATCGTGCAGGCGCCAATTAAGGATGAAGGCATTGCTCATGTAGCCGTAATCACGCACGAGCTGTCACAAAGTCAATTGGCTGAGCTCAAAAAACAACTGCAGCAGGCCGACTCGATTAAGCTTAATGCGGCTTACAAGGTTTTGGAAAACTAGGGGGAATGATTATGCAGATCAAGGTACCAGCTTCCAGTGCCAATCTGGGACCGGGATTTGATTCAATCGGGATGGCTGTTTCGCTTTACCTTACGCTGGACGTACTTGAACCCAGCGACGAATGGGTTATCGATCACGATTTTGACGATCTGCCGCATGACCAGTCCAATATGATCATCGATACGGCATTGAAAATCAAAGCCGACCTGCCGCCGCATCATTTGAAAATGCAGTCGGCCATTCCAGTAGCTCATGGTCTGGGCAGCAGTTCCAGTGCCATTGTTGCTGGGATTGAACTGGCCAATGTCTTGGGCAAGCTGCAGTTGAGCAATGATGAGAAAGTAGCGATTGCCTGCGAGATTGAGGGGCATCCCGATAACGTCGCACCAGCAATCTTAGGCGGCCTGGTGATTGGTACCAACGTTAACGGTCATTTCGATGCTATTCAAGCGCCATTGCTTCCTTACGCGCTGGCTGCCTATGTGCCGTCATATAATCTAAAGACTGCCGATGCCAGGGCAGCCCTGCCAGCCAGCCTGACATTAAAACAGGCAACGCATGGCAGCGCAATTGCCAACGTCTTGGTAGCCGGATTGTTTGCCAATCGCTATGATCTGGTTGGTGAATTGATGGAGGCTGACGAGTTTCACGAACAGCCGCGTGCCAAGCTCGTACCGGAACTGGCCAAGATTCGCGAAATCGGCCACGAAGCCGGTGCGCTGGCTACCTATCTGAGCGGCGCTGGTCCGACCGTCATGACGATTATCGATAAACAGGGGATTCCTCGGTTTAAGCAGCTGCTTTTACAGGCCGGCCTTAGTGATCCATTATTGGAAATCGAACCTGATACGGAAGGTGTTCAGGTAGTTGATTAGTTAAAAATGAGAATTAACCACCATTTATTTGTTCAAAAAGACTAAAATACCAAGGGATCAAAAATAATCAATTTTTTTATAATTAGAGGTTGACGAGATAAGATTAGAGTGTTTTAATGTTAACAACAAATTATTGAAAGGAGAAGTAATTATGAAACTTCAATGCCAAAATCGACCAGCGTTTTATTTCGGCTTTGCTTATTATGCTTTCGGATAGCGTTCGTGCTGCTCAGGTGCGAACGCGAGACGTTCAGCGCTTGAGCAGAGTCGCATTTTGGCGCGTCTTTGCCGGGCAACTCTAAATCCAGCAAAGACGAAGCTTACTTCTTCTTTAAATAACCAACCTTAAGTACATCCCTTCATAAAAAGTATTGTGCAGAAGGTCAGCTGGATTGATGAGGCAGACGTCTCAAAACTGGCTGACTTTTTTTAGTACCTGACTAAGGGGGATTATTTATGGAGATTGCAAAAAATCAGATCGATACAACTGCTAAAAGACGTCTTTCCGTCAGCCTGTACCTCAACTACTTGGTACACGGAATGGGTTTGATTATTTTGGCGCAGAATATGAACAGTCTGGGCACGGCTTGGAATCAGCCCATCAAAATCGTTTCCTTCGTAATTTCGGGGATCGGGATTGGTCGTTTGATCTCATACTTGATTACCGGCTTTTTATCGGATAAGATCAGCTTATCGGATAAGATCAGCCGCAAGTTTTTTGTTGAGTTTGGGATGTTCTGCTACGCGGTATTTGCGCTGGGCATGCCAATGACGAAAAACATCTGGATTGCCTACTTCTTTGCCATCCTGGCGGGGGTCGCCAATTCATCGCTTGATGCCGGTACCTACACGACTTTTGTAGAGATGAATGGCGGCAACGGAGCCTACACGATTCTGATCAAGGCCTTCGTTTCCATTGGTGAATTCATCCTGCCAATTTTGGTTACGATTCTGGCTGGCCAGGGAATGTGGTTTGGTTGGAGCTTCATGGCAATGGTTATTTTGCTGGCAATCAACTTCTGTCTGATTCTGCCGCTTAAGTTCCCAGCTGCCAATCAAGCTGATAGCAGTGCCGTTAATGAGCGGGAATCTGAGATCAAAGGAGTTGCCAAAAAAGTCATGACTGGCGCGCTGGTTGTCTACGGCTACTCTTCAATGGCTCTGATGATCTGGTTTACGCAATGGATCACGATGTTTGCTCAGCAGACGATGCACATGTCAGATGGTGCGGCTCATTTCTTGCTTTCGCTTTACAGTATCGGCTCAATCACTGGGGTTTTGGTACTGTTTGCCTTATTGGGACGCAACGTTAAGGAATCGCGCCTGCTGCTGATCGTAAACGCAATTGCTTTAGCAGCCCTGTTGGTGATCATGCAAAGTGGACAGCTGCTTTTGACGCAGATTGCCTCGTTCGCATTCGGTTTCAGCGCGGCCAGCGGAATCATGCAGACCGGCCTGACGATCTTCATGAAGCTTTACCCAACGCACCGCGGCATGATTACTGGCGTCTTCTACTTCTTCGGCAGCATTGCCTCATTTACGGTCCCAATCATTACCGGGATGCTTTCCGACATCAGTATGGCCGCAGTTATGGCTGGTGATCTGGTGATGGCGGGAATCGGGATTCTGGTAGCTGTCATCGTACTGCTTGCTGAAAAGAAAGGATAACAGATGGAGACTCCGAAATTAAACGCTCTGCGCGATCAGATCAATGACATCGATGAAAAAATGCTGCAATTGCTTGAGCAGCGTTTCGCCATTGTCAAAGAGGTGGGCATGGTCAAGCAGGCTGCCAATCTGCCGGTAAAAGATGAGGCACGCGAACAGGCGGTTTTAGCTCGCCTTAGAGGACAGGTCACGGATCCGTCTTTAAAGCCAGCTATTCAGGCGATTTTCCAAACTATCATGGATGAGGCCAAAAAGCTGGAGTAATGAGTTTGAGATATTGAATACGGAACAGGAAAATTAGAAAAGAGGAACATTTATGAACTACTTGACTGCCGGTGAATCGCATGGACCACAGCTGACGGGGATCTTAGAGGGAATCCCTGCTGGCCTGCACTTGGATGTCGATCAGATCAACCAAGCGCTGGCCGCTCGCCAAGGAGGCTATGGACGCGGCAACCGCCAAAAAATCGAACATGACACGGTTGAGATCGTCGGTGGCGTCCGTCATGGCGTAACGCTGGGCTCGCCAATCGCATTGACAGTCAAAAATCGCGATCATGCGCATTGGTCAGAGATCATGAATCCGACATCGCCAGCCACACCAGAAAATACCGTGCGCAAGGTTAACCATCCGCGCCCTGGACATGCTGATCTGGTTGGCGGAATGAAGTACAGACATCGTGATCTGCGTAATGTTTTGGAGCGATCATCAGCACGAGAGACGGCCATGAGGGTTGCAGTCGGCAATATCTGCGAGCAGCTGCTGGCCGCATTGGATATTTCAATCGTTGGTTACGTACAGCAGGTGGGCTTTATTGATGCGCGCAGCAACCAACCTGATAACGTCAAGGCAATTGAAATGCTGATTGCCCAAAATGACTTAAGAATCATTGACAACACCAAAGTTGAGGCAATTCATCAATTGATTGATCAAACCAAGCGCAATGGCGACACGCTGGGCGGGGTGATCCGCGTCGTTGCCGAAAACGTGCCAGCTGGTCTGGGGAGTCATGTCAGCTGGGATACCAAATTAGATGGCAAACTGGCCGCAGCCGTAATGGGCGTCAATGCCATGAAGGGAGTCTCAATCGGTGACGGATTTGAAAACGCGGTGCGGCTGGGCAGTCAAGTAATGGATGAGATCAGCTGGGATCAAGAAACCGGCTACTCACGCCTGAGCAATCATCTTGGTGGTTTTGAAGGCGGGATGACTAATGGGATGCCAATTGTCATCAACGCGGCGATGAAACCAATTCCAACCTTATACAAGCCACTGCAGACCGTTGACGTCACCAGCCATGAACCGGTTAAGGCCAATGTCGAGCGCTCTGATACGACCGCGATCGTGCCGGCATCTTTGGTGGTTGAAAATGTCGTTGCCATCGAACTGGCCAAGGCAATTACGGATACGTTTGAATCTGCTAGTCTGGAACGCCTGCAAGCGGAAGTCGCAGCCTGGCGTCAGGAAATGCGCGAATACTAAGGAGGAAACGTCATGAAAAAACTAGTCACGGCACCCCATGGACTGCACGGATCATTGACGGTTCCTGGCGATAAAAGCATCTCACATCGGGCGGTCATGCTTGGTTCAATCAGTCAGGGCAAAACGGTAATCCATCATTTTTTGGCTGGTGACGACTGTCTGTCAACTTTGGCGGCTTTTAATGCCATGGGGGTCAAAAGTGAGCGGGATGGCGAAACTGTCATTATCTACGGCAACGGAATCGACGCGCTTAAAGAACCTGCTCAACCACTTGATATGGGCAACTCGGGGACGACTACCCGATTGCTGATGGGGATCTTGGCGGGCCGTGACTTTGAGACGCGACTCTTTGGGGACGCCTCGCTGCAGAAGCGTCCGATGAAACGGGTCAGTGAACCTCTGAGTCATTTAGGGGCGCGAATCGATCTGACCGATAATGGGACGCTGCCGGCAACAATCCACGGACAAAAGCTGCATGGCACTCATTATCAAATGCAGGTAGCCAGCGCCCAGGTCAAAAGCGCGCTGATCTTTGCTGCACTGCAGGCTGATACGCCATCAACCATCATCGAGAAGCTGCCAACCAGAAATCACACTGAGATCATGCTGAATCAGTTTGGGGCCAATATCGAAACCGCCACGGATCAAAAAACGATTCATGTCGTGCCAAAACCGGAATTGACGGGACAAACAGTTGAAGTACCAGGGGACATCTCATCGGCAGCCTTTTTCTTGACGGCAGGAGCAATCGTTGCGAACTCTAGAATCAGACTGGAACGCGTCAACCTTAATCCCACGCGAACCGGTATCATCACTGTATTGCAGAAAATGGGCGCGGATCTGCAGATTGAAGCACTGCCAACCGATGGCGAGCCGTTGGGCAATATTACGATTGCGACCAGTCAGCTCAAACCGATTCAGATCGAAGCCGAAGACATTCCGGCCGTGATTGACGAGTTACCGTTAGTGGCGCTGCTGGCGGCTTGCGCGGATGGAACCAGCTCGATTCGGGGAGCAGAAGAGCTGCGGGTAAAAGAAACGGATCGAATTCAAACCGTAGTTGCTGAGCTGCGCAAACTAGGCGTTCAAGTTGAAGAGCTGACGGATGGCATGATCATCAAGGGAAGAAGTCAGTGGGCAATCAATGATGATCAGCTGGACAGCTATGGTGATCACCGCATCGGTATGATGGATGCAATCGCGGCTCTTAAGGCGGATCGGCCGCTGCAGCTCGCTAATGCTGATGCAGTCAGCGTTTCTTACCCTGGATTCTTCCAGGATCTAGAACGACTTTTGGGAGGCGACCTGGCATGATGACGGTGTTTGTCAAAGGATTAGGGCTGATTGGCAGTACGCTGATTCGCGCGATTCGGCAACAGCATCCCCAATATCGCATTGTGGGCAGCGATATTTCAACGGCCACGCTGGATTTTGCCATTGAACAGGGGCTGATTGACAACGCGGGAACCAATCTATACCAAGCGGATCAAGCCGACTTTATCATCCTTGCCGGGCCAGTCTCAGCAATCGTAAAAGACCTGCATGATCTGGCGCGGTTAGAACTAAAGCCAGGAGTGATCATTACCGATGTCGGCAGTACCAAGCAGACGATTATTGATGCTGCCCAGCCGCTGATTGAGCGCGGCGATATCTTTATCGGCGGGCATCCAATGGCCGGTTCACATGAATCAGGCATTCAAGCTGGTCGAATCGATCTTTTCAAAGACGCCTACTACTTTTTGATTCCAACCAGCGGCTCAAAGGGCGTTAGCGAACTTAAAGATCTTTTAAGCGGTCTGAACGTCAACTGGTACTTAATTCATGCTCGTCAGCACGATAAGATCGTCGCGCAGCTCAGTCATGTTCCCCACGTAATTGCAACTGCTCTGATGACTCAATCGGCGGCTACTTTTAAGGACCATCGCGAGCTTTTGAAGCTGGCGGCGGGGGGCTTTAAGTCAACGACCAGAATTGCCAAGTCAGATCCGACCATGTGGAGCGCGATCATGCACAACAACCGTGAGCTGATCATTCAACAGCTTGACGAATATCTAAACGAGCTGCAGTCACTGCGGCAGGCAATCGCCGCAGATGACCAAGAAAAGCTTTTTGCCGTATTTTCAAAAGCCAAGGCTGACCGAGAAAAACTCGATCATTAGGAGGAAGCAAAATGGAACTGATTTTGATAGGATTTATGGGAAGCGGCAAAACTACCGTGAGTCGGCTGCTGGGTGAGATGCTGAACACACCAGTTACTGATTTGGACGTTGAAATCGTTCGGCGCGCGGGCATGCCGATCGCAGACATTTTTGCCCAGAACGGCGAGCCATACTTCCGTCAGCTGGAACATGATACCTTAGCCGAGATTCTGAAATCTGACCAGGGAATTTTGGCAACTGGTGGTGGAACGCCGATGCGCCCTGACAACCTGGCCATGCTTAAAGACACGCCAACGCCGGTGGTACTTTTGAAAGCCAGCGCGACTGAAACGCTGCGGCGAATTGGCGGTGACAATGATCGGCCGCTGGCACAGTCGCTGGACGAAAAGGGCATTGCCGACATGCAGGCCCAGCGCCAGGTCAACTACAATGCCTGTGCTGATCTGACCATTAAAACGGATGGCTTGAGTCCAGCTGCCATTGCTGAAGAGATTATCAGCTTTTTGAATCTGCCGGTATCAGCGAGTTAAACTTTGGAGCCTTTGTCAAATCGTATTGGCAAGACCAATTCTCTGCTTCCAAAATGAAGTGGGGAATTTTTAATTTTACGAACATCTGTTTGACAAAATTAGGCTGATGCGTTAAGATAAATTTTGAAGATTTTGTGAATTTGTGGATTTCGCCAAGCATAAGTGCGACAACGAATGATTCAAAAATTTACAAATTTGCGGAGTGCCGGTCTAAACGCTGTTATTTGCAATGCTCCATGCTGTGAGGTTCGATTCCTCACCTCCGCGATTGCCAGGCACAATTGTTTGGCAGGGGCAGCTAGCCCTCAGTGGTTAAGGAATCTCATGTCAGTGGGCATGGGATTTTTAAAAACAATTTGCATAAACCGCTTACAAAAACTTGATAAAGTGATATCCTGTAGTTTAGTTGATTCAGAGGGGGAAACGAATATGAAGAAAAAAGACATCCGTAAACGACTGGAAGCCCGTTTTGAAGAGCTGAAAGACAATTCTTATGATTCTTATCAGGCAATGCATAAACTCACTAATGACCTGGGTGAAAAAATCGGTCAGGACAACCTTGACTTCTTTGCCCGTCATGTTAAGGGTGGGCTGACCAAAAAGAAGATGACGAATCTGATCTATGCTGCCGCGCACCAAAAGCCGCTGGAAGAAGCCGTTAAATTAGATCCGGCTGCCAAGCTGGCCTATCGCATCATCAAACTGCGCCAAGATAAAGGCTGGACACGAGAAACCCTTAGTCATGCAGCTGGCGTTCCGTTAGCTGAGCTTAATGCATTGGAGGAAGCTAAGGCACAAACCGTCAGCCTGGTTGATCTGCAAAAGCTTAGCAATACTCTTGATGGCAAGATCAAGCTGTCATTTAAACCGGAAAAAGAATAGCTGAACCGGGCAAAATAAAAAAAGAGATCAATTACTTCGTTGATCTCTTTTAATTATGGTCAGCCAGAAACTTGGCAATCTTAGTCTTGGGATGACCGCTTGCTTACCTATGCTTATCAAAAGCAAGTGTTTAGTCAGTAGTCGTGGATTCAGTCATTTCCTCATCAATCAAGGATCCTGGCTTAAGTACGAACGCGTAGACCAGCAGCGAAATAAATACTGCACCGGATACATACCAGAAGAAGGCAGATTCGAGGTGAATCGAACGCAGCCATAAAGCAATGTAGTTTACGGTACCGCCAAACAGGGCAACGGTTAGTCCATAGGGCATCCCTACGCCCAATGCCCGAATTTCAGATGGGAAAAGCTCGGCCTTGACGATGGCATTGATTGAAGTGTAGCCAGAAACGATAACAATGCCTACAATCATTAATAATAGTGCTTCCAAAGCAGTTGATGCGCCAGCCATCAGCGTGAATAGTGGAACCGTGCACAGCGTACCGCCAATCCCAAAGAAAATCAGGAGTGGCTTACGGCCGATTCGATCCGACAGGTGCCCAAATAGCGGCTGCAACACAACCATCACCAGCAAAGCCACAAAGTTGATCATGGCTGCCGTTTTTTTAGAAAGACCGGTCGTGTTGATCATGAACTGCTGCAGATACGTAGTGTAGGTATAGAAGCTGATCGTACCGCCAAGCGTCATCCCGACAACCGTCAGTACCTGTTTTGGATAATGGGCTAAAAGACGCAAGGTCCCAGCTTGGCGATTGTTGCGGTTGCTGTTCTTAAACTGATCGGATTCTTCCATTGAAAGCCGCAGCCATAATACGACCATCGCACCAGCCGCGCCAATGGCAAATGGAATCCGCCAGCCAAAGGCATACAGCTGTTGGCTGGTATAGATGGCCTGCAGAATAATCTGTACGAGCAGGGCACTTAATTGACCGCCAATCAGCGTGACATATTGGAAGGATGAGTAAAAACCGCGCCGATTTGGGGATGCCATTTCTGACATGTAGGTTGCCGAGGTTCCATACTCACCACCTAATGAAAGACCTTGTACCAATCGAGTTGCAATCAAGATGATCGGTGACCAGATACCGATCTGCGCATAGGTTGGGACCAACGCAATAACCAATGAACCGGTTGCCATAATTGAAACCGAAAGCGTCAATGCGGCGCGACGACCTTTCCGATCTGCAAAGCGTCCCATGACGAATGATCCCAGGGGCCGCATGAAAAAGCCAATTGCAAAAACACCAGCAGTTGCTAAAAGTTCAGCTGTTTGGTTATTGGCTGGGAAAAAGGCCCCCGAGAAATAAATGGCGAACGAGGCATAGACATACCAGTCAAACCATTCAATCATATTGCCCAAAGATCCTTTTAAAATGTTGCTGGCAATTTTGCGTTCGCTTCGTTTCATCGTTGTTTGAATCGTTGCTTGCATGTAAAAAACCTCGCTTTCAAATTAATTTTTAAGATTGGACAAAGCTTAACGCATTAAACGGCATAAGTTAATAGTCTTAAGTCAATAACGCTGATAATTAAGCGTTATGTGTCGCTGACCAGCTAAAAGTTGTTAGTGACAGCGCTTGCGACTATTGATTTTGAATCAGTAAAAATGCTGGGCAGCAGTCAAAAAGTCCCATCTAAGCATAAATAAATGCCTGGATGGGACGATTAAATGATTTGTTTAGCGGAAAAAATTAACGCGGTGATTGCTTGAGCTGATTCTTGAGCGCCAAAATATTTTTTTCAATCTGCTTGATAACTTTAATAAACTCATCATCGGCTTGGCCAGTTGGATCGTTTAGCCCCCAATCAACCCGCCATTTAGCCGGTAGATAGGGACATTTCACGCCGCAGCCCATGGTAACGACACCGTCAACGGCTGGCAGTGCGTCAAGCGTCTTGTTAGATTGTCCTGATGCTTGCATATCAATGCCGTAGATTTTCTTCAGCAAGCGGATGGCATCTGGATTGATTTCATCTTTAATATGTGTACCTGCCGAATAACTTTCAAAAACATCCCCGGCAAGTTTTTTGCCTAGCGCCTCGGCAATCTGACTGCGGCAAGCGTTATGCGTACAGATAAACGCAATCTTAGGTTTGGTCACGGCAAGCGCCTCGTTTCTTTTAATTGATCGTAATTTAACTTTCTGAATCATTGTAATTGGTCAATCAGACTTTGACAACCAATCTTATAACTTGTCGTTGAATGATTTTAGCAGAATCCTGCCTGTAACCCCTATCATCTCTGCAGTGTCAATGTTATGCTTATGTTGTAATAGTTGTTGTAAAAAAGAAGTATCAAATACAGAGAGGGGTTTAACGTCCATGAAAGACCAATTTTATCGTCAAACCACCTTGCAGGTTTTAGAACGACTTCACGCAACGCCACAAGGGCTACTGACAACTGAGGCCCTGGAGCGGCTGCAGAAAAATGGTCCTAATGAACTACCGCAAGGGAAGAAAGTTACGCTTTGGCAAAGAATCATTGCTCAGTTTAAAGACCTGATGATTTTGATTTTAATTGTAGCGGCAATTGTAGCGGCTTTTGCTGGTGAACTTTCGGATACGATTATTATTTTGTTAGTCGTGGTTTTAAATGCTGCATTTGGTGTCTTTCAAGAAACTAAGGCCGAGAATGCTATTGATGCGCTGCAAAAAATGAGCACGCCAACCACGCGCGTCAGACGAGATGGCCAAATTGCCCAGCTTTCCAGCAAGGAACTGGTCGTTGGCGACGTAATTCTTTTGGAGGCCGGGGACATTATTCCAGCTGACGTTCGTTTCTTAAAGACACAAAACGTTAAAGTCGAAGAAGCAGCGCTGACTGGCGAATCTGTTGCCGTAACCAAGGATGAAGCGGTAATTGATGCTGAATCGGCTGCCCTAGGCGATCAGCACAACATGGGCTTTATGAATACCAGTATGACGGCTGGTACGGCCGAGGCAGTCGTAGTCGCGACTGGCAAGGATACCGAGGTTGGCAAGATTGCTCAGATGCTGAACAGTGCCGAACAGACCGTCACGCCGCTGCAGCGAAACATTACCCATCTCAGTAAGATTCTCAGTGTTCTGGTGTTGGCAATTGCCGTCATTATTTTCGCACTGGGAATGCTGACCAAGCGTGAAACGCCACTGGATATGCTGCTGACTGCCATCTCATTGGCGGTTGCCGCAATTCCGGAAGGGCTGCCGGCAATTGTTACGATTACGCTGGCCTTAGGAACCCAAGCCATGGCTAAGCGCCACGCTCTGATTCGTAAGCTGCAGGCCGTTGAAACGCTGGGGGCCACTGAAATCATTGCGTCTGATAAAACGGGGACGCTGACTAAAAATCAGATGACGATCGAACAGCTGATGCTGAATGGTCAGGTTACGGCCGCAAATGATTTTAAGATTGATGCTGACTCACCATTGACCAAGGCGATGATCCTGGCTAATGATGCTGAGCGGGGCAGTCAAAAAGAACTGTTGGGCGATCCGACCGAAACGGCGCTGTGGCAGTTTTATATTGATAAGGGACTGAATATTGACGAATTTAGGAATCGCTATCCTCGGCTTAATTCATGGCCATTTGATTCAGAACGTAAGCTGATGTCGGTCGCCGTCAATGACAAGCTGCCGACCTTGTATCTGAAAGGGGCGGTTGACGAACTGCTAACGCGTGCCGATCGCATTCTTGATGGTGAGCAGGTACGTGAGATGACGGCCGCGGATCGTGAGCAGATTCTTAAAATCAATCATCAATTAGCCAAACAGGCATTGCGAGTGCTTGGCTATGCTTATCGGCCGCTGACGGATGATGAGAGTCAAAGTGCCGATCCGGCTGCAGTTGAGCAGTCGCTGATTTTTATTGGACTGTCAGGGATGATTGATCCGCCACGTCCTGAAGTCAAAGCGGCAATTCAAGAAGCTAAGGAAGCCGGTATTCGTCCACTGATGATTACTGGTGATCATAAAACAACGGCACGGGCGATTGCTGAACGATTGGGAATCATTGAGCCAGGTGATGAAAACGGTGCGATTACCGGTCAAGAGCTGAATGAACTCAGCGATCAGGAGCTGAAGGATCAAGTCGCCCAATACTCGGTTTATGCGCGAGTTGCCCCTGAACATAAAGTCCGGATCGTCAAGGCTTGGCAGGCACATGATAAAGTCGTTGCCATGACTGGTGACGGGGTTAATGACGCACCAGCGCTTAAGACGGCTGACATTGGCGTTGGGATGGGGATTACCGGGACTGAGGTTTCTAAGAACGCGGCTGATGTGGTCCTGGCTGATGACAACTTCGCTACGATTATTGCCGCGGTCAAAGAAGGGCGCAAGGTTTTTGCCAATATTCAAAAAGCCATTCAATACCTACTTTCGGCCAACCTTGGCGAAGTCTTGACGCTTTTAATCATGACGATGATGAACTGGTCAATTTTAGCACCGGTTCAGATTTTGTGGATCAACCTGGTTACTGACACCTTCCCAGCGATTGCACTAGGAGTTGAGCCAGCTGAAGGTGACGTTATGAAACATCGGCCACGGGGTAATCAAGGTAGCTTTTTGGCCCATGGCGTCGGTTTCAATATCATCTACCAAGGCATCTTGGAAGGACTCTTGACGTTGGGCGTTTACGCTTTGGGCATTCTCTACCCAGTTCATCAAGGATCTGCGTTGATTCATGCTGATGCATTGACCATGGCCTACATTACCCTAGGCCTGATTCAGCTGCTGCATGCCTGCAACTGCAAGTCGTTACAGGGAACGATCTTTAAGACAGGAGAATTTAGGAATCGCTACTTTAACTGGGCAATCCTAAGCTCAACGCTGCTTTTAGCTGGTACGATCTTCATTCCAACTTTAAATCCAATTTTTCATACTACGGAATTGGATCTTGCTCAATGGGGTATCGTAATAGCGGCTGGCCTTTTGATGGTTTTGATTGTTGAAATCGTCAAGGCAGTGCAGCGTCATCAAAAAAATTAAACGTGAAAAAAGCCTCAAGCACTGATTAAATTCAGAACTTGAGGCTTTTATTGGCTTGTCAGTCGTTTTTAACGATCAACGTGCTGCCATTTAGCCGTTTTATCTTCATTGTTGGCAATTCGCTTCATGTTGAATAAGCAGCGCATCAGTGAGATCCAGTCAACGATATTGATCACGTATAGAATCAGGTAGGCTAGCGGCGCGACCATCATCAGTCGGATTCGTTCCCAGAATTTAAGCTCTTCTGGTATAAACGTTGCCATCGCAAAGAGATAGTAGAGTCCAAAAATCGCAAAGATCGTTGAAAAATCGGCAAAGTGATGAATAATGCCGATAATCCAAAGCAGCAGCAGTGGGTCAATCAGCATTAAAAATTCTTCAAAGAAAACTTTTGGCAATTTCCAAAAAGCGAGTGAGAAAGTGTACTTGGCATCGCGATTGAAAATAACGCGGCGATGCTTGAACAAAGCCTTAAAACGACCTTGTTTCCACCGATAGCGTTGTTTGAGCAGCTGAGAAAAACGGCTGACCGGCGGCGTATAGGCGATAACGTCATCCGCATAGCCGAATTGACGATTGCTGTTGCCGAAATGGTCGATCATCTTCATCGTAAAGTCGATGTCTTCAGTGATCGAGTCAGTGTCATAGCCACCGACTTCCAGCATCGCTGACTTGCGAAAAGTGGAGCCGATACCGCCAATGATATACTCAATTCCCAAAAGCTCCTCAGATCCTTTTAGCCGATAACCAAGCAGGTATTCGACTTTTTGGACGTATTCCAATAGATTATGGGGACGCGTAATGCGAACGTTCGCGCTGGCTCCCAATAATCTAGGATCATCAAAACGCCGGGCCATGTTTGTCAGTGCGGTTGGTGTCAAATAAGAATCGGCATCAAGCACCATAATCAGATCACCGGTTGCAAATTCTTTTAAGGCATGATTGATTGCAACCGACTTGCCTTGATTATGTTGATGGATGACACGCAGCTTAGGATGTTGTCTGGCTAATTGATCCAAAATCATCCCTGTTTTATCACTGGAGCCATCATCAACCGCGATGACCTCAAAATTAGGATAAGTCTGCCTTAATACCGATTCAACACCCCGCCGAATAAACTTTTCTTCGTTAAACGCGGGAATTATCACAGAGAAACGGTGATCAGCTGGCTTTTTGCTAAGCTGCTGCCGATCAATGCTGTTGATCTGATGCAGATTTGATACAATCAAGCCAACTAAGATGCGGCCGACTGCCAAAATACTGAGCGCAAATACCGTAATAGCGATGATCAATGACGGGCTGAATTTCATGATGATCCTCCTTTTTAAACGTTAGGAGGAACGTTTCTTAATCTCAACCACAATCAGCGTTATGGCCAGAATCGCCATCAAAATACCAATGGCAGTGGCAAAAATCATGCTTACGGTATTGCCTGTCTGTGGTAAAACGGCTGCCAGCGGAGTGGCCATCAGACCTTTGGATAGGTTAGAGTACATAGATTAAAACCTCCTTGTCATTGCTGTTTCGACTATGACTAAAGTATAGCGAGAATATTTGAACTATTTTTGAACAAACATTAAAAAATACCTTAATAGTGAATTAAATCACATTATGGATTAAAAATTAAATTTACAAATTGGGTATTTATTGGAAACTACTGATTGAGATTCGTTGAATAAAGATGTCTTTGCACAAGCAAGCGCTTTTATGATATTTCATAGATAAACCTATAAAAAAACGTATAGATTAGTATACTGAATATATATTTTAACTTCGCAGTCCCTAGCATTATACTAAAAGTAAGTAAGACGAAAGGGGTTGACTATTTTGAGCAAAAGTATCGTATTTTACTTTTCGGCTACCAATACGACTAAGCAGCGCGCGGAAAAAATCGCATCAAAGCTGGGCGCGGATCTGTTTGCGATTCAAGCTGAAAAGCCTTATTCAGCCGCTGATCTGGACTGGCATGATCCTAACTCGCGCACGTCCATTGAACAGCATCAGCATGCCAGCAGGGTTGCAATTAAAGACGATCTGCCCGCTATCAATGACTATGATACAGTACTGATCGGTTTTCCAATCTGGTGGGGAATTCCACCCCGCTTGATTGCCGACCTGATTGATCGTCTGCCGCTCAATGGCAAGCAGCTGGCTGGATTTGCAACTTCCGGCAGTTCTGGTTTTGAACGCGCCCAAAGCTATCTGGAACGAACCGTCAAGGAAAACAACGCTGATGTTCAGGTTCTGCCAGGCGCGGTTTTAAACAGTGACGCCCAGATGGATGCCTGGTTAAAGCAGCTTAATCTTAATTAATTGGTGTTCTGAAATGGTGCTGAGCCGCTCTTTTATAAGAGTCTGGCCTGGCATCATTTTTTATTGGCTATTTTTGAGCAGATTGGTTGCTTTTTAAAAGCCACTTATTTATAGTAAGTGAAACATTAATTATTTTGAATTGGCGAAAGGATGATTGGCAATGGAAAAATTTAAAAACGTGGTAATTGGCTTTGGTAAGGCGGGTAAGACGCTGGCTAAGTTTTTGGCGCAGCATGATGAAGAAGTGCTGCTGATTGAGCGTTCAGATCAGATGTATGGCGGCACCTGTATTAACGTTGGCTGTCTGCCGTCCAAAAATATGATTATCAATGGTCAGCGTCATCTTGAGTTTGCTGATGCGGTTGCCAAACGAGGCACGATGACTAAACAGCTGCGGAACAAGAACTATCACATGGTTGCTGATGAGCCGCTGGCAACGGTTTGGAATGGCCAGGCCAGTTTTGTCAGCAACCATGAACTAAAAGTCGCTATGGCTGATGGGACTGTGCGACAAGTTGCTGCCGAGCGCATCTTTATCAATACTGGTGCCACGCCGGTCTGGCCAAAAGTTCCAGGGCTGACTCCCAGCGAGCGGATTGTTAGTTCTAAAGAAGCCATGGAACTTGCCAAAAAGCCGGCCCGCCTGGCAATTATTGGCGGTGGCTATATTGGACTGGAATTTGCCGAAATGTTTAATTCCTTTGGCAGCGAAGTAACCATACTTGACCACCATACTCAGCTTTTGGGACGCGAAGACGCAGACATCGCGGCTGAAGTAACGAATGATCTTGTCAGCCTTGGGATCAAGATTGAGCTGAATGCTGAATTAACCAGCGCGGCAGATGATGGCCAGCAAGTCTTATTGACCTACCACCAAAACGGGCAAAAACGGCAGACCGAGTTTGATGCCGTGCTGGTGGCTGCCGGGCGACGTCCCAACATCGACGGACTAGGACTGGAAAACACCGATATTTCCCTGACTGAGCGCAATGCCATTCAAGTTGATGATCGGCTGCGAACCACGGTGCCAGATGTCTGGGCTTTAGGCGACGTCAATGGCGGGCCAATGTTTACCTACATCTCGCTTGACGACTTCCGGATCGTTAAAGACCAGCTGTTTGGCCAAGGCAAGCGGACGACTGCTGATCGTAATGTCGTGCCGACCGCATCGTTTTTGACGCCGCCACTGGCAAACGTAGGAATCAACGAGCGCCAGGCCCAGGCTGCCGGTAAGGACTATCTGGTCTTTAAACTGCCGGTCAAGACCATTCCTAAGGCGCGCGTGTTGGAGGATCAGCGGGGAATCTATAAGGCAATCGTTGAGCGCGATACGCATCGAATTCTGGGTGCAACGCTTTATGCCGCTGAGGCCCATGAAACGATCAACCTGATTGCGCTGGCGATGAAGGCGGATCTGCCATACGAAACGCTGCGCGACATGATCTTTACGCATCCAACCATGTCTGAGGCCCTAAACGATCTTTTTAAGGCGCCAGTAAAATAGGCTTAATAATTTTTTAATCAGTCCGCTTAAAAGGCCGAACTTTGCTACAATGAAAGGAAAAAAGCGAGGTCTATATCATGCCGACTAAAGATGAATATGTTAAAAAGCTCAACTTAACGCCACATCCGGAAGGTGGTTGGTATCGTCAGGTTTATCATAGCGCCAAGACGCGTTATGACGCTACATCCCTGGCCAGCCGTTATGAGTACACTTCAATCTACTTTATTCTGGATGGAGGCTCGCCATCGCATCTGCACCGGCTGCTTCATGATGAACTATGGTATTTCCATGATGGCTCAGCAATTGTCGTCCACTGTTTTTATCCGGATGGCACCTATGAGGCCGTACATTTAGGCCGTGATATTGAACGGGGCGAACAGCTGCAGTTCCGGGTGCCGGCGGGAACGATTTTTGGCTCGGAGGTTTTGGATGCTTCATCGTTTGGACTGGTCAGCTGTGCCGTAGCACCGGGCTTTGACTATCACGACTTTGAATTATTCACCCAGGATCAGCTGCTGGCTAAGTATCCGGACCAGGCTGAAGTAATCAAGCGGGTTGCGTACCAAAAGCTGCCAGCCGAATAGTAAAAACAGCGCGGAATCAAGTTCGATTCGGCGCTGTTTTGGGTTCCAAGCGTGACGGTGCTTCGTCTAACATTGAAAACGGAACTGTCGCCAGCATGATTATGAGTGCAATACTTCACGATTTCGGGCCAGACTTTGTGAAGCAAATCAGGTTTTAGCTTACAGGGACCTTAAGTTTACCTACGATTCGCTGCTTTAGGGCCGAAAGTAGGTAAATGTATATTCGGCCGACTTAATTTTACCTATCCAAGTTGTGTGATTCAGTCGCCTAATATTGACGCGCCCACGCACCAGTCATTAGTTTTAGCCAGCAACGACTGCCAGTTGGAACCTTATGAAATCAAAAACACTCAGCAGCTTTTAGACTGACTGAGTATTTTTTCATACTGTTTGCAACATGCGCATGACTGAATAAATCAAGCCACCACTCAGCGCTGATAGTTTTGTCGCAGAAACTGGTCCATTGGCATTGGCTCATGACCAGTAATGTGCTGGAAATCATCAGTGACGGCATCCATCAATCCCATTGCGGCCGCATGATACATCGAGGCAAGTTCATCGCCATCGCCTTCAGCCCGATAAATGTCGGCAAACTCCGGCAAAGAAACCGGGGCATAGCCAATCTCTTGTCCCGTTGCCTCAGACATGATCCGGCTGAGTTCAACCATATTGTAATTCTGTTTTTGCGTCAGCAGGTAGATCTGCCGATGATCGCGCAGATAAGGCTTGACGGCAACATTAGCAATTGCTTCGGCGCTGTCATCGCGGGTGATAAAACTCATGGCCTGATCGCCGACTGGATAGATGATATTTCGCCGCTCAATTAGTTCTGGCAGGTAGGGCACCAGCGGATCGGCATATAACGAATTTTTGATGACCGCGTAGTTCAGTTTGGTACCGGCGAGGCGAGCGGGCAGGTAGGCATAATATCCTGCCATCTGGAAAGGATTGTTGGGCTGGTCGGCAATAAAACTGACATCGACCAGATTTTTTACGTCAGCCTTCTGCATTGCCTTTAGCGAGTTTTCAAATTCCAGCACGCGGTTGGCAACGTCATAGGTGATGCTTGGAATGTAGATCAAGACATCGGTATCGGCAAACGCTTTGGTCATTGATTCAACATCATAATAATCGCTTTTAACGACTTCATAGCCCTGATCCAAAAAAGCCTGGGCCTTGCTAGGCGTATGGACGGCCAGGCGAATATCTTGGATGTCAACCAAACGGCTCAATTGTTCAACGACTTTGCGGCCTAGGTGTCCAGTGGCTCCGGTAATCGTGTATTTCATGATTGCTTCTCCTTTTCTACCTGCTTAACCAAAATCGTATCAATAACGTCTTGCAGCGTGATCTGCTGCAGTTTGGCTTTGGCGGCTGTTTCGGCATGGTGATAGTAGTCTTCCAGCGTCGATTGAATATTGCCGCCCACGATGCATTGCGGATTGGTATTGTGATCAATGGTAAAAAGCGGTGTCTGTCCCTCAGTTGCCAGATAGACATCCAAAAGCGTGATTTTTTGAGGGTCTACCAGCAGCTCGGGATCGGGGGTGCCATGCTTGGTCTTGATAAACCCAGCTTCCTTGAGGGATGTCATTAGACGACGGACCACCACCGGCGACGTTTCCAGTGAACTGGCAATGTTGGTACTGGAAAGCGTAATTTTTCCTTGATAGATGCAGATGAAAGCCAAGATATGAATGCTGTCGCTAAATCGAGTGGAAACCTTCAAATAATCATCTCCTGTCGTAACTTTATTAGTTATATCTAATATAAATGATTCAAATTTAAAAAGCAACGACTGTGAGTAGAATGTTTAAAATTAATTGCTTATTCTATAGAAATCAAAGCATATCGATTTACAAAGCAGTAAAGAGCGAGTAGAATGCAAAAAGAAACTTTAATGGTTACAACAAACAGAGAATATGGTGATTAGATTGATTAAATACGAAAACGTGGACATGAGATATGGTCAAAACGTCATCTTAAAAGACATCACGCTGACGATCAATGATGGCGAGCTGTTTGTATTGGTTGGCCCTAGCGGCAGCGGCAAGACCACGCTGCTTAGAATGATCAACCGGCTGACGGCGCCAACTGCCGGCAACGTCTATTTGAATGAAAAGCGCATCAAAGACTATGATTTGCGCGAGCTGCGGCTGCATATGGGATACGTATTGCAGAGCAGCAGTCTGTTCCCTAATCTAACGGTTGGCGAAAACATTGCCATTCAGCTAGAGCAGCAGGGCGTCAATAAAAACGATCGGCGCAAGCGTTCAATAGACCTGCTTGATCAAGTTGGTCTGCCCGCTAGCGATTTTATCGATCGGCATCCCGATGAGCTTTCGGGTGGTCAGCAGCAGCGCGTGGCGATTGCTCGTTCAATGGCTACCCAACCGCAGCTGATCTTGATGGATGAATCATTCAGCGCGCTGGATCCGGTTTTACGTGCTCAACAGCAGGATCTGTTGTTAAATCTGCATCGCCAGTCAAGGACAACGGTTGTTTTTGTAACTCATGACATGCAAGAGGCACTGCGGCTGGGCGATCGGATTGCCGTGATCAATGATGGTCAGCTGCAGCAGGTGGGCACGCCAAATGAGATTTTAGAACAGCCGGCCAATCAGTTTGTCAACGACTTTTTTGCAACGGCACGACCAAGATTGGGAACCATGACCGCGCTTTTATCATCAAAACTAATGCAAAAAACGTCAGCCACTGATCAATCTGTTGCCATCGCTACGGTAGCAGAACTGGCAAGCCTCACGCCGGATGCGGCTGGCTGGCTTTATTTTCAATATCAGGGGCAGGATTTTCGAATTCAGACAACTGATCTGCTGCATTATTTAGGACAAAGAGAGGATCGGTAATATGACTGAATTGCTTAATACGATCGTGGCGCAAAAAAGCCAGATTGAACAGGCACTGTGGGAGCATCTGTCGCTATCGTTTTGGGCGCTGGTGATTGCCATCTTGATCGCGATTCCATTGGCAGTGTCGCTGAAAAACAGTCGACATGCTGGCGAGATCGTCTTGCAGCTGGCCGGTGTGATGCAGACGATTCCCAGCTTGGCACTATTGGGACTGTTGATTCCGCTGGTTGGGATTGGTAGCTTACCAGCTTTGATTGCCTTGGTCGTTTATGGCATCATGCCGATCTATCAAAATACCTATTCTGGGCTGCGCAGCGTTGACCCGAATCTTGAAGAAGCCGCGACGGCATTTGGCCTTTCGCGCTGGAAAAAGCTGACGCGGCTGGAATTGCCCATGGCGCTGCCCGTAATCTTATCTGGGATTCGCATCTCGTTGGTCATGATTATCGGTACGGCTACCCTCGCTGCTTTGATTGGTGCCGGTGGGTTGGGGACCTACATTATGCTGGGGATCAATCAAAACAACAACGCCTATCTGATTATCGGGGCGGGGCTGTCGGCATTGTTGGCGCTTTTGATGTCGGCACTGCTAAAATATGTCGGCGCTTCTAAGAAACATTTGAAGCAGGGAATTATCGTCGCCGTATTTGCTCTGATCGGGTTTGGCGGTTGGCGGGCCTGGAGCAGTTTTCAAAGTAAATCGGAGCCAATCGTGATTGCCGGTAAGCTGGGGAGCGAACCTGATATTTTAATCCACATGTATAAAGATTTGATTGTAAACGATGACCCGCATGCCAAGGTCGAATTAAAGGCTAACTTTGGCGGGACCAGCTTTTTATTCCGTGCGCTGCGCAACGATCAGATCGATATCTATCCTGAGTTTACCGGAACCGTTTTACAGTCGCTGGTTCATGACCAACGATCGACGCCGCATGATCCGGTTAAGACTTACCAGCGGGCGCGGCGTCTGTTGAAGCAGGAGTATGATCTGACGTATCTGAAGCCGATGAAGTATCAAAATGGCTACGACCTGGCCGTCACTGCTGATTTTGCCAAGGAACATCAGCTTACCAAGCTCAGCGATCTGGCTAAAATCAATGATCAGATCACAGCCGGCTTTGATCCGGACTTTGCCAATCAAAAAGACGGCTATCTCGGCCTCAAATCAGCATACAGCTTAAACTTCAATCAGGTAAAGACGATGGAGCCCGCACTGCGCTATCAGGCAATTGCTGCTGGCCGCGTTAATCTGGTCGATGGCTATACGACGGATCCGCAAGTGCGCCAGTATCATCTCAAGGTACTTAAAGATGATCAGCATTTCTTCCCGCCTTACCAAGGAGCACCATTGATGAAAACCTCGTTTGCCAAAAAGCATCCCCAGGTTGTTAAAAGTCTGAACAAGCTGGCTGGTAAGATTACTGAAAAAGACATGCAGGAGATGAACTATCAAGTAACGGTTCAGCATCGAAAAGCCAGTCAGGTTGCCCATGAATATCTGGTTGAGCATCATTTGATTAAAAAATAACATCATAAATAAAAGTCAGTCGCCACTAATGGCAGCTGACTTTTATGTTTCTTATATACATATGTTGAGTATTTATAGTTACTGGTATCTTTTATAAACATTTTATATAATAATCAACGAAGAAAATTGAATTAGAACAATTTTAATCAAGTCAAACATTTTAATTAATACGAATGGCACCGGTTTCAAAATAAAAATGAACAATGGCTGAATGAGATTTTTTTAATTCAGTTGATTCTATTAACCATTTAGAAGATATATTGGGGTGATTCGGATGGTATCAAAAAACAACGTTAAAGAACGACAACGGAAAAATAGCGACCAAAAGCCACGCTATGCAATTAAAAAACTAACGATCGGCGTTGTTTCGGTATTGGTAGGCACGACTTTTGCTGCTTATAACGGCCAGGTCAGTGCGGATACGATCGACAGCGCGGTCAGCACAACTGCGCAGACGAATGATGCCACGCCGACCGATAAGCCTGCGGAGCCCGCTGTAGCTAGCGACAATAGCACAACCACTACAGTCGATGTTGGCAGTCAATCCAGCACACCAACGTCTCAGACAACCAGCAGTGCGACACCGATAAGTGCCAACTCAACCGGCAGCACAACACCGGTAAGCACCGTTCCAACGGCGGATTCAGCAGCTGCTAACACCACGACTGAAAGCGCGGTGAGCCGCCAACTGACGATTTCGGTTTCTTATGAAGGAGCAGCTAATAATCCGCTACAAGAAACGCGCCAACTGACTTTTAATGGTATCCAGCATCAGACAACTAATGATGGTGCTATGACGACTTCTTACACATGGCAGCAGAACCATGCCAGCGTTCAAACCACGACGCCCGTGATTGATGGCTATGTCGCCGATGCATCAGCTGTGGATCAAGAAATCAGCTTGGATGAACAGGGAAATCTGATCGTTGAGGTTAATGGTCAGACTCATGTTTTGACTGATCTGAATCCCATTTTTAATACTAAGGTTACCTATCGAAAAGTTGGCGAGGTAGTTCCAGTGGCTGAAGACGGCACGGTGATCCAAACCGATGTCAATGGTGGCTATGTCGAAGCGCCGTCCTATCAAAATGACGCAGCGGACGCGACCAAAGCAACTTATACCGCGCCAACGATTGCCGGTTACATAACGATGCAGGCCAGCGATGAGGGAATCCATACGCCAAGCAGCGCAACTGATGACACTAAGATTTATTACGTGCCATTAAAATCGACTAAAACCGTTACCAGAACGATTACATATTCCGGCGCGGGGACCCATACCCCAGCTGATGATACATATTCAATCGTATTTACACAGACCAACACGCGCGACGAACAAACTGGCGGTCTGACCAGAACCTGGGACAAGGATTGTGATTCATGGCCGAACGTAACCGTGCCAAATATTGACGGCTATACGCCAAACATTGCAGAAATCACGTCTGACAGCAATGTTACTTATCAGACTGCGGATCAAAATATCAATGTCGTCTATTCACCCAATCAGCAAAAAGGCCAAGTTGATTTTATTGATAACGATGATCAGGGCCAGATTAAAAAAACGGTCGCCATCAGCGGCGTTTCCGAAGGGCAGATTGATTTTACAGCGGCTGCGACCGTACTGAGCGAGTTAGAAAAGGCGGGTTACGCGCTGGCCAAGACCAATGAATGGGTTGATGCTGCTGGAACCTTTAAGACGGCTGAATTTGACACGGCTGACAATACTGATCAAACTTTCAACGTTTATCTGGTTCATCAGCAAGCGACCACGCAAACCAACAAAACGATTACGCGGACGATCAGCTATACCGGGGCCAGGACCAATCCAGAGTCGGTTCGTCAAACGGCGGTCTTTACCGAGACAATTGTTAAAGATCTGCAAAACGGCAACACGCTTGCGGACACCTGGCAGCTGACCAGCAATGGGTTTGTCGCGGTTGATACGCCAGCAAGAAAGGGCTACACGCCAAATCTCAAAACCGTCGCGGCCGACAGCAGCATCACACATACCGATAGTGACCAGACTGTTGAAGTGGTCTATACGCCAGATGATCAAAAAGCCACGGTTGAGTTTTACGATGATACGCAAAAAGTCTACTCCTTGACGCTGCAAGGCAAGACGGACCAAAAAATTGATCTGAGCGCGGCACAGACCATGCTGAATAATTTTGAACAAGTCGGCTATATGGTCTTGGCAGGCGATCTCAGCACTGCCTATACATATGATGATGAAGACGATCAAGATCAAACGATTACGGTTAAGCTGCAGCAGCCAACGACTTCTAAGACCGTTCATCTGACGGTTAACTATAGCGGTGCGGGGGATGCTGACCCAGCAGCGGCTGAACGTGATGTCGTCTTCAATGGCACGATCAGCTATGACCCAACAACTGGTACTACCCAAACTGACTGGGCGCCCCAGACGACTGATGCAGCGGTGATTGTAACGCCGGTCGTTGATGGTTTTATTGCCAGTCAAGCTCAGATAGCTGCTTCACCTGATCAGGAAAATCAGACGGCAACCGTAAGCTATGCTAAGATCGGCGTCCTGCAAGCCGTTGATGAAGCGGGCAACATATTGGCAACGATGAGCTATCAAAACGATCCCAACGATGCTGCTAAAGCCGCGCAAACTGCTTTGCCGGCAGTCAGCGGCTACGTGCCACAAGATGGGCAGCAGTTCATTTTGCCGGCTGATGCCACCCAGGATACCAAGGTCGTTTATCTGCCAGTCAAGGCTCAGGTTACCCAAACCATTACTTTTACCGGGGCGGGGGAAAAGACTCCAACGGCTCAAAGCCAAACGATTGCATTAACCAACCGCCAAACCAGCGGCACGTTTACTTTTGTGGTTCCGAAACTGGCTGGCTACGACGTTAAGATTACGGGTGCTGCACAAACCGCGGATCAAAACGATGACATCCTCGTTACTGGAGCTACGGTAACTGCTGATAGTCTTAATCCAGCGTCGATTATCGTTACCTACACGGCTCGGCAGCAAACGGGACTGGTCTTGTTTGTTGATGACACCAATCCTGAAAATGAATTAAACAAGATTGCGTTGACTGGCGATACCGATCAGTCAATCGACTTTAGCCAAGCCGCCGATCAGATGGCAGCCTATCAGAAAGCGGGCTATGCCTTGAGTGAAACGGGCAATGACTGTTTGGATGAAAACGGCAGCTTCAAAGTGGCAGTATATGGTGAAAACAATCTCTTCACCGTGCATTTAATTCATCAAACGACGGTAATCAATTCAGCAGCTGACGCGCAGAAGCTGGTCTTGCCAAGCGGAGTCAGCTTAAGCACCGCGGATCGGCAGGAATTGTTAAGCGAAAACAGCTATCAGGATACCACTACCGCCAGTCGCACCGTCACTTATGCTTTTAGCAGCAACGATTCGACGAGCCAGGTGCCAACCGCGACCGACCAAACGCAAACTGTAACGTTTAACCGGACCAACAGCTATACAGTGGATCTGACAACGGGCACCGTAACTAAAAACAATGGTGACTGGGAAATTACTGCCACGCCCGCCAGTGATGGCAGTGCAAGGCTGGATACAATCACGCCACTGACTTTTGCCGGCTGGTATCTAGCGGTTGCTGCTGCCACTGACTCGCTTGATGCCGCGGCGACGGCGGATGATATTTTGAAAGCCCACTCGGTTAAGCCAGGGCAAACGCAGACCTTAACTCTGATCTATAAAAAGCTGGCCACAGCAGTCATTTCAATTTTGGATGAAGGCACCAAGTCTGGTCAGCCTGATCATGCAAGCCTGCTAAATACCTATACTGTCAAAGGACAGCAAGGAGCGAACATTGATGGTGATCAGGTTACAGAAATCGTCAAGGTCACGACCAAGGATCCCGATGGTAAGGAAAGTACCGTGACTGCCGAATCCGCCGCGAATGCCAACGCGCAGCTGAATGCCTATTTAAAAGCCGGCTATCAATTGGATCAGTCACTGGCCACCGTTCAAGACGATAATGGCACCACCATCTATACGTTTAACAATGGAGCCGTGGTCACCGAAAAAGGCGGGGGCTACACGTTTGCCAATCAATATGACGCTGATGATACAGCCGGACAGAATTATCAAGTTTATTTGATTCACAGTACGACGACCGCCACCAAAAACAAGACGATTACGCGGACGATCAACCTGCATAACGTGGATCAAACCACTACGACAACGGTACAAAGCTGTATCTTAACGGAGACGATTGTAACCGACAATGTCACCGGCGACACCATCATCGATACATGGAACAGTGGTACTTGGGAAGCATTTACGATTCCAGCGGTTGACGGCTATGTTGCCAGTGAAAATGATCTTGCAGAAACCGCCGTCTACAACACGACTTCTGATCAGGTTGTCAACGTAATCTACGTGCCAAATTCAGCAACGGCTACCATTAAGATTATTGATGACGATGCCGGCAACACTGAATTAAACGAATATCAAGTATCAGGAACAACGGCGGGACAGGTCAACTTTAACCAGGCGATCACGCAGCTGAAAAAATACCTAACCGGCAACTATACTTTTAATACGGCCAACAAGAATAATTCAGCCAAGTTTACGATTGCCTATCGTAATGGCAAATTAGACAGTCTGTCGGCGGCTGATATTTATGGTGCAACTGTCCAGGAATATGAGATTCATCTGCAGCACCAAAAAGCATCCAGTAAGGAATATGCTGATATGACGCGGACTATTAATCTAGAACTGCCAACGGGAACGCAAATCGTGACGCAAACAGTGCAAATCTCGCGGACCGCCACTACCGATCTGGTAACGGGCAGCCGGAGCTATGGTGCCTGGACAACGGCAACCTGGCCAGAGTGCGTCGTTCCTAAAGTGCCTGGCTATCAAACAAGCTCGCCCGCGATTGCCAGTGAGACCGTAACCAACACGACACCGGATAAGAGTATCAACGTGGTCTATACGCAAATCGTACAGCACGCTAAGATCACGATTGTTGACGATACGCAAAATACAACACTGGCGCAAGCTGACTTGACGGGGACGTATGGTCAAGCAGTTGATTTTGATAAGCCAGCAATCGCATTGGACAATGTCAGTCCGAATGGCAAGCTGCAGGAGTTTTTGAAAAATGGCTATGTTTTGGCCAGTCCAGAAAGCGTTGCCAGCGATCGTCAGCATTTTGCCGCGGCGGTCTATGGCCTAGAACCGTTGAGCATTACCGTGCATTTAAAAGAGGGCACGCAGGCAAGTGACGAAACCAAAACACTGACGCGGACCATTAACTATATTGTGGACGGCAAAACGTTTAAGACTGTTTCGCAGCCAGTAGATTTAAAACGGACCAAAACCGTTAATCTGGTCACTGGCGCCACGACTTATAGCGATTGGACGACTAGTCAGTGGGATGAGGTCGTTTCGCCAACCCATGAGACAGATCCAACTGACATCCCAGCTAACTATTACCCCGACAAAACGAGCGTTCCCGCACAAACAGTTTTGCACGCGACGGGGAATCAGATTGTTTTAGTATATTACAGCCGGCCAAGCGACTATCGCAGCGCGACAATCAACATTATCGATGAGGATGATGGCAATGTTATGCTTTGGACACAGGAAACGGCTGGGAAAACCGGTAGTTCAGTTGATTTTACGTCTGCTGATGAAGCATTGACCGGTTATCTAAACCAGGGCTTTGCTGCCGACTCAAACCGTTCGCTTGAACACCAGACAATCGCTGATAATTTAACGACGTTTGCGCAGCGAACCTTCGCCGATGACAGTACTCAAAACTTTTTTACGGTTTATTTAAAGCATGGCACCAAACAGCTGAAGAATGAAGAACGCGAAGTAACGCGAACGATCAACTATGTCTTTCCTGATGGCACAACGCGTACTTATGTCCAGGCCGTTGATTTCACACGGACAGTTACTGAAGATTTGGTTGATGATCGAAACATTTATGGCGACTGGACGTTTGACAGCGCCCAAACGACACTGAGCACCACGACCAACGGAAAGACGACTGACAATAAGCTAAGCAGCGTTAATCAAGCAGCTGTTTTTGGCAAGTTGGATACGGCACAGGTGGCTAAAGAGGCCAAGCAAGACATCACTGGTTACGTACCAAGTCAAGCCGCTGTTGATGAGCTGACCGGGATTACGGAACAGACTGCCAGCCAAGTCATTAACATCACGTTTAGTCCGCAAGTCGAGTCGGCAGTGATCGGGATGATTGATACTACGGTCGCGGCTGATACCAAGACCGGCACGAATGATTTTGACTTCCAATCGATCTATACCAATACTGCCAGTGGCTATTTTGGCAAGCCGATTAATGTTGAGCTGGTCAACCAGTACTTAAATCAATTTATCAATCAAAATGGCTATCGCCTAGGTGTGGATACGCAGACCGGAACTGCCAAGCTTATCAATGACGTTACGACTGACAACGCGGATCGCAGTCAGACTGAAACTCTGACCTATACTTATACCGCGGGCAACACAACGGCTGGCCAGATTACGGAAACGATCACGACCGAACCCGCGACCGTTGATAGTGACGGCAATACCATCACCGTTAAGCACTATCATTTCGTCATGGGCAGCACAGCGGCTGATGTCACTTCGACAACGACCGCGACAGCCGCTGGAAAGACCAGTACCGTCTACCAGCTTGCTGCCAAAACCTTTCTTGATTCTACGCAGACATTGTTAGTTCCAATGCTGCATTATCGAACAACTGTCAATTACTCAACCAGCAATCCGCCTGCTGGAACGTATAAAGACGTGGTTCGGACGATTATCTATCATTTACCGGATAACACGACGGAAACGAAAACCCAGATTGTGCGCTTTACGCGTTCCATCACGACTGATCATGTAACGGGGATGCAGACTGCCAGCAGCTGGTCAACCGGCAATGCCAACTATGCCTGGATTGAGACTCAGTTGCCTGATCAATCTACGACGCAGAGCGAGGTTACACGCAGTTCAACTTGGAGCAGCCAATCGACCCCCGCAGCCGATGACCCGCAGCTTGGGGCGATCGTCAAAGGCTATACGCCAACGCAAACCACAGTGGCGGAAAAACAGGTTACCGCCACTACTCCTGATTCAGTAATTGAAATCAGCTACCAGGCTGACAAGCAGGCGGCCAATATCCAGATTATTGATTCTACCACCGGTGACGTTTTGAGCAATTACAACGTTCATGGCGTTACCAAAGGGAAAATCGATTTTAATGATGCCAATAAGCAATTGAACTATTATCTGACCCATGGCTATCTATTGGCCGACGATTCTGCCGACCATAACAATAACGATGTCCAGACAAGCGATGGCAAAACCAGTTTTAAAGCAATCAACTATGATAATGAAGATGCTCAGGATCAGACGTTCAAGGTTTACCTGGTTCATGATACAGCCGAATCCAAGGAAGCAGTTGATCCGAACATAACCTCAATTAAGGATACCAAGGGCAATCAGATTGATTACGTTGATAACGTGAAGAACAATCCTAAGGTTACCAATCCGGCCAGCTACGTCCAGACGGTTACTTCTAAGCGCACGGTCAAATTCGTCTTTGACGGCGATTCGACAACCAAGCCAACCATCAGCGACTGCGTTCAGACGGTTACCTGGACGCGAACGGTTAACTATACCATCGACCTGGTAACTGGAAAAGAAACGCCGACTTATGGGGAATGGAAGTTTGTTGCCAGCATCCCGGACGGCAAACATGTTCAGACAGCGGTTAATGGCGGCCAGTCGGAAACAACTGCCACGACGGTCACCGCTGATGAGCAAAACGCCGGCTATGTTGCGGCCGTCAGCGGAAGTTTCGCGGGCTGGTATCAAGTCAATTCTGATTCGGCAACTGGTAAACAAACCCTGCCAGCATTAGACAACGGGCAAGGTTTAAATCAAACGGTCGTCTTAGAATACAAGGAATACGCCAAGGCCAGAATCCAAATTATCGATATCAACTCAACGGAAAACCAAGGCACGCTTTATGATGAAACAAAAGCCGATGGACAATACAAGCAGGGGACGTCAATTGACTTTACAAGTGCCAACGTCACACTAGCCGAACTTCTTAGCCACGGCTATGTCTTTGATCACGCCAATACGAATGGTAACGGGACAGTAGTTGGCACCGCTGATGGTTTTGCAGCTGATACCTATGACGCCAAAGACAATGAGAATCAGAACTTTATCATCTATCTGCGGCATGATACGGCCCAAGCAACGGCACAATTGTCGAAAGATTCGGATTTGACGGCCGCATCTGGGCGCACGGCTTATTTGGATAACGCATTGAAAAACACTACGCTGATCAACGCCGACAGCTATCAAGAAAGTGCAACGTCAACCCGGACCGTAACTTTTGAATTCAATAGCAATACTGATTTACCACCAGCAATTGCCAAAGTAAAAGGCCAAAAGGTGACCCAAGTCGTGACCTATACGCGCCCAATCAGCTATACGGTTGATCTGGTTACGGGAACCGCGACTCGTGATTATCAAATCTGGCAAATAGATCCAAAAGTCATGGGGACCACCAGCCAAGGCACGACGACTACGATTGACGACCCAAACGTCCAGCCGACATTAAGTGAGGCCGCTACCTTTTCTGACAGTACGTTCCCAGCGGTCAGCGGTCAGATTGCCGGCTGGTATCTGGCCAGTGGGGATGCCAGCGCGGCTTTGGCTCAATCGCCACTGAATGATCAAGCTGGGGTAAAGAAACACGAAGATCCTGGCAAAGCGGGGGCGAGTGTCGCATCCTCAATAACGTTGACGTTTAAAAAGCTGCAGAACGCCTATATCAAGATCGTGGATGAAGATGCCGCTAACAGCTTGCTTTACGATGAAAGTAGTACCAAAGATGCCAATGCGGCCAACGTGGCTCAAAAGCAAGGCGCGGCTATCAGTTTTACCAAGGCTCAAGCTAAGCTGGATGCTTTGCTGAAGGCTGGCTACGTTTTAGACGGCGCTAAGCAGCAGCCATTGAAACAAACCAGCTTTGAATCGGCCACCTTTGATAGCGATGATGCCGGCGATCAAATCATCACGGTTTACCTTAAACATGGGATCGCGACGATTGGCGTTAATACCGATACCAAGACCAGTCAAGCCACTGCTGGTGAACTGATTAATCCTGATTCTGACAATGCGGTTGTCTGGCCAGATGCTGTTAGCTATGCCAACTTGACGCGCCAAGCCAGCCAGACCATTCAATATCTGTATCAGGGTGGCGGCCAGGCACATGAAAGCAATGAGCAGACGGCGGTGCTGACACGAACGGTAACCATTGATAAGGTCACGGGCAAGGTCATCAAGTACTCAAGCTTTACTACTCATAGATTTGCTGACGCTATTTCGCCAACCATTGATAATTACCGTTATGTGAACTCTGATGATAGGATCGTGCTTGGTAAGACTGCCTCAGCAACGTTTGATGAAAAAGGTAATGAGACCGATAATAACTTCGATGTTAAATATTCGGTCTACTACAAAACAAACGGTACTTGGAGAAAGATCAATGAGCCAGTTTACAGTCAGGATGGTCAAGTCAGCTACCGAACAGATGCAACTGGGGTCAGCTATCTTACCAAGACTGATGATGCCAGCACCGTAACGGCTACGGTCCCAACCTACCAAGGCTATACCGCGGTGTTTAAAACGAATAACGACAGCAAGACTGACAAGATTCTAAACGCCAATAAGCAAACCAGTGCTCAAAATCAGGTTATTGAACTACATGATGATCAAGCCGGTCAAGATTCGACGGTTACCTACACGCCGGATCCACAACAGATCGTCTACCGAATCTATGACCAGACGTTGGGTAAAAATATTTCTGTAGCTGAGAAAGATCAACTGAATAACGATGCAACGACTGGGCTTTTGGCCGTGGGAGTCAGTGACGCCAGTGCAGCATCTCAAACAACACTTGATAAATACCAAGCTTTAAAGGATGCCTTGGTTAACCGCGGCTACAAGCTGTTCGCCGCAGATTCCTTGCCTGCTTTCTTTGATCATGATGATGATAATAATCAAACCGTGACAATTACGGTTGTTCATGACTACGCGATATTTGCAGATGCTCAAACCGCGCAAAATGCTGAATCCACCGGAAAAGTTACTGATACTGCTGGTCAACAGGCTATTTACTTGTGGAAAAATAGCGACTATAGCAAGTTAAGCTATCTTGACAAGACCACGGCTACGCGAACGATCAAATTTGAGTTTAACGGTAACGCCCAAGGCAAGCCTCAAGTAGGTGACGTTGTTCAAATCGTATCCTACCAGCGGTCAATCGTTTATACGATAGACTTGGTGGACGGCACCATAACGCGGGACCACGCAAAATGGAGCGTTGCCAACGCCAAAACTGGACCAACGACCATAACCATGGACAGTACTGGCAAGATCACGACAGAAAGTACCGACGATCAGCTGGGAATCGCAACAATGCCAGCAGTAACTGGTAGTTTTGCCGGTTGGTATCTAAATGGCAGTGGCATCCCTGCATTGAACGCTGACTTCCTGCAGCCGGATGCGGCAAAAGAAGGTCAAGCTGCCAACCAATCAACAACCGTAACGCTGACGTATCTGCATTATCAAAAAGCAACGATTCAAATCATTGATGATGATCAAAATACTAAGCAGACTTTGGTCAATGGTTATCTGACGAGTGGCGATGGCAACCTCTACACGCAAATTGATCTGGAAGGGCAGCAAGATACTGAGATTGATTTTACCGTTGCCAATGCATTGCTTGAAAAACTGCTGGCAGCGGGATATCAGTTTGAAGCTGGCATGGGTAAATTTGCTCAAGCCAAGTTTGACCACGATGACAACGTTGATCAGAGCTTTGTCGTTAAATTGATTCACCAAAGTATTACGCTTGATGGCAAGGATCAGCTGCCAACAGTCGATAATGAGATTTCTCCCGGCTCGCTTTCTCAGGCAACCTGGCCCAAAGACGTCAGCTCCAGCAATCTAACTCGCCAAGCCGAGCGCAGCATCATCTATCAGTATGCAGATGGATCCAGTGCTGATAACGAACAGGTTAAAGACGTTCATGATCAAGCTGTATTAACGCGGACGGTAACTATCGATAAAGTTACTGGAAAAGTGTTAACAACTGGCGAATTCAGTACGCATGATTTTGAAGATAAGTCAAATCCAGTGATTACCGGCTATCATACCAAAAACGCAAGTACTGCCGGCTTTACCGCCAAAGCAGAGGATAATCTGAAAAACAAAACTCAGGTTGTCTACTACGCAAATGGCAAATATCTTGATCAAAGGAATGGTCAGCAGACATCCTATACAACTGATAAAGATAACGCAGCTAAAGTAACCGGAACGGTATCAGTTGATCCGGGATACACGGCTCATATTGAACAAAAGCAGGGAACGATTGATGTACCAAACAGCGGTACGGAGCTGATTACCTACACGTTTGTTCCAGATGATCCAGCAGCTGATACCACGGTTACCTATACTGCCAATCAACAAACCGCGATTGTGCAGATTATTGATGATGACGCTAATGGCAAGGTTTTAAATGCTGACGCTCAAAATACAACCGGTCAAACGCTAACTGGTACTAGCGATGCGACGATCAATTTTAGCAACATCAATACAGAGCTTGCCGATTTGATCAAACATGGCTACCTTCTGAATAAAGCTAGTCAAGCTAACAGTGCTAATGTTGATAGCGAAAAAGTTGAATTTGAGGATGCTAACTACGATCATAACGATAAAGCAATACAAGTCTTCAGCATTCACTTAATACACGACCAGGCTGACATTTCTGAAAAAACCAACTATGGACAAACCATTAAGGATCAAGCAGGACAGAGCGTTTTATATCAGCCAGTGCAAGACAATCTGGCTGATAAGGCATTTAGTGAAAGCTGCACTGCCAAGCGGACAATCAGCTATATATTTATTGGCGATGCAAATAACAAGCTAAATCCAGCTGCCGTTGTTCAAACGGTCAACTTTAAGCGTGGATTAACCTACACCGTTGATCTGGTAACTGGTGATATTTCAGCATCTACACCAGGAAAATGGGAATTTGACTCTGGCATCAGTGGTGACACCAAGCTGAATGATGCCACAGTACCAGCAATATCTGGTAAATTTGCCGACTGGTATCTGTTTGAATCAGACAATACCGGGGCAAAAATGCTAGTGCCTGGAGCAGCCGAAGAGACTGGCTCGTTACAGTTCAAGCATTATCAAAAAGCAACGATTCAAATCATTGATGATATCACGAATAAAACATTGTTTACTCAGCTACTTACTGATCAAAAACAGGATGCTTCGGTTGGCTTTTCGAATGCCAATGCCGAATTAAGCAACCTGTTAGCGGTGGGGTACATTTTGGATCCAACCAAGTCATCTGATGGAACGACAGATGGCTTTACGCCAGCAGCTTATGATTGCTTGGACAATGCTGATCAAACGTTTACGATTTATCTGACTCATGACAAGATTGAGATCACAGTCGATAGTGCTAAAACCGTTGGCGCCAAGATCTATCAAAAAGGCGATGCTATATGGCCGACTGAGGCTGGTAAAGATTATTTAACCAAAACAGTTTCACAAACCATTAACTATGTCACCAGTGATGGTCAATCGTTGGCACCAGCAGTACAAACAAGCACTCTGACACGAACAGTAACGATTGACCGCGTTACCGGTGATAAAATTGCCGAAACTGACTTTATTGATCCGACAACGCATGAAAAAGGACACACATTTGGTAAGATCAAGTCAATACCTGTGTCCGGTTATCATGTTCATGACGGCAGTCAAGAAGTAGGTGGTTTAACAGCTACTGCTGAAAAGCCAAACCAAGCAATCACGGTAACCTACTACGCAAATGGCTATGTCAAGGCCGTTGATTCAGCAGACAAACCTTTCAAGGATTACAAACCAGTTCAATATACAACGGCTAAAGATGATATCAGTAAGGTTGAAAGTATTACAATTCCAACCTATGCTGGCTATACGGCCAAGATTAATGGTCAAACCGTTGTTCAAGGCTCAACGTACGCAATTGCGGATCCAGACAAAGATACCTTGATTGTCTACACAGCGAATGCTCAAAAGGCACAAGTGCAGATCTTCGACGATGACGTGGATTCGAAGACACCATTATGGACTTCGGCACCGGATGATCTAAATGGTTATACTGATGCGCTAATTGACTTTAGCAGCAGTCAAAAACAGTTAGACTACTATCTGAGTCATGGCTACCGGCTTGCCGCTAATGGCAATAATGACCTTGATGGCACGCAGTTTAAGTCTGCCACCTATGACAATGTTGATAGTGTTGAGCAAACATTTGTCGTACATCTGGTTCATGGCAAACAAACATTTAACTTTGGTGATCAACAGCCAACCGGTAAGATGTATTCTGATGAAAACAGTCCAACTTGGCCAACAATGACTTTGAGTGAAGATGCTGCTCAGACCATTAAATATGCGGGGGCAGGAACTGATACGCCAGGTGATAAGACGCAGACCGTCAAAGATGACTTTAAGCGGACCGCCACGGTTGATTTGGTTACTGGTGAAGTTGAATATTCTGCCTTTAGTGGTAAAGAAGTGACGTTTAATCCCGAAACCACTAATGTCGTGCCTGGTTACCACGTTGTCGAAAGTGCTAAGACAGCAGGTGGTTTAACGGCCACCATTGATGAGCCAAACCCTGAGATGACGGTAACCTATCTGCCAAATGGGTCATTGCGGTTCACGGATCAAAGCCAGACGCTGAGTTCCGCACAGCTGCAAAGTATTCAGTACACTACTGATGCCAATGATCCAAGCAGAGTTACGGCAACGATTCCAATTTATTCAGGCTACACGGCTAAATTTGGCGATCAAATCATCACGAGCGCTAATAATAAAGTGGAAATGACCGCGACAACCGGTGCCGGCTCTGATATGGAAGTGGTCTACACAGCGAATGCTCAAAAAGCACAAGTACAGATCTTCGACAATGATGCTAAGGATTCCGCATTACCAATTTGGCAAACTGAGCTGTCAGGCACGACTGCTGGAAAGATAGTATTTACTGCTGGCAATGATCAGCTAAAATACTATCTGAGTCATGGCTACCAACTTGCCGCTAATGGCAATGACGACCTTGATGGCACGCAGTTTAAGTCTGCATTCTATGACAATGTCGATGATGTTGAGCAGACATTTGTCGTACATCTGGTTCATGGCTTGAAGACAATTGGTGTAACCGACTCGTATCAAGTTGGTGAGAAAATCTATGCTGATGCAGACGTTACCTGGCCAAAATTAACATTAACCAAGGATGCCAGCCAGACGATTCATTACCAGGGAATCGATGGACAAAATCTTGCTGACCACATTGATCGGGCAGATGCTGTCTTTACACGGACGGCAACGATTGATCTGGCAACTGGTACGGTAACGTCATATTCCGAATTCACGGGCCAGAAGACCTTTGAAAAGGACGTTTTGACTCCAGCTAAGCCTGGTTATCATGTTGCCGAAAATGATCGACTGGCTGGTGGATTAACGGCTACCCGTGATGAGCCAACCCCTGAGATGACGGTAACCTATCTGCCAAATGGCTTTTTGAAGGCTCGGGATGCTTCGGGTCAGGCAATGAAGGGCTTTGTCCCCGTTCAATACACGACTGATGAGAATAATTCAAGCCAGGTTAAAGCCGTCATCATCCCAACCTTTGCTGGCTATACGGCCAAAATCAATGGCGTTACCGTTGATCAAGGAATTCAGTATCCAATTGCTGATGCTGCTCAGGATACGGAAGTCGTTTATACTGCCAACCTGCAAAAACTGACCGTGGAATTTATCGATCAGACTGATCATCACGATCTTGCTAAAGTTGAGCTAACCGGTAAAACCGATCAAGCCGTTGATTTTAGCGAAGCAGCGCAGAAACTGTCGACTTATTTGACCAAGTATGTACTTAGCGAGAATAATCCAGGGCTTGACCAAGGAAAGTTTAAAGGTGTCGTCTATGATAATGTTGATGCCCAGGACCAACTCATCAAAGTCTATCTTGAGCACGGGCATAAAACAGTCACTGAATCCAAAACCGTTACCGAAACCATCGTCTATGTCTACCAAAATGCCGACCAGCAAATCGCTTTTGCACATGCTGAGCAGACTAAGCAGGCGACTAGAACCGGTATTCAGGATTTGGCAACCGGTCAGATTGTCTGGTCAGATAAGATTGAACCAATCAGCTTTGACTCGGTTGCTTCGCCATCACTGACTGGTTACCAAGCCCGAATCAAGCAGTCGCCAACAATTAACGTTACGGTTACTAACGATAATTGGACAACCGACTTAGACCAAAAGATCGAGATAGTTTACGATCCGGTTGTGCAGACGGCGATTGTCTCATTTGTTGATCAAGATGACTTAAAACAGACTTTCCCAACCGTTACGATTAATGGATTGTCTGATCAGTTAATTGATTTCAAAGCTGCCAAAGCGCAATTGCAAAACCACTTGGCAGTTGGTTACGTCTTGACTTCGGATGCTGATTTAGCTGACGCGAGATTTGACCGGACTGACGCGCCGCAATTCTTTACGATCTATTTAAAGCATGGTCAACAGCCTGATCAGCGGACTAAACAGGTTACGGAAACGATCAAGTATGTTTATGCTGATCAGACTCAAGCCGCTTTGCCAGTTGTAAAAACGATTACGGCAACCCAGGCTGGGACTAAGGATTTGGTCACTCAGCAGACTGATTGGCATGGTAAAATCACGTTCTCGGCTGATTTTGCCGCGGTGACCTCGCCGCTGATCAAAGGCTACACGGCAGATCAAGCGGTTATTGAATCTGGTCATCCCAACGATACTGATTGGGACCAGCTGGATGTCGTTAAAATCGTCACCTATGATGCTGATCCGCAGAAATTGACCTTTACCATTCGTGATCGGACGGCTAACATAAACCTGACCTTGCCAAATGACTTGCTGGCCTCAGTCGGGATCAGTGATAACGTTTTGGCAACTGGAACCAGTGATGCCAAATTAGATCAGGCTGTCGCAGCTCACTATCAGCAGCTGATCAAGACCGTAACTGAATTTTTTGCATCACAAGCATATAATGACGTTCAGTTTGAGCAGCTGCCGGCAGTGTTTGATCATGATGACGCGCTTGATCAGAACGTGGTAATTTCTTTGGCCCACGAAACAGGAACGGTCAGTCACATGGTTGACCAACAAAAACCAACCGATGATCAAGGCCATCAGCTGCCAGACTCGCTTGATGAGCTTCTCTATCAGGAAGAAAGCTTCTGGGACTACCCAACGTCAACACGAATGATCAGCTACAATTTCCAAACCAACGATGTCAATAACGTACCTAAAGTACAGCAGGCCGTCCAAACCGTAACGTATCGGCGGACCGTCAGCTACACAGTTGATCTGGTTACTGGCCAGATTGTCGGCGAGCCAAGCTATGGTGAGCCAACCTACTATGCCAGCTCAACGACCGCGGTTTTTGCCAAACAGGATCATGGTTCGGATGAAGTTCAGACTAGCGGCGCCAATGACTCGCTGGGCACCAATCAAATTCCTGGCGTTACTGGCGAATTCGCTGGCTGGTATGAAGAACTCGCCGATAATAATGGTACTGAGACCGTTCTCTTTGATGGCAGCCGCTGGTATGTTGAAGTCAACGGTCAAAAACAGTTTGTTCCGGCTGATCAGCTTGGCAGGATCGTCTTTAAACGCTATCAAAAGGCGCGGACCGAAATCATTGACGACGATGCTAATGGTAAGCAGATCTTTACCGAAAACCTGGTTGGCAAACAGAATGCGGCGGTTGACTTTCAAACAGCCGCGGCTAAGCTGAATGAGCTGCTTGGTGATGGCTATCAGCTTGCTGACCAAACAACTGCTGTGGCTTCATCAAAGCGGGTACGACGCTTCGGAATGCAACTGTTTGCTAGTCTGTTTGTCAAACCGTTTGATGTTGGACAAGGCGCTTTTGCCAGTCTGCTCGCCAAGCAGCTCGATGTCGGACAAAAGGCATTCGGCAGTGCGGAATTTGATACTGATGATACCAATGTTCAAGTATTTACAGTTCATGTTAAGCATCAAAAAGAAAACCAGCTGGAATCAAAGACGATTACCAGAACCATCAATTATCACCAGCCGGATGGGACAATAATTACGATTGATCAACCTGCAACCATCATGCGAACCGTTTCGTTTGATAAGGTAACCAAGCAGGCCACGCCAACTACAGATTGGACCATGACGATGCATCCTGAACACGAAACGCCGCAGATTGCTGGATATACACCGGATAAGACTAAAGTAGACGTTGCATCGGTTGACGGCAACTCGCAAAACACCAGTGTCGATGTGGTTTACTATCGCGACCAACAAAAGGCAATCGTTGAGTTTGTAGATGATGATCGTGATCAAAAGCTGCCAACAGTAACCATGGAAGGCAAACTGAATGATTCGATTGACTTCACACCAGCCAACCAAGCCCTCGACAGCTATCTTAACCATGGCTATCAACTAGCTTTAAACGGCAACGAAGCTTTAAATGACGCGCGGACTGCCTTTAAAGCAGCCAAGTATCATGCAGTAAACGGGGTGCAAAACTATGTGGTTCATTTAACGCATGTTTGGCAAGATGCTAAAGAAGATCGAACCATCGTAAGGACAATCAACTATCATCTGCTTGATGGTACCGTTAAGACCGTTACGCAGCCAGTTGCGATCAGTCGGTCCGTCCAGGTTGATGAGGCAACTGGCATCAAAGTTTACGGGAAATGGTCACAAGCTGCTTGGCAAGCGGTTCAGGTACCAGAGCGTGCGGGATACTCACCAAGCCAAGCCGTAATTGCTGCTGAAACAGTTGATGGGACGAGTGTTGATAAGACTGTCGATATCTACTACCGAGGTCATGAACAGACTGCCAGCGTACGGATTATTGACCTGACAGCTGGCAAGCCATTGACTGAAGAAAAGCTGCAGGGCTTATCCGGCGAACCAATTGATTTTGTTGAGGTCAATGCTGAATTAACGGCTTATCTAGCAGCTGGCTATGTATTAGCGTCCAATAACCAAGCTGTTAGCGGTCTTGCAATGAAACCAGCTGATTTTGATAGTGATGATCAATCAGACCAGCTGTTTACGATCTATCTGACGCATCGTATCGATGAAGTACCGGAAAGCAAAACCGTTACGCGCATCATTGAATATCACCAACCGGATGGAACGATTAAAACCGTGCGGGAAACGAAGCCATGCCAGCGGATTCTAAAGATCGACGCGGTAACCGAACAAGAAGTTGCAAGCAGTGATTGGGAAGTAATCGATTGGCCAGCTATTGTTCCGCCACTCTTTAAGGGCTACACGGCCACAATCACCCAGAGTATCCCGCAAAACGATGGTACGATGCTAATCGAGGTTAGCTATCAAGCGGAACTGACTGATGATCATAACCATGAACAAGACGATCACAATCAAGATGCTGATAAACACGACAGTCAAACTATTCACCAGCTTGATCAGTCTGACTCGCACTCTGTTGATTCGGCAGCAGTCAGCCCAAGTATCCCACGCACGGATAAACCGGCTGGGATGGCAAACAAGTCAACTGGTAAGCACTCAAACAACCAGCGCCTAGTGCAGACCGGTAATCAAGCTACTGGCAAGCAGACAGTCTTGGGTAGTCTACTGCTAGGGTTGGCAGGAATGCTGAGCGGTTTAGGACTTAAAAAGAAGAAACGAGGGGATAGATAACGCCATAATAAAAGCGACCACTTTCCATAGACGGAAGGTGGCCGTTTTTTATTTAAGATTATTTAAAGAATGGCTCAAGCACCATAGCATTTCAGAAGGGGCTCCGTCTGGCGCGCATATTAACATGAGCATTAATGATGATTTGGTGGAGCTGGTCTATCAACAGCTGCCGTAGCGTTTTGAAAACAAGGTCGCTGCCCAGAACTATCTTTACCAGATCATCGTTCAAGGCTTTATGCGCTATCGCTGGTTTTTGACTTATTTATTTGGCGCTAGTCCGATTGCTGAAGCCAACTTTTTTGAAAATGGCGAGCAGCCGTTAAAACGCCCCGTCCGCAGCATTCGTCAGAGCCCAAAGTATGGTTTTGAGAATAAATTCCCCGGCGACTACTCTTCAGTTGAAAACTATGCTAAAAAGGTCATGAACGCGGTTAAGGCGGGCAAGCTGCAGTCAGCGGCCGAATTTCATGGGCAGGTTCGCTTTAAGGGCAACAGCGATTTAAACAAGATGGTCAAAGAAGGCGTTGACTACATCGAACTGCGCATGCTGGATCTGGATTCGACCAGTTCCGTGGGGATCCGAACGGGAACTTTGCGCTTTATTCGCTTGCTTGCTGGCTACTTCATCATGAGCCCATCATTAAAGGAGAGCGAGGCTGGTCGCGTGATTGCTCGTGCTGATGAGATGAATGAGCACGTGGCCTTAGAGGATCCGACCGCACCGTGCGAGTATGCACCAACTGCCAAGGCTTTGATTCGTCACCTGCAGCTGTTCGTCAATCAGATTCAGGCCGGACCCGAGCATCAAGAAATCCTGGATGATCTGGAGTATCGGGTCAACCATCCCGAAACGACGCCAAGCGGTCAGCTGGTCGAAAAAATCAAAAACAATTCCTTGGTTGACTATGCGCTACACCAAGCACGCAAATATCAAGACGGTGCAATTCAAGCGCTGCGACCATTCCGCGGATTCGAGGAAAACAACGGCAATCTCAGTGCCAATGAGTTGGCTTCCGATCTTTTTGGCGGTACCTGGCGCCTAAATAAACCTGAATAATCACTGATCTAAAAGTTAAGGCTGGTTTGGAAATCACTTGATCTTCCAAGCAGCTTTTTAGTTTTAAATAAGACTGATACTAGGGGGTGTCGAACAGGCGACGATATCAAAAAAAATAAGCTGATTTTGAGCAACAAAAAAATTAATAAGAAAACCAGATAACCATGCTAAAATAAAGCGCAGAGAAATGGATTAGGAGGGATGAGATGACCCCAGTTGAACAACAAGTATGGGACGCACTTACTGCTGTAATCGACCCTGAGCTTAACGTCAGCATTGTTGATCTAGGTCTGATATATGAAGTTGAAGTCGATGAGCAGAGCTGTTGTTGCATTAAGATGAGTTTAACGACGCCCGGCTGTCCGCTAAGCAGCTTTTTGCAAAATGACATCGAAAAAACCGCTCAAAACGTGCCTGGTATTCGTGATGCCCGCGTCCAGCTGGTCTGGTATCCAGTCTGGAGTATTGCCAGAATGTCGCCCAAAGCACGTCGTCAGTTAGGAATTGGAGGTAGCCTGCATGACCATCAAAACCGTTGACTTTAGCCAGCCAGTACACGATCTGGCCCAACAGGATCCCGATTTTATCGCTATCATGGTCGAAGCCGGCTTTGATAAGATCAAGATTCCTGGGATGCTTGACACGGTTGGCCGTTTCGTCAATATCAATCGGGGCTGTCTGGCGATGAATATTGATAAGCACCTTGTAATCGACACTTTTAAACGACATGGGTATGAGGTGATTAACCATGACTGAACCGCATAATCTCCATCAGCGTCAGCAGCAGCTGGTCAAGATTCTGACTTTTTTAAGCAATGGTGGCAATTTTGATCAGGCCAAGCAGTTATTTGATCAAGAATTTGCCAACGTTGACGTAGTTGAGATTACGGCAGCCGAAAGAGAGCTGATTGCCAATGGTCTGGACCCACGTGAAATTCAAAAATTATGCAACGTGCATGTAGCACTGTTTAAGGATGCCATCGTGCCGGGCAAGCCAACCGCTGCTTTTGATACTCCTGGACATCCCGTCTACACACTGAAACTGGAAAACAAGATCATTGACTCTTTAATCAATGATGAACTGCTGCCCTGTCTTAAAAAGTGGCAGCAAGATGGCGGTGAGAACGAATATCTCAAGCGAATGCAGCAGGCCCTAAAAGATCTGCTGACCATCGATCGGCATTATGCCAGAAAAGAAAATACCTTGTTTCCACTAATGGATAAATATGGTATTACGGCACCGCCCAAGGTCATGTGGGGCGTTGACGACGACATTCGCGGCTATATCAAAAAAGCCTGTCAGCTGGTCGATCAGCAGCCGTTGCCCGATAAATACGTCATTGAGGCAGCCGTAGAAAAAGCCACTCAGGAAGTCTTGGCAATGATCGTTAAAGAAGAAGACATCATGCTGCCAATGCTTGCTGAGGTTGCAACACCTGCTGACTGGGCCCGCGTACGAGCAGATGAGGATTCAATCGGCTACACGCTGATCTCACCGCCAATCAATTGGCAGCCTACCGAACAGGAGCTTGCTGATGCGGCAAACAAGCCCACCAACTCCGCACTGGGCCAGCAGTTTAATGAAATCGCCAAACAACTGGCTGCCACTGACGCGCAGGTTAACCAAATCACTCAGCCAAATCATCAAGAACCAGCAGCTAACTTGCCAGTTGATCCGCAAGCCAGAATCAATCTGGCAACCGGTCAGCTGAGTCCGGAAGAATTGATCGCAATCTTTAAGCTGCTTCCAGTTGATCTGACCTTTGTCGACGCGGCTGATCAGGTCCGCTGGTATTCAGATATTCCTGATCGCATCTTTCCGCGAACCAAGAGCGTGATTGGACGATCCGTCTACAGCTGCCATCCTCCCAAGGCCCAGCCTAAGGTTAAGAAAATTCTTACCAGTTTTCATGAGGGAACCAGTGATCGCGAAGAGTTTTGGTTTAATCTGCATGGTGAGCGTTTTATCCACCTGGAATACATTGCCGTTCGTCGTGAAGATGGCACTTATCTGGGCTGTCTGGAGGTTGGACAAGACGCGACTTATCTGCGCAGCCTCAAAGATGAGAAGCGCCGTTAAGAAAGCAGTGCTGATTTATTGGTTGGCTATAATTTAACATAATATATAAACTGTAAAAATAAAAAGCGACTCCTAAATGTAGATAGGGGTCGCTTTTTAGCAGTTCAGTATTTAAAAAAGGTCTGCCGAATCGCAGCAATGTCGTTAGTCTGGGTCAGACAAAGCATCAGCAGAATTCTGGCTTTATAAGAGGTGAGGGTGTTGACCCCAATAAAGTGATCGTGCGGGTCAAAAATCGGTTCGTCAAAAACGATTGAATTTGATACCCGTGAGCTGCGTACGATAACCACGCCCCGTTCAGCCAACGCGTCCAGTTTCTGGCGCCAGGCTTGAGAATAGTTGCCGCTCCCGGTTCCAATTACTACCAATCCATCGCAGTCTTGTCCCAGTCGTTCCAGAACTTCAGCCGGGGCCCCAGCGTAATAGACTGCCACGCCAACCTTAGGCAATGCTGAATATTCAAGCTGTGAGAACTTGGAGTGAATCGTGTGTTTTGATACCGGCCGACTGGTAATAAAGACCTCGGCGTCACGCATGTATCCCAGTGCGGCATGATCGTTCAGACTGCTGAAGGCATCGATTTTATAGTTGTTGATCTTGGCAATATCGCGCGCCGAGTAGATCGTACTGGAAAACAGGCAGACCACGCCGCAGTCATAGGTCTGATCATCTGCTGCCAACGCAACGGCTTGGTAGATGTTGAAAGGACCATCAGCACTGGTAGCAGTTGCCGGCCGCATTGCCCCCGTCAGAACGACTGGCTTGGCGGTATTGACCGTCAAGTTTAGAAAATAGGCCGTTTCCTCAATCGTATCGGTACCATGCGTAACCACGATGCCATCCACATCATCGCGAGCAGCCTGTTGGTTGATGACCTTGCACAGCTGCAGTCATTTCTGCTCGTCCATTTCATTGGAATCAACGCTCATTAAAGAAATCATTTCAATATTGGCCAATTTTCCTAGTTGGGGCACGCTCTTTAAGATATCAGCTACTGCTACCGTTCCTGCCCGATATTCAGTAGTTCGGCCAGCTTCGCCACTGCCGGCAATCGTACCACCAGTTGCAATAATCACGATATTCTTCAAAATCTCCTCACATCCTTGTTTGATTAATGGTTTTAATGATACAAGAAAGCCATCAAAATTAAAAGCCGATATTTGTTTACATAATATTGTAGACGTTAATTATACTGAGTTGACCGGCTGTCTGATCTTAAATCCGCCTGATTAACAGCTAAAAATCAACAAGCCGGTTTTTCAAAATAAGCATATAACAGTCTTACGCGTTTTTCTGCTGATTAAAAACCTTGATTTAACGGCATTTATGGCAGTTTAGTGTAAGATTCTTTTATCAAAAGTGTCTTACAATTATCGTTTTAGCACTAGAAAACAGCATAAAACCGGGTGATTTTAAAATTTAGCTCTCAGACGCACTGAAATTAATTTGCGTGGGTAGTTGGTCGTTTGAATGTGGCTGAGCGGCGATTATCGAATGAGCGTTTCGTAAGCATTTTAATCAGTTGCCTTAAACGCGTCCAAGCAAGCATGATCAAAATTAACTTGTGAATCGGCAACTTTCTTGACCAGCTAAAATCATAAAAGATGGCAGCAATCTGATTGCAGAATTTATAAAGAGCAGTCGAGCAGCTATCATCAGTTCCAAAACAAGAACCAGCTGAAAGCATCTCGATTGAATATTACGTTTTGGATATTATGTAAAGTCAACGCTAATAAAAAGCTTCTGTCTAGCCATCGCCAGACAGAAGCTTGATTATTCATTTTGCGGCGCTTGGTTTGCCTGCTCGCTGATTTCTCTTAACGCTGCCTTTTGCTCTTTTTGATCAACGTGCGTGTAGAGATCGGTAGCCGAGGTGCCTTTTTGTCCCAATTGCTGAGAGACCAAAACCTGATCCTTGGTTACGTCATACAGCTCCGAGGCCAAAGTGTGACGCAGCTTGTGCGGGGTCAAGGGATGACCGAATGCCGTCGAATATTTTTTAACCATCCGTTCAATGGCATTAGCAGTAATCCGCCGCGTTTTTCCTTGATAGATCGTCAAAAAGAAGGCTTGATCCTTTTTGGTAGCCCCGTAGCGCTGGGCGCGCAGATCGCGATAGTCCTGCACGTATTTGACTGCCCATGGAGCAATCGGCACGCTGTCTTTTTGGCCACCTTTACGGGTAACGTCCAACATCTGCTGCTGCCAGTTGATATCATTAACGTTGACATTGGCGGTCTCAGAAACCCGGATTCCTGTCCCCAAGATCAAGGCAACAATCGCGATGTCGCGTTCTTTATTACGCCGGTACGCGGGCAATGAGCGCTTGTCGCATACTTTTGGATAACGGTTTTCAATAAAATCAATAAAATCAAACTTCATCTGACCGCGATACATATGCGCAGCCAGGGCATGGGCGCGATAGTTCAAGGTCTTGGTATCATTTAACGAATTGATCTTGAGCATGACGTTGCGCTCAAAATAGGGTTCGCCATCGTTGTTGTCAGCAGTGATCGTCAAAAACTTGAACAAACTGCGCAGGGCATTGATTGAACGATTGATTGAGGTCGGTGAATTGACGCGTCCCTGAGCATTAGTAGTATGGCGCAGATGATCGATATAAAGCATGATGTCATCGCGACGCAGGTGTTCCAAAATTGAAGTCGGAATTTCTCGATTGGACTTGGCATCAACCAGGCCGCTGGTGCGCAGCCAATCCATAAACCGACGAATCTCAGTCAGATACTGATAGGTCGTCGTAATAGCATGATTGGTTCCAAGGCGATATTCATTAACATAATCTGGGAGCCGCGACAGTTCCTCATCGATCAGTTTCAAATACTTATCGGCTTCCATGTGTTTCCTCTTTTCTATTTATTTCTACTATTATATAGTATCAGATTTGCCAGAAAGATTCTTGCTAAGTTTTGAGCATGGTTTGACATAAAATGTGGAAATCGGTAAAGTAAATATTGAGATTGGTTTGACCACCAACTTGTTTGATAAGGGAGTAATCTAAGATGAAGAATCAACATTTAAAACAATCGGTCTTAACGGCAGGAGTCATTGCCGGTGCGGCGTTTTTTGGCGGCGGCTGGCAGGAAGCTCATGCCGATACCGTCAACAATTCCACTGCACAAATTACAACGACTAATCCAAATGCCGCAACTTCGACTACCGATGCGCAATGTGCCGTTGCCAGCGCGCAGGCCGCCGTTTCCCAGGCTCAGCAAAAAGTCGATTCAGCTTCTGCCGCCGTGGCCTCAGCTTCGGCAGCAGTAAATTCAGCGACAGCGGCCCAAAGCAGCGCGGCCAGTGCAGCCAGTGTCGCACAGAGTAATTATGCCATTGCCAGTGCGGTGGCTCAATCACAAATGCCATCCAGTGCTGAACAGGCCGCCGCTTTAAACGGCAGTACAATTGACATCAAAAATGCCAATTTAAGTATGTTTGACAATCCATCATCTGATGCGTCAGCCAACGTTAAGAATCAGATTGGTGAGACCAACGTTACCGAAAACTGGCATCTCAATCCGGCCACACAGCGATACGAAATGGATCCAAGTCTCAAGGATGCCTTAACCGTCGTGCCGACACTGGATGATGAAAACATGACGCTTGATCCAACCAAACTGACGCTGGCTCAGCAAAGCGAGATCAGCAATTATGTTGCCGCTTTAATCAATCAGATTCGGGCTAAATTTGGGCTGACGGCTTGGATCTATAACGATATGACTCTAGCCCAGGCGTTGGCAATCGTTAATTATGCCTATAATAGCCAAAACTGGAATACCAGTATCAAGTTACAGGAAATCATTGCTCAAAACAAAGCAATTGAAGCCAAAAACAAAACTGCCAAAGCAGATGAGCAGGAGCCGCTGATTGATCGTACGGACGCTCATGATCTTGATAAGGTTTTTGATAACGTTGAGTACCAGTATAATGGCACCAGCGACAAGGTTAAGGCCAGCTGGGAAAATATTGGTATTATTTCAGAGAAGAATCCAAACATTGCTTCCACGCTGATTAAAACCATGGGCGATTTAAAACGTGTTGCCACGGTCTCGATTTGGGATATGCTGTTTAATGATGCTCACTCGCAAAACAGCCATGCCCGAATGCTGCTGAGTACCAATACTGAATACGTTGGCGTCGCGATGGACAACTATGGAGTCTTACATATCTATGGGCTGATTCCATCGGCACTGCAAAAGGTCAATGAAACACAAACGGCTTTAGCCAATGCCAATAAAGACGTCGAAACGCAAAAAGGAAACCTGAGCAATGCGGAGAAAGAATTAAACGATGCCGTCGATGCCTTGAACAAAGCGCAAGATACCTTAGAGCAAGCCAATCTGCTGATGGCGATTGAAGCCGTTGCCAAGGATGCTAATCAGACGTCATCCTCCCAAAGCACCGCTTCCAGCACCAAGCCGTCCAACAGTAAATCGAACAAGCAGAGCAGCCTTAAAGACGTTACGGTCAAGGCAACCAGTGAGCCAACAAAGGTCAGTCAGTCTAAGCACGGCGACAGTCAGCTCTTAAGCACGTCCAACGCCATTACGACTGCTGAGCCATCGATTTTTGAACGGCTTCTGCCACAGACCGGCAATCGCAATGGCTTGGGCATGACGATTCTGGGCATGTTGATGGGGATGCTGAGCTTTGGCTTTTTAGGTCTGCGCAAGCGTCGCTATTAATCAGAATCATCATTATCGTCCTCAATCGATTGAAGGGAGGATCGCCATGTATCGCTATATCGCAACCGACGTCGATGGCACCATGCTTGACAGTCGGCACCAGCTAAATTCCGCTGCTTTGAATACGGCATTAGGCCAGCTGCAACAGCAAAACGTTTCTTGGATCGTGGCCAGTGGTGACAGCTATCGATTTTTAAAGAAGTGTTTTGCGCCTTGTCCATTGATTGACACGTTTATCTCAATCAATGGCGCGCTGATCGTCCAAAAAGGGCAGGTCGTTTTTGAAAGAACGCACGCTAAGTCACAAGTCAATGAGCTGATCAAAGCAGTCAACGCGTTGCCGGTCACGCCTGACGTAATTTTGCTGACGGGTTGGAACCATACCTGGGGCACCAGGATTTCTGACCTAAAAGCCTGGCCGTTTGGGATCAATATCGATTTCATTGACGATCTGACTCAAGTTAACGATAAGATCTATAACGTTAATCCAATCTGGCTCAATCATCAAGTCACGCCAGACCAGATCCGCGGTTTTGCCCAACAGATGATTGAGCGCTATCCGGTTTATGCAACCTATAGCGGCTTTGGCTGTATGGACGTCTTACCTTTGGGCGTCAACAAAGCAGCCGGACTAAAAGAGCTGATTATCAATGACGATCATGATCAGCTAAAGAGTGTCGTAGCCTTTGGCGATTCGTCAAATGACCGGCAAATGCTGCAGGAAGCCGGTCTGGGGGTGGCCATGAAAAATGCCAGTCCCGATATTTTAAAGCTTGCCAACCGCATCACCAGTTATGATAACGATCATGACGGCGTGCTGCGCGAGGTTCAGTCGATTTTCAACCTATCATGATCGACAAAAACAGGCCCAGCATTGCTGCTGAGCCTGTTTTTCATTAAGCAACGTTATTTAACAAAGAATGCGGTCGGCGCCAGGGCTTGATCCAATTCTGCCGCTGTTAGACGATCACCAACCAGTTCACGAATCGGCCGCTGTTCTTTTAAGGCCTTTTTAACCAGATGGCTGACGGTTTCATAGCCTAAAAGCGGGGAAAGGGCAGTCGCGGCTTCCGCGGAAGATTCAACCATCTGCCGACAGCGCGCCACGTTTACGGTAATTCCCATCAAGCAGTTCTCGTTAAACGTCTGCAGGGCACCATTTAACAGACGGGCATCGTCAAACAGATCAAAGAACATCACCGGCTCAAAAGCGTTGAGTTCCAGCTGTCCGGCTTCGGCAGCCATGGTGATGGTTGCGTCATGACCGATCACCTGGTAGGCAGTCTGGGTTACGAATTCAGGGATGACCGGGTTGACCTTCCCCGGCATAATTGAAGAGCCGGCTTGACGCTGTGGCAGGTTTAGTTCGCCCAAGCCGTTTTGCGGACCCGATCCCAACAGGCGCAGGTCGTTGCACATTTTAGAAAGATCAACGGCCAATGACTTGTAGGCACCCGAAAGCTGAACGTATTCATCAGTGTTTTGCACGCCGTCAATCAGATCTTCACAGCCTTTTACCGGCAGCAGCGTGGCATTTTGCAGCTCAGAGATTACGTTTTTGAGATACTCATGCGTAGCAGTCAAGCTGGTGCCAATCGCCGTTCCGCCCAAAGGCACCGTCAACAGCTGATCACGGGCGGCTTTCAGACGTTTGAGGTCGCGTTCCAACAGTGAGGCATAAGCATGAAACGAGCGGCCAAACGTGGTTGGAATCGCATCTTCCAATTGAGTACGCCCCATTTTAAGCGTGGTTTGGTATTTTTCAGCCAGCTGCTTAAGCGTTGCAATTACTTTTTTCAGCGTCAGCGACAGACGATCCGTAAGCTGAATCATGGTCAGATGGCCCGCGGTTGGGTAGGTATCATTGGTTGACTGTGATTTGTTGACGTCATCGTTGGGGTTGACCAGCTGATAGTCGCCTTTTTGGCCACTCAGCAGCTCAATCGCCCGGTTGGCAACGACTTCGTTAACGTTCATGTTGGTACTCGTGCCAGCACCGCCTTGGATCGCAGGGATGGCAAATTCATCTTCATATTCCTCAAAGTGTGCCAACAGATCCTGGCAGGCTTTGACAATCGCCAATGGAACACGCTCATCATCCCAACGACCCGCTTTTTGGTTGGCGCGGGCACAGGCCAGCTTAACGCGCAGGAAGTTCTTGATCAGCTCTCGATCATTGACGCTGCTGGCGGCTGGAAAGTTGCCGCGAGCCCGGACAGTATGAATGCCATAGTAGGCAGTTTGTGGGACGCTTTGAATACCAAGTGAATCGTGTTCTTTTCTCATTATTAACACACCTTTCAAAAACCAATTTGCTTTCTCTTTATGGTTTAAGACTTTATCACCAGCTGCCCAACGTGTAAACCAATTTTGAGGACAAACGAATAATCACAAGTTTTAATCGATTTTAGTTGCTTAAAAAAGAAAAAACGGGCCTTTTTTATCTTTATTTTAATCATTCGTTGGATTTCTAATCAGATTCATCGTTTTAAACTAAACTAGACCAATTAAAAACAGTGCCATCTTGAAAACAAGCTGACACTGTTTTGAGCTGTATTATTTTCCCCACAAAAAGTTGATCAGTAGGGAATCAACCTGTGAGTTGCTGTGTAATTTACTGTGCTGAGCCCGTGCACCTTTAATTTCATGCTCAGTATACGATTTGGCAACTGGCGACACCAGATAGCGCAGCGATTTGGATGAGTTGTTAGGAACCGTGCCATCAGAATTAGAGCCATCCTGCAGATTACCATAGATATTTAAGATCTTGACGCCGGTTGGATAGGTCGTTCGCAGCTTGGTCAGCTCACGATAGAAACGATTGGTTACGGCCGGCTTGCCATCCGCGGCCAGCTTTGATGATGCCTGGTTCTCGCCATTCAAGCCATTGAAATGTCCGGCAATGTCAACTTGTTTTTGCAATTTCGGCAGCTGTTGGCTGTTGGGATGATCCAAAAGGCAATACATAATGTCCATATTGCCCATTGAGTGACCAACCAGATTCATCTTTTTGAAACCCCACTTTTGCTTAGCCGCGCTCAAAACGTTGAAAGCCCACTGTCCATCAGTATGATAGTTGGTTTCCCGCGGGTTTTCATAGTTGACTTCAATAATCGGATTAATGGCGTTGGCCTTGATCTGACCATGGAAGGTAACCTTGCCAGTACGGTCGACATTTGCCCAGATAATCGTATTGGTCGCTCCAGCTCGTTTGGCCGCGTTAGCCATGTGTTCTTCAGCATGGCGGCTGCTGCCATAGCCATGGAAAAAGAAGGTTGGCGTCTTTGATTGAACGAATTGCTGAGCTGCCTGGGCTCGCTGCCACCAGCAAAATCCACCGCCAATTACTGCCAATACCAAAATCGTCAGCAGCCACCGCCACTTTTTCAAAAGAAATTCGTGCATCTTCAAGTCCCCCAATTTGAATTTCTTTTAGCATAGCGGTTTTTAATTATTAAGTAAAATAACTTTTACTGATAGTAGGATACGAATTTTTAATCGTAGTAAAACGGGATGACTATTGCTGCTCATTGCCCTTGACAAAGCCAATCATCAGCCCGCCCTGTTCAGCATAAAAACTGCATAGTCCGCGGCATTCGCCAATTACTACGCTGGCATGGGGATACTCAGCCAACAGCAGCTGTTGAAACTGTTCGGCAGCTGCTTGATTCTGCACGTGATCGATTCTGACCGCGCCGCCTTGATAGCCTTTTTGTTCCATCTGGCTGATCAGGGTTTGGCAGCATTTCTTCGGACCACGTGCCTTGGTCAGCATTTTAAAGCTGCCTTGATCCGCCGTACCGATCACGCGCAGGTTCATCAAGTGTGCCACTTTAGCCAATACGGGACTGATCCGACCGTTTGCCGCGAGATTATCCAGTGAACCCAGTGCAAAAATTAGCTCAACTTGCGACATAAATTCATTTAAAGCCATCACGACCCGGTCAAACGACAGGCCGCTATTGATCAGCTCAGCCAGTTTTTCAGCCATTAAATGCATTGCCGGTCCAGCCGAAAGCGAGTCAAAGACTTGAATCTTAGCAGCGGGATGCGACTCAAGATAAATTGCTGCGGCTTGCTGAGCGGTACTATAGCTGCCAGACATTTTGCCAGTAATCGTCAAGACGTAGATTTCATCAGCATCCCCATAAGCGGCCAGCCACTGGGCCAGATTAGGACATGAAGAGGCGGCTGGCTGGCTCGTCTGCTGCAGGGCGGCTGTGAAGGCGGGCAGGTTGAGGGCTTCATCGTCAGACCAGACTTGATCTTCAATTGTCAGGGTGAGCGGAACATTAACGCATGCAACGTTTTTGATGGATTTTTCCAGCAGGTTGGCGCCGGAGTCAACGACGATCTTTTTCATTAATAGTTACCTCGATTACATTAGCGGTTTTTCGAAAACTCTTTACTTGAAGTTTAGTTGATCCAAATTCCAACGTCAAGTTTTTTAAAAACCGGAAAGAGAATATAAGATACTATTAGTTTAATTATCAAGCCTGAGCTATAATATTTTTAATTGATTTGTGAAAGGAAACCATGATGACTAAGAGAGAAGAAAGAATGGCCCAAGACCTGATTGATTTTAAACTGCCGCGCTATCAAGAGTTGCCTAACGTTGGCCTTTATCTGGAACAGACGACCAATTATCTGAATCAGTGCCTCAGTCCATTAGGCGACGTTAAGCTGACCAGCTCCATGATCAGCAACTATGTCAAGCATGGTTTGATCTCGCGGCCGCAAAAGAAGCTTTATCAAACAGAGCAGCTGGCCGAGCTGATGTTTATTGCCGTGGCTAAAAACGTCCTGCAGCTGGATAATCTAAAACTGGCAATTCGGATTCAGCGACAAAGCTATGATACGCAGACGGCCTATGACTATTTCTGCGAAGAGCTGGAAAACGTCTTACAATACGTGTTTGGATTGCAAGATGAGCTGGCAGTAGTGGGGCATGATCATACCGAACAAAAACGCATGCTGCGCAACCTGATTATGACGGTCAGCCACAAAGTCTATCTCGACAAGTATTTTCAGACATTATCAGCTGGCGAATCAGTAATCTCATCGCCCAAAATAGTGAAGCAGGCGGTCATTTGGGGTTAATGGCAGCTAAAAACTTCTCAAGCTGGACTATTATGCAAAAAATGCAGTTCAAGCAATCGCCAAAAGTTACAAAGCATCGATCCGGTACCGTTTTAGAATTCACACAGGCTATTGATCAAGCGCGGCCGTGATCATCAAAAAAAGCGCTGAATCATCCTTAAGACGAGTGATTCAGCGCTTCAATTATTTCTGCTGGAAATCCCGTGACATTAGTCGATGGTATTTGACTCTATTTCCATAAAAACTTAATTACGGCAGTCTGTACTTGCGGGTTGCGCGTCAGCTGATCATGACCTGCACGCGTGCCCTTGACTGCTTGTTCTTGATAACTCTTGGCTCGTGGCGTTACCAAATATTTCAGCGCACGTGAGGAGCTATTAGCAACTATTCCATCCGAATGACTGCCTTGATTGCCGTAGATGTTTAAGACGGCGCTTGACTTGGGGTAGGTCTTTTTTAAGCCAAGCAGCTCATGATAAAGCATGTTGATATGATAGGGGCGGCCGTTTTTCATCAGCTTTGAATCGGCGTTTGGCTGAATATGCGTGCCGTTAAATGGACCAGCAATGGCAACCTGTTTGGCAAGGGTTGGCAGCTGACCAGTATCGGCATATCTCGTCAGGCAGTTCAGCAGACCCATATTACCAGTACCAATTCCCACCAGATTCATGGTCTTAAAATGCCACTTTGCCCGTGCTTGTTTGATAACTTGATACGACCATTGCGCAGTTTTAGAATAGCTGCCTTCATGCTTGGCAAACTCGACTTCGATTACGGGCGCCATTTCTTTTGTCAATTGTCCGCTTAGCCTGACCTTTCCTTGAGCACTGACCTGGGCATGCAAAACGCTTAGCTTCACGCCGTCTTTTTGCGCGGCGGTAACTAATGGCGTCTCGTCACGCTGACTGCCGGTTCGATCATGAAAAATAAACGTTGCTGAATTCGTAGCCGCGCGTGCTGGAATCGTCAGCATCATCATTCCCAGTATGATTCCTAAAAGCAGGCTCCATTTCTTTTTCTGCATCCCACTGCCTCCCAATTTAATTAACTTCTATTATATCGTTAAACGGCGTAATTTGACTAAACAACCGGTTTGCATCTAGAATTTAGTTATTTAATCAGCTACCTGGCATGGGAAGCTGAATTGATCGAACATGACTTAAGAAAGGCGGGTGATGCAATGCTCAAGCAGGCATCGACCAACAAAGTAAGACTGCTGGATCTGTTGATGATCACGATTGGCTGCGGCATTTATGCACTGGGATTCGTTAAGATCAATATTGCCAATCGATTAGCGGAAGGCGGGGTTACCGGGATCTCTTTGATCATCTATCATCTATTTCATGTTGATCCTTCCATTTCGACTTTTTGCATCAATATTCCACTGATCGTCATCGGCTATCGGCTATTGGGACGGCGCGCTTTGATCTATACCGTCTATGGCACCATTTGGCTATCAGTATGGATCTGGATTTGGCAGCGCGTCCCATTCACCCTGGATATTCAGCATGACCTGTTTATTTCTGGGGTCTTAGCTGGTCTGATCGGCGGCTTTGGCTCAGGAATCGTCTACCGTTTTGATGGTACAACGGGTGGGTCAGATGTCGTCGCACGGATGTTTGAAAGGCATCGCGGCGTTCCCATGGGGCGTTCGCTTTTAATCTGTGACGCGATCGTTTTAACGGCATCGCTTTCCTATATCGATATCCGTAAAATGATGTACACGCTGTTAGCATCCTATGTCTTTTCCAAGGTGGTCAATTTTACGCAGGCTGGTTCCTATCCTGCACAAGGTTTCATCATTATCTCGACCCAAACCGAGGAAATCAGCAATCAGATCATGTGGCAGCTGGAACGGGGCGTCACGCTGCTGAAAAGCGAAGGTGCCTATTCGCATCAGCCAGGCCAAGCCGTCTATTGCGTAGTGGCCTCTGAAGAAGTCGTGACCTTGAAGCGCTTAATCAATGATATCGATCCGCATGCCTTTATTACTACGTTTGACATCGCCAGCGTGGAAGGCGAGGGCTTTACCTATGATCTGCCTAATCGGTCGCATTAACTGCATTCTCCTAGAACCGGCATGAGTTTTAGGAGATTTTTTTGTTTTGGTTTATACTGATCATATCAACAATAAAGAAGGCGTTAAATTATGCAGACGATTAAAATTGGCGCAACAAATTGGGAAGTCTCAAACGTTGCCTTAGGGATCATGCGGATGGGGACACTGCCCGTTGCTGAGGCTGTTAAGACGCTTCAGGCCGCTCATGAAGCTGGCATCAACTTTATCGATTCCGCTGACATCTATGGCCGTGATCCCAAACTTGGTCGCGGCTCATCCGAAATTCATTTTGGCCAGGCACTCAAGCAAAGTGGGCTACGACGAGATGATTTCTACATTCAATCCAAGGCTGGGCTGTTTGCTGATGAAACGGGCCGCATTACACGCTATGATTCTTCTAAAAAGCATCTGCTGGCTGCCGTGGATGGCATCTTAAAACGAATGGGCATTGACTATCTGGATTCTTTCTTGATTCATCGTCCTGACCCATTGATGGATCCTGAAGAAGTTGCTGAAACTTTTGATGAGCCGCAAAAAGCCGGCAAGGTAAGGCACTTTGGCGTTTCCAATTTCAACCCGCAACAGATTGAACTGCTGCAGCAGGCCTGCTCCCAGCGGCTGCTGATCGATCAGCTGCAGTTTTCAATCATGCATACGGGGATGATTGATTTTGGCCTGCATACCAACATGACCGATCAAGCCTCGCTCAATCATGATGGGGGACTGTTGGAGTACACGCGGCGCAAGCAAATGACGATTCAAACCTGGTCGCCGTTTCAATATGGTACGTTTGCGGGAACCTTTATCGACAATGATGAGTTCCATGAATTAAACGTGGTGTTAAAGCAGCTTGCCGATAAGTATCATGTTTCTAAAAATGCGATCGCGGTTGCTTGGATTCTCAAACATCCCGCAAAAATGCAAGTGCTTTTGGGGACGATGAATCCGCAGCATATTATCGATAGTGCTCAAGGCAGCGAGATAACCTTGACCAACCAGGAATGGTACGATATCTATCTGGCAGCCGGCAACTCACTACCATAAAGGAGAATTGAATTGAGCAAACAGATTACGATTGGCATGATCGCGCATGTTGATGCCGGTAAAACAACACTTTCAGAGGCGCTGCTTTATCAGACGGGAATCATTCGCCGTCTGGGACGTGTTGACAATGGGGATGCTTTCCTGGATTCCGATCAGCTTGAAAAAAAGCGTGGCATTACGATTTTTTCCCACCAGGCCAAGCTTGAGTATGACGACCTGTCCATCACGCTGCTGGATACCCCTGGCCACGTTGACTTTGCCGCTCAGACTGAACAGGCGCTGCGGGTTTTAGACTATGCGGTTTTGGTAATTTCAGCAACCGATGGCGTTAAAGGCTATACCAGAACGCTTTGGCAGCTGCTGACTGAAAACCGCGTTCCGACTTTTATCTTTATCAATAAAATGGATGCTGATACGGCTGATGGTCAGGCTGTCCTTAGTCAGCTGCAGACTGAGTTGGCGCCAGGCTGTTTTGCATTGACGGATTTTAATGGCAATCTTAAACCATTTGATCATGAAGAACTGGCCATGCAAGATGATGATGCACTGTTAGAATACCTGGATCAAGGTCGGCTTTCAGATGAGCGGATTCGGCAGATGATTCAACACCGGCAGCTTTTTCCCTGCTGCTTTGGTTCAGCATTAAAGCTGCAGGGGATCGATGCCTTGCTGGCTTCACTTGCTCAATGGACTCAGCCCCGTGAATTTCCCAGCGAGTTTGCGGCGCGGGTGTTTAAGATCTCACATGATGAACGGGGTGAACGCTTAACCTGGGTGCGGGTGATGGGCGGCAGTCTCAAGGCAAAGACTGCGATTTTACCGGATCAAAAAGCCAATCAGCTGCGGGTATACAATGGCAGTAAGTTTACCATTGTCAATCAGGTTGCATCAGGCACTACCTGTGCCATTGCCGGACCAACGACAACCTATCCGGGGCAAGGGCTGGGAAAGCTTAAAGACGACACGCAGACGCTTATGCAGCCCGTGTTGAGCTATGCGGTAGACCCGAAAGAAAATGACGTTCACCAATGCTTAAAAGCCATGCAGACGCTGGCTGACGAAGATCCACTGCTGCACGTGGTCTGGAATGAGCCGCTGCAGGAGATTCGCGTTCAGATCATGGGGACCGTACAGCTCGAGATTATGCAGCAGCTGCTTTTAGAACGATTTGATATAGACGTCGACTTCATCAAGGGCGGCATTTTATATCGCGAGACCATCACCGCACCAATTGAGGGAGTCGGCCACTTTGAGCCATTGCGGCACTATGCCGAAGCCCATCTCTTGCTGGAACCGGCCAAGCGGGGAGCGGGGATGCGCTATGCCAGCCAATGCAGTATCGACGTGCTGAATAAAAACTGGCAGCATCAGATTATTACCAGTCTGGAGCAGACCAGTCCCAAAGGCGTTTTGATCGGTGCCCCGCTGACTGATGTCAAAGTAACGCTGGTCGGCGGCCGCGCGCACGTTAAACATACTGAGGGCGGGGACTTCCGTCAAGCTGCCAGTCGCGCGCTGCGGCAGGGACTGATGACTTTAAAAGCTCGGCAGCAATGTCAGCTTTTGGAGCCGTGGTATCGTTTCCGCCTAATAGTTCCAAGTACTCAGGTTGGTCGCGCGCTTAACGATCTGCAGCGGATGCATGGCGAGGTTGACCCGCTTGGTGACCAGACGACTGACAGCGTTTTGCTGACCGGTCTGGCGCCAGTTGCCCAAATGAGCGACTATGCCACGGTGCTGCGCGGCTATACGCATGGCCAGGGACAGTTGGAGTGTCTACCGGCTGGCTATCGACCATGTCATAATGCTGACGAGATCATTCAGCAGGCGGACTATCTGCCGACTGCCGATCTGGCTAATACGCCGGATTCGGTTTTCTGCGCGCATGGTGCCGGCTATCCAGTCAAATGGGATCAGGTTCCGCAAACCATGCATTGTGACTACTACTGCGACTTTATGCATGTATGAACGTAATCACACCATTAACTGATCTATTATCTTAAAAAGGCCTCAGCAAACACGCTGGGGCCTTTCTGCTTATTTATGATAATGATACTTTAGTTGGATGATTTGAATAGCCGTCTCAGTTACCGCGTATACCATGCGATGCTCGTCATTAATTTTTTTAGACCAAAAGCCTTGCAGATCATGTTGTAAAGGCTCTGGCTTTCCCAATCCGGAAAAGGGATGCCTAATTGTATCACTGATCAGCTTGTCAATACGTTTAACCATTGATCGGTTGGCCTTTTTCCATTCCAAATATTCTTCCCAAGCATCTGCTGTAAAAACAATATTCAGCTTATTCATGACTGTTTAAGCTCTCAAATTCTTCTGGCGTTAAAAAATGTTCCTGCTTGCCGAGCTGTTCAATCGAATGCTTTAAAGCAGCCCTGTTCGCCTCGCTTTTTAGCAGATAGTTAGTTTCTTGCCAAGAGTTGTACTCTTTTTCAGAAATCATTACAACATTCTTATTTTCTGGTCTTGCAACCAAAACCGTATCACCATATTCAACTATATCATCAGCATACTTCTTGAAATTTTTCCGCAATTCTCGTGTCGTTACAGCTTCAATCACGATCATTCACCACCTTGGTTTGTTGGTTTAATTATAACATTTGTGTACACAAAATAGTACACTTTTAATAATCATCATAGTTTTCAGCGACCACTGCAGCTAAGCTGTCAATGCTTTTGCACAGGGTTGTTATGGTGTGCTTACGGATGAATGACAACTACTGATAAATAAAAAGCTCTCTGCCGGGGCTATTTGCCTGAGCAGGGAGCTTTGTCATCTTTGCAACGTACCATCGCGGCAGTCTGACTGCTTGAGCTGGTCTAATCGTGCTGATCCAGCCAATCCTGCAGTACTGCTTGATATTCCAAAGGCTTTTCGACAAACGACATATGCCGCGTGCCGTTAAACAGATGCCATTGCGAATTGGGCAGGGCGTCGGCCATCGTCTTGGCAACCAGGGGCGTGCAAAGGTCGTTGGTCCCACTGGTAATCAGCGTTGGCACGTATAGACTGTGCAGCTTGGCGGTATAGTCATAGTCCTTGAGATTGCCGGTCGGCGTAAACTCATTGGGTCCCCAGGCCGTTTGATAGGCCAGTTCGCCAACGTTTTTCTCGCGCCACAGGTATTCAGGAGCATTTTCATCAGGTGCTGCCGCTGCGTGCAGTTCCATAAACCGGGTATTGACCCGCTGATAGGCATCACCAGTGAAATCATTGGCTGCTTCAGCTTGAGCAATGACTTCTTGATCTTCCTTGCTCATAAAGCTGATCAAACGGTGCTGTTCTTGACCCCATAATTGGGCATCAGAAAGGGTACTTGAAAGAATCAGGCTCTTAATTCCACCCGGCATTTCATCACAAAGATACATGATTGCCAGCATCCCGCCCCAAGACTGGCCCAACAGATGGATCTGATCCAGATGCAGCCGTTCCCGCAGATTCTTTAGTTCCCGCAGCCAGGTTGCAGCCTGATAGACCCGGGGCTGATCGGGCATTGAGGAAAGGCCGCAGCCAATCTGGTCGTACATGATCAATTGCCGCTGATCACGCTCTGCCAGCTCATCCAAAGCCTCAAAGTAGTTGTGTGTTGATCCCGGCCCGCCATGCAGCAGCAGTAAAGGTGCCTTATCGCTGGGCTTGCCAACGATCCGATAATAAGTTCGGTAAGGGCCAAAAGGGATAAAGCCGTCTTTAATCATTAAGATCACTCCTCAAAAACGAATTGACTGCTTTTATTCTAAGATTCATTTTGTTCAGTGACAAGCCGCAGTTAAAGATTGAAATCGCTGAAATGCTAACCAAGGGGCTTCGGTTGGCTGGGCAAAAGCTTGGTCATGTTGTACCAGACTTCGCCGGCATGCGCTGACGCTGCGATGCCTTGATTAACATAGCCGTTTTTCTCATAAAATGGCACGCGATCCAGTAAACAGGTCAGCGCGATGTGATGCCGCTGGTTTTGAATTGCCTGTTTTTCTATGGCCTGCAGCAGACTGGAGCCAATCCCTTGACCACGATAATCAGGATCAACGGCAATCGTTTGAATCATCTGGTTGCCGCCAGGTTGAGCGCGATTTTGTACGTTAGCTTCATACATCCAGTCTTCAATATATTTAAAACGCGCATCAACGACTGGACCGACGATAAAGCCAACGAGCTGATCGGCGTCGCGTGCTGCCAGAAACGTATCGGCAAGCTGATTGATCCGTGCCTGATACTGAGCAGCAGTTCCAGCTTCGGCCTCGTTAAAGCCAAGTCGTTCGATGCGCAGGATGGCTGGCAGGTCTTGGGGATCAACGGCAGTAATTTTAATCATGGCAAACTCCTTAGTTAGATAGATCATATTGAATATAGATAAATATAGGCATCCAGAACGGTTTTAAAATATAAACGCATTAAAACTAAAATTTTAATGCTACTTTCAAAAAACAGAGAGAACCAGCTACCTAAAAAATGCCCGCCAAGTTTTAAGCAGCTTGACGAGCATTTTTAGCTAATCATCGGTTTCGACACTGATCACCTTTTGATTGATTGCATTGATTTTAACTTCAGTTTTTTGATGACCATCAACCACATCAACTTGCCAGATGGTTTGACCATCATCGGTTTCCAGCGTCCATTCACGGCCTTGACCGGATTTAGCAGCTTTTTCGGCTAACTGATTGGCTTTTTGACGACTGATGACCTGATTAAGCTTGATTGCCGTCTCATGGTCGTCAGCATCAAGTTTTTCAGATTTGGCTGCTGACAGTTTGCCGGTTTGTGCATCTATCTTAGCTGAATATTCTTTTTGCGAATCAAAGCCGGAAATCTCGTACTGATAACGATTATGGTGCTTTTCCAGACTGATTTCGCTGATCTTGGCCTTGGCATATTTTTGCTTGAATTTAGCCACAGCTTGTTTTTCGTTCAGCTTAATGGTCTGAGCAGCTGCTTGGACCATTGGCGACGATTCAGATGTTGTGGCAAGCGTGCCGCCTGATACCGTGACAGTCAATAAAACCGCTGCAGCGAGCCGCATCAATTTGTGAGTCGTCATGATTTTTCCTCCCTTAAATATATTATGTAATTAGGTGTCATTGAACGGATGACTACTATCTTTAACTTAATTATACAAAATAGCAATCTGTTTTTAAATCATCTTGCCTGGTAAGGAACCAATTAACTAAGCGTTTTCAATAAATTTAAAGATTGTCAGTCCGCTTACTAGTGATACCAAGCAATTAATGCTAGAATTGCCGTGAAGTTTAAGAAAAAGGCGTTGATAGCATGTGTACGGCAATCAGTTTTACAACCAGACAGCGGCATCGCTTTGTCGGGCGCACGATGGACTTTCCAACCCGCTCCACGCCATGGCAGCTGGGATATCTGCCAATCGATTATCAATGGCAGAGTCTACCGGAATGCGACTCATTTGCCAACGACTACGCAATCTTAGGCGGGATGCGCAAAATCAATCACCACTATCTGATTGGCGATGGCTTGAATTCGGCGGGCTTATGGGCGGCTGAGTTATATTTTCCCGGCCCGCAGGTTTATTATGACCATCCCCAAAGCCATCATCTGAATCTGTCGCCACAGGACTTGATCGGCTGGCTGCTGGGCATGCACGCATCAGTTGCCGAAATCGCTGCAGAATTGGACTCAGTAGCACTAAATGGCGTAATCTGGCACGATCATGACATCGTCCATCCATTTCATTGGCTTTTAAGCGATGCCACTGGTACCTATCTGATCGAGCCTACCCAGCTTGATTTAAAGATTCAGCCCATCCAGCTGGGTGTCTTAACCAACAGTCCCTGCTATGCAAAACAGCATCAAAAACTGACTGACTATCTGGGAATCGATCAAGCAGCCAGCGATGCCGAAATAATCATGGCGATTCGCAGCTCCAAGACTCCCCCACCCTTAAAAAGAACGCCCACTTCGCGTTTTATCAATGCCTCGCTCAACCTTTGGCAGACATCCCCGATTGAAGATCAGGACGCCATCAAGCAAGGAGACGGGCTTTTAAAACAAGTCGTGCTCGATCAATTGGCTGGCCATGACGTTTATACCCATTATCTAGAGATGGTAGACGTTCAAACCCAGACCAGTTATTTCTATGATCTAACCGCGCAGCAACGATTAAAACAGCGGCTACCAGATTTAATGGTGCGTTTTGATCAGCCGTATCTGTTTGAAAGCTGAATTAAAAAAGCGTCTGGCGGGCTGCCAGGCGCTTTGGTTTTGATTGAATAATGTCTTAAATGCTGTACTGCCCCATAATCGCCATCTCATCCAGAACCTCGCCGATCGTGGCTTCATGCAGCTTGGCATATCTGGGTGCTCCCATCAGCCCATCGTCAAGATAGTAGTCGATAATGTTGCGATAGCCTTCCCCTGGCTGGACTAAAGGATTGCGCTCGATCTGAATGCGCGATTCACGAGTCAGTGGCGGATACTGCCCACGATAGTTTTCATCAAAGATTGCTCGATTCAAGTCGTTGATCATCACGTGATAGTTGCAGATCAACCGGTGCTGATTCATTTTGGCCAGGTCTTTTTTATAAACGTGCTTTTCTAAATACTGCAAAGTCTGCGATGCCACTTTTGGGTCCCATTCTCTTACAAAAGACTGGCCTTTGCGTACCTGCTTAATGGCTTTCTTGGTTGCGTCGGTATGCTTACACACTTTTTTGAGTTTCTTTTTCGGCAAGACAACGATGATTGATTCTAAAAGCTGCCAATCTGCTCCGGTAAGTGTCACGTAGATCCCTTCTTTACTTAATTTCAATCATAGTCTTATAAAACTTAAAGTATTATAACATGCTCAAAGTCAAATGGGCTTCAAAATAATTTAATCAATCTTTGATTACGGTCATCAATGCTTAGTAAGCCGGCTGTTTTCAACAAAAAAGCGCTCGATCAGTATCCAAACCGATGAGCGCTGGCAGCCATTACCTAAACAGCCGCTTGACTAGTTGTTTAACGTGCTTGCTTGGCACGATAATTAGGAATATATACCAGTGAGACATTGGAAGGATCCCCCTTCCCGCACTGGTCGAGGGTGTCAATCTCGCTTTAGTTGTGCGAAAATATTGTAACACAGCACAAAAGTATGTTAGAATTCCATCGTAATTAGGAATATATCGTTGTGCAAGCTGGACCGTCAATCCGGCAAGCCGGCTGGGCGCTCCTTATATAAGGGCGCTCTTTTTTTATGACTTAATGAGAACTTCACTGTAAGACATACTGGCGATTTTAGGTGCAGGCTGGCTGGTTAAGTCGGGTTGCCGTAAAGGAAAGCCAGCCGTAAAGGAAAGCCAAATGATTTAATTCAGTTTAGTTCTGCCACATGATTTTACATAAGATATAATATCGTCAATAAATTATCGGGATAATAAAGTGCTTGTCGGTATCCGCAGTCTGGTCTAATCAGTTATAATTAAATAAATTAATATTGGGAGGAACCTTATGACCACTGTCTATATTGTTGGCCTGCTATTGATAACCGTTGTGGCGGCCAACATCATTCATCTGCTCTGGCCGGTTTTGCCATTGGCGATTTATCAGATCCTAGCCGGCATCATGCTGAGCATCTTGCCGATTGATACACATGCCATCGTTTTAGAGCCTGAGATTTTCATGCTGCTGATTATCGCGCCATTAATGTTTAACGATGGCCAAAACGTGTCTTTTCGCCAGCTTTCGCAAAATATTCGGCAGATCCTGTCAATGGCAGTCGGCCTGGCAATTGTCACCGTAATTCTGGTTGGCAGCGGCCTCAAGCTGGCTTTGCCGCAGCATTTCACCTATGCGCTGGCTTTCATGCTGGCGGCTATCATTACGCCTACGGATGCCGTCGCGGTTAAGTCTTTGACGACCAATGTCGAGATGCCGAAAAACGTTAATGAGACTCTGGAATACGAATCGCTGTTCAACGATGCTTCCGGACTGGTCTTGTTCAGTCTGGCTACCGGAACCTTGACTTCTGGGGAATTTTCGCTGGGCCACGGCGTCTTAACCTTTTTATACGTGTTCTTTGGCGGGATTATTTTTGGATCACTGATGGGCTGGATGCTGATCGCGCTGCGAACGACGCTGATGCGAACCCACGTCGATATCGGCTCCATCGTTATTCCAATCAACGTTATGACTCCATTTGCCGTCTACTGGCTGGCTGAGGAAATGCATCTTTCGGGAATTCTGGCAGTCGTGGCAGCCGGAATCGTGCACAGTATCTTGTACGACCAGCTGCGGCTCACTTCTTCGCGCGTACAGAACGCTACGACGACGCTTTGGAATATCATTGCCAGTCTGTTAAACGGTTTTGTGTTCGTACTGCTGGGGGTTATGCTGCCAGAAGTCGTCAGCCAGACTTTGACCGCTACGATCTTGAAACTCGCGCTCTTAGCACTGGGTCTTTACCTGGCAATGAGCTTGATTCGCTATCTATGGGCACGTTTCAAATTAGTCGATATGCACTCCACGAATCCAAAACGTGACGGTCTGCTGCTTGCTTTAGGCGGAATTCACGGTACGATTACGCTGGCAATGGCCTTTTCCATCCCCGTGCTAACCGAAAGCGCGCAGCTGGCAACCCGCAATCAGCTGATTCTTTTGGCCGCCATCGTCATTTTGATCAGTCTGACGGTCGGCACATTGGCCTTTCCGCGTCTGCTGCCAGCCAAGACTAAGAACTATACCAACGATGAGTTTCAAGATCAGCTGATTCATACCGTACAATATGCAATCGATGAACTAAGCGAATCGCCAGAAAACAAAAAAGAACAGGCGCTTTTGATTGACCAGCTGAGCAGTCAGATGACGCTGACCTTTAAGATCAATCGCAACGTCTATGATCGACTTGCCAGTCAGGCGCGCGGCGTTGAAATGCAGACCTTGGCTGAGCTGCGCGAAAATGGCGTCGTCACTGCCAAAGAAGAGCAGGTCTATAACCGCATGATTGGCCGCGATGCCTTAATGCACAGTCAGCATGGCCTGTTTGCCTTTTTAAGAATCTGGCATTACCGGTTTAAGTGGAAACGTTTGAGTCATAAGCTGCATAAGCATCATCCCCAGACGTTTGCACAACTCCAGAAAATCCACGACGATAAAACCTTACAGGACAAATCCAAGGCCGTTCGTCAGCAGTACTTTGATCGGTTAGAGTCAATCTTTAACATGACCATGACCGATGTCAACGAGTTTCTCGATGAAGTGCAGACGTCCGACAACGTCCATGAAGTCGCGATGGTCCGCCGCATGTATCTGAATCGCCAGCAGACTTTGGATCGTTTCCATTCCCGAGGCGAAATGGACATCAACGTTTTGCGGACATTAGCCATTAAGGCGTTTCAAGATGAGCACAGCTATGTTCAGCAACAGGCTGCCGCTGGGGTAATCTCTAGTGATCTGGCCAACGCATTGAATGAGCACATCTCAAACGATCAATTGGTCTGCATCCAATCGTTTGAAGACTAATTGATTTGACGACGTTTGGATATTGCGCTGCAAATATCGATTGCATCCCCTGTTACTCCCCTTTTAAAAAATCAGCCCTACTCAGTAATCTACTGGGCGGGGCTGTTGTATTATGTTCAATTATAGATAACATAAATTGACATATGCTGATAAAGCTGGGTATAGCTGGTGCTTTCAGCTAGCGAGCCAGCTAGGGCCATCTTCTTTTAGCTGAAATTGCAAAACATTTTAAAACCAGTTATAATTATACCGTAAACAAAAAGGCTAACGTGCTGGAACACGTTAGCCCATGTCCTTGAAAATCGACAGTGTTTCGCTTTATTTACAGATAAAACTACTTCACCATCTTAGAGCTGCCACTCATAAAGATGGTTTTTCTTTTGGTCAGACGTGAAAATGACTGACCATCCAGCAGCCAGCAATCAGAGAGGCAATCACAATAATTACCACCACTGCTAGAGCTGCATACTGAACACCGATCGGCAGGCCGTGCAGTTCATGTAGAACCGCAGCAAGCCCTTTCAGATCGACGCCATCTTGATGTCGGTTTGACACTTTGAATCCCTTTCATAATGTTGGGAAGTGTCGCCCTCATTGTTTCAACTCCTTCATTGGCATCACTTCCTTTGTAGCGAAGCACTGCCAATGTTCTTAGACCAAAATATTATATCATAACCAAAAACGTCGCTTCAGCATCCTATGTTGATTCGGCGTTTTTTTAGTTATTGGACTGATTGTTGGAACGTTATTGATAGTTTCTAACCAGATAGATCAGTGAGGCATCTTTTTGTACTTGACCAGCAATAACCAAAGACGTACCTGCCATTTGGTAATGATCGGTCTTCAAGATTGCAATCGGCTGTTTTTGACTGGTCTGATTGGCAACCCTGATCTGATAGTTGCCTGCTTTTAAGGATCGAGATAGTCGATATGAATCGCCACGTCGTTTTAAATGCCAGGTCTGACCATTCTGCTGATCATGCAGCGAAACCTTCAGCGAGCTGTCTTGATGAATCTGAACTGACAAATATTGTCCCTAGCCCAAAAATCAGTCGCAATGGTACGCTGATTAATGACGTAATTCCATTGAGCGCCAAACCAACCATTTTTTGAACGGATATTTGGTTTCACCAGCCAGCCGTGCCGTTCGCTGATAGTATACCTTCCCTGCCTGAAAGCCCAATTGTGGAACTAAACCGCGTAAGAACAAATTGCGTTCCGAGTACTTCAATAAAGCATGTACTGCCCGATTGCTCATCAGCCGAAAATCAGCACTGTCGGGAATCATGGTCACACCCATCTGATTCATCAATTTATAGAAGCCCTCAGCAGTGTTGTGCTTGAATCAAGAGTCAGTCTGGCGATCACTGCGCACCCCGTAGACGATCTCACAGCCATTTTTATATTGCTCAATCATTTCGGGAATCTTGTCGGGATCATCTTGCAGATCATCATCAATCGTAATCATCACGTCCGCATCCCAGACCGCCGTCGTCATCCTTGCCAACAAAGCTGATTGATGGCCAAAGTTGCGTTATAATCTGGTTTAAATGATCAAGACTAGGCATTATCTCACTCCTTCTCGTTTTTTATTATCATACGTGGATCGTACTTGGTCTGATATAGGATTAAAATGAAACAATTCTGAAGAATCTTCAGAAAGCAAAATATTTAATAAGGAGTATTTAGCATGACCACTTATCTTTTGGCACCAGATTCATTTAAAGAAAGCATGACATCGCGCCAGGTTTGTGAAGCAATGGCTTTCGGCATCAAGCAGGCCGATCCAAATGCCAGCATCATCAGCGTTCCCTTGGCTGATGGCGGTGAAGGAACAACTGATGCTTTAGTCAGTGCAACGCATGGTACTTTTAGACATCTGACGGTCACTGGACCGCTAGGCAAATCAACTGCTGCTACTTATGGCATCCTAGGTGATTCAAGAACCGCCGTAATTGAAATGGCAATGGCCAGCGGTTTGGAAATGGTACCGATTGATCAGCGCAACCCGTGGCTGACAACGACCTATGGCACCGGCGAATTGATTAAGGATGCGCTTGGTCAGGACATCGACTGCATCATCATTGGGCTGGGCGGTTCCAGTACCAATGATGCCGGTGCGGGGATGGCACAAGCATTGGGCGCGCACCTTTTGGATAGCAGCGGTCAGGAACTGCCGGTTGGAGGCGGCGCATTAAAAGATCTTGCCAGGATTGATGTCAGCGAATTAGATCCGCGGCTAAAACAAGTTGAGATCATCTTAGCCAGTGATGTGACAAATCCTCTAACTGGTCCACAAGGGGCTTCATATGTCTTTGGCCGGCAAAAAGGCGCTGATTCTGCCATGATCAAAAGACTGGACCAGAATTTGCATCATTTTGCTCAAATCGTCAAGCGCGATCTGGGGAAAGATATTGAAAATCAACCTGGAGCTGGGGCTGCTGGGGGATTAGGTGCCGGATTGATGGCATTTGCTGATGGCAAGATGCAGCGCGGCATTGAGCTTGTCATCAAACTTACTAATTTAGAAGCTAAAGTGCAGCAGGCCAACTATATTTTTACGGGCGAAGGCGGCACAGACTTTCAAACGCACTTTGGTAAAGCTCCTTTTGGCGTAGCGCAGTTAGGCAAAAAGTATCATAAGCCAGTCATCTCGTTTGCTGGTTATCTTGGCAACGGTATCGAAAAGCTGTATCCGGATGGCTTTACTGCCTTTTTCAGCATTATGCAAGGTGCCAGTGATCGACAGTCCGCACTGGCTAAGGGACCTGAGAATATGACCAGAACCGTTGCCAACGTGGTGCGATTGTTAAAACGATAAATCTTTAACCCGACTTCATCTAGATATGGTCGGGTTTTTATACGTAAAAACCCTTAATTTATGTTTATTAATGCATTTTTATGAATATAAAACAATAATATTATTTGAATTTAAATCGAAAAATTCGCATAAAAACATTCAATTAGAGCTATATATTTATTTTTATTCAGTATATTGACATAAAAACGATTATCTATTAATATTTTATCAATGAATAATTCAACAAGAGGTGCGTAATATGAATAAGCAGCAAGAAATTAATATATTATCACATTTGATCAGCATCAAATCGGTTAATGATCATGAGGCCGCCGTGGCTGACTACATTGAATCCCTGTTTAAGCCTTACGAAGACCAAGGCGTCAAGATTGAGCGCGTAAGCTATGCACCGGATCGCGACAATCTGATCGTTACAATTGGTGAAGGTGAGCGCATGCTGGGCTTTAGCGGCCATGAAGACGTCGTCGCCCCAGGTGATCTTAGTCAATGGAACTCGGATCCGTTTAAGGCCACGATTAAAGACAATATGCTTTATGGGCGTGGTGCTTCTGACATGAAGAGTGGCCTGGCAGCTTTAATTGCCGCCATGTTGGATATGTTGGAAAACCATCACGTTCCTGGCAAGATTCGTCTGCTGTGCACGGTTGGTGAAGAAACCGGCGAATATGGTGCCGCTCAATTAACCAAGCTGGGCTATGCCGACAATCTGGCTGGATTGGTAATTGCTGAGCCGGGTAACGATATGCACGAAATCGGCTACACGTCTAAAGGCATTATCGATTACATTGTTACCTCCAAGGGTAAAGGTGCACACAGCTCCCAGCCACAAAAAGGCATCAACGCCATCGACCATCTGATTGACTTTGCCGTTCAGGTTAAGCCGCTGATGGCTAAATTCGACAAGGTCAATCCCGTGCTGGGGCCTCTCACCCATGTACAAAGCGTCTTTAATGGTGGCGAACAGATCAACAGCGTACCTGCCAAAGCAGTTATGAAAGGCAATATTCGAACGATTCCCGAATATCCAAACCAAGTCGTCTTTGACGCACTCAATGGCTTGGTTGATCAACTGAATCAAAAGCCGGGCTATGATCTGACAATTGAATACAGCTTCCCTGAAGACGCAATGCCTGGAGACAAGGATGCCCCGTTGATCAAGCTGATTGAACATGTTCACGATGAACTGTTTGATGGACCAATTGAACCCAAGGGCCAAGCTGGTGCCAGTGATGGCTCTGAGTTCTTGCATGCTAAGGGCGACTTTGCCATTGCCTTGATTGGTCCCGGCAACAATACGCAACACCAGAGCAATGAATGTGTTGATTTAGACGTTTATCATCAATCGATCAAATTCTACCAGCAGCTAGCTGAAGAATTTTTCGCTCAACCATAGAAAGGAGCCTGCTTATGCAACAACAGCCAACCCCTACTAAGAAAAAGCACAAGCTCCCTTCCGCGTTTACGATCCTATTTTTACTGATTGCCTTGATGGCAGTTTTGACATGGATCATTCCGGCAGGGACATATAAAAGCGACAGTGCCGGCAACCTGATCAGTGGCACGTATCACACGGTTGCCCATCACTACCAAGGAATCTGGGACGTCTTTATGGCACCCGTCACGGGGATGATCGGCAATAAGGCAACAACCGGCGCAATCGGGATCGCCCTTTTCATTCTCGTGATTGGTGGATTCTTGGGCGTCGTTAACCAAACCGGCGCCTTAAATGATGGTATCCGGGCCGTCGTTCACAACTCCAAGGGTCATGAAAAACGAATGATCGTAATTTTAACGATTATCTTTGCGCTTGGCGGCTCGACTTACGGTATGGGTGAAGAAACAATCGCCTTTTTCCCGCTGCTGGTACCGGTTATGATGGCCGTTGGGTATGATTCACTGGTGGCAGCTGGTGTGATATTGCTAGGCACGCGGGTTGGGGATCTGGCTTCAACGGTCAACCCCTTCTCGACCGGTGTTGCTTCAGCTATGATCAAGATCTCCCCTGGTGAAGGACTGGGATCACGGATCATCTTGCTGGTTATCGTCACGGGGATGACAATCTTCTTTATTCTGCACTATGCCGATAAAATCAAAAAAGATCCAACCAAGTCACTGGTCTACAATCAACGCAAGGCCGACATGGAATACTTTAACGTTGCTGACCGTAGCGAAGCGCCAACGCCTTTGACCAAAGTCCAAAAACGCGTCTTGTGGATCTTTGCAATTACTTTTTTGATTATGATTATCGGTCTGGTGCCATGGACCAGCATCAATGCCAAATGGACGTTCTTTAATGATTTCAATGATTGGCTGGTCAGCGTGCCAGTATTGGGCGTATTAATCGGTCAAGACATGACACCACTGGGCAGCTGGTACTTTAACGAAATTACGCTCTTATTCTTATTTATGTCCGTGGTAGTTATGTTTGTGGCCCACATTAAGGAACAAGACTTCATTGACGCCTTCATGAAGGGTATGAGCGATTTATTAAGCGTTGCCATTATCGTTGCCGTAGCTCGCGGGATTCAAGTGATCATGAACGAAGGGATGATTACGGGGACAATTCTGCACTGGGGCGAAGTTGGCTTAAGCGGCATGCCAAAAGCTGCCTTTGCAATTCTGGCCTTTATCTTCTTTGTGATTTTATCTTTCTTGATCCCATCCAGTTCCGGTCTGGCAGCGGCAACCATGGGCATCATGGGGTCACTGGCTCACTTTGCCAAGGTTGACGGCAACGTTGTTGTAACCGCCTACCAGGCTGCGACCGGTTTGATTACTGCCGTTACGCCAACCGCGGGGATGCTGGTTGGGGCCTTGGCATTATGCCGGATTCCATTTACGGTTTGGTGGAAGTGGATTGCCAAACTGATTGCCGCCCTGTTTATCGTAGTCTGCATCTTCTTAGGGATTATTGCGGTGATGTAAAAATTAAAAAAACCTCAGGTGAGCCGAAACTCACTTGAGGTTTTTTTATTGGATGCATCCCCATTATCTTTATCATCGGCTGCCTGGGGCTGCAATTCAAATACAACCCCAGGCGGTTGATTTTTTAGATGTTAGGACTTTTTTGATATTGTTGTCGGCAACAACTGTTATTACCGGGCGTTCAGCCTTGCTTTGCCGTTGCATGTATTTGACGAAACCAAATCCAATGATTGCGACCACGATTGGGGCAATAATCATCCAATAATAAGCAGGCGACAGCGACTTCTTTTTAAATACCATTCTGGCAACGGAAAGCACTCTACTCATGGCTGTCTACCTCCCCTTTAATCGTTAAGCGAAAAATATCATCCAATGTTGCTGGTAAAAGACGATATCCACGTAATGATGGAAGATGCCTGGCTTGATCAATTGCCTGCTTGACATGCAGTTCAGAATCAAACGTAATTACTTTGCCGGGATAATCATCATCCCTGGCAATTCCTCAATTAAAAGATTATCAAAGACGCCTTCCAGGTAAATCTTGGTTTTACCAAAACGTGATCTGATTTCATCAATCGGTCCATACAGTCGCTGATTCCCATTAACAAGCATCAACAACTGATCCGAGACTTCAGCAACGCTTTTCATGTTATGTGAGGAAAAAATGATTGCCGTACCAGCTGCCTTTAGTTTTTTGACCGTTTCAATCAGCAGTTCCACGTTAACCGGGTCCAATCCTGAAAAAGGCTCATCCAAAATCACCAGACGCGGACGATGGCCGTGATTAACTGAACCTTTTGCTGATTACCCTTCGACAGATTTTTAATTCGTGATTTCTCATTTCCCTTTACTGATAATCGATTCATCCATAACGGTAGATCGGCAGCCGCAATTTTTAGATCAAACCCATGCAGACTCGCAAAGTAAAGTACTTGTTCCTTGATCGTCATATCCAGATAAAGGCCCCGTTCCTCGGGCAAAAAACCAATCTGATCCAAAGATTTTTTCATCCAGTGGCTGGCCAGCAATGGTAATGGTACCCTGATCCGGCTTTAAAAAATTCATGATCATCTTAAAAGTAGTTGACTTGCCGGCCCCATTTCGTCCAACAATGCCCAAAACCTCACCACGCTTAACGTCAAAGTTAAGATTATTTACAGCCGTGACCTCACCAAAACGTTTGGTTACGTTTTTTACGCTTAATATTTATTCACTCTTATCCTCTAATTTTCATCAATAAATATCTATCATGGTATGACAGATCCGTCATACATTCAATAAAAAAAGCTGTAAAACTAGATAAACGCAATACAGCTCGAAAACTAATCACCTTGTTTCTTATCTAAAGTTGCAATCGATTTCAGCCTTCATTTCTTTAATAATTTAGATGAATAATTTCTTTACTTTTCTAATTGATTTTTAATATTTATGCGACTATTATGTATTTCAATATCACAAACAAAAATCAAAATATCATTGAAAAGAATCGTTTTTCCTTAATCCAAAGGTGGTTGATATTATGAATCTGTTTCGCAAAGAAAGTCTGTCACGGTATATGAAAACAGACGGCCAGATGCCCAAGACCATGAACGCTAAAGATCTGATGGCAATGGGAATCGGTGCCGTTATTGGCAGTGGGATCTTCATCCTGCCTGGTACTGTAGCAGCCAATGATGCTGGGCCCGGTGTCTCGCTTTCTTTTTTGGCCGCTGCTATTGTATGTGGGCTGGCCGGAATGTGCTATGCTGAGTTTTCATCAGCAATTCCGGTTGCCGGTAGTGCCTATTCATACGGCAACATTATCTATGGCGAATTTATCGGTTGGATCATGGGTTGGGCCCTGGTCTTGGAATATTTATTGGCAGTAGCCTGCGTCTCGACAGGTTGGGCAGCCTACTTCAACTCGCTGCTGGCCAGTTGTGGCATCAACATCCCCAGAGCTCTCGCTGGTCCATTTGATCCAGCCAAGGGCACCTATATCAACCTGACCGCGATTTTAAGCGTTCTTTTAATTACCTGGCTGCTGTCATACGGGATGCACGAATCGGTACGGGTTAACAATATTGCCATCATTATCAAGCTTTTGATTATTGTGGCCTTTATCATCATTGGCGTATTCTTTGTTAAAAGGGCTAACTATCACCCATTCTTGCCATATGGTGCTCATGGTGCATTCAAAGGTGCCACGACCGTCTTCTTTGCCTTTTTGGGTTTTGACTGCATCTCAAGTTCCGCGGCTGAGGTCAAGAACCCGCAAAAGACAATGCCGATTGGAATCATTGGTACACTGCTGATAGCAACGGTTCTCTACATGGGTGTCTCAATCGTTTTGACGGGAATGGTCAACTACAAGCACTTGGATGTTGCCAACCCAGTTGCCTTTGCGCTACAGTCCGTTCATCAAGGCTGGCTGGCCTCATTGCTTTCAATCGGTGCTTTGATTGGGATGGCCACCTGCATGTTTACGGCAATCTACGCCTCGTCACGCCTGATTTACTCACTGAGTCGTGATGGCCTTTTGCCAACTTCCTTACGCCAGCTAGATAAAAAGTCGCATACGCCAAAAATTGCTTTGTGGGCCGTTGCGATTTTGATTGCGGTAATGGGCGGCTTTGCATCACTGGATAGCCTGACCAACCTGGTTAACATTGGGACGCTGCTGGCGTTTACCATGGTTTCGTTTGGGATCATTCCGCTGCGTAAGCGTGAAGATATCTTAAATGACGGCGGCTTTAAGGTACCACTGTATCCAGTATTACCGCTGCTTTCCGGGTTTGCCTGCCTGTTTATGATGTCGTTTTTGTCTAAGGAAACCTGGATCGGGGCTGGTATCTGGTTTGCTATTGGGATGGTACTCTACTTTGGTTACGGCTATCGCCACAGCAACATCAACGATATGACGCCAACGCAAGGCTAATTGGCTAAAAACGAACTTTATTAGATTACAAAAAAGGATTTGAGCAAACACACTCAAATCCTTTTTAATATTTAGCATTAAAAGATAATGATATAAATATTACATTTTTAATTATTTTCAGTCTAAAATTGATTAATTCTAGTCATTGGAATCTGACGAATAAAATGCTGGTAAAATTGCATCTGCCTCGTTTTCGGCAATCTCAAACCGTTCGTTGATGTCAAGCCGGCTAAGATCAGTCCCTTGAAAAGTCATTATGAAACCATGGAATTGATTGAAAACGAAAAGGCTTTTACAATCCACAGGAGCTAGGCTACCTCGTCCATTATCTAATCGTAGAAGAACCAGTCACGTTAAAACGTTTGTATGTCAGCGAGCTAAAAAAGATGATCGATCAATATAAAATTTAGCAATCAACCATTGACTTAAAGTTAACTTTAAGGACTAGAATTAAAGCATCAACTGCTGGATTGGAGGGATGAAATGTCTTATACAATTTCTCAAGTTGCCCAGATGATGGGCGTGGCACCTTCCACGCTTCGCTATTACGATAAAGAGGGGCTCTTGCCAAACGTCAAGCGGGTCAATGGCATTCGCGTTTTTGAGGATGCCGATTTCCCCTGGCTACGGATTTTAAACTGCCTTAAAGGAACTGGTATGCCAATTCGCAAGATCAAAGAATATGTTGATCTGTGCGCAGATGGTGATGCAACGCTGGAGCAGCGCTATTCAATCATCAAAGATCAGCGCCAGCATGTCTTAGATCAGATCGAGCAGCTAAACTTTTATCTAAAAGAGCTCGATTACAAAGACTGGTATTATCGGACGGCAATTGCTGCCGGTACTGAAAAAGCAGTCTATCATCCCGATCCGGTATCCGGTTTGGCATTGGATGAGATCCCTGGTATGGGGACTGCACCATCAACTGATGAACAGGAGGAGAAAAATGAGCATTCTGAATGAAGATTATGTAATAAACAACGGGGTCAAGATCCCCAAATTAGCACTGGGCACTTGGCTGATTGAAGGTCAGGCCGCTACCGAAGCCGTTAAAGAAGCCATTAAGCTGGGCTATCGACACATTGATACGGCTCAAGCCTATGGCAATGAAACCGAGGTTGGGCTGGGCCTGCGCGAATCGGGCAAGGATCGTCAAGCTATCTTTGTCACGACCAAACTAGCAGCCGAGTTAAAAGACTATGACTCAGCTGCCAAGGCAATTGATGAGTCACTGACCAAATTAGGCCTGGATTACATCGATTTGATGATCATTCACAGTCCACAGCCATGGAAAGTGGTCAACCAGTCCGATAACCGCTATGAAAAAGGCAATCTTGAAGCTTATCGGGCACTGGAAGATGCCTATAAGGCTGGTAAATTGCGGGCAATTGGGGTTTCCAACTTCAATCAGCATGACCTGCAAAATATTTTGGATCATGCCGATGTTAAACCTGCTGTTGACCAGATTTTGGCCCATATTGCCAACACACCGTTTGATTTGATCGACTTTTGTCAGCAAAATGACATCCTGGTTGAGGCCTACTCACCAATTGCGCATGGTGCCGTTTTAAAGAATTCGGTGCTGGTAGCGATGGCCCAAAAGTACGGCGTTTCTGTCGCCCAACTCTGCATTCGCTATGATCTGCAGCTGGGCATGCTGCCATTGCCTAAGACGGCCAATCCAGAACATATGGCACAAAATGCCGCAGTTGATTTTGAAATCGATGCAGCAGATATGGATACATTAAAACAGGTTGAACACATTAAAGATTATGGCAATGACAGGTTTTTCCCTGTTTTTGGAGGCAAACTATGAAACAAACTGCAGGACATGATGCTTTAGGCGAATTCGCTCCTGAATTTGCCCATTTAAATGATGACATTCTTTTTGGTGAGGTTTGGGACCGTGAATCCTTGCTTTCACTCAAGCTGCGCAGTATTGCAACGGTCAGTGCCTTGATCGGCAAAGGTATTACTGACAACTCACTGAAATATCATCTGGCAACCGCTAAGAATAATGGCGTTAGTAAGACCGAAATGGCTGAATTGCTGACTCACCTGGCCTTTTATGCTGGTTGGCCAAACGCATGGGCAGCCTTCAACATGGCTAAAGAAGTCTACGCAGATGGTGATGAAGCGACTTCACATGGTGGCTTCTTTGGCTTGGGTGAGCCTAACGATGCTTATGCCAAGTACTTTAGTGGCCAGTCTTACCTCAAGGTCCTGACTAAGCCAGACGATCCACTGACCATCAGCAATGTGACGTTTGAACCGGGCTGTCGCAACAATTGGCACGTTCACCATGCCAAGAGTGGTGGCGGTCAGGTACTGATCTGTGTTGATGGTGAAGGCTGGTATCAAGAAGCCGGCAAACCTACTCAAAGTCTGCACCCTGGTGATATTGTTGAAATTCCAGCCGGTGTCAAGCACTGGCATGGGGCTAAGAAGGATTAATGGTTCAGCCACCTGGCATTTGAGATTCCTGGCGTTGATACTAGCAACGAATGGCTTGAACCAGTAACTGACAAAGAATACAATCAACTCTAATTATTTGACCTGATCACTCAAAAAAGCACTTCTGTCGCTGGCAGAAATGCTTTTTAATTATATTTTATTCAGCGGCCTTGGCAAACTGGTCGTAACATTCCAATGCCTTGCCACCATATACCGTGGATGGGCCACCACCCATCATGACAGCTACACCAATCGTCTCAACGATTTCATCACGCGTAGCGCCAGCCTTCAAACAGGCCTTGGTATGCTGAACGATACAGCCTTCACAGCGTACGGCAATCGCAATGGCTAATGATTCCAGCTCTTTAGTCTTAATATTCAGAGCACCATCCCTAATGGCTCCACTATGCATGGCATTAAAGCCTTTACCGGTATCACCCAGCGCACCGAACAGATTCCGATTGTTGGCCCGCGTTTCATCCAATTCTGCTTGATAATCTGTCATAGTATCACCTCATTTGGATTGTTGCCTTTAGCATAACACGTCCAAAATAAAGTTCAATCAATCTGCCTGACTGCCAGAAACCTGCAGGTGCTTGCGATACTCACGCGGTGAACAGTGCATGCTAGCGCGAAAAACCTTGGCAAAATAGCTGCTAGAGTTAAAGCCACAGCACAGACTGATCTGCAGAATGCTCAACTCCGAATTGGTCAGCATTTGGGCGGCTTGATGCATCCGGTAAGCGGTCAGGTACTGGATTGGCGACTGCTTGATCAGCTTTTTAATGGATTCTTCAATCATTGATCGCATTGTTGTCGTCTGGCTGGGTGGTCATGCTCACAGTTGGCAAAATACTGCTGAATTTAGTATGGTTCAAGACTTTATCGGCAGCCGCGTGCTGTTTGATAGTGGCGTGGCCTTGGTACAGCTGCCTTGTCTAGGGGTAGTTGATCATTTTACCATCAGCCGTGCAGAACTTGAGGATCGCTTGAATAGACAAAACAAGCTCTGTGACTATCTAGTCAAGCTCACGGTTGCCGATCATCAGACACACGCTTGGTCGCAAATCATCTGGGACGTCACGGTAGTTGCTTGGCTGATTGATGAATCATTTACCCACAGCCATTTGGTACCAACCCCTTATATCGAAAGCAATCCGCGTTATGATATTTTTCATGATGGTCACTATCAATATGCGTTCAATCAGTCACGGCCTTTGATGCGCTATGTTTACCAAATTGATCGCAATCTGATCTGGGAAGACCTGGTTAAAAAACTAACCCAGGCTTGATTCCACGAACCTGATCCTAGATAATTGTTCAGCTGAATTGCAATAATCACCTAAAGTATCAACACTGAATGTGCAACATTGCTACTTGGCTCAGTCGCATGGTATAAGAAGCACCCCGGTTCATGACTGTTAACTACGCCCACTGCCTGTAGGTAGGCATAGACCGTCTTGGTGCCAACAAACTTCATACCGCGTTTTTTGAGATCTTTAGACACGACGTCGGACAGTGGTGAATGGGTCTGGCCGGTTTCATAAATCGTCTTGCCAACTGTCCAGTGCCATAAGTACTTAGCAAATGAGCCCCATTCTTTTTGAATCTGCATAAAAACCTGCGCATTATTGACGGCAGCATTGATCTTCAAGCGGTGGCGAATGATGCTGGGATCGTTTTGCAACCGCTGCTGATCAGCTTGCGTAAATTGCGCTATTTTTTTAACGTCAAAATCAGCAAAAGCATGTGCAAAACCTTCTTCTTTGTTTAAAACAATCTCCCAGGAAAGTCCCGCTTGAAAGGTCTCTAAAATCAGCATTTTAAACAGTTCATGGTCACCTTTGACTGGACGGCCCCACTTTTGATCATGGTACTGAACATAACGTGGATTTTGGGGATTGGCCCATGGACAGCGTATTTTGCCATCTTGCCATTGATTCATTTTCATCACCCTTTCTTAACTAATCTAATCTTACTAAATTGATAATCATTCGCCAACGAGCATTTCCAATTTTGAAATGCTCATTTTTTGATCTTAATTCTAGTTTGATGGTCATTTTTTGGCATCGAAATCGTTTTCTGAGTATCCATTACCAAAATTATTTTAGGTAGTTTTTACTTTTATAAAGCATTATTAAACCAGTTTTGTAAACGCTCGCTGTTACGTTTACCCAATTAGTAAATAATTAATTCTGGCTTGCATTTGACCGATAAAGGACTAAACTTGACCGAAATAAAGGTAACTCTTACTTTTACAAGATTTGGTTAAGGGAGCAGAAAAATGGATCAAAGTTTAACAGCCAAGAAAACGGCCTTGGCTTCGTTTTTAATCATTGCAACCGCCTGGATGTTTGATGCACTTGACGTTGGACTACTGTCATTTATCATGCCGATCGTTGGCAAAGCTTGGGGTCTGGCCAATTCACAGACCGGATTGATCAGTTCGGTCAGCACTATTGGGATGATCTGCGGCGGCTTTTATTTTGGTCACCTGGCTGATCGAATTGGCCGCAAGAACACGCTGATCATTACCCTGCTGATGTTTTCGCTGGGGAATGTGGTCTTAGCAGCCGCGGTTGGCTTTAAAAGCTTTTTGGTAATTCGTTTCTTTGTTGGAATGGGACTCGGTGGCGAACTGCCAGTAGCTGCTACTTACATTTCTGACTTATACCAGGGCAACAAGCGCTCACAAATGCTGATTATGGCTGATAGCTTTTGGGCAATTGGCTGGTTGATTGCCTCGTTTCTGTCATTTTTGTTCAGCACGCAAATTGGCTGGCGGGGTCTGCTTTTAGTTACAGCGCTGACTGGATTCTTTGCTATTATGATGCGTCGTAATATTCAAGAAATCAGTCATGTTCAAACAAAACGGGTTGGTTTGGGCCAGGCCTTAAAGAAATCTTTTCATGGCAAGACTATTATGCTCTGGATTGCCTGGTTAATGGTCATGTTTAGCTATTATGGAATGTTTATGTGGCTGCCAAGCATTATGCTGGCACGGGGCAACAGCGTGATTGAAAGTTTCGGCTATACAACGATCATTGTGGTGGCTCAGTTACCAGGATACTATCTGGCGGCTTGGCTGGCTGGTAAAATTAAAACTAAGTACGTCTTCGCAATCTACATGTTGGGGACGGCACTAGGCGCGATCATGTTTGGCAACGTTTCGAGCAGCGCTTTGACGGTTATTGCCGGCTGCATCCTATCGTTCTTCAACCTTGGTGCTTACGGTGCCATCATCGCTTTGACGCCAACCTTATATGAGACTGACGTTCGCGGGACGATGACGGGGATGGCACAAGGAATGGGCCGGATTGGTGCCGTTGTTGGTCCGCTGCTGGTTGGGATTTGGATCGATCAGCATGTCAGCATCAATATGATCTTCTTGATTTTCATGATTTCTTTGATTATTGGTTCGGTGGCTGTCTTGGCATTGCCAGAACCAGGAAAGAACGAGGACGCTCATGCTGAAAGAACGAGGACGCTCATGCTGAATGATTTTCTTCTAAAACAAAAACTGACCGCTTTTTTAAAAGAAGATCTGGAATTTGGGGATGCCAGTCTTACTCCCCTACCAGATCATGTCATTGAAGGAACGTTTATTGCCAAAGCTGATGGTATTGTCTGCGGCCTACAGGTTATCAGTGCCGTCTATGACCTTTTAGGTGGTGCTGAAGTTGAGTTGTTGGTCAGCGATGGTGAAAAAGTCGCTAAAAAAACCGAGCTGGCACGAGTTAAAGGATCAGCTGCCGTTTTGCTAAGCGGTGAACGGGTTATTTTGAATCTGCTGCAGCACATGAGCGGGATTGCCACTAAAACTGCTCAAGCCGTCCAGCTGCTGGCTGATCCAACCATCAAAATCTTGGATACGCGCAAGACGATGCCTGGGCTAAGAATGTTTGAAAAAGCAGCTGTCCGTGCTGGTGGCGGTTTTAATCATCGCATGGGACTGACGCACGGAATTATGCTAAAAGACAATCATCTGGCATTGGCGGGCAGCGTTGGCAAGGCAATCGATCTAGCCAAGCAGAGCGTAGGCCCAATGACCCGTGTTGAAGTTGAGGTCGAAACTAAAAGTCAGCTCCAGGCTGCGATTGCTCATCATGCCGACGTGATCATGTTTGACAACCAGGTCCCGGCTACGATCAAAAAATGGCAAGAACTGGTGCCTGACGGAATTCTTACCGAGGCATCCGGCGGCATTGATCTGACTACGGTTGCCTCCTATCGCGGCTGCGGCGTTGACTTTTTGTCCATCGGTGAACTGACCAACCGTGTCGTTCCGCTGGATATCAGTTTTTTGGTCAATGGCGCGGTTAAAAGCTGAAAAATAATTTAAAAACAGCATTGTAAAGCTTACAATGCTGTTTTTTTATTTTATGAGAATTTAAATGGCTACTCCATCGTTACGACGGCTTTGATAACCTTACCCGCGTTGGAGTCTTCTCGAGCCTGTTCCAACTGTTCAAATGGATACTTGGTAATGATCTTGTCGATTGGGAACCGACCTTCTTTGTAGAGTTGAACCAGCCGTGGAATAAAGATCTTTGGATTGGAGTCGCCTTCACAACAGCCAATTACGGTCCGATATGCCATCAAGACGTCCTTGCCAAAGTCAAAGTTCTCAACTTCACCAGATGGCGCCAGCAAAACGATCTTACCATTTAGACAGGTACTTTGAATGGCGTTTTGGATCATGTTGCCATTGCCAGAGGTATCAATGGCATAGTTGACGCCGCCCTTTGAGATTGCCTGGACTGCCTGGGCCATCGTTTGACCAGCCGGCAGCTGCTTGCGGTTGATTACGTCGGTTGCGCCCAGTTCCTTGGCCAGTGCCAGACTGTGCTCATTGCCGCCAACCGCAATAATCTGACGGCAGCCGCCATCTTGGCAGCCATGATCGCGCTAAAGCCAACCGCGCCACAGCCAAAGACTGCCAACGTTTCGTCAACGTGGGGACGCAGCGTGTTTAAGACAGCCCCGGCACCAGTCTGAACGCCACAGCCAAAAGGTGCAATCATGGCCAGATCAACGTCTTCATCGATTTTTACGATGCTTTCTTCGCTGATCGTAGCATACTGAGCAAATGATGATTGACCAAAAAACATTGCTACCGGCTGACCGTTTTGCGACAGCTTGCTCTGACCATCAGCACCCACGCCGCCAAAATTAATTTCGTTAAATTTTTCACAGTATTGAGGACGGCCTTGAACGCAGCTCTTGCAATGACCACAAAAGGCGTATGAAAAGGCTACATGATCGCCAACCGCAAAGTCTTTGACGTTTTCACCCAGTTTTTCAATGACGCCGGCCCCTTCATGTCCCAAAACAATTGGCGACATGCCAAGCGTGCGGCCAAATTCATCAGTGTGGCAAAGACCGCTGGCAGTGATGCGTACCAGGACCTCGTCATTCTTTGGCTCAGCAAGTTCGACTTCTTCAAATTTGTATGGATCCGTAGCTTGACGAACAACGGCAGCTTTCATTTTCATAATCGATTCTCCTTATCTTTACCATGCTCACTAATCTGCTTTGATATGACTAACTGCTTTTGCATCCAGATAACAATATATGTGCTAAGACAAGTGACCATCAGACTTTCCGAATTTAGATAAACAGCATTATGGTCCTACTAACGTTCGGCTGTATCTATAAAAACTAAGACTCGCATTCACTGCTTAAGTAATGGTTTTGAGAAATGCCTATTAGTACTGGGCCAGTCTTGTACCTATTGTTAATCATTTAACAAGATAAGTTTAGCATTGAACTTGTAGCCTAAATAGTGCTAAAATATGCCGACACCCGAACTATTTCATTCGGCAGACAGGAGGAAAAAGCTTGAATCTCGATCAGTTAAGAATCTTTATGGAAGTCAGTGAGCTGGGCATTTTCCAAAAAGTCGCGCAGGCGCATTACGTTTCACAACGGGCCGTTTCAAGACAGATGAAGCGTTTAGAAGATGAACTCAACGTCAAATTATTTACGCGTGGCAAGAATCAAGTTGCTCTGACGACGGCTGGCGTTTTTTTTAAGGAACGCTGTCAGGTTATCTTGAGAATGATCAACGATACCAACCAGGCTGTTCAGCATTTTGACGAACGATCGCGGCATCGCTTGACGATTGGGTACTTCTCACCTTTTGACACTTTGCTGCTGCGCGACTTGATCTTTGAATTGGATGCCAACATTGACGTTTTTATTGCCGAAGCTGGTCCCGAACACGTCATTACCGATGTCTTGATGAATGATCTGGATTGCGCTGTGGTGATGGATCACTACGGCTTTGACCAGGAATTTTCCAAGATGGGCCTAAAAACCGCGTTGCTGCACACGGATCAGATGGTGATCGGCGCCAGTGAACGACTGCCGATCAAAGATGCCGTTTCCATTGAACAGCTGCGACGCTATCCGATCATCTATTACAGCAATGAAGAATCATCCTATCTCAAGCGGGCCTTTCTCGAGAGTCTGGGATTAAATGGTCAGGCTTTAAACGTTGAGCGCGTCTTTTCGTTTGAACACATGCAGATGCTGGTCAGTCTGGGCAAGGCACTAGCATTTTACCCCCGCGAGCTGATCAAGGCTTACGATAGGACCAGCCGCCACATCCGCTATTGGCCGATCAAGGATGCCTCTGACCAGCGCTTTACCTTCAACCTCGTCTACCGCAGCGATAATCATAATCCAGCCCTGCGTCAGCTGCTCGATCAGATCAAAATTACCGATGGGATTCCTAAGCACGCATAAGCCCACCGTCATTTGACCGATTAAAAGACGACCCAGACCGCGCCAATTACCAGTGCTGGCAAGAGATTGGCCACGCGAATCTTGTTGCCCCACAAAAGATTGATGCCAACGCAAAAGATCAATACGGAACCGATATAGGAGATGTTGTTCATCACAGCCGTTGTCATCAGTGGCTTAAGCAGCTCGCTGAACAGCGTCACCGTTCCCTGCAGAATCCCGACTGGCACCGCCGCGAATCCACAGCCGCGTCCCATTGAAGCCGCCATTACCAAGACGATTACAAAATCAAGAATCGCCTTGGCAAACAGAATCGAATGGTCGCCCAAGATCCCATCCTCAATTGAGCCAACGATTGCCATTGCCCCGATACAAACGGTCAGCGACGCGGTTACGAACGCTTCGATAAATTCTTGATCATTGGCATTGCCGGTCTTTTTCTTGAGCCATTCGCCAAAATCGGCAAAGCGATCCTCAATCCGCAGCCACTCGCCGATTAGTCCGCCAATCGCCAGGCTGCCAATCAGCATCATGGTTCCCTGCGTTGAAAAGCTGCCATGCTTAAACGTGAGCATCTGTGCCATCGTCCCGCCCAGTCCCAAAAACAAAACGGCAATTGCGGTCGCTTTCATCAAGGTATCTTGAAAACGAGGCGCGATTCTTTCACCAGCAAGACAGCCGATTATGCCAGCAGCAGCAATTGCAATTACGTTCACGATAGTTCCTAATCCCGGCATTTTCCATTCCTCCAGTTAAAACCGCCATCCCAGTTTGGAAATGGCGGTTTTTTAATTTATTTCTAATAATCTTTTTTTATTTTAACAAATCATTCAACTGCTGACTAGGCCGGATTAGGTTCAGCCAACTAATCAGATTCCAAAATCTTTGCCCATAATTGTCACCAGCATATCTTTAGCGTATGATCGACATTAATCAAACGCTTTTTATTGAAATTGATTGCGAGGTAACTATATGAACGATCGACTTTCTTTTGCTTCTGACTATTTGGAAGGCGCTCATCCCAGTATTTTGAAACGACTGGCAGATACCAATTGGCAAAAACTGCCGGGCTATGGTTTTGATGAGATCTCACTGGCAGCTAAGGATAAGATTCGTCAAGCCTGCCACGCTCCCAACGCTGAGGTCAAGTTTTTGGTTGGCGGCACGCAGGCTAATGCTGTGATGATTGATGCGCTGCTTCAGCCCTATCAGGGAGTAGCAGCCGCAGATACTGGCCATATCAGCGTTCATGAAGCTGGTGCGATTGAAGCAGGCGGTTACAAGGTTTTAACGCTGCCTGGGCATGAAGGAAAGATTACTGCTGCTCAGATTGCCGAACTGGCTGGTGATTACGCAGCTGATGCCAATCACGATCACATGGTTATGCCAGGAATGGTTTATCTGTCACAGCCGACCGAATTTGGAACGCTGTATACCAAATCGGAATTACAAGCCATTCACGACGTCTGTCAACAATATGATATGAAACTTTACGTTGACGGTGCGCGCTTATCATATGCGCTGGCCTACACGGTAAATGACGTTACCATGGCAGATCTGGCAACGTTATGCGATGCGTTTTACATTGGCGGAACCAAATGCGGCGCCTTGATCGGTGAAGCCGTCGTTATTCCAGACCCTCAACTATTGCCGCATTTGTTTACGATGATCAAACAGCATGGCGCGCTCTTAGCCAAGGGCCGTCTTTTGGGCATTCAGTTTGATGAGCTTTTTAAGGATGACCGCTACATCGACATTGCTCGGCCTGCGATCTTATATGCCGATCAGATTCGCGATTATCTCAAGCAAAACGGCTACCAGCTCTATGGATCATCACCAACCAATCAGATTTTCTTTATTATTGAAAATCAGCAGCTGGCTCGTCTTGAACAGCAAGTTGCGTTCAGCTTTTGGGAAAAATACGATGAAACGCATACGATTATTCGATTTGCCACCAGCTGGGCCACGCAAAAGCAAGACGTTGATCAGCTCTGCAAACTCATGCGTGAGCTGGCCTGATTGCTGTTTAGGTTTCGGGAATGGTTTAGTTGCTACATTAAAATCGGCCATGTTGATGACTCCTAAATTGTTAAAAATCTAAGACTATTACTTTTTAATTTGGCTAATGTTATAATTAATACCCTGCCTTAGTTACTGTAATTTTAATCAAGGGGAAGATTTTAAGATGACTAACAAAACCATTTATTTTTGCGCCGGATGGTTTACTGATAAGCAAAACCAAGCCTATCAAGCAGCCATGACGGCAATCAAGCAGAATCCAACCATTGACGTTGAAAACAGCTATGTTCCTCTGCAGCATCAGTACAAGAACATTCGCGTCGATGAGCACCCAGAATACCTGCATGACAAGGAATGGGCCACGGCTACCTTTAAGGGCGACTGCCTGGGCGTTACCACGACCGACGTTACACTGGCCGTCTACATTCCAGATGAAGAAGACGTCGGCATGGGAACTGAGATTGCCTGGGCTAAAGCGCATGGCAAGTACGTGCTGCTGGTAATTCCAGATGAAGAATGGGGCAAGCCGATCAACCTGATGTCATGGGGCTTTGCGGACAACGCCATCAAGATGAGTGAACTGGCCAGCTTTAATTTTAATCAGCCTTCGTTCAACTTTTATGAAGGGGCCGTCTACTAAAATCATTCATATTAAACACAACAGCGTCAAATTCGGCTTACAAAGCACGAATCTGACGCTGTTTTTTTACTCTAAGTCAATTTTTATTTGCGGTAGTTTGCCAGCAGCTGATCAAACGGCTGATACTCTGGCTGCCAGTGCATTGCCGCAACGGCCTGTTCTGCACTGAGATCAGTCTGGGCCAGGCCTTGATCAATCGCTGACTGGGCCACGGCGATCGCAACTTGCTTGGAAAAAGCAGTTAATTGGCTGACCGGCGGCAGAACCGGTGCCCCAGAAGCCTTGACGTCAACTAAGCCACCAAGTGCATGCGCGGCAGCAGCCAGCATCTCATCATTGATAACCCGTGCATTAACGGCCAAAGCACCAAATCCTACGCCGGGATAGATCAAAGCATTGTTGGCCTGGCCGATCTGGTAGTCGATGCCTTGGTATGCGACCGTAGCACTAGGAATTCCCGTTGCTACCAGAGCCTTGCCATTGGTCCATTTGATCAGTTCCTCTGGCATAGCTTCGATCTTTTCGGTTGGATTGGAGATTGGAAAAATGATTGGTCGTTCAGCATACTTGGCCATCTCTTTAACAGCAGCTTCGGTAAAGGCATTATGAACCGTTGACGTGCCAATCATTACCGTTGGCTGAACGGTCTTGATAATTGCCGGCAAATCCGTAAGCTCGCCCGCGTCAGCAAACTCATCTCGCGAACGGACAAATGCCTGCTGCTTAGGCGTCAGTCCCGGTGTATCCTCAAAGAGCAGACCTTGGCGATCCACCAGATAGAAATGCTGCTTGGCTTCTTTAGGGCTCAGTCCCTGCTTGATGAGCTCATTGTACAGCATCTTGACGATTCCCATCCCGGCGGTACCGGCACCAAATGTCAAGAAACGCTGCTCAGTAATCTGCTGTCCGGAAATGTTAAGCGCGCCCAGAACACCAGCCAGCGCGATGACGCCAGTTCCTTGAATGTCATCGTTAAACGTCAGAATCTGATCCTGGTACTTGTCCAGAATGCGGGCAGCCGTACCGCGACCAAAGTCCTCAAAATGCAGCAGGCTCTTAGGAAACAACTTTTCAACCGCCGCTACGAAACGATCGATGTATGCAAAGTAGGCCTCGCCAGATAACCGCTCATGACGCGTTCCCAGGTACTCATCATCGGCCAACAGCTGCTGATTGTCCGTCCCCGCGTCAATTACGACCGGCAGTACCTGCTGCGGATCAATACCGGCCGCTGCCGTATAAACCATCAGCTTACCAACCGCAATGTCCACGCCGTTAACGCCCCAGTCACCGATCCCCAAGATACCTTCTGCGTCGGTAACCACGATCAGGCGAATATCCCGCTGATCAGCCGCATTCTGCAGGCGCTGTTCAATCGTATCTGGGTCGTCAACCGTCAGATAAGCGGCATCTTGCGGCTGCATGAACCGTTCATTATAGCGTTCGATCGCCTCGGCAATTACTGGATCATAGACGATCGGCATGAATTCATCAATGTGCCGAACCATCAGATTGAAAAACAGCGTCCGGTTATGATTAAAGATCTCCATTAAAAAATGACGCTTTTCAATCAGTGATCCCTTGCTTTGGTACAGTGCATACATTTCGGCAGCCTGCTCATCAATCGTTTTGACACGGGGCGGCAAGAGGCCAATCAAGCCATATTGACGCCGCTCATCTTCAGTAAAAGCAGTACCGCGATTTAAAAACGGATCATTAAGTATTTGAAATCCACGCATTACACTCCATCTTCTTTCAACAAAATTCATCTTTATCTCATATCTCGCAATCGATTATAAAAATTGGCCAGCTGCATAGTCAAATATACCCAAATCCATAAATTTTTTTGATATGATAAATGTGAATCCTATCAGGACGGTGTTTGTCGATGAATATTAAAGAATTATATTATTATCATGATTTGGTTAGGACCAAAAATTTTTCCCAGGTCGCAGCAGATTTCAACATCAGTCAGCCAACCGTCACCATGGCTATCAAACGACTTGAAGAAAGCTTTGGAACGACTTTTTTCATGCGTGATCGCTCGCATCATCAATTAACGGTTACCAGTACTGGTCTTCAATTTGACCAGCACGTTCAGCGTATAATTGAAGAACTTGAGATTGCCCAAAAAGAACTGACCCGCGCCAAACAGGAACGCATCAGTTTTGGCCTGCCGCCAATCATCGGCAGCTGGTACTTTCCCCGCTTCACCCCGGCGCTGCTACAGGCAGGACTGCTCAATCGGCTGGAAGTCGTTGATCATGGTTCGGCCTCACTGCTGCAGCTGCTGGCAAAAGGCGAGCTTGATCTGGCGCTGTTAGGCTCACTGCAGCCATTTCAACAGCCAAGTCTGCGGGCCCGGGTGATTGATAAGGCACCGATTAGAATTATTGTGGCTAAGGATCACCCTTTGGCAGCCTTTAAAGATGGCGTATCATTTGCTCAAGCCGCCCAGTATCCGTTTATTACGCTTGATGACGAATACGTTCACGCTCAAGCTTTCCGCCAGGCTGCTCGTCTGGCTCGTGTGCGTCCCAAAATCGTTTTTAAAACCAGCGATGTGCAGATTTTAAAAGCGTTGGTCGCTAATCATTCCGGAATCTCTTTTTTGACGGATCTGGCGCTGGATGGCAATGATGGGCTGGCAGCCTTACCATTGACGGATGGCAGTCAACCTGAGTTTATCATCTCGCTGGCGGCCCGTGCTAATCGGCTGCTGACGCCTAACGCCCAAAGACTATGGTCGATTCTGGAGACGCCGCTTTATAAATGACTAATATCGCAATCTGAAAGGAGATGTTTAAATGAATCTACTGACGTTACCGGCCTATCGCTTGGCAGAAATGATCCGCCAGCACCAGCTTACCAGTCACGAACTGGTTGAAATGGCACTAAACAAGATTCAAGCAGAAAATCCTACCCTCAATGCCGTTGTTCATTTAAGAGCAGCAGCAGCCTTAAAAGAAGCTGATCAACTAAAAGATCACGGGCAGCCATTTTTAGGCGTCCCCTTGCTGTTAAAGGGACTCGGTCAGCGAATGAAAGGCGAGCCTGATACTAACGGCAGCCGACTGTTTCGCAATCAACTGGCTGCTGAAACCGATAATTTTGTCAAAGCACTTCAAAATGCCGGCTTTATCATTATCGGTCAGACAAATTTTCCGGAATTTGGCTATAAGAACATTACCGATGCCAAACTTTTTGGTCCAGCCCGCAATCCCTGGAATCCGCAGTTCACGCCCGGCGGTTCATCAGGTGGTGCCGGCGCGGCCGTGGCAGCTGGCTGGGTACCAATCGCTGCGGGCAATGACGGTGGCGGCTCAATCAGAATTCCGGCTAGCTGGTGTGGCGTCATTGGCTTGAAACCAACTCGTGGCCGCATGCCGGTTGGTCCTGGCAATTGGCGGTCATGGCAAGGCGCGTCGATCAATTTCGCGTTGACGCGGTCGGTTAAAGATACCGCGCTTTTGCTGGAGACCCTGCAAACCGTTCAGTCCCCTGCCGTCTTTCAAACCCCGCTGCTTAATCGGGATGTCTTGAAATCAAATGATCGCTCACGCCTAAGAATCGGCTGGACCACCACTTCGCCAGTGAAAACGCCAGTCTCTGAAGATGCCATTCGAGCTGTCCAGGAGGCAGTGACTTTTCTCCAAGATCTTGGCTATGACTGTCAGCCCTATGAAGATCTGATTGACGGCCGGCAGCTGATTGATAGTTATTATTTGATGAATGAAGGTGAAACCGCAGCCATGTTCGCCAGCATTGAACAATCAATCAAGCGTCCCGTCAAACAAAATGAGCTTGAACTGGTTACCTGGGCACTTTGGCAAGCCGGCAAAAACGTTACTGCCGCCGAATACATCAATGCATTGAACGTTTGGGATCAGGCTAGTGCTCTCCACGCTAAGCTGCACGAACGATTTGACGTACTCTTGACTCCGACAACGGCTGGCCGCCCCTATCGCATTGATGAGCCGCAGCATGCCGCTGTCTTTGATGAACGTTTGCAAAAGATCAATCAACTGACAGCACAAGAACAACGCCAGCTGATATATGATCAATGGCTTGACTCGCTAAGCCGCACGCCATTTACGCAAGCCGCCAACCTAACAGGCGAGCCTGCGATCTCATTACCCACTTACATTGCTAAAGACGGCCTGCCACAAGGAATTCAATTAACTGCCAATAAAGGTCGCGAAGATGTTCTGCTGCAGCTGGCTAATTTATTTGAAGACTATGGGATGCTCAAACTGCGCAACTAATTTATTTATATTAAGAAGCCCTCAAAACACCTTAAACATCAGGTGCCTTGAGGGCTGTTTGATATCTAACCCAGTCGCAAGAATCGAACTTGCATCGTTTGGCAACTGCTCTTCCTTTTAGCTAGACTGGCATTCAGACTTGCGCATTGGTTTGCGTGGCGTGAAGTTAATAGTTGATTAGGCAACGGGCTCGATAAGACTTAGCCAAGACCTATCGATCATGACCTCTTGTCGCTTAAACAAGGCACGGGCTGGGATCGGTACCCACCAGCTTTTGGTCAGCATAAGCATTCATCAAGTATTGATTGGATGCCGCCGTTTGACCGACTCGGACCGACCTCGATGCTTATAGCTGCATCACTGCAGCATCACGGCGAACGTTTTTAGTGACGTTCCACTTTGGGTCTTAGGTTGTCAAGCCTAATTGACTGTGGATGGGATATTGCAAACGCGCATCGGATCGTGCCTTAACTTATTAACCTCTTACCTGACTGACTGGGAACACGGCTTTTTTCACCGCAATCAAGACTCACTACAAGCCTTGATGCTAGGAATCAAACAGCTATCGTTGCCTGACGCCATGGTTCATTGATAAGCCAGCCAGCTGGGCGACTCTGCCAAAGCCTCATGCACCAGCTTCAAGTCAATCCTCAAAATAAATTGAGAAATTATTACGGAATACATCTGACAATTCATTATGTCAATAAAAAAGATCATCTATCGAAAACAGATGATCTTCCATAAATACTTTAATTTGAAAACTAAAAATCTAACTGCAGCTTTTCTAATTCGCTCCAGGCAGCATTTTTGGTTTCGTCAGTCGGTACGGCCTTGCCATCAACTGAGATGTTGGCTCGCCGCAACAAGACCTTACCATCATTCAAGACTTTTTGAATCAGGTAGGCTTGAGCACAGCGCCAGTCGTTGATGCGAACCAATACCGCATCATTCATGGCTTTTACGACTTCTTTCTTTGTCATGATATCAATTCCTCTCTCTGATGATCAACGATATCCCGATGACGATCATCAAGTCATTGACTCAACACCAGTTTTTTCAGTTGTCAAGACGTTTTGAGATATCGGAATCAAATTATTCCATCTTTACTGCTGAAAGTCAAATTAAAGTTGTAAACGTAGCCGATTCTTAAGCTGGTTTATGAATAGCTAAAGCCAGTGGTGTCTTATTTTGTTTTTTTTAAGTTTCGTTAAGGTAAATTACTACTATTTTATTAAATGGAGGTTAAATTCAATTTCTCACTCCCCTGCTCACAATTGAGACTATAATAAAAGCAAGTATTTGATTAAAGGGGGACCCATTATGCGCTATGACTATGATGGTAAAAACGTTATCGTAACCGGTGCAACAGGCGGAATCGGCCAGGAAGTCGCTAAAGGCATCATTGCTGGCGGCGGCTCGGTTGCCTTGATTGGCCTGACGCTTGATGAAGCAAATAAAGTCGCCGCTGAGCTTGGCGAGCATGCCCATCCTTATGCCATGGATCAAAGCAATCGCGATGCCGTTGATACAACCTTTCAGCAGATCTTAGATGACTTTGGCCGTATCGATGTCCTGATCAACGTAGCCGGCATCATCAGCGCCAAGTCGTTTGATGAATTGTCGCCAGCTGAATGGGATCGAACGCTGGCCGTCAATCTAACTGGACCTTTCAATACCGTTCATGCTATCTGGGAACACTTTAAAAACAATGGCGGCGGTCGAATCGTCAACGTTTCTTCTGTAGCCGGTAAAATTGGGGGCGGCTTGCTGGGAACGACGGCCTATGCATCATCGAAGGCTGGCTTGAATGGTTTTACCAAGGCAATTGCTAAAGAAGGCGCTAAGTATGGCATCTACGCCAACGCGGTCTGCCCTTCCTTTACCCACACTGGCATGACGGCCGCATTGGAAGCTGATCACCAAAAACGGCAACGGGTCTTAAGTATGATCCCGCTTGGCTGTGACGCGGCCAGCTTTATTACCGGCGAGATCGGTGACTGTGATGGTGGGATCGTGATGGACGGCTAGTCTTGATCAACTAAAAGGCATTAAAAAGAGGCACTCGGCTGCTTTGAGCAGAATGCCTCTTTTATTTATTTGATGCGCCATCTTAAAGTCCTGCAACTATTGGGTTCGCCCATCATCATTACGGTGCTGCCGTTTCCAGTTCTTGATCTGAGCCAGGCGCCGTTTAAAGCGAATCTCATTGCCCTGCTCGGTTGGGTAATAATACTGATGCCCCACGAGATTAGCCGGCATCGTTTCCATCGCAGTCATTTTAGCCGCCGTATCATGCGCGTACTGATAATCTTTGCCATAGCCCAGTTCTTTCATGAGTTTGGTGGTTCCATTGCGAATCTGCAGCGGTACTGGCTCATTGGCCGTTTTTTCAACGTCTTCTTGGACTTTTTGCGTGGCAGCATAGACCGCGTTCGATTTGGGGGTAGTTGACAGATAGATTACGCATTCCGTCAAATGAACGTTGCATTCTGGCATCCCCAGAAACTGACAGGCCTGGTAGACGTTGACCGCGATGTTTAACGCATTGGTATCAGCCAAGCCAACATCCTCACTGGCAAAGCGTATCAAACGTCGGGCAATGTATAATGGGTCCTCACCGCCATCCAGCATCCGCGTCAGCCAATAGATAGCCGCGTCAACATCGGAATTGCGCATGGATTTATGCAGCGCCGAAATCAGGTTATAGTGTTCTTCGCCCTTTTTGTCGTATTTAAGTGTTTTATGCCCAAGCAGCTGCTCCAACAGATTGTCCGCTGCCGTAAGCCGACCATTTTCATCAAGCTTACCGTTGTCAACCAGCATTTCCAGTGTGTTGAGGGCCGTGCGCGCATCACCATCCGCAAAAATCGCCACTTGTCTAAATAAGCGATCATCAATCTGAATCGGACGCGAAAAGCCAGTCTGAGCCGCGCGCTGCAGCATCTTTTGCAGATCATCCGTTGACAGCGGCTGCAACACAAAGACACGGCAGCGCGAAAGCAGAGCAGAATTAATCTCAAACGATGGATTCTCAGTCGTCGCGCCAATCAACACGATGCTGCCATTCTCAACGTAAGGCAAAAATGCATCCTGCTGTGCCTTGTTGAAGCGATGAATCTCATCGACAAATACGATCGTTCGCTGGCCATAAGCCGCATTTTGCTGTGCTTGGGCCATAATCTCTTTAATCTCTTTAATGCCGCTGGTAACGGCACTGAATGATATGAATTCTGACTTGGTATGACGTGCGATTACCCGTGCCAAGGTCGTCTTGCCCACGCCAGGCGGTCCCCAAAGAAGCATGGAAGGCACGCGATCCTCATCAATCAAGCGACGCAGCATTTGATGAGGTCCTAAAAGATGCTGCTGGCCAACAATCTGATCCAGGGTCTGGGGACGCATACGACTAGCCAGTGGTTCGTGCGTTGCCTGTTCAAAAAGCGATTCTTGATGCATTTGATCACCTCTTAAAAAAGCCTTCCGCATGACGTTATGCAAAAGGCCACTCATATTTGAATTAATTATAGGTAAGATTGCAGAATATGCAAAACGGCATCATGATTGTTATCTTCATCAGCCGTAAAATCAGCCGCCTGTTTGACCGTTGCGTTGGCATTCCGCATTGCCCAGCCGACTCTGGCCATTTTAAGCATGGTCACGTCATTGCCGCCATCACCAAACGCCACCAGATCATCAGCCGTCAGTTGCCATTGAGTAAGCATCTTTTGCAGCGCTTGAGCCTTATCAACACCAGGAATCGTTAAATCAACCGAACCGTTGCCGCTTGGCGTGATCTTTAACCGTTTTCCAAACCGACTGCGCAGGGTCTGCAGCTGCATCTTCAGCTTGGCTGGCTCAACGACAAACGATATCTGATAGAAGCGATCGACTGGCAGCTGCTTGAAATCTTCAATAAAAACATGATTGGGAAAATAGAACTGCAGCCGCTTTAACTGCGATGCTGAAACGTTTGGCGAGATATAGCCGTGCTGATGACCTGAAAGCGACGGCACCAGATCCATTTTCTCGACCATAAACGGAATCAGTTCGTCAACTACCGTAGGATCCATGGTCTGCACCATCAGCTCCCTGTCATGATCAATAACGTGCGCGCCGTTTTCACTGATAAAGGTCAGCTCTTCATGACGAGTTGGAAAGTATTTCAACAGACACTCATACTGATCACCGCTAGCCACGATGACATGTACGTTTTGGGCCAATAGTCGATCCAACAGCTGGCTGAACAGTTTGCGATCAAAAGTCTTGTCATCACGCAGAAACGTGCCATCCATATCAAAGGCCACCGCTTTAAAAGGAAATGCCATTTTCTTCTCCTTCAAATTATCGTTTATGTCAATTATGACACAAAAAAGCTACTTATCCAAATGAGCCGTATCAAACAGATAGCCAAAGCCACGTGCCGTCTTGATCCATTCAGGGCGATGCGGATCTTTTTCGATTTTATCGCGCAGATGGCTGATATGGATGTCAACCATGCGGGAAGTGCCTAAAATATCGTAGTTCCAAACGCCGTTCAACAATTGTTCGCGGCTGATGACCTGATTGCGATTATCATAAAGGTATTTAAGCAATTTAAACTCTTTCGGGGTTAAAATTACTTTTTGATCATTGACATAAACACAGCGATGATCAAAATCCAGTCTTAAATTACCAATCGTAACGTCATCACGGTGAGGGCGTAGTGGCTTGTTGTTAGGTGATTCTTCTGAGTTTAATTGACTATAGACCCATAAGCGCTGTCTGATCAGCGGCACCAGCAGTTCAGCATCGTTAAGCGATCTTGGCAGGCAGTCATCGGCATGAAAACGAAACAGCTTGCGTCGCACCTTAGGCTTATACGCCTCGCCCATGATGATGATCGGGCCATTCATCATCTGACGCATGACGTCCAGCGTTGCTAAAATCGTGTCCAGCGGTGTAGCGTCAAAATCCCATAGAATTCCACTGTATGGGTGCTTTTTGATTTTGGCTACCCCTTCTACCGCGGTGGTCGTCTGGTGCAGCAGCCATCCCTCATCCGCAAACGCGGCGGCAATTGCTCCGTATAAAGCCATGTCTTTGCTAATGAGCAGAAAGTGTCGCTGCTCCATGATTCTCCATCCCCTTTTCTCTTCCAAGTCTAATCAAGTCTAATTAAAACGCAATATTTACGAAATTTCGATAAAATCCAATAATTTTACCTCAGATTTACATATTTTTTACATTAGACAAGTATAGTAATGAAAGAAAAATGCCCCATAAAGGAGAGAGATCATATGAACGAGATTTTTAACGACGAGCTAAAAAAACTGCGTGGCCGTTTTATGGAAATGGGGATCAACACCTCCGAACAGATTTATAAGGCAACCAAGGCGTTCATTGATCGCGACGTGGCACTAGCCAAAGAAGTCAGTGAAAACGACCGATTGATCAATGATGGCGAAACCTATCTGGAAAAGCACGCCTTTAAACTGATGAATATTCAGAGGCCAAAAGAAAGCGAGTTCCGTTCAATCATGAGCATCCTCAAGGCCAGCTCAGATTTGGAACGGATGGCTGATCACGCGTCTCATATTGCCAGAGACGCCATCCGCATCAAGGACATGGATCAGCACTGGCCAGATATTGAAAACGCTATTGCTGAGATGGCGGAAACCGTGCGTCATATGTTGGAAAAGTCCCTTGATGCCTACGTCTACACCAATGAGCAGACCGCTTATTCCGTTGCTAACATGGATTTGGAAGTCGACAAGCAGTACGTACAGGTTCATGAAAAAATTATTGACCAGATGCATGCCCATCCTGAGCTGATTAAGGATGGCAGTCACTACATTACCGTAATTCATCTGTTGGAACGGATTGGCGATCACATCGTCAATCTGGTCGAATGGGTAATCTACGCGGCAACCGGTAAAATCACGGAACTCAACCCCGGCAAGGCTGATCCCGAACTGGTCAATCGTGAGCTTCAAAAACAGGCTGAAGAACAGGAAAAGCGAACCAGCCAAAATTAAAAATCCTAATTATGCGACCGTAAAGCTGTTCATGACGATGGCTTTGCGGTCGTTTTGCGGCTTAATGATCCTTGATTGATTAGGCGATGTGTTATTATAATCAATACGATTAAATGCATGAAGAGAGAGGGATTGCAATGCTTTACAACGCGGCATTAGTTTTAGAGGGTGGAGCTTTTCGAGGTCAGTATACCGCTGGCGTCTTGGATTGCCTGCTCAAGCATCACATCGAGTTTAAAAGCGTGATTGGCGTTTCTGCCGGGGCCTTATGCGGTGCCTGTTACGTGGCCAAGCAGTATGGGTATGTAAATCACGTCAACACCAGCTACCGTCATGATTCTGACTATGTTTCGCTCAAACGCGGCCTGCATCACGAAGACATTCTCAATCTGGACTTTTTGTTTGATGACCATGGCTGGGACTGGCATCAATTTGACCATCATGCCTATGAGCGCTCCGCATCGAACTTTACAGCGGTGGCAACCTCAATTGAAACTGGCAAGCGAATTGACTTTGTAAACTACCGGCGGGAAGGTTTGGTAACTGCTCTGAAGGCTTCCAGTTCAATGCCGTTTTTAGTTGAGCCGCAGCTGACTGATCAAGGACCTTGTCTAGATGGCGGAATTGCTGATTCGATCCCGACTGATCTGGCTAAGGAACAAGGATTCGATAAGATCGTAGTCGTCAGAACGCGTGAGGCAACTTATCGCAAAAAGTCTTCCAGTCCCCTGGTCAAGGCGCTTTATCGTCGCCAGTACAAAAACTATCCGGTTTTTGCCGAAGAAGGCATCAACCGGCCAGAAGTATATAATCAGCGATGCAATGAGATTGACGCTGCTTTTGCCAATCAAGAGCTTTACTGCATTACGCCACAAAAACCGGTTAAGGTCAGCCGATTTGAAAATAACGTCAAAAAACTGGCCGGCTTTCATGATGAGGGATTGCTTGAAATGGAACAGCAGCTGCCTCAGTTGATTGCCTACCTTGAACGCTAAACTAAACGTCGTCTTCTTTAGAGGCGGCTTTTTTTGTTGGCAGAGCTGTTTTATCGTGACTGATTCTCTGCTTGAACGCCGCGGTCACCAGCTTTTAATGAATCATTTCTTTTATCTGTGTGGCCGCTGCCTGATCACGAAAATAGTATTGACTGCCCAATGACGGCTCTGACAGCAGAATATTCAAAAACTGCTGAACATCAAACGACTTAGCCAGCGCCGATAAGATGATCTTAAGGTCTTTAATCTGACGACGCGCCCGCCGATTTGTCTGCAGACTGGCAACCAGCCGCTGCGCATCGATCTGGTCAAGCTCAGTCAGTTCAATTACGTGCAGATAGTCCTGCAGAATCGATTGGTCAAAAACTTTCAGCTGGCGTTCAGCAGTTGCTTTAAGCCGTAATGCATCGATCAAATAGTCAATGGCCTCGAGAATCTTCTTTAAATTGAATCTTTCAAAATCGATCGTTTCAACCTCATGCCGTGCTGCCTTGGCCAGACTCATCGTTGACGCTGCCGGACCATCATCATCTAGATGGGCACTGATTTTTTGGCGGAATCGATCAATCAGCTCTGGCTCTAGCATCGGTAAGCCATCCCCAGCCAATTGCGGCCAGATTCGTTCGCCATCCTCGACTCTGACCAACCGCAATGTTGCACGGTCATATTCAGCATGACCAAGCCAAAATGAATCATTGATTGCCAATTCTTTACCCACATCGATAGCAGAATCGCGCCGGTCCCAGACCGAGGCATGCTCATTGACCTTGACCACGAATTTTTTTAGTGTCCGACTGTAGTAGCAAGACGCATTGTTTTTGCCATCTACCATTAATGCAAAATGTTCTGGTGTTTTGGGATCATTCCCCTGCTGTTTGGACGTGCTTGTTTGCAAAGCCATTGAATCAACAGCTGTCGGTGAATCAACGGCGATTATTTTATCATTTTTGGTTTCTGCTTGGGGTGCATCATCAGCTGGCATATCTGCACTGTCATCTGCATCAAGCGACAGTCGCGTTGCATCATCATGCGCGAGGTCATAAATCCAAAAGGCCTCGGCACGTTTCTTGGCAAACAGCGTAGGATAGCGCGATCTCAGTTTGGGATAGTCGGCAGCCAGATCCGCAGCCGACTCCCAGGTAAACTGCCGCTCGCTTTTTTGGGTAAAATTTTGGCTGACTGACCAATACCAGCGAGTGCGGCTAAGCGATCGATACAGCAACGCAAATGACATCTTGATTCCCTCCTTAAGCTCCATTAAAACATATGTTCGCTATTTATATTTTAACAGGCGAACATACTTTTGGCAATCTTATTTTTGAACAGCCGATCAGCTTGGTTTGAGAGCGCTGCAGACCAACCCGATTTAAAAACCAGTAATTCATTAAAATACCTTAATATTTTCAGTGGCAAGGTTTACAAAAATCTATAGTAAAATAGAAAGGTGTACTTTTTATTTTAAGGAGCAATTTCAATGAACTTCTCATTCGAAAAGCGTGATCATCGCATGCTATATCTGAAATATACGGTAATGTTTGCCTTGATCGCGCTGTGCATGTTCGGCAGCTATGCTATCACCGGACATACGTTGATCTGGAATAAGGATGCCTTAAATCAGCACGTACCGCTGCTCGGCGAATATCGTAAAGTCGTCCTGGGCTGGCTCCATCACCCAACACGGCCATTAAACTGGTGGTCTTGGAACATGGGACTGGGCACCGATACTTTCCAGGTCTTTTCCTACTATACGATTGGTGACGTTTTCGCCTATCTGGCACTATTATTCCCAGCAGCTAAACTAACGCTGGCCTATCAAGTCATTACCGTTGTGCGAACGTACTTTGTCGGTTTGACGTTCTGCTGGTTTGCTGGCCATTTTTCTTTTCGCGACCACGTTATTCTAGGTGGTGCTGTAGTCTATATGGTGAACTCATACCTGTTGTATGCCAGCATCGCCCAGCCGTTTTTCATGACGACGTTTATTCTGTTTCCGATTCTGGTCGTCCAGCTTGAGCGAGTCCTGCAAAACGGCTCAGCCTGGCCGCTTACCTTGGCTTTCTTGTGGATGCTGGTCAACAACTACTATCTAGCGTATGTTTTAGGAATCGGCACTTTTATCTATCTGGTACTCCGCGTGGCAACTCATTATCGAACCACGCTTAACTACGGCAAAACCCTGGCTAAGCTGGCCTTTGCCGCAATTACCAGCATTCTAGTCGCAGCCTGCCTTTTGGTTCCAGAAATCATGGCCGTTATGAATTCCACTCGTGCCGGTTCTGAATTTGCCAATGGTCTTAAACACTATCCGCTCTACTACTATCTGTTTCTGCCCAAACAGCTGATCAATGGTGACCAGTGGACGTTTATGTTCTGGTCGGCATTAGGCTTGGTCAGCATTGCCTTTATCGCGATCGTCTATCTTTATACGCGAACCCGCGAATTTCCGCTTTTATCAATCAGTCTGGCACTGGCATTGGTTATGCTGCTGATTCCGGCAGTGGGGGCATTTTTCAATGGCATGATGGCGGCCTCCAATCGCTGGACGCTGCTGATCTATCTGCCGATTGCCATGACGGTCTGCCTGCTTTTGCAGAATGCGACCCGTCTTGATCGGCATACGCTTTGGATCTTAACCAGCGCGACCGGCATCTATCTGGTCGTCTTGGTGGCAACCTATATTTTCCAAAACGATACGACCATGTTTATGCCGATCATCTTTTTGATCATGTCGCTGTTAATGCTTTGGATTATTAACCTGCATGGCACGCCGCATCCTGATCGCTGGCTGGTTACGATTATTTTGGCCAACGCTGCCTGCAATGCGCTGTATGTCGGTACGCCTTATAACGGTAATTTCGCCAACAGTACATTGGTGCGCGGCCAGTATCAGTCGATTGCCCAAAATCGCTATGGCGGCTTGGAAAAAGGCTTAAACGACGGCTCATTTTTCCGGGTCTCCACGATCTCCAACAATCAAATTACTTCCGGTGGGCTTTTGGATAATGATCTGACCTCAGGGATGCACAATATCGATTCATACTACTCCCTGCAAAACAAGTACCTGGGACAGTTCAGCACCTCGCTGCAAAACACTCAGTATCAAGCCAACGTCCCTTTGCGTCAGGTTGATGACCGAACCGTTTTGAATAATTTCTTTGGCGTCAAGTATCTGTTCGTACAAAGCAACAGCGAGAACGCCAATAAGATTCCAGGCGGCTATTTCCTTGATGCTACTACCGAACCCAAAATCAACTATGACGTCGGGCAGCCTACCAACCCGACCGATCAGACGCAGCTGGTTCCAACCACGACTAATCGCTATCGGACGAGTAATGCCTTTCCGCTGCTTTATTGGCAGGATTCCTACATCAGCCAAAAGACCTACCAGAAGCTGTCGCCTACTGCCAAAGAACGTGCCTTGGCCAGTGGGGTTACGGTCAGCTCTAAAAACAGCGGCGCTACTAACGGAATGAAGACTGCCAATTTGAAAGGCAACGTCATCAAACTTAAGTCGCAGCTGGTTTCAAATCGTTTGAACAAGATCAAGTCAACCGGTCTTAAATATACTGACAGTCTGGAAACCTATCAGCTGCAGCTGCCGCAGTTGACCAGCAAGGCATTCAAAAAACAGCTCAAAGACAGCGAACTGCACGTTGAGTTTGCTTCGATCAAGTATCAGCCGTTTTCAATGAAACAGCAGATTGCCTATGAGCAAAAGCATGAAGAGCAGCAGTCCACCAATCCAGGCGATATCGTCAATCATCGCTTTAACCAGTATAAATTCTGGCGCTACCATATTCTGAACGGTTCACCTGATATGAGTTTTGCCGTCAAGATTTCCAGTCGTTTAGGTTCCGAAACCATAGAACAGCCTAAGCAAAGCAAGCTTTCATTTTTCAAGCTGGTTAAAAACGGTACGATGAATATTGGCTACTTTGCTAAAGGAATGCCGACTTCTTTGACTCTCAAGCCTTCTAAGCTGGGGACCTATCAATGGCAGTATCAAGTAGTTGCCGAAAAACTGGGGAACAAATACAATCAAGAAGTTCGCCAGATTCAAAAACATGCGCTTAAAAACGTTAAATTCAAGCGCAATCAACTTTCGGGAACGATTACGACTTCGCGGGTCGGTATTCTGACTTCTTCGATTCCTTATTCAACGGGCTGGACGGCAACCGTTGATGGCAAAAAGACCACTCTGTTGCGGACCAACCAGGCTTTTGTCGGTCTGCGCCTGCCTGCGGGAACTCATCGCATTGTCCTACACTACCACGTACCAGGTTTGGCTCTTGGCTGCAAAATCAGTCTGTTTGGTTTGATCTGGATGCTTTTGGCTGCAGTTGCCAGTTGGCTGATCAAACGTCACAATGCCAACAAAGCTTCAGCATAACGGTTCAATCACAGGTCTAAAACTGCCAATAGCGCTATACCAGGCTTCAAAGCTTGATATAGCGCTATTTTGATTATCAATCAGTCTCAGTTGAGCAGACTGTCTCCACATTCATAGGGAATACATCGGATTTTTTATTTACTCTGCATCATCGGATTTACCTTCCCAAACGCTGAATTGCGATACCTTGTCCTTGCTGTCAAATTGCAGGGTTGCGTGATACCACTTTTTGTGCTTAGGCGAGTAGACATTAAACGTCTTATCGCTTGATGATGGATAAAAATCATCGTCTGACTGCTTGTCATTAGTAAATTTAAGATGCTTGTCGTTTAAAAGAGCCGAGAGCTCAATAACGGCTGAATGGCCTGGCTTATGGTTTGGCTCATACATATATTTGATTGCCGTTACTTTATGCTGTCATCAATAAAATAGCGAATGTTAGGATCAACCTTATCGGTGTAGTACAATCCGCCATTTTGCGACTTGACTTGATACTTAATGATTTAATCAAGCAATAGTGATCACTAGAACTCTGCTCCGTTTTGGCACTTGCTGATGTATTTGCAATGTGTGCGTGTAATTTGTAGGCTCCCAAACAGATTGATGCTGAAACAACAGTGATAATAAGCATATATCCGCCGGTGCCTTCCTCGTACTGATGCTTATAAAGCGAATACGCTCCACCAAGCACTAAGAAAAAGCTAATAACCACAATAACCAGCAAAAATAATTTCATTTTTACCTCCCAATGGCAGCTTTTAACGTCATTCACGTTTTCCCAATAATTAAGCAGCACTATCAACCATTAACCATTTCTTTTAGCTCGGTGATGCCAATCATTTTAGTCCCATATTTTTGGGCTTTTAGTTCTTTTCCGCTATGAATGCCGTCAGTCAGTTTATCACTAGTCTGCGTTCCGTCAACAAGATAATTTGTATCCTTGGTCACTGTTGACTTAATTTTCCCGCCATGTGACATTATCATTTCTTTAACATCAGCACGACTGTAGCCAGCAAAAGAACCGGATATAGCAAAATTCAGCCCAGCTAATGTTTGAACAATATCAGAATAGTCAGCTTCAACTTGTTCCAAAATATCATCGCGTAAACGCTGATAGACAATTGCATTTGTTTTGCAGTCCTCTAAGGCATTGTGTGATTTGTTCTTAATTCCGTAGTAATGTTTTAGAATTTCCAAGCTATGATGAGACAGATTAGTTAGTTTCTTTCTGGCAAGCCTTAGAGTATCAATAGTGCTTACTTCAGTTAAAGGCAACCCGTTGTTGATTAATTTTGGAATATCAAACCCATTGATATTATGACCAATCCAAGGCAAATCACCGACAAAATCCACAAAATCACTGATAACTTCATCAAAGGTAGGCGCGTCTTGCAATAGCTGATCGGTTATTCCAGTAATTGCCGACACATCAGCAGGTACTGGTATACCAGGGTTTATGTACCTGTTGAACGTATCAACCAATTCGTCTTTCTTGTATTTTAGCGTCTCTTTGAAGGCCGGTTGTTTCAATGTCGATAACGACAAAATCCTTAAGCTTTCTTCGGAGATGGTGTACCGTTGGCTTATCAGTTCGCCGTGCCATCTTAATATGCTGCACATTGGTTTCAACGCCTACTTGCTTTGGTGTTTCCTTAGGTAATGTCGTTTCATCATTTACTGGTTTTACTGAGTTTTTGCCAATTGGTGTAGTTACTTGACGGCTTTCATGTGTCTGAACCTTTTGGCTTACATGATCAGTTTGAACACTACTATCAGAGTTGCGTTTAGGCACTTGCTTGTTTTTATTCCGTCTACGTGTCTGCAGTTGCGTTTGTTGTGACGATACAACATTCGTGTTTTTTTTATTCATGAAATACTTAACGGTTTCCAACAGCAAGTAACCTAGATATATTGGAACACCAATTACTATTCCTGCCAACATTACAGCTGCTAAGTTCTCGTTGATAAACATTGTTATGAAAAATATGACAATATATACAGCGAGAAATAAAATAGCATTTTTAAGCTTGTACAATATCCTATTCAATTTTCCTCACCAACAATTCCTATCAATACTCAGCTATGACTTTCTTAACATGCTCTACATTCCATTTTAAGCCCTATTGTCATGGTTGCATTATACAAATCCAAGTCGTTCATACACACCACCTATTCTTTACTGGCTAAATATGCTTTCCAAAGCTGTTTCATCACTTACCTATCATGCTCCTGCCGTCAAAACTCATTGCGTTATTGATAGCCTCGTCTAAATCTACGTTGTCTGCGTTTTTCTACTAAGCAAATAGTCCGTTGAGACATGAAAATAATTCGCCATTTTATCAATGTTTTGTTGTTTTGATCGCTTCGATTAATTTCGAAATGAGAATATGCCACAAAGGCCATAATAAAAGCGCCTATCCTATTCGATAGACGCTCAACATTTAACTTTTGACCATTGATCGATCAATGGTTTCCCATCAATTTTTACCCTCAAAATTTCATTAGGATCTATTGTATTAATCGTTTGGTCATATTTTGGATCGCGTTGATACAGTTCCCAAGCAACCTGATCATCGCCTTTATATAATGGTTCAAGGTTCCACGATTGGCCATTCAAATCAAACTCAATTTCATCGCATATTTCTAAACGCTCCTTGAATTTGTCTAAGTCCTTAGCATTAGCCATCATCAACCCTTCCTTCTATTTCGCCTTTATATACTGGCTCAACACCCCAATATTATCCTAAACCAATGACTACTCCTTGGGGAAGTGTGGACTGACGTTTAATGACCTGGGTAATCGGTTTAACAATTGATATTTCATCTGTAGCAGAGTAAGGACGGTCACCAGTAACAGTATACTCATGCTTAGTTTTATCAAAACGAACATACATAGTACCTAAATCATAGTCAATTTTATACAGCGACTCGTTATTATTCTCAACTAAATTGAAGTATTTCATTACCATCTTGCTCATTATAAATATACATTCTCATATGGGTTATCTGCTTTTTGGAAATAGTCAAGCGCTTCTCTTACCAATTGCTTCACATTATACCCATTAACCTCGATGTTATCGGTGCACTTTGCAGCTAAAAAATTTTCTGGGTCTACAACTTGGATTTTGCCAATCTCATCGTTACTATTTCGCTCAAGCATAATCGTTGATTTCGTTTCTTTAGGCAATTCGATTTCATCTACATACATAGCATTATGAATCCACTTAAAGCCAATATCAATTGCCGGTACATCATCATCTAAGTCATAAGTTGCTGGCCAAAAAACGATTTCCTTATCTCTCTCGTTCATAAAGCTTTCCTCCAATAGCTTTTTCCTGCCAACATATCTCATACCTGATTTACACGCCGTAATTATCTCATCTCTAGTTATGACAATCAAGCTATCATTGTCATTTCCTTTCTCAATATACATTTTTGCAACGTTGCCACACGCATCCGCTCCTTTATAAATATAAGCTGGGTTCTTCAATGTTGAAACAAGCTTCGTAATGCCACGTTCATTGAATAAGGCATTACATATCCTGCAATTAAATAATAATAGCGATCACTTTTATTGTGCACAGTTTTGATAGGCATTTTCACACCTTTTGAAACAGTTTTGTCTATCTTGCCAGCTTTAATCAAATTCTTATCGTTTTTTCTGTTAAAAAGTTACAAATTGATAGGAAAGTCTAAGATCACCCCCGCATACATAGGGAATACAGTCATAAACCACTAAAATTCAACGCAAAATTGAAGCATTGATCACGCAAAACTATTGTCACCTTGCCACAAACGAATTATTATTTAATTAATTACTATACTATTGGGAAAATTAACTATGAATCCTCGCAAACACAAAATTCTGTTACTCTATCAGCTGTTTATCGCGCTGATCGCCTTAGTTTCAATTCTGCTGCTGTTGTTTGACTGCGCTCATGCCATTAATCTCAGCCAGTCGCCTTATGTTTGGATCGATCGCGGTATCTGGGCAATTCTGGTGGTTGACTACTTTGCACGTCTGGCAATCGCAAAAGACAAAATTCAATTTTTCAAGGAAAATATCTGGGATCTGCTCTCAATCATCCCAACCAACTCAATCTTCACGCTATTCCGTTTTGTCCGTGTCGCCCGCGTCTTTCACATGCTGCGTGTCTTGCGGCTTTTACGCCTGGTTGGTCTGACGGTCCGCTTAAAACGATTCTTTCACACGGATGGTCTGATCTACTACCTTTACCTTAGCTGTGGAATTCTGTTTATCGCGGCCGGCATGTACAGCATCTCAGAGGGCGTTTCGTTTTCAACGGCCTTTTGGTGGGCTTTGACGACTGTTTCAACCGTGGGCTATGGCGATGTCTCGCCGACTACGCTCTGGGGACGGATTGCCGCAGTTTTGCTGATGGTCGTAGGCGTCAGCATCATTGGACTTTTGACCAGCACGATCACGACTTATTTTGAACCAACCAATCCGCATGAGGTCACCAAAAAAGAAATCGCCAAGCTGCACGCCGAAAATAGGCAACTACATCAGGAACTGTTGGAAATCAAACAGATGCTTAAGGAACAACAGCACCATGACGCTAAATAAAAAACAGTACTGTATTGAACATTTTATAGGCACTGTTTTCTTCTAAAATTGCATGATAAATCAAATTCATTGATACGGCTTGGCAGCAGACTTTCTTGCGGTCAGGCCGTTTTTTATCTGAGTTCATTTGAGATATGATTGCTGCTTTGTTTCTTATCATTATGGATGCCTTTCTTACCAGATCTGCTTAAAATCGTTTTATCAGGCTTCCAACACAAGTTTTCTTGAGGCACTAACTATGAATTGCCACTTTTTTACTCTCTCGTTATAATCAGCATCATTTTCTTGGTCGCTGTCATTATTTTATTGACGCCAAACATTCACTTAATTATTGGTTCGAATTTGATCTATTATTTTTAGTTAATGTAAATTAATGCTGTTGCTATTTAGTTTAACATTACGAAAAGTTTGAATCATAATCGGGCGTAACTCATCACAGAGCAACTGATGAATCTTGCGCGAATGCTAAGATTTTCTGCACCCATTTTACGAAAATATAAAATCGTCAGTGCCAATTCAATTTATCAAAGACATCAAAAAAGGCCATCCAAAAGTGATTGCCTCACTAATCAGATGACCTCAAATGGCTAATAATATTGTCAAGCTCAGTGCTTAATGACATTGCATTGATCGAGCAGGACATTTTTGACATTATTAACTGACTACCAGTATAAATTAATTATACGATATTTAATGTTTATTAAAAACCCATCATGAAACTGTTAAACAAATTTTAATAAAACGTATATTAGGTTATCGATTGAAATAACGAACATACTCTTCAGCCGCTACATCTCGGTCTGAATTAATCAAAGGCGAAAACAACAGGCCAAGTCCAACATAAAGCATGATGCAGGCCCAGACGATTGGCTCCCAGCTCTTGATTGGCCAGCTACCAAAACAAATACCGACTACAAAAGCAGCCACGATCAGCAGTACAGCAACGGCCAAAGCAGCATTGCGCATCCGCTGCCAGTATTTGCCATAGGGGTAGACAAACTGCGAGATCCAGATTTCTAGTTCCTGACCAGTAGCCCCGCCTCGCCAGATTCGCAGCATTTTCTCATGAGTCTCATCCCAGACAAACGTATCAACCCGCTCATAGCTAACAGCAGCCGGTTTGCCATCGGGACGCTGCTCGTGACCATTTTGGCGCGTCGTCAGCTCAAAAATCGTTCTTTGACCTTCCAGCTTGACTTCACGACAGCGCACCAGATCTAATTGCATGTCTAATTCACGCCGACTTTCATACACGCGCTGCTCGCATTCCCGCAAAAAGGCCTTGGATTCCAGTGGCGTCATGTACTGATCCATGATTCCCTTAGCTGCATCACGATTATTATTGGCCAGATGCTCGCTGGCAGCTTCAAGCGTTTTGTGAAAACCGTTAAAGATCCGCAAGCCGCGCAGTGCCTCAGGCGAATCCAACGGGAGAATCTGCCAAGAGATCGGATGCCGCTGCGACAGCACGTCTAGCCGATGGCGCCGCATCCGCCGACAAAAATCGCCCCACAAAAAGCCAACTGCCAGCATTAAAAACAAGCCTAATACTAAAAGGCAGAAAAGCCCCCAGCCGTCAGACATCATTAATAAACTTGTCATAGTCTCACCTTCCGCATGGTTTGATTTAATTATAGTCGATTATTAGATTTGCTGGCTAGAGAAATAGGCAAAATATTCAAGATCTAAGTTATCAGTGCGAAACCGTTAAAATCATTAAACTTAACAAACGTCTTTTCATCAATCAACAATTTGCTATTCATAATTCACTGTTCACAATTCATTCTTTACAATTCACTATTTACATTGATACAGGTTACTGAGCGATAGATAAAATGCCTTAATATCAGTGATTTTCACTATTATTATACCTATTGTTAACTGTTTATTTTTTACAATTCACTATTCACAATTCATCATTTACATTGTATTAGTTTATTTCAAAAGAAAACAGCGAATCCGCGTTCAAAACTGAACATTGGATGCGCTGCTATTAATTCAACAGTATTAGGCAGCTGCTGATTCTCTCTTTACCAATCATCTAATCACGATTTTAGCCAGTCTGTCCTAAAACCGGCTATCATTCTCTGACTAACTATGCTGGTTTAATTCTACTGATTCTCGTCTTATTTTCAAGTATTTAGCCTTGGCATGAAAATAAGATCTTCATTTTGAAAATTCGAAAGTCTATCGTTTAACCACACGAAAAGAAAAATCATTTATTTTGAAAGCGATTTCTTGACAAAAGTAGGCGATATGATATGCTAATAACATAATTTGTTAAAGGGAGGCCGCTAATATGGTCGAAGATGAATACACTTTGGTTTTGGTAAAACCGGATGGCGTAAAGACGCGTCACATCGGCGACATTATTACTCGCATCGAACGCAAGGGATATCGGATTGAAGCGTTGAAGATGATCAACGCTACCCAAGATGAACTTGAGCGCCACTATTACGATAAGACTGACAAACCGTTCTGGCCGGAAATCCTTACTTACATGATGGAAGGCCCGATCGTCGGCATGGTCGTTTCCGGAACCAATGTCGTTGAAGCCATTCACAATATGGCCGGGGCTACCAATCCTGGTCAAGCTGAATGGGGGACGATTCGTGGTGACTTCGGTCGTGAATGGCCAGATGGCGTTTTGCGAAACGTTATTCACACTTCTGACACCGTTGATGGCGCAGCGCGTGAGATTAAGATCTGGTTTCCCGAATTTAAATTCTAATTGATTTCAATCCCGGCTTGATACTTGAAGTCGGGATTTTTGATTGCGATAAAGGCGCCTCAAGACCGTTGAATCAGTCCTGAGGCGCCCTTTCTCTTGTGCCAATCAATCGTTTATTTTGTTGAATGCTTGCGGCTATTGTGCATCCCCTGCCAGCCGCGCTTTAGTTTCTGCGTAAACGTCAACGCTCTGACCATATGCTGAGGATCAACGTGTTTGCGAACAGCGCGCAAAGTTGCCTTGGTATTCTTGGCGGCAAAGATGAACTCACCGTTATGCCGTGTTCGAATCTTAAAGCGAGGAATCCAATGCCCGCCAAATACCAATGAGGCAATTACCAAGTCAATCTCATCCCAAGGAATCTGGATAAAATTGCGGACGTCACGGTCATCATAAAATTCAAAGCCACGATCGCCAATCATAATCTTGCCATATGATACGGGCCCCATAAAAGATGTGCCGTCCGTTACGTATTCGACTTTGGCATTGATTGATTCAACCATTTCACTCACCTTACAGCAGGCCGCAGACGTGACCCAAGATTCCTAAGACAAACAAGCCAATGATAATCACGATTGGCGAGACCCGTTTTTTAAGCAGCCACATGCAAAGGAACGTCAGCAGCAGTCCAGCCAGCCCAGGAATCAGCTGGTCCAGATTATCCTGCAGCGTCGTAACCTTATAGCTGGTCAATGACAGGCCCTTGCCCATGTTCCATTCGGTCAATACTTTTTGTACCGAATGAATATTGTTTGGCAGCTTGCTCCAGTCAATGTAGGCGCCTTTTTGCAGCGGCGTCTTGGAAACGACTGGCGTAAATTTGATCGTAACCCAGCGCTCAATCAGGGTCCCTAAGATAAACATCCCCATCATCGCCGCGCCACGCGTTACTTTTTGCAAAAGACCGCCAGAAACGTCATCAGTGATCTTAGAGCCGGCATGGTAGCCAAATTCCTGCGTGTACCACATAAAGGCAATCCGCATGGCGTTCCAAAGCAGGAAGAACAGGATTGGTCCAACGATATTGCCAGAAATTGCCATTGAGGCCCCCAGACCAGCAATAATTGGCCGCGCCGTGTACCAAAAGACTGGATCCCCGACACCTGCCAATGGTCCCATCATACCGACCTTGACCCCTGAAATAGCAACGTCATCAACAGCAGTCCCATTAGCCTTGTCTTCTTCCAACGCCAGGGTAACCCCAATAATCGGCGAGGCCAGATAAGGGTGCGTGTTGAAGAATTCCAAATGGCGCTTCAAAGCTGCTGCCTGATCGTCCTTGTTCTTGTAAAGCTTTTTAATGGCGGGAATCATTGCGTAGGCATAACCACCATTTTGCATTCGTTCATAGTTCCATGATCCTTGGAGAAACGTTGAGCGCCAGCAGACGTCCCAGCGATCGCGCTTGGATAGTCTAATTTTGTTTTCCGTCTTATCTGCCATAATCAGTCGCTCCCTTGAATTTTAATAGTCATCTAAAATGTCGCCCAATGGATCACCGGTATCGTTGCCCGAGCCGCCATTGCTGCCAGAACCGCCCTTGGATTCCAAAGACAGGTACATCAGCGTTAACGCCAGACCAATTGCCCCAATTGCAATCAAGGTAAGTTCTGAAACGGCAGCCAGGGCAAAACCAATCATAAAGAACGGCCATACTTCTCGACTGGCAATCATGTTGATAACCATTGCATAACCAACGGCAACCACCATTCCACCACCAATCGTCATCCCATCAGTCAGCCAGGCCGGCATGGATCCCAGAAAGGCGCGGACGGCACTGGCAGGAACGAACAGCATGGCTGCTGCTGGAATCGCAATCCGCAGCCCTTGGAGACTGACGGCCAGCATCTGCCATAGATCAACGCCGCGGAAGTTTGCTTTAGCGGCTTCTTTGTCCATGATATGAATAATTGCAACAGAAATCGTCCGAACGATCATCGTTAAGAATAAGCCAGCTACCGCCAAAGGAATGGCAACCGCAATCGCCGTTCCGATCTGTTTGATCTCACCGCCACTTTGAATAAAAATAATCGTCGAGGCCACGGCTGCCAAGGCTGCATCCGGTGCTACCGCAGCCCCGATGTTGGCCCAGCCCAGAGCAATCATCTGCAAAGAGCCGCCCAGCATGACGCAGGGAACCAAATGGCCAGTTACTAAACCAATTAATGTGCAGGCAATCAGTGGCTGATGGAATTGAAATTCATCCAAAACACCTTCCATACCAGCCAAAAATGCCACAATCACAACTAAGATCATTGAAATCGCAGACATAATCAAAACCCCTTATTTCTTTTGTTCATCGATCAGCTTTTGAGCCTTGTCCAGCAAAGCGTCCATGTCCTCAGCATTGCTGGAGGGAACCTTTTTGACAATGAACTTAATCCCCAGCTGTTTGAGCTTTCTAAAGGTATCAACGTCTTCTTGGTTCATGGCCAAGACCTGGTTTACGTTGACCTTCCCTTCTGAATAGGCCATTGAGCCGATATTAAGCTCTTTGATGCCGACCCCGCCTTCAATAGCGCGCAAGGCATCCTCAGGCGTCTCAAACAGCAGCATGGCCCGCGTATCGCCAAAACGCGGATCCTTATCGACCTTGATCATTTTGGCAATGGGCACCGTATTGGCATGAACGCCGGTTGGAGCCGCCTGTTTGATCATATTCTTGCGCAGCTTGTCTTTGGCGACGTTATCAGAAACGACGATAATACGGTTGGGATTAGTTGCCTTGGTCCAACCTGTTGCCACCTGACCATGCAAAAGTCGGGAATCAACCCGTGCCAGAACGTATTTGATCTTACCATCGCCGATAACGGTACCTTCTGGAATAGCTCCCTTGATGGCTGGCTTGGCACTGGCTGGTGCAGCTGGCGCCTTGGTCTTTGGCATCAGTTCTTCTGGCAGGGTCTTGATGCCATCCTTAGCCGTTTCAACGATATGTGTAGCAATTTCTCGGGCTGAATTCATGGTCATTCGCGAGGCCAATGCTTCAATCACCATCGGCAGGTTCATCCCCGTTACGATTGCCCAGGTATCCTGATGCTTTTCAAACAGACTCGAGGCTTGATTAAATGGCGTACCACCCCACAAGTCAACTAAAAATAAAACCTGCTCTTGATCTGAAAAGTCCTTAATGGCATTTTCAAGCTTGGCATGAATATCATCCGGTCCCTCATCCGGCTTCAAAATTACATGCGCCACATCCTGTTGCTGACCAAAGATCATTTCCGCCGATTGATTGATCCCATCAGCAAAGCCACCGTGACTTGTTAATACAATTCCTACCATATGAATCCCTCTATCACTATCAAATTATTCCAAATCGATCTACAGCACTGACCACAGTTTATAAAAACATCTGGTCATGAAGTAAATATTCATCACTTCCCTTTTTAAAAATCCCACTTACCAATATCATGTAAGCGCGTTCTTATATAAATTACCACCTCTTATTCAATTTGACAATGTACCATTAAAACGTTCAATTGCATTTAAGATTCTCTAAAGCCATGCAAAATAAGTGCTGATGAACCTTATCATGCCGGTTAAAAAATTTTTGCTGCAAGCGTTTGTAATGAATTGAAGCAACCGTTTGCAACTAATTCAGAATCAGATTTGAAATTTCTATTCATAAAATTATGCAAAAAAAGACCATGTCCAATTTACTTGAACATGATCTTTTAACAGAGGCGGTATGTGGGATTCGAACCCACGCATGTCGGACCCACAAACCGATGTGTTAA